>Ga0209542_10017114_pt1 | contig 11929 bp, 8 predicted proteins | sample RifCSPhighO2_01_FD_184028 | JGI IMG/M metagenome (GOLD analysis project Ga0209542, IMG submission 184028) | Soil microbial communities from Rifle, Colorado - Rifle CSP2_plank highO2_0.1 (SPAdes) (version 2) | ecosystem: Environmental > Terrestrial > Deep subsurface > Rock core/Sediment ...
CACAATAGGTCCTTCCTCTGTTTATATCGCAGTACTTAAAGAGATGATTATTCATAATATGGATATTGCGCGACTCAATTTTGCTTGGGGAAGTTTTGAAGACCATACAAAAAGCATTGAGGTCATACGGCAAGCAGAAATAGAGATTGGAAAGACATCTACTAATCAACAGATAAGAAAAATCCCAATCATTCTTGATTTGCCTGGTCCGCGCATTCAAGATACAGATAGTCATACTTACGATATGGGCGCCGTCTCTGTGCTAACCGATGAAGACAAAGAATGCATACGACTTGGAGTTATCAATAAAGTGGATTATATCGCCCAATCTTTTGTCGGAGACGAAAAAGATATTTTGATTTGCCGTGAAATCATAAAAAAATATAGCGGTCATCAATCTGTCATCGCTAAAATAGAGCGAAAGAAAGCTTTGGAAAATCTGGATAAAATAATATCAGTGTCGGATGCGGTTATGATAGCTAGAGGCGATTTGGGTTCAGAGGTGCCTATTGAAAGCATCCCTTTTATTCAAGCTGATATTATAAAGAGAGCAAAGAAAGCTGGCAAACCAGTTATTACTGCTACGCAGATGATGTTGACTATGGTAGACCACCCTATTCCGACTAGAGCCGAGGTTACTGATGTGGCAAATGCCATCCTCCAAGGTTCTGATGCTGTGATGCTTTCTGAAGAAACCGCTTTAGGCAAATATCCTGTTGAAGCGGTAGCTGTGATGGAGAGAATAATTATTGAAGCGGAGAAGCATATGGTCGGTGCAAGTCATTTGCATCTTCTGTAGAGATTAGAAAATTTTCATTAAGTTGAGTTGTATATTCAAAATTTAAATAAATAGATGTCAAAAATAAAGACCATAAAAGCCAGAGAAATATTGGACTCGCGGGGCAATCCTACGGTTGAAGTTGTTTGTGAGCTGGAAGGTGGCATGGATGGTGACACAGATATAGTGATGGGACGAACGATTACAGATGGGGCTATTGGTCTGGCGTCTGTTCCTTCCGGGGCGAGTACAGGAAAATATGAAGCCATTGAACTTAGGGACAATGATGAAAGTAGATATAGAGGGCTAGGAGTGCTAAAAGCTGTAGAAAATGTAAATATTGAAATCAGTCAAAATATTGTAGGGAAAGATTTTGACCAAAATAAGCTGGATAAATTCCTAATACAACTTGATGGAACAGAAAACAAATCACGACTAGGAGCCAATGCTATACTTGGCGTCTCTTTGTCTTTTGCTCGCGCTGTGGCGAAAGAGAGGAAAGTTGAACTTTATGAATATCTGGGAGGGCTTGTGCATAATACAGATTATAAATTGCCACAGCCGATGTTCAATATAATAAATGGTGGCAAACATGCCAATAGTGGTTTGGATATCCAAGAATTCATGATAGCGCCTATTGGTTTTGATACATTTCGTCGCAAGGTTCAAGCCGGCGCAGAAATTATTTCTTCGTTAAAAGATATATTGCAAAAAAAAGGATATGCTATAAGTATTGGCGATGAAGGAGGTTTTGCCCCAAAACTAAGGACAAACGAAGAGGCGTTTGAACATATAGAGTCAGCCATAAAATCGGCGGGATATGATTTTGAAAATATAAAAATAGGGATTGATTGCGCCTCTTCTGGTTTTTATGGAGATGGTATTTATAGATTAAAGATAGACGGTAAAGAACGCGAGATGAATAGCGGTGAAATGATTGATTGGTATGAGAAATTGGTAAATGAGCACCCGGTCATTTCTATAGAAGATGGCTTGGCGGAAGATGATTGGTTTGGTTTTGAGAATATCGTCAGAAGGTTGGGAAATAAAATAAAGATTGTCGGAGATGACCTTTTGGTTACAAATATAAAAAGGATAAAGATGGCTATAGAAAAGAACTCTGTCAATTCTGTCTTGATAAAACCAAATCAAATCGGTTCTTTGTCTGAGACTATTGAAGCTATACAAATGACAAAAGAGCAAGGGTGGTTACCTTTTGTTTCTCATAGGTCTGGTGAAACTACAGATACTTTTATTTCTGATTTGGCAGTTGGTCTTTCTTGTGGATATATTAAATCTGGCTCTCTTGCAAGAGAGGAGAGGATTTGCAAATACAATAGATTGATGGAAATAGAAGATAAATTATCTTCCATAAAACACTAGAATTTGCTATACTTATACCTATATGGCTGATAAAAAGAAGGAGAAAAAAGACGCCTACGGAGCTGATGCTATACAGGTTCTAGAAGGACTTGAACCAGTCAGAAGACGCCCTGGAATGTACATTGGCACAACTGGTCCTGATGGACTTCACCACCTCATCACTGAAATTTTTGACAATTCCCGCGATGAAGCCATGGGTGGTTTTGCCAATGATATAGAGGTGGCTCTTTTGCCTCACAATCGCGTAAGAGTAGTAGATAATGGTCGAGGGGTACCTGTGGATATACACAAACAGACAAAAGTTTCAGCTTTGGAAACCATCATGACGGTTTTGCATGCCGGCGGGAAATTTGGAGGAAAGGATACAGGATATAAAGTTTCTGGGGGTCTTCATGGAGTAGGGGCGTCTGTAGTCAACGCTCTTTCCATTTATACCCAAGTCCTTGTGCATAAAGATGGCGGAATACACATACAGGAATACTCGCAGGGTAAGAAGAAAGCCAGTGTCAAAAAAATTGGTTCAACAAAACTGCATGGAACTATTGTCACATTTGAGCCCGATATTGAAATCTTTAAAGAAGTGAGTTTTGATTTCAACAGAGTAGTCAATTCTCTCCGCCAGCAAGCTTATCTAACAAAAGCTCTGCGCATAACTGTCATTGATGCGCGAGATTATGTTGGTGAAGAAATAAAATTCACAAAAGACGGTGCTTTGGATATAGACGAAAACTTTTTTTATCTAAAAGACATAGACATGCAAACTCCTTCTCATACTTTCTATTTTGAAGGAGGACTTTCGTCTTTGGTCAAATTCACAAATCAGATACTAAAGCCAGTGCATAAAAATATTTTTTATATTGAAAAGAAAGTGGAAGGAATTGAATCTGTTGAAATAGCTTTGCAATACGCCGACGATATCATTTCGCATGTTTTACCATTTGCCAACAATATCTACAACCCTGAAGGAGGTACGCATATCACGGGATTCAAGACTGCATTGACTAGGACTTTGAACACATATGCAAAAAACAACAATCTGTCTAAAGATGGAGAAGATAATTTCACAGGAGATGATGTTTTGGAGGGGCTTACAGCTGTCATTTCCGTCAAGCTCCGCGAAATACAGTTTGAAGGTCAAACAAAAGCCAAGCTTGGTTCTGTAGAGGCGCAAGGAGCTGTAGCTACAGTCTTTGGTGAATCTTTTTCCGCCTTTTTGGAAGAAAATCCAGATGATGCTAGGGCGATTATCACAAAAGTCGTTCTTGCTATGAAAGCCCGCAAAGCGGCAAAAGCAGCAAAGGATAGCGTATTGCGAAAAGGCGCTTTGGAGGGTATGACTTTGCCGGGAAAACTAGCTGATTGTCAAAGTCATGATGCAAGTGAATCAGAATTATTTATTGTAGAAGGAGATTCGGCTGGCGGTACAGCAAAAACAGGCCGTGACCGTCGAATACAAGCCATACTTCCTCTCCGTGGGAAAATACTAAATATTGAAAGAGCTCGTCTTGACCGCATGCTTGGTTCGGAACAAATAAAAAATCTTGTTTTGGCTTTTGGAACAGCTATTGGCGATACTTTTGATATTTCAAGACTTCGTTATCACAAGATAATAATTGCTACTGATGCCGATGTTGACGGAGCTCATATACGCACGCTTATACTCACTCTCCTTTATCGTTATTTTAAACCTCTTATTGAAGGTGGTTACATTTACATCGCTCAACCACCACTTTATAAGATAAAAAGAGGGAAGGAAATCCTCTATTTCTATAGTGAAGAGGAAAAAGTGAAAGCTCTTGGAAAAGAGATAGAAGAAATGAATGATATTGATGAAATTGAATCAGCAAAAGAAGAAATACTTTCTTTAGCTCAATCTGAAGAAGAAATAGAAAAGGGAAACGAAAATATAGGAAAAGATAAAAAAGCGAAGATTTCTATTCAGCGTTACAAGGGTCTCGGAGAGATGAATGCTGACGAGCTTTGGGAAACGACTATGAATCCGGAGAAACGCATATTAAGGCAAGTCAATATAGAAGATGCTCAAGAAGCCGATAAGGTCTTTGACATGCTTATGGGAACAGATGTTCCTTCTAGAAAAATGTTTATCCAATCAAACGCCAAAAAGGCAACTATTGACATTTAGACGAAGTTGGTATACAGTACTTCATTATGACGAACAACAAGATATACGCCAACATAAATTCAAATACTAAGTCAAATAATAGCTCAAAGATAGCTCAAAATATAGCTTTTTTAAGTTTAATTTTCATATTTGCATCTTTTATTCTTTTGCCCATAAAAGCTCAAGCTATTGATTTCAACCCATTTAATCCTCTTGACCCTTTTTGTCTCTTTAGTTGTGATGATAATGACAAGCATGATGAGGCCGTAGTCCAAAATGTCACAAATACAAACAGCAACAATACTACAAATACCAATAGTAACAACACTACCAATACTAGCACAACAGTAAATAGTCCTGCTGTTGTCGCAACTCCAATACCTGTGGTATATAACACACCGATAGTTTATACTCCTGTCTATACTTATGATAATTATAATTCTTACAACTACACTTCTCCTCTCTATGTAAGTTGCTATTCCATACCCACTACCGCCAATGTCGGCAGTTCTGTGGAGTGGAGAGCTTCTGTCTCTGGGGGAAATGGTTCTTATTACTACTCATGGTCAGGTACAGAAGGTCTTTCTGGATATGGTTCAAGTATTGTCAAATCATACAATTATTCTGGTTCAAAAACTGCTGTCGTTACAGTAATATCAGGCAATCAGACTATATCTCAAAATTGTGGCGGTTCTGTAATGGTCTATGATTACAATAATTACAACTATAACTACAATAACAATTACTCTTACAACAATTATCCTTACAATTACAATTATTATACTCCTCTCTCTGTGTCATGTAGCGCCAATGTGATATTTTCTCCCGCTGGGCAAAATGTGATATGGACTGCCTATCCTGCAGGTGGTAACGGTTATTACACTTACGGATGGACAGGCACAGATAATATTTATGGCTCACAGAGTTCTATAAATACTTATTACAATTTTCTCGGTTTGAAATATGCCACAGTCACCGTCTATTCAGACGGCAGACAGATTTCTGCTCAATGCACCAATACTGTTACTGTAGGTGTTCCAACAGTAAATTATAACAATCAATACTATCCAAATAAATATGTAGCGCCAGCAGTAACATACACTGGTAAGACTTATTCTCCCAAGAAAGCCGTAGTCACTGTTGTCAAAGAAACACCAAAGGAGACAGTGCAACCAGTGGTAGAAAAAGAAGACAGTTTATCTGCAGCATCTCTATTTTCTCTTAAAAATGTTCCTTGGGGTTGGGTAATCATACTTGTCCTACTCGTCCTCTTTAGTGTTATTATTTATCTCATCTTAAATAGAAAAAAGATGTAATATTGGTGGTATAGACGGGTGTTAGTTCCAAATATAATAAAACAAGAGCCCCATAAGGGGTTTTTGTTTATCAGATGAGATTTCCATTCAATATCTCTTTGCTCTTCTTCTATCTATATTTATTTTACTTCTTTTCTTTTATCTCTTTATTTATTCTTTCAATTACTCCATCTTCACTTAACTGTCCAATCTGTCCAGAATCTCTACTCTCAAGAGTCACTTTATTTGCACTGATATCTTTATCGCCAATAATAATAAAATAGGGAATATGTTCTGTCTTTGCCGTCCTTATTTTCTTGCCAAATGTCTCTTTTGATAAATCAATTTCTGTGCGAATACTTACTTCTTTCATTTTCTTCTGAAGCTCAAGGGCTTTATCGTGGTGCGAATCTGCAATAGGGATTATGCGAACTTGGACTGGAGAAAGCCAGAGGGGGAATTTGCCAGCATAGTGTTCAATAAGAATACCCATAAATCTTTCAAATGAGCCCAGAATGGCTACATGTAAAACAACAACACGATGTCTTTTTCCATCATCACCAGTATAATTCATGTCAAAATTCTCTGGCTGATTAAAATCTAACTGAATGGTGGTGAGTTGCCAATCACGACCGATAGAATCTTTTACTTTAATATCGATTTTTGGACCATAGAAAGCGGCCTCGCCTTCTTTTATGGAGTATTTGATACCCCATTTTTTAACCGACTCAAGAAGTATTTCTTCTGATTTTTGCCAAACCTTATCATCTCCACAATATTTGTCTTTATTTTTCAAATCTCGTACAGATATTTCTATATTATAATCATCAAATCCAAATACAGAATAAACTTTCTGCATTAAACCAAAAATCATCTCAATTTCCGATTCTATTTGATCTGGACGGATAAAATGATGAGAATCATCCTGAGTAATATTTTTTACTCTTAAAAGACCTGATAATTCTCCACTCTTTTCATTACGATAAACAGTCGTGTTTTCTGCTATACGAAGAGGTAAATCACGATAACTATGTTGCTCGGCATTGTATATTTCAAAGTGGTGAGGACAACTCATGGCTTTCATCACAAATTCTTCTCCATTCTCATCAGTCATAATAGGCATCATGGCATCATATTTTCCCATGTGACCACTACGAATATACAGTTCCTTCTTTGCTATATGAGGTATTGTGACAAAAGAGAATCCAAGTCTTTCTTTCTCATTCCTAGTGAACTTTTCCAATTCTGTTCGAATAATGTTTCCTTTTGGTAAATGCATTGGCAAGCCCTTTCCAACGATATCAGAGATAGTAAACAAATGGAGTTCTTTCCCTAGCTTTTTATGGTCTCTTTTTTCCGCTTCAATCATCTGAGCTTCATATCTCTCAAGTTCTTCTTTATTGTCAAAAGCCAAGCCATAAATACGTGTGAGCATTTTGTTTTTTTCATCTCCTCTCCAGTATGCTCCGGCTATATGAGAAAGCTTAAATGAGTCTGGCGAGATATCTTTGCTTGGATATTCAATATGTCCACCTCTACAAAGATCAGTAAATTCACTAGAAGTTTCTGAACCACAAGTGTATAAAGTTATTTTTTTTCTTTTCTTCACAATCTCATCAATTAATTCTAATTTGTATGGATTATCTTTGAAATGAGCTTTGGCTTCTTTTTCACTGACTTCTTTGTGTTTAAACTTTTTCCAATCCTTGATAAAAACTTTCATTTTTTCTTCTAATTCTGGCAAATCTTTGTCTGAAAATTTAACATCAGCAGGGAATTCAAAATCGTAATAGAAACCATTATCAATAGCTGGGCCAATGGAGTTTCTGGTATTGGGATACAAATCCAAAACTACTGCTGATAGAAGGTGTGCTAGTGTATGACGAAGATTTTGGATATGATTATCTTCTTTATTTTCTCCATTTTTCATAGCCATATAATAGCAAAGAAGTTGATGGAATACTAATGATGAGTGAGAAATTGAAGTTCGCTATCCACATTTATAATAGGGGAAGGTAATGATTTCTTTCATAAAGTTTATTTCGCCGTCTCAAAAATTTTCTTAACCAATGATGTCCTTGCGTAGAAAGCCCTACTTGTAGAACCGTGACCCGCCCCCTTTGTTCTAGCTTGCATCCATTTCCCATCTTTGCCAGTCAATGTTTCAAATCCTTTTTTGATAAGTTTATTACGTATAAAATCATAATCTTGTTTTATTTCCAATATCAACTCATCAGTTTCAGAGAAATCTAAACTCGTAACTTTTATCAACTCAGCTTCTTTCGCATTTTGACCGTGCCACATCACCGCACAAAAGACTATCGTCTTTAATTTTGCCCAGCAGTGGCTCTCAAAGAAAGAATGGGCTCTCAATTCCTCTGGGTTGATCATTGTTATTGCCATTGTCTCTCTTGGAACAAGCATTTCTTCTTTATTGTGGAAGCTTACAGATTTTAACTCATAAGTGAGTCCATTGGGTGCCTTTGAAACATTTGTTTCCAATCCAGCAAGACGCTCTAATACTAAACCTTTCCATCCCTTATTCTGTTTTCCTGTCTCGTAGGTAGTAATACCATGATCCAAAGCAAACTTGCGCAGATCTTGCCCGATATGTTTTTTGAGATTTGCAATCGCGATTTGTCTGGTAATTATTTTCATTTTATTTATCGTCCATTATGCGAAGCAATCGATACAACTGAAAAAATATCACCCTTTTCCCGAAGAGACTTTAATAAATTTTTAAACATAAAAGCAGTTTCTAAGTTTGTTTTTTCTTGTATCATTAAAAGCTTTGCTAATAGTATTAAAAATTTAATACTATACTCTCCTTTATTACTGAGAGATTCATATTCGCTAATAAGATTTTGACTATCCGTAAGTAAGATATCGATACTTAAAATATCTTTTTGTTGTTCTCTATTCCGAACTGGGACCGTCCTCTCCCAAACTCCAATCAAAAAATCGAGGAAGGCTTGAGTTTTTGATTTCTCCTCATGTAGTTTAATCAGAATATCTACTGCCCAATGGATATGTTTTGGTGTTCTTAACCTTGACCATTTCCCTTTAATTTTTTGTTTATACTTAATTAAAATATCAAACTTACTGAGAGTGCCCTGATATACAGCAATAATATAACTTCCATTAACTTCAAAAACATTCAGTGGTGTCTTTTCCTCACCACTTCTATGAAAAATCATAAATTTTTTAAGTTCGTGTTCATTCATGAAATCATTTACATAAATTTAACTCAATAGAATGAGGTTTTTTATTATTTATAAGATATTTCTTTCCGTTACTGTCGAGCAAAACAATTGCATCAAAACCCATTCTTTTTGCCTGTTGATACATTTTTGAATCAAGTTCAATGCGTCGCTCATACCAATCTTCATAATCATGTTCAAAAGTTGCACATAAACCATTATATTCCTTAGGAAACAATACCTGAAGAATCTCCATTTCTGATGTTCCATAAAGTGGATTTGAAATAGAAACTTTTTCTGGGATATCACATGGTCTACCATAAAATTCTGCTTGTTTATATGTTGAAGAAAGAAATTTTCCTCGTTTTTTATACGCGCCTCTGTCATATGGTGTCACATGCCACCATACAGACTTATTTACTTTTTCTATGAGAATATCTTTTAAATTAGTTGTCATATTATTTCTCTATGTCATTAAATCTTTTCTTTGACAATTCTAAATAATTTTTCTCCATGTCAATACCGATGTATTTTCTATCATTCATGGCTGAGACGATCCCTGTCGTAGAACTGCCTGCAAAAGGATCGAGAACTACATCACCCTTATTTGTACTTGATAGTACAATGCGCTTGAGTAAATCGAGTGGCTTTTGAGTAGGATGTTTACCATATATTTTTTCAGCGGGTCGTGGTGTACCCATAGCCCATACAGAACGCATCTGCAGTCCCGGTTTCTTTAATTGATCTTCTGTCCAGTTTCCCTCTTTCATTAAATCATAGTTAAAAGTATGTTTTGCTTTTTTATCTTTTCTTGCCCAGATAATCGTCTCGTGACTTGCGGTAAAGAAACGACAACTCAAGTTTGGCGAGGCGTTTGGCTTGAACCACGCTATATCATTAAGGATATGATATCCGAGAGATTGTAGTGCGTGTCCACACTGATAAATTGAATGGTATGTTCCACTTACCCAAAGTGTTCCACCTGGTTTCAAGACTCTTTTACAAGCTTCCATCCAACGAAAATGAAAATTATAATCATCCTCAAAACCCTTACTTTTGTCCCAGTTGCCCTTATTTACACTTACCATTCTTCCCGCATGAACAGTGAACCCATCATTTGATAGATTGTATGGGGGATCAGCAAAAACCATATCAACAGAATTTTCGGGTAATTGCTTTAGAATATTCAAGCAATCTCCTAGATACAAAACAAAATTACCCTCTATAAAGTACGGTTTATCCTTAACTATTGCGAGAATTTTTCGTTCTGCTACTACCATACGAGGTGATTGTATCATTTTTTATCTTGTAAAGGTATTTTAAGAAGAAGTCTTTATCGAATGCAACTTTTCTTTAAGCTTTAAAACTCTATGTACGCTTGAGTCAATTCTTTCTTCTGAAATACGACCATCACGGACAGCTTGCAATATTGCATCATATGCTTTATTGATTGTTTCTATGGGTGCAACATACAAGAGAATATCATTACCAGCATTTACAGCTTGTAAAGCACTTTTCTCAATTCCAAAACTTTTTGTAATAGCTCCCATATTCATATCATCTGTAATAATAACTCCATCATAATTATAATCATCTCGTAGTATTTTTATAAAGATTGGCGACAAAGTTGCAGGGTAGGTAGGATCAATTTTAGGAAATAATACATGTGCAGTCATAACCATTGATGGTTTTTCTTTTTCAATAACTTTCTCAAATATACGCATATGTTCAGTAAGATTTTCTTTATCTATCTTTGAAATCGGTAAATTTTTATGAGAATCAATTGAGTCATTATCATGTCCTGGGAAATGTTTAACTACAGAAGCTATGCCAGCATCTTGATATCCGCGAACCATATTTTCACCATTAGTAGTCATATTTTCCTTTGAACCTCTAAAGACTCTGTGATATAAGAAAGAATCTGGGTCTGTGATATATTCAAGTACGGGTGCAAAATTAACATTAACTCCTTTTTTATAGAGTTCTTTACCACGAGCTAAAGCAACATTATAAGCTTGATTGGGATTTCTTATCTGTGGTTCTGAAGTTAAGTCTGAATCTGAATCGGTAATACGAGAGACAATACCACCTTCTTGATCCACTGAAATGAGAAGTGGCGGTTGGTGCGTGCTTGAAGCTACATCTTGAAAATGTTGAGTGAGGTTTGCAATTTTCTGGTCTTTAATATTCTGATTCATTAGAATAATAGAACCAATTTTTTTATCAGTTATAAGTTTTTCTAGTGTCGCATTACTATCACCAGTAAATATTCCTACCAAAAACATCTGACCAATCTTTTCTTCAAGAGTCATGTTCTCTATCTTTATACTGATTTTATCATTATTTTCTCTAGTAGTAGAAGATACTGAATCTTTTTTTAGAACATTCCAAATACATGGATTTTCTAGACCGAGAACCCATGCTGAAAATCCTCGTAAATTATTATTTTTCATAAAATCTAGCTTACTCGCAAAACTTCTCGCATCTTCATGCCATACAATATATTGACTCTTTCCAATTGAATATTTCAAATAAGGTATTTTGTAGTCTAGATCAAATCCTTCTATCGTCCTATATAATGAACGTAAAAATTCCAATCGCTGATAAGTTCCTCCAGATCGTAAGCGCTTAAATGGATTCACACTCCAACCCCAATAATAAAATGGAACTCCTAAAGATAGCTTCTCTGGAGGAATTTTGTCTTTGAGATATTTGTAAACATTTTTTATAAAAGGCATTGAAGCTGTAGGGCCTTTTGAATTGGGATCGTCATAAGTCATAATGCTTATAAAGTCTAAAGTCTTGGCTAATCTTTCGTAGTCAAACACTCCGCTCCAATTCTTATAGAAATCAGTATCATCATTGTCATCTATCCGAGCCACAGCAGCAATACTTAATGATAAATTATTTTTCTTAAATTTCTCAGCTGTTTTTTCAACAAAATTACTGTAAGCATCTCTATCTGTATAAGAAATATGTTCAAGATCAAACTGCCAACCACTATAACTATTTTCCTTAGCTTCATTTATCAAGAAATAAATAATCCTATCCTGAATTTCATTTGATGATATTAGAATATCGTGGATGATTTTTTGACTAAAGCCAGCATTTACAACAAGAGGGATGATTTTAATATTATTATTTTTTGCAA
>Ga0209542_10017115_pt1 | contig 11929 bp, 14 predicted proteins | sample RifCSPhighO2_01_FD_184028 | JGI IMG/M metagenome (GOLD analysis project Ga0209542, IMG submission 184028) | Soil microbial communities from Rifle, Colorado - Rifle CSP2_plank highO2_0.1 (SPAdes) (version 2) | ecosystem: Environmental > Terrestrial > Deep subsurface > Rock core/Sediment ...
CCCGGCAGCGGCAAGTCGATGAGGTCATAGAGTTTATCTCCGTCCACCGTTACCGTTTTCACCAATGTTTCATCCAGATACACGTTGAGTGAGCCGCGGCCGCGCATGACGAGGAAAACTTTGGCTGCGTTAAACCGCATCGTCATCGCCGATCCCTTCGAAGGACGCGCGTATTCTTCTGATTTGGTCCAGGTACCGGTTATCTGAATACGAGAATAGTCTCCCCGCAGCGATCCCAAATATGTTTCCGGCGTCCGCGCCATCACTTGATAGGTGGGATTTCGGACCGGCATGTCGATAGATAGCAATCCTTGGATTTTTTCTTCGGTTTCATCGTAGTCGCCTTCGCCGAAGTGCGTATATACTATGCTTCCTTCTTGATTGACCAAATATTTTGCCGGCCAGTAGTGATTGGCATAGGCCTGCCAGGTGGCGTAATCATTATCCTGCATCACCGGGTACTCGATGCCGAAATCCTTCATAGCTTTTTTTACATTTTCCGGATTTTTTTCAAACTCAAACTCCGGTGTGTGGACGCCGACTATCACAAGCCCCTTATCCTTATATTTTTCATGCCAGGATCTAAGATAGGGAAGGGTGCGGATGCAGTTGATGCAGGTGTACGTCCAGAAGTCGACGAGTACGACGTTCCCGCGCAACTCTTTTATCGTTAAAGGCTCACTGTTAAACCATTGACCTCCCATGATAAACTCAGGTGCGTTGACCATACGACCTCCTTTTGGTTTGGCTTTCATATCTTCAAGTTGTTTTTTGACGAGAGCATTGTCCTCGAGTTTCGTAAGCCCCGTGCCGTAGTTGGGGAATGTTTCCAAGATGTATGTTTGAAATTTCCGGTCCCAGGAGAAAAATATTGCAAGGGCGGCAAGGAGCATAAGGATGCCGAATCCTTTTTGGATGTGAGCTGTGTGGGTAAGAAGCCACGGATGCTTGGTGAGGAGATTTCTCCCGCCGTATGTTATGGCAAGGAGTGGTATGGATGTGCCTGCGGCATACGCCAGCGTTATGATAACCGCATCCAAACCCACACTGCTGGTTGCGGCAACGGTGATAATCGAGGCTAGAATTGGTCCGACACACGGTGTCCAGACGAGCCCTAAACTTACTCCAACCAACATTCCCGAAAAAAATCCATCATTCGTATTTTGTTTGGGGGTTAGTAAGGCAAGCCGTGAGAACAGCTTCTCTATTGCGATTTGAAGTTGAGGAATGAGTAAACTTGTGCCAAAGAAAGCGATGACGATGACTGCGACCACGCGTAGCGCATCAGCCGACAATCCCGTTGCCCGCACGATAACACTGAGGAATAGTGTAAAGAACGTAAAGCTTAGAATAAATCCGGTTACAACCCCCATCGGTCGCCGCTTACCGCCCGTGATAGAGCCCGAAAGCACGATCGGCAGGATTGGCAGAATACATGGGGAAAGGATCGTGAAGATTCCTCCCAGGAATGCAAAAAGGATGAGGATAATCATTGGGTATTGTCGACCAGCTCATTCATTCCGCCGCCGTTCCATTTTTTGACTTCGTTTCCGTTGTCGTCAACCAGCACGAATGTATGCTGGTAGGTTATTGAGTACTGTTTTTTAAGTTCGGTGGATGAGTCATAGTCGGTTTTAAAGAGCACGACGTCTTCGGGTATTTGATTGAGATTTGCCTGGAATGCTTTGTCTGTCGGCACGCATGTCGGGCACCATGGAGCGAAAAAGAAAAACACCCGCTTCTTGTTTTTTGCCGCATCAAACGCTTCAGGGGAATAGACAACGTAACGTGAATCATCGTTTTCCATCGCACCATCACCCGGGGTGACAACGACCGTTGGTTGCCCCATCATGTCATCGGAATTTTCCGTTGTCGGCCATCGTTGAGCCGAAAAATACCACGCACCACCAGCCAAAATAATCACAATACCGAGAATTAGAAAAGTGTGAGATTTCATACATTATCAGTGTACGTGAAGTGATCTGAAAAATCAACATCCGAAGGTTTGGAGAAGGCTTAAGGACGAGAAAGTAGTCAACTTTCAGGCGATCGCAGAAAAGTTGACTACTTCGAGCATAAAAAATTTGCAATCTGCAGAGAGAGAGAGAGAGAGTACTATCTAGTTGCGTTACAAACACTATGCCACTTGTCCTTGCGGTTTTACCAAAGAAGAAGTTAAAGATCGGTATTGGCCGACGTGTAGAAATCAATCCTCCTCAGAATCTCGATGGTGAACCAGATGCAATATTCGTCATGAGGTTTAGACGGAGCGAACATCCGCTTGATGATGGATTTTTCCATGGCGCATTTACCCGAATTACGCTTGGTGAAAGTCTGAAGATTCATCCCAACGATTTGATACACGTTAACCCCAAATGCTTAAATGTATTAGAGAACAAAAGGCAGTGGGTAGAAATGTGGCCACAGAGACCCGTACGAGTGGTTCAAACTGGTGATCAGGCAAGAAAGCCAGTGGCGTTTATTTTGACGTAAATTTTTTTATCTGACTACTGGAGTGAATGTTTCTGCGTTGAGTGAAGATAGTTTTGTTTGGTAGACACTGTTTTCCCGCTTTTTGATTCGAGTTCGCGGCGGGCATTGCCGGCGACCGTGCCTCCCTGACGCGCAGCAGTTTTGTTCTGAGGGAAGCCTTGGGTATTCTTGTTTTTGGCAATTTCTGTTGTCGATGCTTCGCCGAGCATAGAAAAGATTAACTCAAGATCGTTCATATGATCCCGAAGATTTTCTCGTTTCAGGTTTTTGAATTTTTTGTATTGTGATGGCGTCATGCCAAACGTAGCTTGTGAGATTTCCGCAGTTAATATTGCATATTCACGATCAGCACCCACATGACGTTTTTTCCATTCATCAGTTAAAGTTTCGCGGATTTCTATCCCGCGCATGCGTTTTTCGATCCAGCCGTCCGGATATCCTTTAGCTTTATAAAGTGCTCGCGTGCGTTTCGTTGCCAACTCCGGATCCTCGATTTCTTTCACCCGCTCGTATCCAACACGTGCCAGCCAGCGTTTGAACGGCTCGGCTTTTGGAGAGGGAATCGATTGAATGATGCGAAAAATTCCTTCAGCGTTTGCACAGTCAGTTTCATATTTTTTCCCGTCAGAGGATTCTAATTTCAGTTGTCTACAAATTGTAGACAACTCAATTCCATCACTAGCTTTAACTCTGGTTTTCATCGCGTTCCAATATACTCGGGGTTTGTTGCTGTCTGTTAAGGCTTCTATAACATCTACAACCGAAAACCACCACTCATTCTGATAAATGAGTCTACGAACCTTTTTCCCCCGGAAAATCGCAATTTTTGAAGTATCCGTCACCCCTCAGTTGTACCAACTTGCCCCTTAATTTGCAATCTGCAGAGAGAGAGAGAGAGTACTATCGGGATAATTAGGAGGATATATGGCCCGAAGTGAAGCATTAGAAATATGTGTAGAAACAGCTCAGGATTTAAGTGAACAGATTAAACGTACGATACAAGAAAGAGGTGCATTACCTCCGACTGTGGCAATATTATTGCGCAGTAGTGCACAAAGAGATGCGGCATACCACGCAATTTTTGGATTCAGCTTCTATAAAGATCGAGAAGGACGCCGATCAGCATCACGACCGTGGTTGGGAAACAAACTTCGTGAGGGCTAAGCCATAGACAAGCTTTATATTATTTAGTACAATCTCTTTATTGAATTGTTGAAGCAGAAATATATCCCGCTTCCGCGGGTTTTTTATTGTTATGGCAAGTCCCAGTACTACATTGACCGAAAACCGCGATGTGCCGCTTGAGAAAGTGCGGAACATTGGTATCATCGCGCATATCGATGCAGGGAAAACCACGACGACGGAGCGCATCCTCTACTACACCGGCCGCACGTATAAAATCGGCGACATCGACGAGGGGACGACTCAGATGGACTGGATGGAGCAGGAGCGCGAGCGCGGGATCACGATCGTCTCTGCTGCAACGACGACATTTTGGAAAAGTTACCGGTTTAACATCATCGATACACCCGGACATGTAGACTTTACGGCTGAGGTAGAACGATCCTTACGCGTTTTGGATGGCGGGATCACGGTTCTTGATGCAGAAGAAGGCGTACAAAGCCAATCCGAGACCGTCTGGCACCAGGCAGATAAATACAAAGTGCCCCGTATTTGTTTTATCAACAAAATGGATAAAATCGGTGCAGATTTCCGACACACCATCGGTCAAATTGAAGAGCGATTAGGAGCGCGCACTGCCGTCATGGTCGTTCCGATCGGGCGGGAGGCAGCCCACAAAGGAATAGTGGACCTTCTGACACGAAAAGCCTATGTGTGGAATACCGATGACCTTGGTGCCCACGCCGAAGAACTTCCCCAAATACCTGCGGATCTCAAAGACGAGGTCGAGAAATCCCGCCATGATCTTATCGAACGGATTTCTGAAACCGATGACGTTCTCATGGAGAAATTTTTAAATGGTGCTGAGCCTTCGGTAGAAGAATTAAAGAGTGCACTTCGTCGCGCGGTGATAGCCTACAAGCTTGTACCGATTTACTGCGGTACGAGCCTTCGCAACAAAGGTGTCCAGCCGCTTCTGGACGCGGTTGTAGATTACCTCCCGTCTCCTTTGGATTTGCCTCCTGTTGACGGTATCGAGCCCAGAACCGGGGAGAAAATTATTCGGAAACGTGACCAAACCGACAAGTTTTCCGGACTCGCGTTCAAAATCCAAATCGATCCTCACGTCGGGAAGTTAACCTACGTCCGTATCTACTCAGGAAAGCTCGTCTCTGGCTCTTACACATGGAATTCTTCTAAAGGCGCTCAGGAACGCGTGGGCCGGCTGCTTCTCATGCATGCGAACCAGCGCGAGGAGATCAAAGAAGCGTATGCCGGAGAAATCGTTGCGGTCGTGGGGCTTAATGACACCATTACCGGCGATACTCTCTGTGATCCGGAGCACCCGATAGTCTTAGAAAAAATCACGTTCCCCGAGCCGGTCATTTCGCTTGCCATTGAACCAAAAACGAAAAATGATCAGGAGAAAATGGGCTATGCTTTGCAGCGTCTTGCCGAGGAAGACCCGACGTTTAAAATCAAGTCCAACCTCGAAACCAACCAGACCATCATTTGGGGTATGGGCGAGCTCCACCTCGAGATCCTCGTTGACCGCATGAAGCGGGAGTTTAAAGTGGAGGCCAATGTAGGAGCTCCGCAAGTTGCCTACAAAGAAACGATCAAAAAACTTGCAGAGGGTGAAGGGAAATATATCCGCCAGACCGGAGGTCGCGGGCAATACGGTCATGCCCTCATTCGTATAGAACCAAAAGCAAGAGGTGAAGGATTTGAGTTCATCGACGCAATCAAAGGAGCTGCTATTCCCAATGAATTTATTGCGCCGGTCGAGAAGGGTATTAAAGAAGCCATGGAAAATGGAGTACTTGCTGGTTACCCGTTGGTCGATATGCAAGCCACCCTCTATGATGGGAGCTACCACGACGTGGATTCAAGTGAGATAGCCTTCAAGATTGCAGGAAGCATGGCACTTCAGGATGCAGTGAAGCACGCTGATCCTACAATGCTCGAGCCCATCATGAAGGTAGAGGTCACGACTCCTGATGAATACATGGGCGATTGTATCGGTGATCTTTCCGCCCGTCGCGCACAAATTTTGGGTTCAGAGAAGCGCGGAGCAGTCACCGTTATCGTAGCGATGGTACCGCTTGCAGAGCTTTCGGGATATGCGACAGTGCTCCGGAGTTTGTCAAAAGGCAGAGCTACGTATTACATGGAACCAAGTCATTATGAAGAAGTGCCCAAAAATATTCAGGAAAAGATTATTGCGAAGAATGTATAACCTGTGGTAAAATTTATTAGCGGCTGATTGTAGAGTCGAGTATTTATTTTTATAAACGTTTATTTTTTAAGGAGGAAGTATGGCTGACCAAGCAAAATTTGTTCGAAACAAGCCCCATTTGAATATTGGCACCATCGGTCATGTGGATCATGGGAAGACGACGCTGACATCAGCGATTACCCACGTGCTCGCCAAGGCTGGTATGGCCAAGGCTTTGAAATACGAAGAGATCGATAACGCTCCGGAGGAAAAAGCCCGAGGAGTCACCATAAACATCCATCACTCCGAATACGAAACGGCAAAACGCCACTATGCTCACATAGATGCGCCGGGACATGCGGATTATGTGAAAAACATGATTACGGGTGCGGCTCAAATGGATGGCGCTATCTTGGTCGTCTCTGCGCCGGATGGTCCTATGCCACAAACTCGGGAGCACATCCTTCTTGCCCAGCAAGTTAATGTACCAGCCATCGTTGTTTTTATGAACAAATGCGACATGGTGGCCGACAAAGAACTTTTGGATCTTGTCGAAATGGAAGTTCGTGAGCTTCTGACCAAATACAAATATCCGGGCGATAAAGTTCCGGTTATCCGCGGATCAGCGCTCAAAGCGCTTCAAGGAGATGCCGAAGGTGAGAAAGCTATCCAAGAACTCATGAAGACGGTCGACGAGTATGTACCGGACCCGGTTCGGGAACTCGACAAACCGTTCCTTATGCCGATCGAGGACGTATTTTCCATCAAAGGCCGCGGCACGGTCGTTACCGGTCGCGTGACGAGAGGTAAGGTAAAGGTAGGAGAAACAATCGAGATTGTGGGTATCAAGCCCACCCAGTCAACGGTGGTGACCGGTGTTGAAATGTTTCGGAAATCCCTCGATGAGGGACTTGCCGGTGACAACATCGGAGTTCTCCTTCGGGGAGTAGAGAAAGAGCAGGTTGAGCGAGGGCAAGTATTGTCTGCGCCGGGAAGCGTCAAACCACACACAGAGTTTGAAGCAGAAGTGTATGTGTTGACGAAAGAAGAAGGCGGACGCCACACGCCGTTTTTCACCGGATACCGGCCGCAATTTTATATCCAGACGACAGATGTGACCGGAGAAGTTGCTCTTCCTCAAGGGGTAGAGATGGTTATGCCTGGGGATAGTACCAAGATGGTCGTGAAGTTGATTGTGCCGGTAGCGCTTGAGGAAGGCTTGAGGTTTGCTATCCGCGAGGGTGGACACACCGTAGGAGCTGGAGTAGTGACGAAAGTGGTCGCGTAATCGCGACCATCCCGAAGTCCGCCGGTTGGCGGACGAGGAGACCCCGCTCAGTGTTTAGGAAAGGGAAAGAGTACAGAAGTTGCTCTTTAATACCATGCCAAAAGGTCGTATACGAGTCAGGCTCAAAGCATATGACAGCAGGATCATCGACGACTGTTGTCAGAAGATACTCGATACCGCAGTACGGACGGGCGCTCATGTCGTGGGTCCTGTGCCGCTTCCGACTGACAAAACGCACTTCAATGTGGCACGAGCGACGTTTATCGATCGCAACAGCCGCGAGGATTTCATGATCAAAGTCCACAAAAGACTTATAGATATCATGGAACCGACGGATAAGACGATAGATCAGCTTATGCATTTGGACCTTCCGGCAGGAGTGGATGTAGAGATAAAGATGTGACATTTCGTAGATACTTTGGTATACTTACGATTCTTGATATGACGCGAAAACAAGCGACATGTCTTATAAGATGACCAAAAGTCTCGGATGATGGCGTACCCCGCCTCTTACGAGCGGGGTTTTTTGTTGGTCAGTTGGCGATCCGCCAGCCGGCGGAGAGCTTACTGCCAACAATGGTGAGGAGCGCATGCGACGAATCCATATACAATAACTATGATTACCGCATTACTTGGTAAAAAATTAGGACAATCGCAAACCTTTGATACGATGGGGAAGCGAATTCCTGTGACGCTTATTTTGGCAGGTCCCAACTGGGTTACCGAGATTGAGGATATGCCGAGTTACAAAAGCATCCAGCTCGGTTTTGACACCCACAAAAATCTCACCAAACCGCAACTCGGACACTTAAAGAAAGCGGGGCTTGAAGCAAAAAAGCTCCGCTTTTTACGTTCTTTCCGCCTAGGTAACCTAAGTGACCTAGGTGACCTACGCCTCGGCAACGAGGTGAGGGTTGAGAATGTATTTACCGCTGGAGATGTCATACGAGTTACGGGAGTTTCCAAAGGCAAAGGATTTGCAGGGGTCGTCAAACGCCATCATTTCCGAGGGGGGCCCCGAACGCACGGTCAGTCCGACCGCGAACGTGCTCCCGGATCCATTGGTCAAACGACAACACCCGGACGGGTCTATAAGGGGAAAAAGATGGCGGGTCGAATGGGGAGCGATACCGTGACAGTCAGAAATCTCAAAGTCGTCAGCATCGATCCCCAAGGACAGACACTCACGATCAAAGGATTAGTACCAGGAGCCACCAATGGGCTCCTCATTATTTCTAAGGAGGTAGTGAAAGGAAAGCCATCGTAAATTCCTTTAGAATCCTCTCCATTCCTTTATGCCAAAAACAACTGGTAAGAAATCAATAACAAAAAAGGCTGCACCTGCCAAGTTGGCAAGGTCGGTAGCGCGCGCACCAAAAGAGACATCTCCGAAGGCAACTCAAGCGGTAGGTCTTCCCAAAGAACTGTTTGGCGCGAAGGTGAATGAGAAGCTTTTAGCGCAATCGGTTCGTGTGTATCTTGCTAATCAGCGTGAAGGGCCAGCCAAAACCAAGACGCGCGGCGAGGTAGAGGGTTCGACGCGGAAAATTTATCGTCAAAAAGGGACCGGACGCGCGCGCCACGGTTCTATCCGGGCGCCGATTTTTGTCGGGGGAGGTATAGTCTTTGGACCAACGCCGCGTGACTATCACCTTAAATTATCAAAGAGCATGAAGAGAACGGCACTTCTCTCTGCATTAAGCGCAAAAAAGGGAGATACAAGAATCGTTGATGGATTGGATGATATAGAGGCAAAGACCGAAAAAGCAGTACTCGCTCTGAAAGAAGCAGGGATAACCGGAAGCGTTCTTTTGGTCGTTGCGAAGGATGCGACAAATCTCGTCCGGGCGGCAAGAAACATCGAAGCGCTTGATTTTATTGGCGCTAAGGACCTCAATCCCTACGCAGTATTAACCCATAAAAACATTGTATTTACCAAAAAATCTTTGCAAGAGTGTGTCGCGCATTTTACGAAATAATATGAAAACGACACGTCCGCTTATTACCGAGAAATCTATGGCTCTTGCCCGAGAAGGCTGGTATTCATTTATCGTTCCCGTCGGGTGCCGGAAAGAAGATATCGCGAAAGAAATCGGGAACATATATACCGTGACTGTTCGGGATGTTCGAACGATGCGGCGTATGGGGAAAGTTCGTCGGAGCGGACGCAAGATGCTAGCGCATCGTCGGCCGGATTGGAAAAAAGCAATAGTGAGACTTAGTAAAGGTCAAAGCATTCCGGTATTTGACATCGGAGAACAACCGCAACAGGCAAAATAATCTATGCAACACATATTTGTCAAATCACTCATGTCTCTCTTGCCGAAATCGTCCGGGCGGGACAGTTTTGGTCATGTGTCTGTGCGTCACCAGGGCGGGAGACAGAAGCGATACTTCAGAAGTATAGATTGGAAGCGTGATAAGGATGGTGTAGAGGCTCGGGTTTCCGATATTACCTATGACCCGAATCGATCATCTGATATCGCGCTTTTGGTCTATCGCGATGGGGAGAAACGGTATATACTAGCACCCTCGGGGCTTCATGTTGGCGACACTGTTCTTTCCGGTTCGGCAATAGAGGCAAAGGCGGGAAACTGCCTCCCACTAGGGAGCATGCCGGTTGGGACCCTCATTCACAACCTGGAGATTTCACCGGGAAAGGGAGCACAGATGGTGAGATCTGCAGGAAACGCAGCGGTTGTGCTCGCCAAAGATGGGAATGCTGTGCAAGTGAAGTTGCCTAGCGGTGAAACGCGGGTTTTTGACGCAAAGTGTAAAGCAACGGTCGGCCAAGTAGGGAATATTGATTGGAAGAATCGCGTGATTGGCAAAGCCGGAAGCAATCGTCACAGAGGGAAGCGCCCCGAGGTTCGGGGGGTAGCCATGAATCCTCGAAGCCACCCGCACGGGGGCGGCGAGGGACGAAGCGGAATCGGCATGAAGTCTCCCAAGAGTCCGTGGGGCAAGCGGACACTCGGTAAGAAAACGAGAGCACGACGCAAGTACAGTGATCGATTTATATTACAAAGGAGAGGGAAACGATGAGCAGAAGTATCAAAAAAGGACCATATATAGATCCGAGACTGATTGTCAAAATCAACAAGCAGAAGGCGGGCGGAACACGTGCTGCTATCAAAACTTGGGCACGGGCAAGTCAAATAAGCCCTGAATTTGTAGGGGTGACGTTTGCTGTTCATAACGGAAGAGTATTTACCGAGGTGTTTGTGACCGAAGGTATGGTAGGACACCGCTTAGGTGAATTTGCACCAACCCGAACATTTCGAGGACATGGACAGGTGACGAAGAGAGTGCTTGAAAAAACGTAAAGAGGGTATAGGGCATGGGGTATAGGGTATAGCATTACCCTAAACCCTAAACCCTAAACCCTAAACCCTTATGTTATACACTGCAACAGCGAAATATGTACGGATGAGTCCGCGGAAAGTACGGCTCGTTGCCCGTGCCATCTCGGGGAAGCGAGTTGATGCTGCACTATCATCTCTGTCCATACTTTCAAAAGCTGCGGCAGAGCCTATTCGTAATGTTGTTGAGTCGGCAGTAAGCGGCGCGAAACAGAAGAAGGCAAACATAGCCACGCTCGTCATCTCGACTATAGACGTCATGGGTGGACCAGTGATGAAGCGGTGGCACGCGGTAAGCCGAGGTACGGCACACTCGTACAAAAAGCGAATGACGCATATTAAAGTAGTGCTGAGTGACACATTGCAGGAGGGAACAATAAGGGCATAGGGCATAGGGCGTAGGGTTTTTAACCCTATACCCTACTCCCTTTAACCCTACACCCTATCATAGATGGGACAAAAAATTCATCCATACGGATTTCGTTTAGGGCCACTTTACACGTGGGTGTCGCGGTGGTTTGCTGATGACAGTCGGTACGCGAGCCTGCTCCTTGTAGATGTACTCCTTCGCGAGGCATTGACCAAGAGGCTCAAAACCGCAGGACTCGCCCAAGTTGAGATAGAGCGATCGATTAATAAAATCCGCGTGATCCTGCACGTTTCTCGTCCTGGACTCGTCATCGGACGGGGTGGTACGGGACTCGAGGAAATCAAGAAGTTTATTGAGCATACGATGGTCGAGATCGCGAAAAAGAAGCAATGGGTCAGTAGTGCGTTTGATACCACCAAGACAAAAGTAGAAGTCACTGTAGAACCGGTGAAAGAGCCGAATTTGAGCGCTCAGATCATTGCGACAAACATTGCCGATCAACTTATCAAACGTATGCCACACAAAAGAATCTGTATGATGACGATGGACCGCGTGATGAGCTCAGGCGCCCGTGGGGTCAAAATTAAACTCGCCGGGCGTATTGCGGGAGCTGAAATCTCACGACGGGAAACATACAAAACGGGGACCATCCCGCTTTCAACCTTACGGGAGGCAGTAGACTACGCGGAGGTTCCCGCACTCACGAAATCAGGGTATATCGGAGTGAAAGTGTGGATATGCAAAAAAGCAAGTTAACGGTAAACGGTAATTAGTAAACGGCCAAAAAATCCAATCACCAATTACCAATTACTATTTACCAATTACCAAAGTATGTTAGCACCGAAACGAGCCAAACATAGAAAAGTATTTCGGGGAAAGCGCCGGGGGAAGTCATACCGGGGTTCGGTATTGGCCTTTGGGGAGTATGGCCTCAAAGCAACCGAGTCAGGTTGGGTGACGAGTCGGCAGATAGAGGCATCACGAAGGGCATTAACGCACACAATACGCCGGGGTGGACGGGTGTGGATACGGATTTTTCCGGATAAACCCATAACCCATAAGCCTCCTGAAACCCG
>Ga0209542_10017116_pt1 | contig 11929 bp, 11 predicted proteins | sample RifCSPhighO2_01_FD_184028 | JGI IMG/M metagenome (GOLD analysis project Ga0209542, IMG submission 184028) | Soil microbial communities from Rifle, Colorado - Rifle CSP2_plank highO2_0.1 (SPAdes) (version 2) | ecosystem: Environmental > Terrestrial > Deep subsurface > Rock core/Sediment ...
GGATTTATCAAAGGCGATGGGGTTGTTCTGGATCATATCCCCATGGGGATGGCGCGTAGATTATATGGCATTTTAGGCTTTGAGGGCCAGGTCATCCCTAAAACAGTTGCCGATTACGTTCCTCCAGATAATCCGCGGAAAGATATTCTTAAGCTTCTTCGGCCTTATCAGTTTTTTGCTCAACAATATGAGGCCATGGCTTTAATCGCTCCTGATATCACGGTCAGTTTCATTGAAAGCGGCCGAGTGGTCAGAAAAGTAAGGCCCGTTCTGGGCAGCTATACCGAAGGCCTGGTCAAGTGCGGCAACTTGCCTGAAGACCCGGACAAGCCGGATGAGCGCTGCGTCACTAATGTTGAAAAAGAAGGCGTGGCTCGCCGGCATCTGATCGAATTGGTCAATGGCAGTACTATTCTGCGCTGTCCTTATTGTGAAAGGACCGATACTGTCGCTAATGTTTACCGTGAGAACCGCTTCGTCTATCTCAATCCTGCCTGATTTTTATAATAGTCTTTGACCCTTTCTTTTGTTAAATACCCAGAATCCTCATCTACTTATTTGCCAAAATAAAATATGCTTCAAATCACTAACTTCTAGAAAGGCGCTTAACGATAACTTAATAAAAACACCAATCTTCTTCTTGCTATGGGCGAAGACGACCAGCAAATCGACCGATTTATCCAAGCCATTGAAGAAAGTTTTAGCGGGCTAAACCCCAAAACTTTCTGGCCTTTAAATGGCGGGCAGATCGATTCTTACTTTGATGTTGCTTCATAGAAAATGCCGTTCTATCATGGCTTCAATTTAAACCAAAAATCTTTTATATTCCAGCCCTTTCTGCCCCTAAACATTAATAAAGAAGATTCAGAAGGCTTGCCACAGATTAAATATGACTAAACCCTCAAGAAAAAAAAACTTGGAAAGTTGCCGCTGCCCTCAGTGTAAGCTTTACGTGGAAGAGACTAAATTAGAGGGCTCATCGCCGGTATGTCCATATTGCGGAAGCATTCTTAATGGAGGTTAGAACAATGGAAACATCTAATGAAAGTATTTTTTGGGACGAGGAAGATGTCTGGGACGAGGAAGAGGAAGAAGAATATGACGACGATGACGACGACTTTGACGATGACGACGATGATGATGACGACGGAGATGACGGGTCTTAAACTGCTGGTCTAAATTGTCTCCAAGATAATTATTTAATTTTTTTAATCTTAATCTTTAATATACTAAAGTTCCGTAGCTTTCGAACACACAAAATCTGAAAACTATCTGATTTTGGTGCTAAAATTAAGTAGATTCTTAATTTTATGCAATTATCGGAACTTTATATTTATACAATTTTTTATCAAATGTTTGATAATCTGGGAATTTTAGTATATTGCCAAGTGGCCACAATTCCTAGGATAAGTTTATATAAAGAAATTCTGTCCTTTTTGAGATATGCTAGCTGCTTTCACTGAATTGAAACAAGCCGAGATGGTCAAGCAGTTTCTGCTCAGGAAAAAAATCTTGCATCCAGACTACCTTCCGGTTAAGGAGCTGGATCGCATCTATTTTCCCATCACTAAACCATTAAGCGTTCCTCAGGCAAAAATCATCAATACTGCGTTAAAGTTCCCATTAAAGCCAGGAACTAAGACTATCGAAGGGCTGCTGGAAAAAAAACTGACCAAAGCTGAACTGGGCTTGATTCCCCATTCTTTAGAAATTGTCGGTTCGATCATAATCCTGGAAATTCCTCCTTCTTTAGTTAAAAAAGAGAAGATTATTGCCGAAGCTTACCTTCAGCTGAACCAGCAGATCGGCACAGTTGTTAAAAAAGCCCGGATTCATTCTGGCGAATACCGGCTGAGAACTGTTAAAATCCTGGCCGGCAAAAAAACTAAAGAAACGATCCATCACGAAAATGGCCTAAGCCTGAAGTTGCATCTGGAAAAGACTTATTTCTCGGCCCGTTCCGGGAATGAACGCTTGCGGATTGCCCGCCTGGTTAAGCCCGGCGAGAAAGTATTGGTGATGTTTTCCGGCGCTGCTCCTTACCCTTTGGTTATCGCTAAAAATTCTGAAGCTAAAATAATTTATGGGATTGAAATAAATCCGCTTGCCCACCAGTACGCTCTAGAGAACATCAAGCTGAATCGGCTGGAAAACAGGATTATTATTTATGAGGGCGATGTTACTGAGATCTTGCCTAAAATAAATAAAAAATTTGACCGCATCGTCATGCCTTTGCCTAAAACTGGCGAACAATTTTTACCTTTGGCTCTGAAAAAAGCCGAAAAAGGTGCCGTTATCCATCTTTACGACTTTTTAAAAGAAGAGGAACTTAAAGCTCAGGCCACTAAAATAAAAGAGATCAGCAAGAGAAATAAACATAAAGTGCGTGTCCTTAGGGCAGTCAAGTGCGGCCAGTTCTCTCCGGGCATCTTCCGCGTCTGTTTTGATATGAAAGTGCTTTAGCTTCAAAATACTTATAAAATAGCCTTATTCTGGAGATTAAATGGACGAGGAAGTAGTTTTAGCTCTGTATGAGGAAGCTCTTAAGGTTAGAAAAAAAAGTAATTGTAATATACTAAAAGTAGGAGCTGCTCTTTTATTACCAGATGGCTGGTATTACGTATCCTCAAATGGCCATTCGCAGCAATCTTGTGCCGAAAAAGGCCCTGATTACTGTACCAGAGATCCGCATTTTGAATATTTAACCTGTCCCTCGTCATGTGCTGAAGGCAATGCTATTCTAACCGCTGCCAAAGACGGAAGAAATACTGAAGGCAGTACCATCATCAGCACTATTTTTCCTTGTGATCGTTGTGTAAATTTGGCTATTGATTACGGGATTGCTGAAGTTTGTTTTGGCGAGTTCAAAGAGAATCCAGCAAGACCCAGTCGTTTGTATTATACTAAATTGATGGAACATTTTGGGATTTCAGCGTTTAAAATTAATGAAATAGGAAGAGAGCGCCGAGTTTTACCTTTTTCAAGCGGCCTTGATGATCTTTGGATGGGATGTATTCCTCACCGAACCGGTGCAGAGTATTATGTGCGCTTACTATGTGATCCAGAATTTAGAGCCCAGGAACTAGAAAAATGTCAGCGAAGGTTACAAGAACTGGAACAACCAGATCCGCTGCCTCCTAGTTTTGAGGGCTTAACTGTCAAACCTTTAACTTAATTTTTCTGCCCAAATCTTTATAAATAACGCCATTAATTAATAGGAACATAGCCGACACTCATCTCTGAGTTGATGAGTAGTGCCGTGTGAGGCAAAAGATATCACGGACAAGAATTACTTATTCTTGGGCTTATAATAATGGTGAATTAAACACGCTGAAAAATAGTTTACGATTTTTGGCGTGTTAAAAATCGCGGAGGATTTTAAACATGACTGAACAAGATGAAACTTTATTGATTGATTCCAACGAATTCCTGAAATCGGGGATCCATATCGGCACTAAGTTTAAGACTAAATATATGGCTCCATTTATCTACAAGACCAGGCCGGACGGGTTAAGCGTCTTAAATCTACAGAAAATTAATGACCGGATAAAATTGGCGGTAAATTTTCTTGCTCAATACGAGCCGGAAGATATTTTGATCTGTTCCCGGAGAGAAAACGGCTGGAAATCGCTCAAGAAATTAAACGAGCTTACCGGAATGAAAGTTATCATCGGAAGATACCCTCCCGGAATTCTTACTAACACTAATCTGGAAACATTTATCGAGCCGAAAATAATTTTGGTCTGCGACCCCTGGACCGATAAGAATGCGGTTGATGACGCCGTTCGGGTGGGCGTGCCGGTAATTGCCCTTTGTGATACTAACAACCAGTCCAATAAACTAGACTTAGTCGTTCCTTGCAACAATAAAGGCAAGAAATCCGTCGGCCTGTTCTTTTACTTATTGGCCAGAGAATACCTGCGCCTCAAAGGGATATTAGGCAGTACTGAAGAGCTCTCCGCTAAGATTGATGATTTTACGGAGGAATAGTTGGCAAGACTCGGTAGTCAATACTTTGAGCATCTAAATGACCAGTGAACTTCTTCAAATTATCCAGAGGCATTACTGCCATCAAAGCCCGATAACTAGCCGGCTTTTCATGTTTGTTTAAAGCGCTAAGATCAAGATTACCATCATCTCCGAAAATACTTGATTCTCTTGTTGCCAATTGGGGATTATCGGATTTTAAGTAGAATTCAACCACACCTAAATTAGCTGCCCGGGAGTAAGCTAACCAACCGATCCATTCGGTAATTTTCTCTCCGTTAGAAAAAATTCCTTCCACTTTTGGTCCGGATGAAGTATACTGATCAGTTAAGAAAAGTATTCGATGTGGTCCAGCTTCGACGTGTCTGGTCTGTGGCCAGTTTAATTGAGTAATCCTGTCTAAGTAATGTGCTTTCCTGGGACCAAGGCTTACTGTTGTGAGATAAGATCCAGTTGCTGGTGAAACTTTCATACCTCTCTTTTCTCCACCAATAGGATATGTGTACAGACCATTCTCGGAAGCGACGTATAATCTACCTAAATCAAAACTAAGCATAACATTAGCGGTTACTTGTCCGTCTTGCACGGCAGTAAGAGAGGTAACTGCAGAATTAAATGTATCCCATCTAAAGCGAGATTGCAGGGCTTCTTTTACTGATCTTCCTGGACAGTCCCTAAGAGTTCTTTCCAATTCCCTGGACATATCAATGGGATCAGCAAAGATGACTGATCTTTCTGGAGAGAAAGTTGTACCGGTAGGATATACTCCATATTCTTCCGTTGCCAGTGAGAAACCGCTAGGGAGATTATGAATAATTACTTGTTCAGTCAACCAATCCATCCATCTCGTATCTTCTTTTCCTTCCTGGACTAATTCAACAGCTTCTTCGGTTCTTAATCCAAGTAGAACTTCATTAACTTGCCAGGCGATATCTTCCAATTGTTTTTCAATTGCCATAATCCAATCACGGACTAAAGAGTTTTTAAGCCTTCTGAAATAACTGCTTCTAACACTAAACCTCTCTTTAACAACGCTTATAAATCCCCATTTATCATCAAATTCATCTCTATGTGCGGCATTATCGGCTATAAAGGCAAAAAGAATGGATGTGAAGTAGTTCTCAATGGCCTTAAGGACTTGGAATACCGAGGCTATGACAGCTGGGGTATAGCGGCATTAAATGGCAGCATAAATATAGTCAAAGATGTGGGCAAGATTAGTAATGTCTCTTTGGAAACTCTTAACTTACCGCCGGCAGCTTTGGCTATAGGCCACACGCGCTGGAGCACACACGGTGGAGTAACCAAAACCAATGCCCATCCTCACTTCTCGCAGAATGAAAATTTTGCTTTGGTGCAGAACGGCATCGTGGAGAATTACCAGGAATTGAGAGGCGAACTGAGAACCAAAGGCCATCAGTTCCATACTGAAACCGATACCGAAGTCATTGTCCGATTGATTGAGGAGGAAGCGAAGATTCATCCCGACCTCAAAGAAGCGGCCCGATTAGCTTTTCTTAAATTAACCGGACGAAATGCCTTTGTCCTTATCGAAAAAGAAAATAAGAGGATCATCGCCGCCAAGAACGGCAGCCCTTTGATGCTGGGTCTTGGAAAAGATGAATTTATTCTCGCTTCTGATCCCTCCCCTTTGCTCAAGCATACTAAAAGCATCATCTTTTTGGATGATAATGAGTTGGTGGAGATTAATGACCATTATGGTATTTTTAACCTTATGACTAACCAGCCCATTGAAAAAGCAGTGCAGACGCTTACCTGGAATCCTGAACAAGCTAAAAAAGGAGAATATCAGCATTTTATGCTGAAAGAGATCCTCGAGCAGAAACATACTATCCGGCAGGCTTTGGTGCAGGATCCAGAATTGATTAAAAGAATCGCCCAGGAAATCAATCTTGCTTTTGGTGTTTATGCCGTGGGCTGCGGCACTGCCGGCAAAGTCTGTTTAGCTGGAACGTATGCTTTCTCTAAAATTGCTAAAAAGCATATCAATTTTTCCTTTGGCTCAGAATTTCCCAACTTTCATGATTTCATCCAGAGCCGTTCTTTGTTGCTAGTCGTCTCCCAATCCGGAGAGACGGCCGACACCTTGGAGGCGATGAAAGTTGTCAAAAATAAAAACGGCAAGATCATTTCCCTAGTAAATGTGATGGGCAGCACGATTATGAGGCAATCAGAATACTCCCTTTTACTCAACAGCGGTCCGGAGATTGCTGTTGCTTCTACCAAAGCTACTACCGCTCAATTAGCTTTAATAATTCTTTTAGCTTATGCCTGCGCTAATCGTTATGAGGAAGGCTTAACTCTATTGAAAAACACCGCTAACCAAGTCGAACAGATGCTTAATCCCCATTTGCTGTATCAGGCTAAAAACTTAGCCGAAAAAATAAAAGATCACCAAAATATTTATGTCATTGGTCGGGGAGTTGATTATGCTACCGCTCAAGAAGCAGCCATTAAGCTCCAAGAAGTTTCTTATATTCATGCTGAAGGCCTGGCTGGCGGAGAATTAAAGCACTATGCTTTAGCTCTGATTGAAAAAGGTACTCCCTGCTTGGTTTTAGTCGCTAATGATGAAAATAAAGATGATATTTTAAGTAATGCTATGGAAATAAAATCAAGAGGCGGCTATATCATCGGCATCTCTCCAGAAAACAATGAGATTTTTGATCAATGGCTCAAGGTTCCTGACGTAGGCATAGCCAGCCCCATAGTTAATTTGATCCCGGCCCAACTTCTCGCCTATTACTTAGCAATCGCCAAAGGCTGTGACGTCGATCGTCCAAGGAATTTGGCTAAAAGCGTGACGGTTAAATGATCAAGGCAGTCATTTTTGATATGGACGGAGTTCTTAGAGATTCGGCTAAAATCAATGTCCTTTCCGCCAAGAAAAGTTTTCAGCAATTTGGCCTTACCCTAGATGCCAGAGATAAAGATATAATTGTTGGCCGGCACCACGATGATTACCTTCCCTTGCTACGCAGGAAATACCGCTTTGATGCCAAAAAATACAAACTGCTGAATTCCAGAAATTATTTTACCCTGCTTAAAGATGTTCGGCTGCTGCCTTTTACTAAAAAAACTCTTCTTCTGCTCAGGCAGAACAAATTAAAATTGGCTTTGGCTACCGCTTCAAATCGGAACGATGTCGAGGAATTTTTGATCCATAAATTCAGCTTAAGCAATTTTTTCGAAGTTATCATCACTTTTGAAGATTGTCGGCAAAGAAAGCCCAATCCCGAGATCTATCTAAACGTTTTGGGGAAGCTGCATCTTCCAGCTCGGGAAGCTGTCGCTGTTGAAGATTCCGAAGTAGGTGTTGAAGCCGCCAAAAGAGCAGGCCTGAAATGTATTGCGATTCCTAATGGGTATACTAAAAACGAGAATTTTTCCAGGGCGGATTTGATCATCCATTCCTTAGCCGAACTGGACCTTAAATTATTGTCTCGATTAGCCTAAAACTAATCTTTATGCCAAAGACATTAATTTTTAGGCCAAAATAAAGATAAGAAAGTTATCATCACCTTATTGCTACCATGAGAAAACTATTCGGCACTGACGGAATCAGGGGAAAAGCGAACACTTATCCGATGACGGTAGATATTGCATTAAAAGTCGGCAAGGCGGCTGGAATTCTATTCCAGAACGGGAGCAAAAAAAGTAAAGTTGTCATCGGTAAAGATACCCGCTTAAGCGGCTATATGATTGAGTCTGCTTTAGCTGCCGGATTGCTCTCCATGGGCCTGGACGTCTATTTTGTCGGCCCGATGCCTACTCCGGCTATTGCCCATCTGACCAAATCTTTTGCTGCTGATGCCGGCGTCATCATTTCCGCTTCGCATAACCCTTACCAGGATAATGGCATAAAATTTTTTGATGCCAATGGCTTTAAGCTGCCCGACGAGATGGAAGAAAAGATTGAGCAGCTGGCTTTGTCAGATTTAAATACTGATAATATTACCGGAGATGATATCGGAAAAGCTCATCGGATTAATGATGCCCGGGGCAGGTATATTGAGTTCGCTAAATCTTCAATTAACAATCTAAGCCTTAAAGGCCTTAAAATAATTTTAGACTGCGCCAACGGAGCTGCTTATCATATCACCAAATATATTTTTACGGAGTTAGGAGCTGACGTCTTGGTAAAAAACAGCTCTCCTGACGGTAAGAATATCAATCACCGCTGCGGCGCTCTTTATCCCGAGCTGCTCAAAGAGGAGGTTCTCCTGGAACATGCTGATCTAGCCATCGCTTTAGATGGCGATGCGGATCGGGTCATCATGCTGGATGAGCAAGGTAATGTTGTCGACGGCGATAAGATGCTGGGTATCGCTGCTTTGGAGATGATCAAAGCTGGAAAGCTAAAAAAAAATACCCTGGTAGTGACCGAATATAGCAACCTCGGTTTAAGAGAAACCCTGGAGCAGGCGGGCGGAAAGGTGGTGCTCACTAAAAATGGTGATCGTTATGTTATTGAAGAGATGCGCCGATCAAATTACAATTTAGGCGGCGAGCAGTCTGGCCATCTGATCTTCCTGGATCATTCCACTACTGGCGATGGAACAATTTCAGCGCTGCAGATTTTGAGAATTATGAAAGAAACCGGCAAAAAGTTGTCGGAATTGACTAGAAGCATTAAAACTTACCCGCAGGTCCTGGTCAATGTGGAAATCAGAGAGAAAAAACCTTTGGAACAGATGCCTTTAGTTTGTCGTAAAATCAAAGAAATCGAACAAAAATTAGGGAAAGATGGCCGGGTTTTTGTTCGCTATTCCGGAACCCAGAATAAGTTGCGCCTTATGCTAGAGGGAAAGATTAAAGAAGAATTAGGCTTTTATGCGCAGCAAATAGCTGAAGAAGTGAAGAAAGAGATAGGTTTTTAGAATGGATCGTTGGTGATATCTTTGCAAGTCAAACAAAAAAAAGTCAACGCTGCCGGGATAAAATTCTTTTTAGTAAAAGAGGGTAAAGAAATCGGCCGGGCGTATTTGTATCTTATCCACAATGACCTACATCGTGAGCCCTTTGGGCTGATGGAAGATGTTTTTGTCGAAGAGGAATATCGCGGGCAGGGTTTAGGCACAAAATTGACCAAAGCCGTTATTCAAGAGGCTAAAAAGCATTGTTATAAATTAATTTGCACGAGTCGTCATTCTAAACCTAAAGTTCATGAGTTATATCAGAAGCTGGGCTTTAAAAATCATGGTTTAGAATTTAGGATGGATTTTGAAGAATGAAAGTCGTCATCATGGCTGCTGGAAAAGGCACAAGAATGCTGCCTCTGACTAAAACCATCCCTAAAGTCCTGGTCGAAGTCAACGGAAAGCCCTTTTTGTATTATGTTCTTAAAAGCCTGCAGAAAGCCGGCTATAAAGAGTTCGGCCTTATTGTCGGCTATAAAAAAGAAAAAATCGAATCTTTTCTTAAAGAGTATAAATTTAAGGCTAAGCTGATTGACCAGCCGCAGCAGTTAGGTACCGGCCATGCTGTCCTGCAGGCTAGAGAATGGGTGGGGAAGGACGATTTTATTGTCTGCAGCGGCGATAATCTATATGATATCAACGACTTAAAAAAAGTCAAGAAAAAAGATCCCTTCCACTATCTGCTTGGTTTAGAAGTAGATGAATGGCAGAAATACGGCGTTTTGATTGCCGAAGATGGTTTCCTGAAAGAGATCCAAGAAAAACCGCCCAAGTTTGTCGGCAGCCTAATCAACATCGCTTTATACAAGCTTAAGCCGGAAATCTTCCCAATTCTGGAAAAATTAAGGCCCTCGCCGCGCGGCGAGATCGAATTAACCGATGCTTTGAATATTCTGGCCAAGGAGAATAAGGTTAAGGTTGTGGAAGGCGAGTTGTGGGTCGATCTGGGCTGTAAAGATGATCTTCTTAGAGTAGGCCATTTTCTGGAAGATAATTGGGAAGAGTAGCTTCAAGCCTAGTCGAAAATGTAGTGGCCATCCTTCCAGTTCGCCAATTTCAGCAACTTTTATAAACCTAAACTCTTTAATTATGCACGAAAATGTCGCGGGGTTTAAAACCTCGCCATTTATGACGACATTTTCGGCATGCTATCATATTAAATGTTAATCCTATTAAATAAAAAGAGGCCAGATGAAATTTCGCGTAAAAGACATGGATATCGCTACCGGCCGAACTCTGGTAGCCATCCTTAATGTCAATGATGCCCGTAAGTTAGATTTGCGTTCCGGCGACCGTATTCTCTTAAAGTTTGATCATCAGGAGATAACTTGCATTCTGGACATCTCCGAAAGCAGAAAAGCCGTTCCTGAAGGCCGAATCGGCCTATTTGAAGAGGTTCTCGCCAGTCTAAAAGTCAAGAATAACCAGCTGGTGGAATTGAAGTTTACTGGCAAACCAGAATCTGTGGTCCATATCCGTGAAAAGCTGTTTGGCAAGCATCTTAGTTATCACGATTTGTATTCTATCATGAGCGATTTTACTAACGACCGTCTGACTGATGTCGAAAAGACCTACTTTGTTGCCGCTTGTTTTGCTAATGGGCTTAGTACAGAAGAAATCGTGGACATGACCAGGGCGATGGTAGCAACCGGCAAGAAGTTAAAGTTTGGCAAAATGACGCTAGACAAGCATTGTATCGGCGGCGTGCCCGGAAACAGGACGACGATGATCGTTATTCCCATCATTGCGGCAGCAGGATTTACGATTCCTAAAACCAGTTCCCGAGCCATAACCTCTCCAGCCGGTACGGCTGATACGATGGAATGCCTGGCAAAAGTAGAGATGTCCGAAGAAAAGATTAAGCAAGTGGTCAGAAAAACTGGCGCCTGCATCGTCCATGGCGGTTCAATGAACCTCGCTCCTGCCGACGATAAAATTATTGAAATTGAACATCCTCTATCAATTGACGCGGAGGGCCAATTATTAGCTTCAGTTATGGCTAAAAAATATTCCGTAAGTCCTAGCTATGTATTGATTGATATTCCGATGGGCAAAAAAGTCAAGGTTAAGAATTGGCCGCAAGCCCAGCGCCTGCGGAAGCTGTTCGAACTGCTTGGTAAAAAAATGGAGATGAATGTCAAGGTCATAGTTACTGACGGCTCTCAGCCTGTCGGCCACGGCATCGGCCCTTTGTTAGAAGCGACCGATGTCCTGCAGGTGCTGAGCGGCAGCCCTTTTGCTCCTGCTGATTTGCGCAAAAAATCTTTGACTCTGGCGGGATTGTTGCTGGAGATGACCGGCCGGTACAAGAAAGGTCAGGGTTTAGCTGTGGCTAGGGAAATCTTAGACAGCGGCAAGGCTCTGAAGAAAATGGAACAGATCATACTAGTCCAAGGTAAACAAAAGCCGCTTAGATTAGGCGCGCATAAATATGAAGTAAAATGTAATCATATTGGCCGGGTGCAGGAGATAGATAATGACCTCATCGCCAAGATTGCCAGAATCGCCGGCGCTCCTTTTGATAAAGGCGCGGGGATCTATCTTTCTAAAAAAGTTCATGATCAGATCAAGAAAGGCGAATGGCTGTATACTGTCTATGCTGAAAGTAAATTTAAGCTGAATTTAGCTAAAGAATATTTAAGAAAAGATAATGGTTATTGTATCGGATGAAAATGGCTCCAAAACAAAATAAAAAAAATGTTTTTTCCGCCGCAGGGGAGGAATTCGACGTTATCAGCATTTTTAAAGACGAGATTAAAAAAATTGAATATTCATTGCAGCAGATTAATGATATCTATAAAAAAGATTTGCGCTGGTTTGACCGCCTTTCCGACCGCATCGCTGAAGTTGGCGGAAGCTGGGGTTTCATCCTGACTTTCTTATTGGTCATTATGGTTTGGATTTTCTTGAACGGTTATATTCTCGTTGTCCGGCCCTTTGATCCGTTTCCATTTGGATTGTTAACAATGATTGTGTCGTTAGAAGCGATTATGCTTGCAACG
>Ga0209542_10017120_pt1 | contig 11927 bp, 8 predicted proteins | sample RifCSPhighO2_01_FD_184028 | JGI IMG/M metagenome (GOLD analysis project Ga0209542, IMG submission 184028) | Soil microbial communities from Rifle, Colorado - Rifle CSP2_plank highO2_0.1 (SPAdes) (version 2) | ecosystem: Environmental > Terrestrial > Deep subsurface > Rock core/Sediment ...
AAACCTTTGAGCAACACTCCTCCACCGGTGAGTATGACTTTGTTTATATTTTTCATATATTTTTTCTGATAGGCCAACAGAGTGGCATTGGACTCGTAAAATATATAGTCCAGATTTACTGTGATAATCTCCGTAAGCTCCTTGTATTCTGGGCCACCCTTGAGACCAAAAGTTCTTTTTAAATTTTCTGCTTCAGCCGCAGTAATACTCAAGGACTTTGATACAGCTAGTGTTATATCTTGTGAACCTTTATTTATGATATGCGAGGTACGCAGTATTCCCCTTTCTATTATATAAAGTTTGGTCGCTCGCGCGCCCATATCTATGATCATTACAGCTTGTATTCCCTGATCGACGACCGCGCGTATAGAGCTGAATATTTCTATTTCATAGAAAGAAGGTTCCAGGCCGGAACCTGCTGTAATAGCCTGATAGTTATTTATATACTCATTGTGTATGGCTACGACTAGGACATCTTGCAATTGCTTTGCCGGATTTGCTTTTTTCTCTGGCTGGCCGTTTTCATCTTCTTCTTCAAATCCGCCATTGTCTTCCTTTGGCACTAGAGAATAGTCGAGCATAACTTCATTCATGGGCACAGGAATGTATTTGCGAGCTTCCAGAGATATTACATCCTGCAGTTGTTTCTCCGGCACTTGCGGTATGGTAATAAATGTTATGAGGCTCGAAGATAGAGGCAAGGCTACGCCGCAAGATAGCGTAGTGGTTTTGGCTTCTCGTAGAATATCCTTTAGAGCCTCTATTATTTTTTCGTTTTGAAGATTGGTGGCTCTGCCCACTTCTATACCAGCGTATGGTCCTAGAGCCAGCTCGCCGTATGTTTCCAGAACCGCTCTTCCTCTTTTTTTCTTTATTTGAACCACTTTTATGGCAGAAGATCCTATATCAATCCCCAAAACGCTCTGATTTCCCTTTGAAAAGATAGAGGAAAAGATTGACGAAAAATTCATGAGAATATTATAACATAGTGTAGAATAATACGATGCATAAACTGGCCTTGTATATTATAGATTTTATATTCCCTCCTAGCCATCTAGAGCTAGAGTTGCGTTTACTTTCTCGGCAAAGCGCTCTGGAGTCTCTGCCTAGAGCGGGTAAGCCCGAATTCCCTTTTATTTCGGCAATTTTTGATTATAAAAGTGATTTGGTTAAAGAAATGATTTGGCAGATAAAATATAAGAAAAACAAACATGCCATAAGATGCGCGGCGTATGCTCTGCAAAGCCGGCTTCAAGATAATACTATGTTGATACCTATACCAATATCAAGGAAAAGAAGGAGGGAGAGAGGATATAATCAATGCGAACTTATTGTAGATGAAATGATAAAAATTAATCCCAATCTAAAAAAAGATTCCAACTTGCTTATGCGAACCAGACATATAGACAAGCAGACATTTAAAAACAGAAAGGAGAGAATAGAAAATATCAAAAACATATTCGAGGTGGCTAGTGCTCTCTCGGCGATAGAAAATCAGGAAAAAATAGCAATAATAGACGATGTGACCACGACGGGAAGCACATTGCGCGAAGCTAAAGATGCTCTATTTAAAGCCGGCTTTACAAATGTGGAGACTCTGGCGGTGGCGCATTAGTATTTTTTGGAGCTTTCCATTTTCCCACTATGAAATACAAATATATAAGTTCAAGAATGCCGAAGGTATTTACAAGTAACAGAGCTATGAACCATCCTTTCTCATCCCTCTTCGCCGCATGCCAGAGAGCATAGCCTTTTAGAGCTATAACCACCAAGATTAATAGTAAAAATAAAAATGCGCCTACGGTAAAAAGTCCCGCCCCCAAACCCATCATTGGAAACATTCCGTATGAATTTGCAAAATTGTTTATCATCATATGCATGATTATATCATATTATTCATAAATTATGGAGTTATGTAACGAATAACTAATTTTGGCCTTTGGGTTGTGGTTACCCCTTCACTAGACACATATTGCTGTCCGTCTCCAGAGGCAATATCTGTCGCTTCTATTAACCAACCATAGTTAGAATATGTGCCATCTACCCATCCCTGAATCGTTGCCATTCTCATATTATTCACGATACTGCCAGTTATTGCATTTAGAGTAACCCCATTGCGATTGTCCTCAACTGTGGAAGCATCTGTATCGTCATCATTAACTCCCGCGGTCAAAGTATTGTAAGTGCTATTTTCATTCCAATCCACCAACATTCTGTGAATCTTCCAACCCTGACCTTCGGTTGATACGTAGAGATCAAGCCTTGCGCCTACTATGGTTGCATCTGATGGTATACTCGAAACATCAAACTTAAGCAAACCCTTGCGCTGATCTGTTTCTACGCCAACAGCAGGATCTGCGATTATCGTTGTTTCAGTGCCTCTGGTAGTATCCGCGGTAGTATCCCAAATATAAGTATCTATCGTGCCAGCATAACCTGCTGTAGGAGATACACCCTCCTGCAAGGTAATGGTAGTTGGCGTCCCGGTAAGTCTGGTATATTTAAATAGTGGAAAACGAGTGCTGGTTGAGCCTTCTGTAGATACAAATTCTGAAGCTGTATAATAATGATCGCCATTATAATCATAAGTCACGGCTTCGCCCTGCGGTTCTTGGGATGGATGAGATTTCCTGTATGTTGTAGAACCACCACCGACATAACCAGTCACTTCTGTTGGTGTTGATTGTAGGGCCTGTATAATAGTCTGCGTACTTTTATCGCGAGAGAATAGATACATTATATTGTAACTTTTTATAAGTATTTCTCGCCCATTTGGTGAAATATTTCCACCGACAACATTCCCAGTAGCAGCCACACTTGCCACATCTGGAATATCATACATATTACCCAGATCGGTAAGAGTCTGTGTTCCAGAATAGCTTGAGGCATGAGCTAGGTAATAAACACCGGCGACAGCCTCTCTTTTTGTAATAATATACATATCACCTGTATCAGGATCGACCAGAAGTGCTTCTGCATCTTTGTGAGATGGCAAACTACCTGCTGGATATTCAGCCGTGATAGTCTCAATATCCCCAGCTGAAACAGTATCATCACTACCTGTTATTGTTGGCTCTTTGATCCTATATATGATTATGGTACTTCTAGCGTTGGAGTTATCACCAAAATCAGCGAGATAAATATATGATTGGCTACTTACTCTTGCGCTAGAAAGATCTTCATAATCACTACCGTCAATACCACTTAGAGTCCATTCTCCCGCACTCGCTGCGGTAGAAGTAGATACGGCAAATATTTTATCTATAGAACCATCCGATTGCAACCATAAATATCCAGCATTGGCAGATAAAGTGGGATTGGTTATGCCGCTGATCTCCTGCCAATCAGAAGTAGAAGTTAAATTCCCAACTGATGCGCCGTCTTGCCAATATGGCACGAGAGTAACATCGACAGTTAGGGTACTGGCATTAGTTGCGCTAGGATCATTTCCACCTTCGTCAGCCACAGTTATATCAGCACTGTTGGTTATAGTACTAGCATGGTCTGCATCACTATCTATAGTAACATGATATGTTATTACACAATCTGTACTTACAGTTATAGCTAGATTTGTAATGTTGACAGAAGCCCCACTGGAACTATTTGTATAACTTGAACCACAACCAGAAAAGCCGAATGTACCCACATCGCTAGCGTCACCAGTTATAGTATCAGTGACATCCACTGTAGCCGCGCCATCGCCAGAATTCTCTATAGTAAGCGTGTATGTAATATCCTGACTGCGCTCCACAGTATTATCAGCATCATCTTCTGCAGATGTTACTGTGAGACTTGGCGTAGCATTTACCGTAAGCGTGCTTGCTGAAACATTGGCAGGATCGCTTCCCCCCTCGCTTGGCGCGCCGACATCTACCTCAAGAATAAGCGTCGTGCTCTCATTGAGTGGAGTATCTACACTTATTATAAATGTGATAGTACATGTTCCGCCTGCCGAGATGGTGATAGGAGAGATGCTAAGAGTGGGAGCGCTGAATGAAGAACTTGGACTGTCGCCGCAATTATTATTGTATGTAATACTGTCAGGCGTTCCCATATCGCTTGGTATCGCGCTAGTCATAGCTGTCGATCCGGATGTTCCGCCAGAATTATTTATTGAAATTGTATATGTTATTGATTGACCAGGCGTAACAGTATTATCATCATCATTGTCGCTTACAGTAACAATAAAATTTGGGAGGGAAGCTGTTACGGTATTGGCCCCGCCTCCTCCCCTCCTTCTTACAACCGCTGCCTGATTTTGAACCGCAGGAATCTGGTAATATAGAGGAGGAGGGGGAACATTAACTGCTTGTGCGAAAGGAATTACATTTACTTCAGGAGCTACGGAAACTTCTATTATTGTATTTTCTTTTATAATTTCCTTTTCTGGATCTAACTTCGACTTGTCATTTTTTGTAATAGTTGACTCCACACTTTCCAAACTTACTCCGCTTTCCGAGCTTATTTCTTCCTTTTTATCATCAACAATAACTATATTATCTTTGGCAGAATATTCCACTATCGGTTTATGTTTGGCGGAAGAGTAATAGAAAACAGTGCCGACAACCATACCAACAATTGCCACAAAGAATGTCTTGAAAAAAAGAGCGCCTATCATAGGTAAATTTATTATACCATATGATTTGATATGATATAATCAACAAATGGAAAAAAGTGACAAGTGGAGCTCTCTCAAGCCAGATTTCAAGGGTGATATAGATGTCACAGACACAACGCTCGCAATCTATTCTCATGACGCAAGCCTTTTTGAGATACGCCCACAGGCAGTAATGTTTCCAAAAGACTCCGAGGATATAAAAACTCTTGTAAAATGGGTCAATGAAAATAAGGAAAGATATCCCGACCTTTCTATAACCGCTCGCTCGGCAGGAACAGATATGTCCGGAGGAGCTATAGGCAGTTCTATTATTCTAGATTTCACTAGATACATGAATAAAATAATGGAAGTCAAAGAAAATTATGCGATAGTAGAACCGGGATGTTTTTATAGAGACTTTGATAAAGCCACAAAGAAAATAGATAGGTATTTGCCTCCCTTTACAGCTTCACGCGAGATATGCGCAGTAGGAGGAATGGTTGGAAATAATAGTGGAGGTGAAAAATCCATAAAATATGGCAAAACTGAAAATTTTATAAATTCTCTCAAAATCATTTTATCAGATGGAAATGAATACGAGATCAAGCCTAGCGATAAGAGCAATAGATATGCGGAAAATATATCTGAATTAATAAATAATAATTATAATGAAATAATGAAGGCCAAACCGGATGTGTCAAAGAACTCCGCAGGATATTATCTATGGAATGTTTATGATAAAAATACAGATAGATTTGATCTATGCAGGCTTATAGTAGGTTCCCAAGGCACATTGGGGATTGTGACGGAAATAAATTTTAAGATTGTGCCATTTGAAAAATATTCCAATATCATGGCTGTTTTTCTGCCATCTCTAGATGAGGTAAGTAAATTGGTAAAAGAAATACTGCCCTTCCGTCCAGACAGTCTAGAGACCTATGATGACAAGAGTATGATTTTGGCCGTAAGATTTTTCTTTGACTTTTTCAAACAACTTGGATTTTGGAAAGCGTTGAAACTGGGACTTCAATTCTTGCCCGAAACCTGGATGATTTTCCTCGGAGGCATACCCAAGCTCATACTTATGGTAGAGTTTGCCGGACAAGATGAGCAAGAAATAAAAAATAAACTGATAGAAGTTGAAAATGCCATAAAGCATTTCGGATTACATACCCATATAGCTCACTCTAGCGCCGAGGCCGAGAAATATTGGGACATTAGGCATGAAAGTTTCAACCTTCTTCGCAAACACGTAAAAGGCAAAAGGACTGCTCCCTTTATAGACGACATTATAGTGAAGCCAGAATATTTGCCCGAGTTTATGCCAAAGGTCAAAGCTCTTCTAGATGAATACAAACTGGAATACACAGTTCAAGGTCATCTGGGAAATGGGAACTTTCATATTATTCCTCTTATGGATCTGAAATCGCCATATTCGGCGGATATTATCCTGGAGCTTTCAGGAAAAATATATAGTTTGGTAAAAGAATATAAAGGTTCTATAACAGCCGAGCATAATGATGGTATTATACGAACGCCTTATTTGCGCCAGCAGTTTGGAGAAAAGATCGTGGGGCTTTTTGAACAAACGAAAAAGATTTTTGATCCTCAAAATATTTTCAATCCCGGAAAAAAGGTTGGGGGAAGTTTTGAGGATATTAGGAGGGGAATTAGATAAATTTTTTATTCTCTTTTACAAAATTTTAAAATTACAGAATGTAGAATTTCGTGTCTACTTTTTGGGGTCCATTTCAGCGGAGACGGAGGGATTCGAACCCTCGAGGCCTTTAAGGGGCCTGCATCTTTAGCAAAGATGTTCGTTAGGCCAACTCCGACACGTCTCCTTGGATTATTTTATTCTTAAACTTTTGATTACTTGTACCGACTATTTCCATATACTTTTTCACATCCTCCTTCTTCTCTATCCTTATATCATTGCCATCCTTAGTTATTCTTACATAAAACCCGAGATTTATCAAAAATCTTTTTACAGATAGCAAAACTAGGGTACATTTGTTTGTAAGAGCAATTTTTATGTAATTATATCTTTTACCATTTACTTTATATGAATGATTAAAAACACACCCATCCGTGTCAAATAATCCCCTGATACATGCAATGTAAAAATCACTATTCTCTTTGATCCAGTTTGGAATATCTAAATTTTGTCTAATTTTATCACCTACTCCCAAACCCAAAGTCCCACAAAATTCTGTTAGATTCTTTCTTTGAATTGTAATGTTGGTGGCTCGATATTTTTTGAGATTATATATTTTTGGATTGATTCCAAAGAGTTTTTTCAAAAGATTTTTCACATACAAAATATATTCTTTATCGGCTAAAGTATCCAGGGTTATAGTTATTGCATAATCTGTTATATTTCCATCACCAATCATAATTCCAACAAATTCAGCCAATTGAGCATCTCTAGTAGGTATTCTTATCTCTTTTCTCTGCAAGATTTTGATGTTTTTAAATTTCCCTTCTTTTTCCCACCACTCCTGCCAAGATTTTTTTCTTAAAGATTCATCACTTACTTTTCCATATTTATAATAATGCGCATTTCCTCCTTTTACCGATATATTTTTTAAATGATCAGACCATTTTAATATTTTTATATTCTTAGGTAAATTGACTCCAGAAATTTCAGAAAGTTTTACAGCTGAATCATAAGCCATTCTTTTTTCTTCTTTTGACCAGTTCCTCAACGATCTAGAATTAATATTTAATTTATGTGATAAAGCTGTCCATGTAATATCTAGTCTTGATTTACAGGCAAAAATAAACTTAGCTTGTTCGCCCTTCTCAAATATTATTCTATCAGATGTAAACGATTGTGCCATGTATCTATATATTACCATAAAAAGCTAGAGTATAATGCCTAAATGCAACATAATTTTAAAATTGATGAGGTTTTTCGCTTAAATAATTTCCAGAAAATCGCCTTGAAAAAACTGGGAGTGACGGCTATGAGCGACCTCCTTTACCATTTCCCCTCCCGCTATGGAGACACATCTGAAACTAGAAATATCTCGTCTTTGGGGAAAGGCGACACAGCAGTTATATTTGGAAAAATAAGCAAGCTCAAAACTAGCAAGGGGTTTAGAACAAAGATACCAATGGCCGACGCTTGGGTAGAAGATGAAAGTGGAAAAATACATTGCGTCTGGTTCAATCAGCCATATCTGGCAAAAATGACTCCGGAAGGAGCTTTGGTGAGGATTGAAGGCAAGATTTCAAAAAGAAAAAATAAAAACGACGGTTCGGAAGGTGAACTATATTTCTCAAATCCAAAAATAGAAGTGGTGAATAAAATACCGATAGGTGTTGGAGAATCGCTTTTTGGCAACAACGGGCAATCACACACTCTCTATCCGATCTATCCCGAATCTAGAGGTATAACTTCAAACTGGATATATCATAAAATAATAGAAATATTTAAAAATGGCCTTTTAGAGACTCTGGTAGATCCCATACCAAAGGAGATATTGGATAAATACAATCTGCCAAGCTGGAAAACTGCCATTATCTGGATACATACCCCTATGAAAAAAGAGGATGCTGGAGCGGCTAGGAAAAGATTTGCCTTTGAGGAAATATTTTTCATACAGCTAGAAAGACAGCTCGCCAGAAAAGAATATGAGAAAAATCCCACATTTACCATAGAGCCTAGTGAAAAAGATATAGAAGAGTTTATAAAACGTTTCCCTTTTACGGCTACAGAAGCGCAAAAAAGCTCCATAAAAACCATAAGTGATGATTTTCAGAAAGATCATGCTATGTCACGGCTCCTAGAGGGAGATGTTGGCTCTGGAAAAACAGCCGTAGCCGCGTCTACTGCCTATACCATAGTCACCACAACACCCAAGGGCAGAAAGTTCGGCCATCTCCAGGTGGCCTATATGTGCCCTACAGAAATATTGGCTACGCAACATTTCGAATCCTTCATACAATACTTTTCATATTTAGGAATACAAATCGGACTTATAACTGGCAGTGGTTGTAGAAAGTTTCCATCAAAGTTAAATCCCAAAGGCTGGACGAGTATTCCCCGCCCGCAACTTCTAAAATGGGTAGTAAATGGAGAAATACCTATACTGATAGGCACTCACGCTCTAATACAAAAATCAGTAAAATTCAAAAACCTAGCCTACGCTATCATAGACGAACAGCATCGCTTCGGGCTCAAACAGAGGGCTTCATTGGTACAAAAAGACGCAGATGGACTCGCGCGCGCGCCACACCTTCTTTCTATGACTGCCACTCCCATTCCCCGCACTTTGGCCCTGACTATTTATGGAGATCTAGACCTTACTCTTCTGGATCAAATGCCTCATGGACGCAAACCTATTATCACAGAAATAGTCACGCCAAGTGAGCGAGATAATATTTATGAAAAAATCCGCGCAGAACTAGAGCAAGGTCGCCAAGCTTATGTGATCTGTCCTCGCATAAATGAACCCAATCCAGATAAAGAAAGCGCCTTGAATGCAAAATCAGTAAAAGAAGAATCAAAGAGGCTCAAGGAAAAAGTTTTTGGAGAATTTGAAATAGGCATTCTTCATAGCAAGATGAGGCCAGCCGAAAAGGATAAAGTCATGCTTGATTTTAAATCTGGAAAAATAAATATTCTCTGCGCCACATCAGTAGTGGAAGTGGGAGTAAATGTGCCCAATGCTACCGTGATGGTGATAGAGGGAGCGGAGAGATTTGGCCTAGCACAGCTTCATCAGCTTCGCGGACGAGTCATACGCTCAAATGATCAGGCGTATTGTTATGTCTTTACCGAAAATATTTCAGAAAAAACCCTTGCTCGACTAAAAGCTCTGCGAACTGCCAAAAACGGTTTTGAACTTGCAGAATACGATCTGCGACTGCGCGGCGCCGGAGAGCTTTATGGTAGCAAACAGTGGGGTATTTCTGATATAGCCATGGAAGCTATGCAAAATCTCAAGATGGTAACGGCGGCGAGGACAGAAGCTCGCATGATTATAGATAAACTAGATAAATATCCTCAAATAAAAATAGAATTGGAAAAAAGAAGAAAAGAAATTACTCATTGGGAGTAAGATCCGCCGAGCAAATCATTTTGTATTCTGCCTTCAACACATAGCTTTATAATTTTCTTTTGGCGTTCTTGCGCTTCCTCGTTAGCTATCAAACTAGACGATGTGGCTAAACATAAAAGGGTATCAAAACCCTCCATTATTTCAGGATGACTTATTGGAAACTCCGTGTTATATGCCTTAAACATTATTCTCATATTTTCCATAGCACTTTCATAAATATAATTATTTCTAAAATTTGTATAAATAAGCGTATTAACTAGATCTGATGCCCTAGAACCATATTGACTTTTTTCCCAATCGCAAATACCGACAATTTTTCTTGTCTTAGGATCAAATAAAATATTTCCTGGATGGAAGTCGCCATGTATAACGGTATCCTTAACTTTAGACTTTATGGAAAAATCTCTAAAGAATCTAGGTGGCACATCCTTCTGCCCAACCCAATGCATTTTCGCAAGCATATTTCCTATCTGTTCATAATCATTCTCTGAATATTTATGACTTCTATCACTTTCTATATATGGATACACTATGTATTTATAGTCTCCTAAATATAGCCAATGATGTCCGCTTACAGATTTAAGCATTGCTATAGCTGGAATACCTCCGGATTTCATGTATTGCTCTATATCAGAAATATATTCTATTCTTTCTGGAGGAATATTTTTGACGACTTTTACAAAATAAATTCCTCTATCTGTAGTGACGCGATATTTTTTATTACTCACCCCTTCAGTACCGGTATGATAAATCGTCATATTACCCAAACCAAACCCTATGCACAGAGCTTTCATGATTTCATTTTCCAGCATTTTAAAAAAATATCAATTAGGAGGTGTATCTATCCACGATTGAGCTCCTGCAGTGTTAATGGTTCCTGTTCTGGTATTTGTACCACCAAATATTGAGTTCGCGCAAGGAAAATTTGTATAGTTACTAGAGGGTTGTGTGCATGAAGCTTCCATAGCATTTAAATTTGAAAGTTTGTAGTCTACCCCATCACTCCCATAAAGATAGCATCCTAAATATTGAGGATTATTGGGATCCCCTGATGGAAGTTGAGATATATAGGTAGGAGATAAACCAGTAATCCAAGAAGGTCCGGGATTACTGTATGAATTATCAACTCCTGCAGGAGTAGTTGCACAATTCCCCCATAATATCATAGTATTTTGAGCACTAAAATTCTGTGGATAACTATTGTTAGAACTATGATACAACTCCAAAGCATTTCTTATGCTAGCCAAAGTCTGTATTCTTTTAGAATCCTTTGCCTTTGCCCTAGCCGACTTTAGACTCGCCAAAACTACGCTAGAAAGCAAACCTATTATAGAAATCACCACCAAAAGTTCTATGAGGGTAAAACCTTTAGTCAATTTCCAGATTTTTTTCATATTGAAATTATCCAACAGACTCAAACAAAACCTATTTCATTATCCACAGGTGGTCGCAACCTTTTGGTTTGTGCGCGTGCCAGGACTCGAACCTGGGACCCTCGAGGTATAAGCTCGATGCTACTACCAACTGAGCTACACGCGCGTATAAGCACGATTTATTTATATCATATTTGATGCTCAATATCTAACTTCCTCTTGGGCTGTATGCCGTGAGCTATGATAATACTTTCATACTCTTCTCTTTCTATAGTTTCAACTTCTATGAGGCGACGAGCAATAGCGTCTAGTGTCGCGCGATGCACAGTCACGATCTCCTGCGCTTTTTTATATGCTCCATCCATAATACGCGCCACCTCGAAGTCTATATCAGCGCTTATTTTCTCTGAATATTCTTTATCCTCAACACCTTTTCCAAACATTGGTCTACCCCCCATACTCTCTAGAGCCAGAACGCCTATTTTCTCCGACATACCGTATTTCGTCACCATGTCTCTGGCGATAGCTGTAGAAACTTGAAGGTCGTTTGATGGTCCTGTGGTAACATCGTCAAACATCATTTTCTCCACCACATATCCTCCGAGTGAAACAGCAATATCGTCCAGAAACTCTTTTTTGCTTTGCATCTTTCTATCTTCCAGAGGCAGGTGGAGTGTATATCCCGCCGCCCTTCCGCGAGAGATAATAGAGATTTTGTGCACAGGATCAGCAAATGGCAAAACAGACGCTACCAGAGCATGACCGGCTTCATGATAGGCTGTTATCTCTTTTTCTTTTTTTGAAAGAAGATGGCTCTTTCTTTCTGGACCAAGCATTACTTTTTCTATAGCTCTTATGAGATCGTATTGGGAAATCTTTGTGCGATTC
>Ga0209542_10017121_pt1 | contig 11926 bp, 15 predicted proteins | sample RifCSPhighO2_01_FD_184028 | JGI IMG/M metagenome (GOLD analysis project Ga0209542, IMG submission 184028) | Soil microbial communities from Rifle, Colorado - Rifle CSP2_plank highO2_0.1 (SPAdes) (version 2) | ecosystem: Environmental > Terrestrial > Deep subsurface > Rock core/Sediment ...
CTCCGACCCCATCGCTCGAGCCTTCCCCTGAGCCCACGCCAACGCCAGAACCGATTCCGACGCCGGAGGAGACAGATTCGACAAGCTCACCGCAAACACCTCCGCCTCTGGCTGAGGAGTCACCTCCTGCTCCGGAACCCGAACCCGCTCCGTCTCCTGCACCAAGCCCGACGCCTGAACCTGTACCGGCACCGGAGCCTGCTCCGGCGCCCGCATCAGAATCGGATCCAAATGATTGAGGCGAACCTCTATCTCGGATGCCGAGATGCGCATCTCGGGTAGCTTTCTCGGATTATATAGTCCGATTATTTATTCAGTCATAGCTGGTAGACCAGGGATTCAGGACTCGTCCATGGCAAGGTTAAACCTTGCCATTTTGCTGAAAACTCGATTACGCTCAACTGCCAAAAAAGTCTTAGATATCAATCATAGTACTAAACACGGCAAGGCCGGGCCTTGCCGTACGTTATGCACAGAAAAAGATGTACGCATACGATACACTTACGAAATGACTAGAGTGGCTATCAATGGTTTCGGAAGAATTGGCCGGGGCTTTCTCCGCGCTCTTCGAGAAGATTCGAGCCACACTGCGCTTACAGTAGTTGCCATCAATGATTTGACGACGCCGGAGAACCTCGCGTATCTTTTGAAGTACGACACCGTATATGGACGTTTCGCTGGAACGGTGACTACGGATGGTCCGAACCTCGTCGTCGACGGCAAAAAAATACCGGTACTCGCGGAACGTGACCCCTCGAAATTGCCGTGGCGAGATCTCGAAATAGACATCGTGATCGAAGCGACCGGATTTTTCACCTCCGCCGACAAAGCAAAGGCGCATCTCGACGCCGGTGCTAGGCACGTGGTCATTTCTGCCCCCGCAAAAGGGGAGGGAGCGGAGACGATTTTGATCGGCGCCAACGAAGAGAAATTCGGCACCTGCAACATCACCTCGAACGCATCGTGCACGACGAACGCCGCGAGCCCGCTTATCGGTATACTCGATGAGGCGATCGGCATCGAGCGTGCCGTACTGAATACGGTCCATGCATACACGGCGACACAATCCATCGTAGACGGTCCGGCGGCTGACGACTTCCGTCGCGGTCGCGCGGGTGCGCAAAATCTTGTACCGTCTTCGACCGGTGCCGCCAAGGCGACGGCACTCGCGTATCCTAAGCTTATGGGGAAATTCGACGGCATCGCGGTGCGCGTTCCGGTGGTGGTCGGTTCGATCGTGGACATAACGTTCGTCTCCAAGCGCGCGACCACTGTCGAGGAAGTCAACGGCGCCATGAAAAAAGCTGCGGCTACCGATAAATGGAAACGTGTGTTTGCAGTGAGCGACGAGCCGCTCGTATCAGCTGATATTTTGGGACTTCCATTCGGTGCAATTGCCGATCTCGAAATGACGCGTGTCGTCGACGGTATGCTCGTCAAGGTCTTGGCCTGGTACGATAATGAGATGGGGTACGTATATACACTCATCGCGCACACGGAAGAAGTCGCCAAGCGTCTATGAAAATATATTTTGCTGGTGACCACGCGGGGTTCGAAATGAAAAAGGCACTGATGGCGCTCGTCGCCGAGCTCGGGTACGACGTCGAAGATTGTGGTGCATATGAAAAGGACAAAGCCGATGATTACCCGGATTTTATCGCTTCCGCCGCCCGTAAACTCTCCGATGATGTTTTGGACGGACAAGAAAGTCGCGCCATTGTTACAGGTGCCTCTGGTCAGGGGGAGGCGATGATGGCCAACAGGTTCAAGGGGGTACGATGCGGTGTGTATTATGGGGATCCGGGCAGGAAACAAACAGACATGAGCGGAAATCAACTGGGTATCCTGGCGTCCTCTCGGGAACATCAAAACTCCAACTGCTTATCGCTCGGCCTGCGATTCCTTACGCCCGAAGAATCGAAGGATGCTGTTAAAAAATGGCTCGAAACTGGTTTTTCCGGCGACGAGCGGCATGTCCGCCGTATTGAAAAGCTCGACCGCCTCGGTGCCTGAGCACCTGCATACGGCTGTCCACAACCCTCTTTGTGCTAGTACAATTCACGGTATACTTACGCCATGAACGAAATACAGTTCGAGGATCAGCCGGATGAATTCGGCCGCCCGCCCCAGATGAATCAAGGCACCGATTTTACCGGCAAGCTCATCGCGTGGGGCCTTGCGTCAAATCGTCAACAGGCAGAATATTTGATGATAGGCGCTGCACTTGCCGTACTTGTCATTGCATACCTCGTGTACAGTTGGGGAACAACGAGCGAATTGCCACCGACAGTGTATCCCGCTGGTACGGAAATAGTCAATTAATACATTATATAATAGAGCATATGCATAAAAATTTCGGACAGCGAGGCTTCACTCTCATAGAACTACTCGTGGTGATTGCCATCATCGGACTTCTTTCTTCCGTTGTTCTCGCCTCATTGAATAGTGCGAGGCAGAAAGCGCGCGATGCGCGTCGAGTAGCCGACATCAAACAGCTTCAGATTGCACTGGAACTATCATTCGACGAACATCCTACAACAGGCTATCCGGCAACCCTGGCAGGTCTCGTTGCCGACGGGAACATTCCTGTTGTGCCGACGGACCCGCGTTCCGGTACAGCGTATTACTACGCAGCGAGCGGAACCGGCAACACCTCGTATTGTTTAGGTGCTGCAATTGAAAGTACACCAGTACCCACTTCTTCGCCAGGTTGTACGGCTACAGGGTTTAACTATTTCGTAAAACCATAGTCTCGATTGTTAGTAATGAAATACCTCTGTGATCCGCAAATAATCCCGACGGTTGTACCGCAGGATGTCGCGGACATTGAATTGTACGCTACACGCTGTTCAGACTTCTCTACGTGGCTACATGTAGATATTGCCGATGGCGCATTCGCGCAGAACACCACCTGGCCATTCGTGGACCCGTTCCAAAAACAGGAGCTTGAGTCACTCAAGGGCTCCACACCACGGATACCACAGAGCATGAGCCTCGAAGCGCATTTGATGGTCGCGGAACCGACCGAGTTGGGCGAACAACTTGCGCGCGTCGGATTCACACGTATCAGCGGACACATCGAAGCATTCGAGAGTGCAGAACATGCACGAGTTGCACTTGATGCGTGGCGCTCGGCCGGTACGAAAGAAGCGGGGATAGCGATGAAAATAGGAACACCGCTTGCGGTTCTCGAGAATGTTACGGACGTGTGTGATTTTATACACGTCATGTCTATCCAAGAAATTGGGGAACAAGGCCACGCGTTCGACGAACGAATTCTTTCGCATGTTGAAGAAATCCACGCACTGTACCCAGATATGATGGTGGCAGTTGATGGTGGCGTTTCCGAAGCCTCGGTAGAGGAATTAGTGCGCGCCGGCGCAAACAGGCTCATAATCGGTCACGCGCTTGCCGATAGCTCGAATCCCGCAAAGACATATATGCAGATACTCGAGCGCGCACAAAAAGGCTGCGCGCCACTATCCGGAGTAGTTGTGTAGATTACCAAGGACCGTCCTTGGGGATTCTTAAGGACGGTCCTTGGTAATCAGCGGTATACTTCCTCTATGCAACCACTCACCGATCCCATTGGAAACGCTACGCGTTCTAACGGGGCAGGCGCCGATGCTTTTATATGCCATTGACCGACCAAGAAGCAAAAGAATTGTCTGATAAGGCAAATGCCGTCAGGCAGACGATAATCGAAATGCTCGTCGCCGCTGGCTCTGGACACACCGCCGGGCCCTTAGGTATGGCGGATATTTTCACCGCACTCTATTTCCGCGTGCTTCGGCACGACCCGAAAAATCCGGAGTGGCCCGAACGCGACCGCTTGGTGCTTAGTAACGGCCATATCGTACCCGTGCGGTATGCCACAATGGCGCACACCGGATATTTTTCCATTGAAGAGTGTCTCACGTTGCGAAAATTCGGCTCTCGGCTACAGGGGCATCCGGAACGCACCAAATTGCCGGGGCTTGAAACGACATCCGGCCCCTTGGGCTCTGGCCTCTCGCAAGCTGCCGGCATGGCGTATGCATCACGCATGAACGCTGAAAAAAACCGTATCTATTGCGCGATGTCTGATGGCGAACACGATTGCGGTAACACGTGGGAAGCGGCGATGTTCGCGGGAGCGAACAAACTCTCAAACCTCACGGCCATCATTGACCGCAACAACATCCAAATAGACGGTTACACCGAATTCGTCATGCCGCTCGAGCCCCTGCGGGACAAATACGAAGCATTCGGTTGGCACGTTTTGGAGATAGACGGTCACAACATCCCGCAATTTATTAATGCGTGCGAAGAGTCGAAAGCGATTTATGAAAAACCGACCGTCATCATCGCACACACCATTCCGGGGCGAGGCATTCGAGAAATAGAGCGCGATTACCGCTGGCACGGCAAACCGCCCAACAAAGAAGAATCGGAACGGTTTTTGAGCGAATTGCGGACGATGCAAGGCAAAATCTCGAGTGAACATCAATAGTATGCTGAACGCAGATGAAAGATTACGTACGGATCTGTTTGAGGCAACAGAGCAAAAGCCGACGCGAGACGGGTTTGGTGCGGGGCTTATCGAGGCGGCCGACACAGACCCGCGCGTGGTCGCGCTCTGCGCCGATCTCTCGGAATCAACGCGCACACTCGAATTTAAGAAGAAATATCCTGAGCGGTTCATCGAGGTCGGCGTGGCCGAGCAGAACCTTGCCGCGCTCGCAGCTGGATTCGCTTTGTACGGCAAAGTGCCTTTCATAACATCGTATGCCACGTTCAGCCCAGGTCGCAACAACGAACAGATACGTACCACGATTTCTATCAATAACGTACCGGTGAAAATTTGCGGCATGCATGCGGGCATCTCCGTCGGCCCCGATGGGGCGACTCATCAGGCACTCGAAGACATTGCACTCATGCGTGTACAACCCAATATGACCGTCATCAGTCCGTGCGATGCCGAGGAGGCGCGTAAAGCGACCATTGCCGCGGCAAAAACGGATGGACCGGTGTACCTACGCTTCGGTCGCGAAAAAACACCAGTGATGACTACCCCAGAAACACCGTTTGCGATAGGGAAGGCCGAGGTTTTTTGGCGTCCTCCCGATTTACCAAGGGCCGGCCTTGGTAATTACCAAGGCCGGCCCTTGGTGGAATGCAGCATATTTGCCACAGGACCGCTCGTACACTATGCACTCCTTGCCGCCAAGCAACTCGAGGCCGAAGGCGTTCAGGTAACAGTCGTCAATGTACACACGATAAAGCCACTCGATAAAGATACGGTCGTGCGCGAGGCCAAACATGCAGGAGCCGCGGTCACCGTCGAGGAACATCAGATAGCGGGCGGCCTTGGCGGAGCAATTGCAGAATTATTGGCCGCTGAATCCCCCATGCCCATTGAGTTCATCGGAATGCACGACATGTTCGGACAGTCGGGAGAACCGAAAGAGCTCATTGCGCATTACGGGATGGACGTACCGCACATCGTCGCCGCAGTCAAAAAAGCGGTAGAGCGTAAGGCGCACTAGAGCGCAGTTGCTTTGAAATCGGCGGGTCGCTTTGTGTACCAATCTTCGATTTGCGCTTCGGTCTGCAGACCCTTTTGTGCGCCGATCTCTTGCACCACCATTGCGGAATTAATGAGCCCACGCATCAGCGCTTCTTCGAGTGAGAGACCCCTGATGAGATACGCTACGGTCGTAGAAGCAGTTGCGTCGCCTGCGCCGGTACGCTCTACCGGGGGTTTCGGGTCCGGGTACATTGGCACGTGCCACGCATTTCCGCTTTCGTCCATCGCGTATGCGCCGTTGCGGCCATCGGTGATCACAACCTTTTTTGGCCCGAGCGTACGCATTGCCTCAAGCAACTTCTGGAAATCTCGATCTTCAGTTTTGAGAATCATCTGAGCTTCTTCTTCGTTGCAGAAGCATATTTCAGTGCACGCATATAAGTCTTTGAGCGTTTCCACGCCGAGTTTGATCTGAAATGTGCCTGGTTGAAATGCGAGCTTGACCTCGGGATGACCAGAGATATAGGCAACGATATCGTGATGATAGTTCTCTGTTTTCGGTGCGAGCGAAGAGAGGTAGATCCACGCAGGGGGTTCGGGGAGAGCGGGCATCGCATAATCAAAGTCCTCGTGTTTTATCAGGATCGTTCTATCGGTCTCGTACCACAGTACATAGTGGTAGTTCGTATGTTTGCCCGGCTCAACGACGACGAGCGACGTATCAATCCCGTGCGCCTCGAAAGCAGCGATGCACTTTTTTCCATTCTCGTCGTCACCGACATGCACATTCAGACCTGTCTTAAGACCAAGTCGCGCGCATGCTGCGGCGGCGTTTGCCGAATTCCCAACACCAGGCACGAGTTCGGAAAATTCAAATGGGATCTTGTTGCCATAGAGTACGCACAACTGACAGTGTTCGCCATGAATATCGCATGTTGCTGTCGCCTCTTTGAGCCGTATAAAATCATCTACAACAGTGTCGCCGATCGAGAGGAAATCAAATCCCATGCAGAGATTTTAGCATAAGCTTGTGCTATGCTTTTTCTATGTACAGCCTGCGCGAAGCGATTGTAGCGGCCGAAAAAGGCGGCTTCGCGCTCGGGCATTTCAATATCTCCGACTCCAACCAGCTTAACGCGGTAGTTGCCGCCGCAGAGAAACTTGGTCAGCCCGTCATCATCGGCGTTTCAGAAGGTGAGCGCGAGTTCGTCGGCGTCCGCGAAGTCGCGGCACTCGTGCAGGCGAAGCGTTCCGAGAGGCAGCCAGTGTATCTGAATGCCGACCACACGTATTCAATAGAGGGAGTAAAAGCGGCGATAGATGCGGGGTTTGATGCTGTTATTTTCGACGGCTCCCACCTACCGCTTGCTGAAAATATCGAAAAGACGCGCGAGTGTGTCGCGTACGCGCGCGCAAGCGGCCGTGACGTGCTGGTAGAAGGTGAGATCGGCCGCATTGGTACCTCGAGCAAGCTCCTCGATACTGTTCCCGACGATTTCGACGCAGAGCTCACGAATCCCGATGAAGCCGCGCAGTTCGTCCGCGAAAGCGGCGTAGACCTGCTGGCACCTGCGGTCGGTACCATGCATGGGCGTTTAAAAAGTGGCGTCGAACCCAAGATTGATGCCGCGCGTATTGCAAAGATTCGCGAAGCCGCTGGCGTACCGCTTGTTCTGCACGGCGGTTCAGGTTCGAGTGACGATGATTTCGTCGCGGCGATCAAAGCTGGTATTGCCGTGGTACACATCAATACCGATATCCGTGTGGCGTACCGCAAAGGCCTAGAGCACGACCTTGCCAGCGATACCGAGGAGATAGCGCCGTACCGATTTCTTTCCGAAGGTGTCGAAGGTGTCGAACAACTGGCTGAAAAATACATTAAACTCTTTTCATCATTACAGAGTTAAAAACAGATCGCGGCGCCGAAACGCCGCGATAACCCGTGTGATCCTCAGCTGATTACCGCAGAGGTCAGCACTGTTGCCGCTGCCGTGAACGGTATCGTGCAGGTCCCTGCCGCGAAGTCGTCAAGCATGACGCCGCAGGAGCTTTTCATCCTGTCGAAATATCGTACGACCGGCGGCTTCCTTGTATCGAAGATGCGGAACCCGATGAATCCTACACTCGCTGGCACCGCCATCCACCAGCTCGGCGTCATGTACATGACTGGTGCCAAGCTGATAAATATACCGAGCCACTCATCAATAGTGATGGAGTTCTGGTCGCGCCTCACGATGATCCCTTTGTGATTTTCCTCCGGACCGATCGCCTTTTCAGCGAGCGGGACCGACAAAAGTCCCGCGGCAAAGATCAGTATCGTCGCCGCAGCGTAGTCTCGGGGATTGTTCATCCACAGGAAGAAGATACAGAACAGTAGAGCTGCGAGACTGCCATACGTGCCGCCGACAGCTTGGCCCTTGATCCTGGGGCCGCGTCCACTGTAAAAGCCGGTAGCAATAAGGTATGCGATGCGCTCCACGGGTGCCTCCCCTCATATGCGCCAACCTGGGCCTCCTTATACACCGCTTTTCTCCGTTGCAAAAGCGACGCAAATCCGTATACTGTCGCGGATGATGATCACATTGGAAGTGAAGCCTCGCGATCCCAAGCAATCCACCGACGCAGTACGGGCGGCTGGCGCCGTGCCCGCCGTTTTCTATGGCCCGAAGGAGATGGCCACGTCCATCGAGGTAAATGCGCGCCGGCTCGAACACGTGTGGAAGGAGGCGGGCGAAACAACGATAATCACGCTCCAGGGTGCCGGTGAGAATAAGGACACACTCATCCACGACGTACAGTTCCATCCGGTTACCGGACAATTGTTGCACGCGGATTTCTATGTCATCGAAAAGGGCAAGAAAGTCACGCTCAATATCCCGCTCGAATTCGTAGGTTCTGCGCCCGCAGAAAAGGCGGGCCACATCGTGGTGAAGGCCTTGCATGAGATCGAAATAGAGGTCACGCCGGCGGAATTGCCGCATAGCTTGCAGGTGGATCTTTCGAAGCTCGAGAACGTCGGCGACCATATAGCTGCCAAGGACATCAAACTACCGCAAAGCGCGGCACTTATCTCGAGCCCCGACGAGATTGTTGTCTCTGTCACCGAGTTCAAAGAAGAGAAGATCGAGGAGCCAGTCGTTCCGGCCGAGGGTGCCGAAGCCCCAGTTTCTGAGGGTGCCGAAGCTGTGCCCGCCGATGCTCCCGCAGAGGGTGAAGCCAAAGCGGAATAAGCGCGCCCTTCATTAAGTAAAAGAATCGAGCCGTACGTTCGTCTCATACCTCGTGAGAGGCTATAATACGAGTATTCGTATGAGTTTTGGTATTCGGTGCACCATCTCCGCCGCCTTCGCTGTGGCGATTTTTTTCGCGGGGTCAGGTATCGCGGCTGCACAAATGACGCCCGAGCAGCGTGCACAGCTCGAGCGCGAGCTTGCCTCTATCGAAGCCGACATACAGAAAAATCAGGCAGAACTTTCCAAAAAACGGCAGGAACGTACGTCGCTCGAGCGTGATGTCGCGATCTTGGAGACGAAGATACGGGCCGAACAGCTCGCCATCAAGCAGCGCGACCTCACGATACAAAAACTTCGCAACGAAATATCCGATAAGCAACATGGGATCACCACGCTCAATATCAAGTATTCTGAAAGCCAGGAATCGCTCGCACAGATCCTGCGACGGACACGCGAGATAGACGACACTTCACTCGTCGAACGTGCTCTCGGCAAATCCATCTCGGAACTCTTTCAGGATATAGACGATTTCGAGCAGGTACAGCGAGCGCTTGATTCATCGTTTACTGTTATCGTGAATACGAGGGATAATCTTTCGGCACGAAAGCAAGCGCTTGAGGAACAGCAGGTAGACGAGAGCCAGCTCCGTCAGCTCCAGGTGCTGCAGCGTCAATCGCTCGAGAAAATAGAGCGCGACAAACAGGAGCTCGTGCGGCTCGCCAAAGGACAGGAAGCCAATTACCAGAAGGTCATAAGCGAGAAACAAAAAACAGCCGCGGAGATCCGTGCACGGCTCTTCGACCTGCGCGACAGTGGCGCGATACCGTTCGGCACCGCCTACAACTATGCGAAGGAAGCATCGGCGAAAACCGGTGTACGATCAGCAGTCATTCTGGCCGTTCTGCGGCAGGAGACAAATCTTGGTGAGAACGTGGGGCAGTGCCTTTTGACCAACAGCCCCAACAAAGGAGACGGTAAGGGCAAAAACACGGGTCGCGCATTTAGCCAAGTCATGAAGGGCTCGCGCGACGTGGATCCATTTATACAGATAACGAGTGAGCTAGGCCTCGATCCATTTTCTCAAGTCGTGTCGTGCCCGCAAAGCGGCGGGTTCGGCGGCGCAATGGGTCCGGCGCAATTCATCCCATCTACCTGGATGCTCTACAAAGACCGGCTTGCCAACGTCACGGGACAACCGATTCCGAATCCGTGGAGCGCGCGCACGGCGATATTTGCGACCGCACTTTTGATGGCGGACAACGGTGCAGATTCTGGCACCGCGGCCTCGGAGCGTCTTGCCGCGCTCCGCTATTTTGCGGGGTGGGGAAATGCGAATAAATCAGCCTACCGTTTTTATGGCGATGGGGTTATGAACTTTGCCGCCGAGTATCAGGCCGACATCGACGTCCTCGAAGGACGCTAGTCGTCTGGACGACAAATGGCGAGGTTTAACCTCGCCATTTGTAGTATGGTATAAAAAACTGACGCCGCAGCAGTTCGGCATACATCAAGCTAAGGGTTTGTATTTTAGGTCAATTAGCGGTATATTGTCGCCACCCTCCTCCGCCAAAGGCTACGGGCGGGCAAAGCATGAAAAAGGATATTCATCCGGCGGATTATAGAGATGTCATCTTCGAGGATGTGACCTCGGGGAAGCGTTTTTTGATTGGTTCGACTATCGCGACAGAAAAGACCGACAAATGGGATGATGGCAAAGTGTATCCGGTTTTCCAGGTTGAAATCTCAAGCGCTTCACACCCCTTTTATACTGGGCAGAGCAAGGTGATAGACACAGCCGGACGCGTAGACAAGTTCAAAAAGCGTCTCGCCCAGAAGTCTACGGCAAAGGGTGCCGCAGCTGCGAAAAAGAAATAACGACCCTATAGAGACGCCCCGCATGCGGGGCCGCGTCGTATACTTATACATATGACCGACACCAAACTAAATCCACTCGACTACGCGGATGACCCGCGCGTCGCCTATTTGATAGTGGAATGGAAGCGGCTGAGCAGAGCCGAACAGGACGCGACTGAACTCATTGAGGTTGATTCGGCGATGAAGGAGTTGGCCGACAAGGAGCTTGCAGAGATCGAGGAGCAAAAGAATGCACTCGTAAAGCAGTTGGAATCAGTCGTCGGGAATGTACACGAGCGCGAATGGCCGAATGAGATCGTACTTGAAGTGCGCGCAGGCGTCGGTGGCGACGAGGCGGCGCTGTTCGCCCACGAGCTTGCCAACATGTATTTGCGGTACGCTGAGGCGAAAGGGTGGAAATGGAAAGCGCTCGACGAGTCGCACGCGGGACAAGGCGGTTACAAGGAAGCACAATTCGAGGTGAAGGGCGAGAACGTGTATCGCGAGATGCAGTTCGAAACAGGCGTGCATCGCGTCCAACGCGTACCGACGACGGAAAAGCAGGGGCGCATACACACCTCTACCGCGTCGGTCGCGATATTGCCTATCTATAAGAGGACCAAAATAGAGATTAATCCAGCGGACCTCGATGTCGAAACGTCGCGCTCCGGCGGTGCCGGAGGGCAAAACGTGAACAAGGTGGAAACCGCAGTCCGTATCATCCATAGACCGACCGGCATTGATGTGAAATGCACGTCCGAACGCTCGCAAGCGCAGAACAAGGAGAAGGCGATGAAACTGCTCGCAAGCCGCATCCAGCAAGAACAGGACGAGCGCGAAGCGCGCGAGCGGGCAGCCGAGCGCAAGGCGCAGGTCGGCACCGGCGACCGGTCCGAAAAGATCCGCACATACAACTTTCCGCAGGATCGGATGACCGATCACAGGATAAAGCAATCGTGGTCGAACATTCCCAAAATCATGTCGGGGGGCCTGGGCCCTGTCCTCGAGGCACTCGCGAACGTCGGGGGCGCCGAGACTGTTGCGGATACAGAGTAATTTTGCTAGTATCGCTACCACGTCCGCCGGCTGGCGGACCTATACATACATTATGGTAGAAACCAATATCCAGACACTTTTCGAAGCCGGTGCGCATTTCGGCTTCCCCCGTGCACGCCGCCACCCCACCGCAGCACCATTCCTATTCGGGACCAAAGACAGAAGCGACATATTTAACCTCGAGGAGACGCAAAAGCGGATTGAGGCGGCTCGGGCATTCGTCGCTTCTATCGCTGCAAGTGGCAAACAGGTCCTTTTCGTCGGCGGCAAGCAC
>Ga0209542_10017122_pt1 | contig 11926 bp, 16 predicted proteins | sample RifCSPhighO2_01_FD_184028 | JGI IMG/M metagenome (GOLD analysis project Ga0209542, IMG submission 184028) | Soil microbial communities from Rifle, Colorado - Rifle CSP2_plank highO2_0.1 (SPAdes) (version 2) | ecosystem: Environmental > Terrestrial > Deep subsurface > Rock core/Sediment ...
CGTTTTAAACTTCTTTTTCCGACCACGCTTTAAGGTTCAATAATTTTAAAACGTCTTTAATGTGTTTTTCCGGATTTTTTGTTTTTTTGTTATTAATTAATTCGGCTTCGTAAAAACAATATCCGCCAGGGCACTTCACCAAGGCAAACTCTATATTTTTGTAGTTAAAAATATAATTATCTCTTATGGCGATTATTCCCTTATTATGACCCAAAAGAGAAAAAAGTCTTATAGCTTCTTTTGTAAAATCTGTTTTAAGCGGTAAAATTATTTCTTCTCTTCTCCAAGCCCCTGCAAAACCTTTTTTAAGAACTATCTCCGGAATTCCGTCGGTTGTTCTTACTTTAAGGTCTAATGTTTTATCTTTGTTTTCAAACACAAATGTTTTTCTTTTCATTCTCTTAACAAACTTGGCCTCTTTTTTAAAAAAGTTTAGTAATTTTTGAAATTCATTTTTTGTTAACGGCCCCCTGAACTCTATTTCTATTGCCATAATTTTTTTTAAATTTTTACTTTACAGAACATCCTTACATACTCCAGTTTGTAAGGATGTGTTTACATGGATTGAAATGATTTTAAAAAACGCACAAAAATTTTGCCGTATGGAGACAAGGTATGTTCCACAAATTTCCCGCGATATCTTTTATTTATCAACCCCGCTTGATTGAGTCGTCTTGCATGCTCGCCGATTGTTTTGGGGTTTGCGTCCAGGGCTTCAATAATGTCTTCAAGAGTTATGCCGCCATGTTCGGCAATCAGAAGCAAAATTTCAATACGACGATGATTAGCCATGCCCTTTAAATGGCGCTCCATTTGTTTTGCTGTTTTTATTTTCCTTATATTTTTACTCTGCACCATATTTTTTTATTCCATTAAACATACTTACATACTCAAGTTTGTAAGTATGTTACAACTACAACTCTGCACTATATTTTTATTTATTAAACCACTGATTTGGACTTTTTGCAACAATCAAAAAGCCCGTGAAACGCGGGATTCTTAATTGATTAGATTATATATTGAAGGGCTGGCTATTTGACCCTTTCCTCTTAATATTCCAGTTTAATGCCTAATTTTTCAGCAATTTGGTGTAGCCATTTTTCATGACGATTTATTTGGTGAGAAAGCATCACTAATTCCTGAAAAAACGCGTCGGCTTTTTTGGCGTAAGCGTCAACCGCGTTGAACAAAATATTCATGTCAGATTTATCTGCTTTATTCTCTTTCAAGTTTTCTAATTGTCTGTCTATATTAGAAAACTTCTCATCTAAATATTCAACTAATTCTGCAAAATCTTCTTTCATATATTTAATTATACTTTTTCATACAAGCACGTCAATGGGCTAATTAACCAACGAACATGTTTTGTAGGCGGCAATCCCGCCTGTTACGCCTACTAATATCTTTTTGTTTTTCATAGATTGATTGAATGAATTGTATTATTATACTATATCACAAAATGCAATATAATTGTGTTTTCTAACACCTCACACTGTAGTGTGAGGTGTTTAAGATTCTAATAGATTGTGGCTGTCCCCATTTACCTTTATTTTATCAATTTTGACCAATCAACTGACCCGCCAGATCTATTTATAATTTCTTGTGTAAACATATTCGCGGCTACATTCATCTGAAGAATAATTATAATATAGGCTGAAAAAATAATAATCGAAACGGCAAGCCCAATTATTATACAGGCAATTATTATATATAAATATTTATTTAAATTAAATCTTTTCAGCCATCCTAATATTTGCACAATTACAATTTCCAAAACCAAAGAAAATACAACAAAGATTATATTAGCGATACCGTAGATATAAGAACAAACCATAAGAGAGTACAAAACAAAGCTGACAACAAACCATTTATTAAGTATCCGTCTATCAAATATTGAAAAAGCAAACAAAATTATCGCTGTTGCCAATCCAAAAAACAGATACGTCGGGATAGCGTCCAACATAAAAATCAAAAAATCATGTCTGGAGCCAATATAGTAATTAATTGCAATAACAATAAGATATGGCGTTGCAAACCCTGTAGCAAATATTGTAATAATTTTTTTAGGAACCTTAAGCTTTAGCAAAATAAAAATAATAAATCTTATAGCGTCGACTATAAAGCACAAAAAGAGCAGATAAGACAACACTGAAATTAAACTCTGTTCTGTTTGGGAGGACATCTTATAAAAAAAGAGCGAAGCAAAATAAAAAATAGATAGTATAATTGGAACTATTGTTACTGGAATTTTTTTTAATTTGTTCAAGTTAATCATCGTTATTTTAGTTCTATGTTTTACATTTTTATCCTAAAATAATTCCCAACAGGTTAGCCAACCAGAATAAAACAAATACGCCGGCGGTAAGGCTTATAAAAATTCCGACCGAACAATATGTTGCAGCTAATTTCAGGCCTTCTTTTTTAAATATCATAACTGAATAAAAAATATTGATAGGGATACTAAAATATGAAATCCAAAACATTAAATCAATCCAACCCTTATCAATATAAAAAGAAAAATCAAGCATAAGGGTTTTAGGGTCGTGAAAAAACATGGCTGCCAAGGTCGGCACCAATAATATATTCAAAATTAACAATATATTTTTTTCTTTAGACATATTTATTACTATCTATTATATTTTGTTATATATGTTACAAAATAGATGGTGGCTATCCCTATTTCACCACCCATTTCACCAGGGCTTATTCCATTAATTATTAAATTATGCGCCTCCAAGCCCGAGACCCAACATTAATACAACTAAACCAATTATAAATCCCAAAACTAATCCGATTACTGGGAGATACCCCAATTTTTTTTTATAAAATAACGTGACGTTAGGAAGCAAAAAATCAATGGCAAAATAAAAATAGGTATCCCAGGATTAAAAGTTGAGGATGAAAGCACAAACATAAGTAACCAGCCAATAAATATCCCCGACCAACCATATGTAATACCCAATATTATACTTAAAATGAGTAAAATAAATTTATTCATAAAATAATTTAATCTTATTTATTTTTTAGACCAGAATTATAACTTTCTAAAACTTTTGTAAGGGTTTGAATTGAAAACGAAAACGAATTAAACACGTTTTGAGCCTTATTTTGAATAACTGTAGGCGACAACAATGACATCCCGAGCCCCGCCGACCACCTATTATTCGAAGCTAATGTATGTGAAATATCATTCATCTGTTCCCGACTAACCCCAGAGTTCATCATTAGATAAGTAAATGCATTATTAGAATTGGAATATGGAGTTAATATTCTAGAGCCAACCGGATTATAGTATCCTTGGTCAGGATTTGCTGACGTAAAACTATTTATTACATTTTGATCGAGTCGCTGATTCGTCATGCCTTCTCGTGCAGCATCAATTTTTACGCTCGCCGTATTTTCTTGATGTTCTCCGCTTATCGCTTTTTTATTAATCGTAGAGTCGCCAGATTCGTTCGCCATAAAAGTTAGGTGCCAATTCCATAAAGGTATTCCGACAGGATAAGCCCCAAATGTTATAGGTTCTGTTATCGAGGTGCATTTTCCATTATAATCCATGTATAAATTTTCTCCTGGTTCTGGAACAACATATGCAGATACATGAGCACCCACAAGCGAAAATATCGGTGTGCTAATAGCATGACTGACACCGTAAGTTATTTCACCGCTCGGGTCGCTTCCGACTATTGGGTTGTTTCTTGCGTAAGAATAATAATTTAGCTGTTGGGGGTCTTGGAGAAATTTCTCCGGGGTGGCAAGAGCTACCGGGTCTTGGCTTACGAACCTTGCTATGGCGGAGTTGTAATATCTTGCGTTAAGGTAGTTGAGCCCTGTGTCCTCGTCGTATTCCTGACCTATGTATTTTCTCTGCTCGGAGAAGTCAGTCGTTTTGCTGTCTAATCGTATTTTGCCAAACGGGTAGTAATCTGTTGTTTCAACAACCTCGCTATTTGAATTTAAAACAACGTTGGCGCCGGAAAGATGGTCTGTGAGGTCGGTGTATATTTCGGCTTCTTGGCCTGTTCCATTTATTGTAGCAAGCATTATGTTGTTTGCAAAGATGTGTTTTACAGGTTAGCCGTTAATAAAAACCGAGGTGCGATCTCGGAAATTTTATACTGCCTACGAACAATAATAATTTTGGTTCCCAAAAAATTCTTTAATTATTGCCGTAGCACCCGGGGTGTATTTGAAATTTTTATATTCATCTATGGAAACCCACTTAGATTCTATATGCTCTCTGCTTAATATAATTTCTTCGCCAGCTAAATTTGCTTTAAACCCAAAAGCTTCTATTTCAGACCCATGATTGCAACGAAAAACATAAAAATAGTTATCGTCTACTTTTACGTCTAAACCAGTTTCTTCCTTTGCCTCCCTTTCAGCCGCTTTTCGCAAACTTTCACCTTTTTCCACTCCTCCGCCAGGTAAATCCCAAAAACTGGGATAATGATGTTCCGCAGAACTCCTTTTAAGAATGAGTATCTTATTTTGTCTATTTATAATAATGTTAACAGCTTTTTTCATATATTTTATATTGTCTCTTTTACGACAAAAATGCAAGCCCATAGCGGTAGCCAAAAAAATCGCTGGCTAAGGCGATTTTCTAACAATATTTTACTTCAAGCCTAATTTTTCTTTGAAAAACGGAATAGCTTACTCAGCGACCATCTGTTCTTCTTCATTAATTTTTGTTCCAAATCTCTCTGGTATTTAGCATTATTAATTCTGTCAGTTGTTCCCCAATAATCTTCTTTGATTAAATTACCTTTGTCATCGTGAGCCTCGAGCCAGCCCTCGCCGACGTCTTTATACCAGAGATCATAGTCTTTTTTATTTTTTTCCATGGGTATTGCAGAAACTTGCGCTTCATTTATTATTTTTGTTGTAATGTCTTTTTCTGTTGAAATTTTTTCGCTTTTTTTAGTAGGCAATTCTATGTAAAATGTTGAACCCTTTCCATCACCCTCAGACTCCACCCATATCTTACCGTTATGCAACCCTATAATCAAGCTGGAAAAATACAATCCAAAACCTGAGCCTTCGGCGGTTTTTCTAGCCTCCGCGGTTCTTTCAAACGGGCTACTGAATAGCGTAGCTATTTTTTCGGCCGGAATACCAATTCCTGTATCCTGTAATTTAATCAAAACTTTATCATTCTCTTCTCTTTTTATTTCTATTGCAACTTTTCCTTTCGGTGTAAATTTGATGGAATTTCCAATAATATTGCGCAGAGCGGATTTCAATTTTACTTGATCAGCAGAAATAATAAACTTATCGGCTGGTTTTTCAAACTCTAAAGCTATACCCTTTAACTCCGCTTGTGTTTTAAATGAACTGACTAATTCGTCGAGCATAGAGCCCAAGTCAACCGCGAAATCCAGCGACAAAATCGGTTTGCCCTGTCGGAATTTAGCTATAGCCATAAAATCATCTGACTGGTCTCTGGCCGCTATCGCACTTCTCTCAAATATCTTAACTATGCCAATTCCGCTTTCGTTAAGAAGAATCCCTCCCTTAACTTTTTTGCTGAATGCGCCACTTCCGTCTATTAGGGAGGATGCGGCTGAAGTAATTGGAGTTAAATACCCTTTAATATCGTGTTGAAGCCCGGTCATAAATAACTCCAAAGAATCATTAGCTTTTTTCTCGCCCTCCAAGGCTTTTGTAATTTTTTCTCTTAATTCTGTTTCTTTCAAAACACCCCTGACAAGGAGTATCCCGAATAATACCACCGAAAGAAAAATGCCTATGTTCAACATCAAATCCTGACCACTATTTGAGAAAAATATTTTTACAAACGAGATAATCCAAAGAGCGAAAGTAAACAGCTCTGTTGCAATTACTTTAATATCAAAAAGGTGATGTTTCAAAATAGCATATGCTATTGTCCCAACTAAGAAAAACGTAAAGATTGGCCCCAGCCAGTTGTATTCAAAAATACCAAAATACGGTAGCATAAGATCTGAAATACTGGCTAAAATTGAAGATAGAATTGCTCCGCCCAAAACATATTTGACCTGAATTCTTTGCTCATCATTTGAAGACTTTTTGTATTGCAAGAATAATGCGAAGTAGCCAATAAAAAAGCAGAGCATCACAAAAAGACTATAAAAAATGTAACCACTATGTATTTCATAATTAACACCATTCACATTTCCTATTATGTCTTTTGTAAAAAATAAGTAATAAATAATTATAGAAAACGGAATCAGAGGCATTAATCTTATATAGATTTTTTTCGTGAGCAATGTCGGAAAATTAAACGTAAATAAAAGAAAGATTACCGCTATGAACGCAGCAGAGGAATGAGTTTCTATAATCCAAAGATAATCAAGAGGAATTTTTATTAAATAAAATCCTAATATTCCAGCTGCCCACAAAGAAACTCCGACAGAAATAAGTCCAAACAAAAAATTTACTTTGTTTTTGAACCCCCTAGAAAGAATAATAATTCCAATTATAAAATTTAGAATTATAACCAAGGATAAAATTGGTACAATGACAGGATTCATTTTATATAATTTTTAAAAACTTTAAAAATCTGTTATATAAATTATCTTTTAGCCTAATTTTATTTTCGCCTATTTTTTCGAACATTCTCTTGTTTTTAAATAAATTTTCCAAATAACCCTTAATCTCGTCCAATTTATAATAAATAGGCACTATCTGATTATCTTTTTTATTAAAATATGGGTACATTAAACCAGTTGGGGGATATTTCTGCTTAAAATTTTTGACGATATGAAAAGGAATTCTTATTTTAGTCATTTTATCATACAATTTAGAAGTTATAAATGAATAACCACCCAGTATATCTTTTTGTTGAGCATATTCGCAAATGCAATCTATCAAAAAAAGAAGTATTAAATGTCTAGGTAAGTATATTTTTCCTTTATATGGAATAGAAATCAACCTGCTTAATTCAGCTCTATTGACCAACGAAATTTCTTTCATTTCTTTTGGTTCCTGAAAATCAAAACACTCTTTTTGTGTCGGCAAAGGAATATCTTTAATCAAACGGACAGTACCTATGACATCATCCCCTATTTTTGCGATAAAATATGTGGACTTCCCGTCTTTATCGTATTCGTCCTTGTCTGATTCGGTTGAGATATAATTATTTCTTTTATATACTTCTTGCCTTAATAAAAACATTTTTTCCATCTCTCCTTGTGAGTTCGGTATACCAAATAAGATGCTTTTATTTTCACCATCTATTTTTAAAAAAAGTTCAGATAACAATTTCATAGTTTATAACAACTATTCATTATAGCTTGATTAGAATATACAAGTTTGTCCTTAGAAATATTTAAAAAACCAATTTCCTGAAGAATTTTTTTTTGTTCTCCTAAATCAAAAAAATTATACTGGTTTGAAAGACCACTATTTTTTATTTTAACATTATAATAAAACATTTTTAATGTAGGTATTATTAAACTAAAAAATAAAATAACCGTTCGAATAATCCCCTCTTTTTTTATCGATTTTAAAATATGATCTATATATATTTTAACAGGACTAAAACCTTTTTTAACATTAGAAATTACAAATTTCCCGCTGGGTTTTAAAATTCTATATATTTCAGATAAAACCTTTTTCTGCTGTTCTCGATTCAACGTATAAATTGTATTATTTGAAACAATCTTTGTGAAATATCCGTCGCTAAAAGGTAATTTTTTATTTATATCGTGAAAAAAAAGTTCAAAATTATTATTTTTACTTTTAGTAATTTTTATACCCTCTTCAGAATTATCAATTCCTACCACTTTTAAGTATTTATTCTTTATTCTATTGATAAAATTACCTGTTCCAGAGCCAACATCCAAAACAATGTCGTTTGCTTTTAAGTCTAATTCCTTTTCCAACTCAGCCATCAACTCCTGATACGGAATTACAATGTTTAGAATGTCGTAAACTTTAAAATATTTTGCCCAAAATTTTTGGTCTAACATTAATATATTATAGCATATCTTAACGGCTCACATATATGTGAGCCGTTGGAATAAAGATGCTATAAGGTATAATATGTATATTTCCCAGTTTCTCCGACCTGCTTTATCTTTCCGTCTTTCTCCAGCTCGTCCAAATATCTTGTTGCCGTAGCTTCTGATATTTTTAACGCTTCTGTTATGTCTTTATTGCTTATCTTCCCTTTCTCCTTAATTATATTTATAATCTCTTCCTTGGCTTTTTCTTTTTTGTCTTGCAGTTCTTGCTGGTATTCTGCCAGTCCTGTATTAGCAAACTTTTGCTCTGCTGGTTTTTGTTTTGAATTAAAATATATCTTCGCTAAAAGAACAGCAATCACCAACCCCGACAAAATTAAAATGATATATGTAATATTCATTTTATTGCTTTAGATTAATCTTTGATAAAAACTGGCTAACCCCATTTATCATTTATTTATTCATTTATTCCATCATATTCTTTTATCCAACCTTTCATAATAACCAAGTAAATCATTAAGGAAAATAAAATAAAAATTACTGAATATAGTAAATCTTTTATTATAAAAAACATTATAAATAAAAAACAAGAAGAAGAAATTATCACAAAATATTTATCAAAAAATCTTTTATCCAAAAAATAAAATGCACTCAAGACTAGAGTATAACAAAACCCAAATATTAAAATAACTGGAAGTATAAGTACTGGCGCAATATAGGCAGCCGATGAAAAAAGATTAAAGTTTAAATTATTATTTCCATAATAAATAGCACCAGCAATAACAACTATCCCTATCACCACAAGATATGTCATATAAGATACTGCGGAGCTTATTATAAAAGTCTTTAATATTGCTTTTATTATATTATTCATACTATTTTCTTAAAGAATTAATAATAGATGACACACGCGAAACTGTTGCGCTTATTGCGTTAAGCCTTGCCTGATTTATAGATGACGCTGTGCTTGAAATTACTTGCTTGGCAGAAGAAAGTGTTTGTCCGGCATAAGACAAAACTTGTTCAATTCGTGATGGAGTGTTTAATGGATGTCCTAGTCCTGCGGCATAATAAATGTATGGAGCATTTTTACTAAAATAAAATGCTTGTACTTGCGGAAATACTCCACCTGCGTTAAGCACTACCGAAGTCGCAACATTTCCAGAGTTTGCATAATAAATAGATGGACGACCCCGTGGGTCATATGGACCTAATTTTTGCTGTGATAAATTATATCCTGCTTCGAGAAGTTTTTGTTCATATTGAGCAGATGTCATGCCTTCCGGAACAGCAAGCGGATATCTAGCTAAAATACCTGACATCTGAGTATTTAAATCGCCAGAATTATTAATTTGTGCTTGAAGTTGCCAATTTCTAGGATCCATTGTGCTTGGATATCCTCCGATAGTATAGTGAGAACCGTCGCCACCATTAACGTTATATTGACTTAAATCCGTGCCCGCTTCGGGAACGATATTTATATGCCCATGTGCACCTGGAATATTATTTATTACTTTAACAATTAATTCTGCGTATTTACCCGTAGGGTCGCTACCGGTTATTGGGTTGTTCCTTGCGTACGCGTACGCATTCTGATTCTGCGGGTCTGCCAGCCACGAGCTGTCAAAGTTCCAAAACACCGGGTCTTGGCTCACGAACCTTGCTATGGTGGAGTTGTAATATCTTGCGTTAAGGTAGTTGAGCCCTGTGTCCTCGTCGTATTCCTGGCCTATGTATTTCCTCTGCTCGGAGAAGTCAGTCGTTTTGCTGTCTAATCGTATTTTGCCAAAAGCATAGTAATCTGTTGTTTCTACAATGGCACCGGTTTCGTCGGTTATCACGCTGGAGCTTTGAAGCTGGTCTGAAAGGTTGAAATATATAACTGCGTCTGCCCCGCTACCTCATAAATGGTGGCTGACCCCATTTACACCTGACCAACATCAACTCTGGCTGTTCTTGGCATAAATCCATTATATCATATTTTGTAATAAATGGTGGCTGTCCCCATTTATCTCTACTAGTAACGATAATCCTGCAAAAATAAACTCTATGCCCGCTCCTAATGATATCCCAATAAACAATTTTTTAATTTTTTGAATCATTTGGTTAAATATTTTTATCCATGACCTTGGCGAATAAAATCAAAAATAAACATTGATACATTTGCTATTAATGTAATTATGCTAATGGAAATTCCTGTAAGAGAAATTATCTTTTGCCAACCATTGCATTTTTTGAATGAGAAAGAAACAAAAAACAAAACTACAAGAGGTATTAAAGTTATGGCAAAAAAACCCATTACTAATTCAAATAAATCTGTAATCTGTGGAACCGAGTAAAAATCCAATATACACCATAAGATAAGAATTATTACAATAATATTTTTAACTAAATTTTTATTCATGTTATATATTATTTTTTAATTTCTTTTGAAATCTTGGTCCACACACTAGAATTATTTAATAAAGATCCGTGTGTTAACCATGGTGACCAACTAGCTTGCTGAGTTGCGTTTATGTTTTTAGCACCACTATCTTGCCGACCGGCAATACCAAATTCTCCCCATTTTAACAATTGACCTGCCGCAAAACCAACACCTGCTCCTGGTAGTCCAAAAACAGATCCAACTGCTGCACCAGTAGCTCCAGATGCACTCAACTGATCACCAGCAAAAATCTGCACAGGATCTAAATTGCTATAAACATTAATATGATTATTAACCTTACTTTCATTATAAGGATTATCTGCTAGTATTGGACCGGCTATGTCTATTACAGTATTAATTTGGTGAGCGTCGCTAAATCTTGTATATTCAGCCACAGCATTGCGCCCATGACTATGGTCAACAATATTTATGGGTTCACACACATTAGAGGAATTTATTTTATCTTCTATTGCTTTTGCTAAATTTTGAGCACCTTGCTGTCTTGCTTGAGTGGTGTCTGACCCCTCCCAATTAACAGGTATAATTTCTTGCCCGGGAAAAACAGTATGTATATTTTGTTCTAATTGTGAGCTAATTGTATAATTATCTCTACCACCCCCAAGCTGAGTACCGGGCATAAAAAATACTAACAACCCCGTAGGGTCGCTTCCGATTATCGGATTATTCCTTGCGTAAGAATAATAATTTAGCTGTTGGGGGTCTTGGAGAAGTTTCTCCGGGGTGGCAAGGGCTATCGGGTCTTGGCTCACGAACCTTGCTATGGCGGAGTTGTAATATCTTGCGTTGAGGTAGTTGAGCCCCGTGTCCTCGTCGTATTCTTGGCCAATGTATTTTCTCTGTTCTGCGAAATCTGTTGTTTTATTGTCTAATCGTATTTTGCCGAACGGGTAGTAATCCATTGTTTCCACAATGGCGCCGGTTGCGTCGGTAATCACGTTGGAGCTTTGTAGCTGGTCGGCAAGGTTGAAATATATTTGTGTGTCTGCCCCGCTACCTTCTATTGTAGCAATATCTAAGTTGTTTGCAAAGATGTGTTTTACGGCTCCGTCGGCGGCAGAGGTGTTATAAAACTGCGTGGGATAGTATGTGGTGTCTACGCTATCGTTGGTTATTGTTGCAGATTTAATCCGCTGGCCGTTGTAATCATAAGCATAACTTATTCTTGTGTTTGTGGGTTTGTTTGGAATTATGGCTGACACAAGCCGGTTGTTGTAATCATAGCTGTATGCCTTTGCGCCGTCTGCTGTAATATTCCCGTTCTTGTCGTATTTGTAGCTGGTTAAAACTGTTTCTTGCTGAATGTCAGGAGAAACTGTGACAACAACAGACCTGGCTGCTGTTTCTGCGCCGGCTGTGGCGGTAATGGTGTATGTGGTTGTGGCTGATGGCTTTACTGTTATGCTGGTTTTGCCGCGCACGTTTCCCACTCCGTTGTCTATTGATAAACTTGTTGGGCTCTTGCCTAAAATTTCCCAGGACAAAGTTACTGACTGGCCAGGAAGAATAGTGCTGGAGCTGGGAGTAAAGCTGG
>Ga0209542_10017123_pt1 | contig 11926 bp, 7 predicted proteins | sample RifCSPhighO2_01_FD_184028 | JGI IMG/M metagenome (GOLD analysis project Ga0209542, IMG submission 184028) | Soil microbial communities from Rifle, Colorado - Rifle CSP2_plank highO2_0.1 (SPAdes) (version 2) | ecosystem: Environmental > Terrestrial > Deep subsurface > Rock core/Sediment ...
TTGGCATCCGGATCGTCTCGCAAGAAATAGTATTGACGGTGGAAAAATAATCTACCTCCTCGACACAGGGAAACTTGCGAGCCTCAAATTTCCAACTTTCTGGTGTGATTCTACGAGTCAAGGAAAGTTCATGCTCAATATGGCTTTCGGGCAAAGCAAATACTATGTGGATTCTCTTTCCGAGAATACGAAAAGAGGACTTCGCCAAAAAGTTCGGCGCGGAGAATATCCTGGACTTTCACCAGTGGGATATATCAACGATAGTAGAACTAAAACAATCGTGGTAGACAAAAAATCTGCGCCTGTCGTTCGGAAAGCATTTGAGATGTACGCAGAAGGTAATCAAACACTCGACACTATCGGAATGTTTTTGGCGGAAAACCAACTTTTGACGAAACACGGAAAGAAAATCCACCGAACGAGAGCAACTTTCATTTTGTCTAATCCTTTTTATTATGGACACTTTCGATATTCTGGTGAAGTGTACGAAGGTAAGTTCGAGCCAATCGTGTCAAAGAAACTTTTTGATAAAGTGCAAGAAGTGATGAAGCAGAGAGGTCGTCCAAGACATAAAATGAAGAATGAACCACAAGCATATTGTGGTCTATTATCATGCGGAACTTGCGGAATGATGATAACTGGCGAATACAAGGTGAAGACCCAAATTAGTGGAAAACAACATTTTTATACTTACTATCACTGTTCCAAGAAAAGACGAGATATGAAATGTCCTGAACCTTGTATTCGCCAAGAAGTCTTGGACGAACAAATTTCATCATTTCTTCAAAAAGTTTCTATGCCACAAGATTGGGCGGAGTATTTTAATGGTCGTCTGGAAGACGACAGAAAGGAATCCACCCAATCTGTTTCTGCTTTTGTTCTGAAAAATCAAAAAACCATTTCCGATATTACAGTGAAGCTCCAGCGACTTTTAGATGGATATTTAGACCAAGATGTGGAAAAAGAAGTTTATCGTACTGAAAAAGCCAAACTGCTTTCCGAGAAAAAGTCGCTGGAAGAAGAAATATCTAGTAATCAACAAAAGCAGAAACATTGGCTCGAACCGATGCAAAAATGGATAACCGAGGCTCAGGATATGGAAAAAATCGCATTGGATAGCAACCTTTTGAATAAAAAGGTTGCTGCCAAAAAAGTCTTTGGCTCGAACCTCCTCCTCCAAAACAAAACCTTGCGCCCTTGGGCGCTGAATTCGGGGAATTCCCTTGCAATCCCGCCAGAAAATCCTTGGCACGCCCTTTGGGCGTTCCGCTTGGGTTCGCCAGAAAAACTGATTTGTACTAACGTGGTGCCCCCAGTAGGGCTCGAACCTACGACCTTATCCTTAAGAGGGATTTGCTCTACCAACTGAGCTATGGGGGCAATTACTACAACTCAAACTTACATCGGAGTTTCGCAGGATAAGTATTAACAAACCACTATATCATGAATTCGTGGCAAATAAAAACAAAAATTACTGCAAACAAGGGAAAAGATGAGAGAAAAGGGAGATGATGAGTACAACAATACCAAACAGCAAGTAAATAAGCTTATCTTGGGAAACTTGTCCACATATTAGGAGTGTTTTTAGTATTTAGTGGGTGGGAGTAGAATGAGGGCATACATTTAACAGAATTAACACATAGGCAAATGACACACCCGCGCGCGCGAAAAAGATTCACATTAGGTCGTACTTCTAAAGCTAAGAGCGCGACTAAGACAGTTTGGCCTAAAACAATCACTAAACGCGATGGTCGTGTGGTAATTTTTGACAAGGAGAGGATAACTGCGGCTGTGACCAAGGCCATGGTTGCCGCCGGTGAACTGCGCACTGGCGCTCCCGAGAAAGTTCGGGATGCCGTGCTTACGGAATTACGTCGTCTGCATGGGTTGAATCCAAATCTTTCTCCTAATGTTGAGGTGATTCAAGATATAGTTGAGAAGCAACTTGTTCTTAACGCTTTCCCGTCCACAGCTAAATCATATATCTTATACAGACAAAAGCATGCCGAGATGCGGGCAGTAGGGAGGGAAGTGCCAGAAAGAGTCAGAGATATGGCAACTTTGTCAGCGAGTTTTTTTTCAAACAAACTTTCTGAACTAGTTTATTACACAACGTACTCTAAGTGGATGACGGAGGAAAATCGTCGTGAGACTTGGATTGAAACAGTTGATAGGTATGTGTTATTTATGCGAGAGAACTTAGAAGATAAACTTACAAACGAAGAGTACGGTGAAATTCGCGATTCAATGCTTCGTATGCGCTCTATGGGTTCGATGCGATTACTTTGGAGCGCCGGGATAGCCGCCCGCCAATCAAACGTCTGCGCTTACAATTGTTCCTATATCGCGCCATCGTGTTGGCAGGACTTTGGTGAGATTATTTATATTTCCATGTGTGGTACTGGTTTAGGTTTTTCTGTCGAGCAACAAACAGTCGGTTTGTTGCCGATGATTGAACGTCAAACTGGCAAGAAGTTGCCAAATTTTATTATTCCTGATTCGAAAGAGGGTTGGGCTGATGCTCTCGTTCATGGAATGGAAACTTGGTCAAAAGGTTGGGATGTTGAATTTGATTATTCAAAAATTAGACTGGCAGGCGCCCGTTTATCGGTTATGGGCGGTCGGGCTTCCGGACCGGAACCTTTACGCAGATTACTTGCTTTTACCCGTGAGCGCATATTGGCTCGGCAAGGCAGACGTCTTACATCGCTTGACGTTCAGGATATTATTTGCATAGAAGGGGAGTGTGTGGTGGCGGGGGGTGTTCGTCGAAGTGCTCTTATTTCTATTTCTGATCTTGATGATTCAGATTTGCGTCATGCCAAGAATGGTCAATTTTACTTACAGAATCCGCAACGCGCTATGGCTAATAATTCCGCCGCCTATAACGAGAAACCCTCGGTGGAAGTTTTTCTTGATGAGTGGAATAGTTTAGTCAAATCTCAATCAGGCGAACGCGGTATATGGAATCGCGGTAGTCTCAAAAAGCAATTACCCGTGCGACGTTGGAAGCTTTTCGAGAAGGATTTATGGCGCTCTGGGGTTAATCCGTGTGGCGAGATTGTGCTCAAAAGCAAGGAGTTTTGCAACTTGACCGAAGTTTGCGCTCGTAAAGAAGACACAGAGGAGACACTCATGGAAAAGGTGCGCATAGGCGCTATTTTAGGAACTTATCAGGCGACTCTGACTAAGTTCGGTTATTTGTCTCCAGAGTGGAAGAAAAATTGCGAAGAGGAGGCCCTCCTTGGTGTATCGATTACCGGTCATTGGGATTGTCCAGCTTTGCGCAATCCAAATACTATGCGCAAACTAAAGGAGGTTGCCATTGAAACTAATCGCGAGTATGCCGCGCGTTTCGGTATTCGTCCTTCTGCGGCAGTCACTTGCGTTAAACCTTCCGGCAATACTTCGCAACTTTTTAATTCTTCGTCCGGTATGCACCCAAGACACGCGCCTTATTACATTCGACGTGTGCGTATTGAAGCTCATAACCCCATCTTTCATATGCTCAAGGATGCCGGGGTGCCATATTTTCCTGAAGTTGGTCAAAATGTTGAGACTGCCACCACTTATGTGCTTGAGTTTCCGATTAAGTCTCCTGACAAATCTGTTTTTAAGGATGATATGACGGCTATTGAGCAACTTGAATATTGGAAAATGGTTAAAGAGAATTTTACAGAGCATAATCCGAGTACAACAATTTCTGTTGGAGACAACGAGTGGCTTGAAGTGGCAAATTGGGTTTACGCCCATTGGGATATTATTGGCGGACTTTCTTTTCTTCCTCGTTCCAATCACATATATCGCCTTGCCCCTTATGAGGAGATTACTAAAGAACAGTATGAGGAGCGTTTAAGAAATTTTCCAAATATTGATTTCGCCAAACTGGTACTTTACGAATATGATGACCAAACCAAAGGCGCCAAGGAACTCGCTTGCATAGCTGGACTTTGCGAAGTGGACATTTCTACTAGCGATCTAGTCAAAGAAAGTAGAGCTTAAATAACAAAATCCCCCGCTTGAGAGCGATGGGATTTTGGTGCGCGCGACTATAAGCCGAATTCTGTGCCAATCATGGTCGTATTAACCATAAATTGCGATAGTCATTTCTCTTGGCTCAAGATTACTCTTGCGCTCTAGCAGGCACTCCCAGCCCCAGTTTTGGATTATTGAATGTTCAACAACTCAAAACTGGAGCTGGACACGACCCTTGCTCGCAGGTAAGGATTTAACCGTTGCACTTCTTAAGTTACCTTAAGAACTCGTCCCGTAAAAGCCTTGCGACTCACGGGACGCTCTCAATCTTTCGCTCTTGAGCGTCTCTGTTCGCACCTCTTGGATTACTCCAGACGGGCGTTACCCGCTACCATTCTACCCAGCCCCAGTTTTGGATTATTGAATGTTCAATAACTCAAAACTAGAGCTGGGTGCGAGTTCGGACTTTCCTCCCTACACAATTAAAGTACAGGGCGACTATCTGTCACGCAATCTAAGTATACCAAACAACCCATATGAAAGCTAGTCTTTTATTAGCCCTAATATTACCCTCCCCCGCCTTAACCCGCTTTTGGAAGCAAATTTCTCAAGTTCTGAAATGTTATATATTCTATAACCGTTTTTATCTCTTTTAGCCTTTAATTTACCCCCTTTATCCCAATTGCGTAGTGTCTCCGTAGAGAGATTAAGGATTTCAGCCGCAGATTTGATTGTTACGTAACCACTGGCCATGTATAATATAATTGTCTGTTATTCTAGCAGGTAACAGAACTCTATGGAAACGCATCAAACGCTTAATCGTCAAGAATATTCTCAGCACCATAAAGCCGAATTCCTTATCATTATACTTGGTATATTTCTTCTTCCTTTCATAAGATTCTCATTATCCAACATACCTGTTGTTGCCGACAAGGATCTTTTAGTGGTCGTTGTCTCGGTTGGAGTACTAATGGCTTGGCTCTTAGGTCGTCTTGTGGACAATAAAATATCATTTCCTCGTTCGAGTATATTGTATGGATTAGGTTTAATTTGGCTTACCCAGCTCTTGGCATCCGCTTTTTCGGTTAATCCTGCTGTGTCCTTTGCCGGAACTTTATTTAGTCCTGATAGTTTTATTTTCTTCAGTTCACTTTTTATTATCGCTCTCATATCTTCCTTAGTATTTCAATCCTTGTCACGGGTTGTAATGCTGTACCTTGCTTTTTATGCCGGGGTTTTCATGGTTTTTATTGTCCAATCGATTGGTTTGTTTAGCGGAGTTGATTTTTGGGGTTTATTTAGTACCGCACCTCTTAGTCTTCTTGGTGGTTGGTATGATTTAGCGGTATTGTTTGGACTTGCTTTGCTCATCGCTCTAGTTTTTGTGGAATATTTTCCCAGCGGCGCTTTTTTCAGGAGAATGGGATGGCTGGCAATTATAGTGTCCATATTAGGATTAATCTATATAAATTTTACTTTACTCTGGTGGTTTATCGGGGTAATTTCTCTCATATTGATATTTTTCCCGTGTAAGTCTAAATTTGCCATTACTCCAACCATTATCGTTGTTATCAGTCTATTGTGTATATTTTTGGGTCGGGCAGGTGGACCAATCCAAAATTTGATGGATAAATTGGGGCCTGTGCCAGTGGATGTTAGGCCATCTTGGCAGGGTACGTATGGGATTGCTATTCAAAGTCTCAAAGAATATCCACTTCTTGGGGTTGGACCAGGATTATTTTCTAGAGAATGGGTTAAATATAAAGATAGGTCAGTTAATTCAACGGCTTATTGGGATGTGGATTTTAATAATGGAGTCGGTTATATCCCTTCACAGATAGTTAGCTCCGGTCTCCTTGGGGCCCTTGCGTGGTTTATTTTTCTGGTAATTTTAGCCAAACAAGGCTTTCGCGCACTTATCACTTTGTTTAACAAAAATCCAAGAGAAATATATTTTTTGGCTATAACGGTGGCAATGCTTTATCTATGGACTTCTTTATTAATATACTCCGTCGGACCGGTTATTCTCATGTTTACTTTTATTTTCACTGGTCTTTTTGTAGCGTATAAGGTTTTTAACGGGACAACTAATAGTATAACAATCTCTTTTTCTATTTATCCAAAGTTGAAGATGCCGTTTACATTTTTAATAGTCGTATTGGGTTTGATTGGTATAGCCGTTGGTTATGGCCGTTTTGAGAATTATCGAGCCTTGCGCGCTCTGAATCAATCATTTGATTTCGAAACTAAAGGGAATGTCCCAGAGGCCATAAACACTGTTAACAAAGCTATTTCATATGACGGACGGGATGTGTATCATCGTCATGCCTCTGATATGTATTTTTCGGCATTTACGAGAGCGTCTTCCGTTCTCTCCTCTGGCAACGAGGAGGAAATTAGGACTATTGCGGGTTATTTTGGATCAGCTGTTTTTGAGGCCCAGAAAGCGATTTCATATGACCCAACAAATTATTTGAATTACCTCAAGCTGGGTAATGTTTATGAAAGTGTTGTTAGTGTCAAAATTTCAGGCGCTTATGATGAAGCCAAAGTCGCTTATCAAAAATCATTTTATTTAAATCCTAACTCGCCTGCCATTCCTTATGTCCTAGCCCGGTTAGAAGTTATCGACAATAACGTTCCTAAAGCAATAGAATATTTAAATCAATCATTGTCAATAAAACCAAATTATTCTCCCGCTCGTTACTTCCTTGGTTTGGCATATCTCAAAATGGATAAGCAAGATCTTGCTCTTGTCGAGCTAGAGAACGCTTTTAAATTAGACCCCGATAACAACGAGCTTAAAGAAATCATAGGTAATGTGAAAGTTCGGTCAACTAATTTTGCCAGGTAAATACGCAGATTGTGGTTGATTACTTCGGGAAAATACTACGTTCGTCCTGGAATGGCTTGTACGAGGCAGCTTTAGTGCTGGCAATTTCATCGTTTGCTTCGCAGATTTTGGCTCTTGTTAGGGATAGAATTTTTGCGCATGTGTTCGGCACGAGTTCGTCTTTAGATGTATATTACGCCGCTTTTAAGATTCCCGATTTTCTATTTGTGACTGTAGCTTCTTTGGTCTCGGCCACAATTTTGATCCCTTATTTTTCAAGGGAATATGCTCGGGACAAAGAAAAAGCCAAAGCATTTCTGGATTCAGTGTTTTCTGTTTTTGTCGTTGTTCTTGTGCTTATAGAAGCGGTTATTTATTTTCTAATCCCTAAACTTTCTTATCTGGTTGCTCCGGGTTTTGATTCGGTCCAGAGATTAGAACTGATAAGTCTCACTCGCATACTTCTCTTATCGCCACTTTTACTGGGAATTTCTGGACATATCGCAAGTATAGTCCAATCGTTTAATTTTTTTTTAGCTTACGCTTTTTCTCCAATTCTCTACAATTTCGGCATTATTTTTGGAGTGTTAGTACTTTATCCTCTAGTGGGCATACAAGGTCTTGCGTGGGGAGTGACAGTTGGGGCTTTGGGACACCTGTTGATTCAGTTGCCTGCTATTATTCGCACTGGCTATATCCCTCGACTTGTTACTAAGATTCGTTGGAATCTTGTGCGAGAGGTTTTTCTTGTTTCAGTTCCTCGAACAATTACTTTGGGCGCATCACAGTTGGCCACCTTAGTTCTTACCTCAATTGCATCCTTATTGCCTATTGGTTCTATTGCTGTTTATAATTTTTCATTCAACTTGCAATCCGTACCTCTTTCCATTGTGGGTGTGAGTTTTTCTATGGCCGCTTTTCCAACTTTGTCCGCCTTGTTTGCAAGCGGTGACAGGACTAGATTTGTTGATCAAATGGCGATTGCCGCTCGGCATATTATTTTTTGGTCTTTACCAATAACCGGGCTTTTTATTGTACTGCGGGCTCAAATAGTGCGAGTTATTTTAGGTTCAGGCCAATTTGATTGGACTAGCACTCGGTTGGTGGCCGCTACTTTGGCTATATTTTCTATTTCTCTTGTAGCCCAAAGTTTAGTGTTACTGTTTGTGCGTGGTTATTACGCGAGCGGTTCAACAAAGACACCTCTTTATAGTAATGTGTTGTCGAGTGGATTAATTATCGGTCTGACATTTTTGCTAGTGTATTTATACCATAATTTTCCTTTCTTTCGTTACTTTATAGAGTATTTATTGCGTGTAAACGATGTAGGGGGTACCGAAGTTTTAATGTTGCCTCTTGCGTATTCCCTTGGGCTTATTTTTAACCTATTGGTGCATTGGATTTGTTTTGCTCGAGAATTCGGTAATTTTCCCAGTATCTTCAATCGTTCCATTCGTCAATCTTTTTATTCTGCGGTAATTGTTGGAGCCGTTGCGTATCAAATGCTTAATATTTTTGCATTTACTTTTGACCAACGCACAACGTTTGGTATATTTAGTCAGGGATTTTTCGCGGGTTTGACAGGTATCGCGGCTGGCGCAGTACTGCTGATTACTTTTGGTAATAGTGAACTTAAGGAAATATGGCAAACTTTGCATCGAAAGTTCTGGCGGACAAAGGTGATTTTACCCCCACCAGAAGAAACACCCTCATGATTTCTAACATTCGAAATTTTTCGATAATAGCTCACATTGATCATGGCAAGTCCACGCTTGCTGATCGAATGCTTGAGTTAACGGGTACAGTAGAAAAACGTAAAATGCGCGAACAAGTTCTCGATCAAATGGATTTGGAACGTGAGCGTGGAATTACCATCAAGATGCAACCTGTAAGGATGCTATACCATCCTGGAGGTCCTGAATGTAGTAAAGAGCGGGAATATGTTTTGAATCTTATAGATACTCCGGGACATATTGATTTTTCTTATGAGGTTTCGCGGGCGCTCTCGGCTGTTGAAGGCGCCATACTCCTGGTAGATGCTACAAAGGGAGTTCAAGCCCAGACTCTTTCTGTTCTTGAAATGGCAAAATCGCAAGGCCTCGTGATTTTGCCCGTAATAAACAAAATTGACTTGCCCCATGCCGAACTTGAGCGTGGCAAAGACGAAATAGCGCATCTTTTGGGTTGCACCCGCGAAAGTATCCTGGCTGTTTCAGGGAAAACCGGCGAGGGCGTAGAGAAACTCCTTGAGGAGGTTGTAGCGCTTTTTCCATCTCCAGAGTCCTTTGGAGGTCAGATCTCAAAGTGGGGATTGGATCCGTTACAAGCTCTTGTGTTTGATTTTAAATACGATACTCACCGAGGAATTATTTTGTTTTTACGCATTTTCAAGGGACAGATTAAACGTTTAGACAAATTAGTCTTCGCCTTCTCCAAAAGATCTTTTAGAGCAACAGAAGTGGGAGTTTTAAAACCAGAAGAACTGCCTACTGAATCATTGGATTCTGGCGAGATCGGTTACGTTGTTACGGGTATCAAGGAACCGGGCGTGGCTCGCATTGGAGACACGATCACGCTTCTCACTCGGCCGGCACCAGCTTTTCCCGGTTTCGGTAAGCCTCTGCCTGTGGTATGGGCAAATGTTTACCCCGAGAATCAAGACGACTTTGTACTCTTGCGCCAAGCTCTTTCTAAACTCTCGCTTTCTGATTCGTCGCTCTCTTTTGAGGAGGAAACGTCGAGCGCTTTGGGGCGAGGTTTCCGGTGTGGTCTTCTTGGTATGCTCCATCTTGAGATTATGACCGAACGCTTGCGCAGGGAGTTCGATATGGATTTGATTGTTGCATCGCCTACAATAACCTACGTTATTGAGGACATTATGGGTAAACGGTCAAATATTTACTCGGCGGCTTTTTTCCCGGATGAGGGGACTTACAAAAAGGCGCTTGAGCCTTGGGTGAATATTCGGATTATCACACCTTCGAATTACCTTGGTTCGCTCCAACCCCTTTTCCATGAACATGAGGTTGTGCAAAAGGGGATAGAAGTTTGGGGAGGGGAACAACAAGCCAGACCGAACAGTTCTTTTGTCGGGCGGGTGGCAATTGATGCCGAAATGCCACTTCGGGAGCTCATGAGGGGTTTCTTCGACGAACTTAAGAGTGTCTCTTCTGGTTATGCTTCTCTATCTTACAAAATCGGAGACTTGCGTGAGGCTAATATTTCACGTATCGACCTTCTTGTCAACGACGAAAGAGTGACCGCTTTCTCACGGGTAGTGGCAAGACGACGCATAGAGAAAGAAGCTGAAATGGCGGCTGATAAACTTGAACTACTTATTCCAAGACAACTAATTGAGGTCAAAATTCAGGCTAAGGCCTTAGGACGCATTATCGCTTCACGCAGGAAGAGCGCTTTGCGTAAGGATGTCACGGACTATCTCTATGGTGGCGATATTACCCGCAAAATGAAACTGCGCGAAAAGCAAAAGAAGGGTAAGCAAAAAATGCAAGAGCGAGGTGCTGTCCAGATTCCACACGACGTCTATCTCAAAATGACCAAAATCTAGTCCTGATTACTGGCAGATATCGGAATGGGTAGGTTAGTTGTTGTAGTGGGTTGGAAGGCCCCAAACCACAGCACCAGCACTCGCGGTTACAATCCTGCCCTTTATTATCTTTCATGTTTGCTTATTTCTTATGGACCGGGGGGAATTCGAATCCCTGACCTCTCGAATGCGAATCGAGTGCTCTGCCAACTGAGCTACCGGCCCGGTTGCTCCATCCCCGCGGGATGAAGCTGAATCCGTCTATTTAACTCCGCTCGAACGTACTTTATCAAAAATCAGTAAAAAAAGGAAATCAAAAAAACTAAAATGATGCGCATCCCCCAGACCATCCGAGAACTCCCCACCAGTAATCGTCAGACCGTCCGAGAACTCCATTTTTTGCGTTGTTTTGCTAATTCTGTGGCTTAACCACGTCGAGAAATTGCCTAAAATCTAGTTCTCGGACGGTCTGTAGATTCCTCGTGCGCATATATTTCATTAAGTCCTTTGGTATAGTCATCCGTCATCGGTACTGGCCAAGGAGAAAGTAATTTGCTCTGTTCATCTGTGCCATGTTTTCGAATCCATGCACTGGACCATCGCCAATCCTCAGCTCGAGCAACGAGTTTTGCACGCAGAGCATTTCTCTCCACGTAACGACAGAGGGTCGAAAAATGTTCATCCTTTTGGACGGGAAAGGATTTATATCTTCCTTGGTAAAGATGTCCATAGCCAACCATCTTGCGATGAACAAGCCATCGTTGGGTATGCGTGAGGGTAAGCCACCGCATAAAAGTTGGGAGGTCACTACGCTTCTTTGGGTACAAAACAAAATGCCAATGGTTGGGCATGATGCAGTAGGCGAGTATCCGCATAGGAAATTTCTCTTTCGCCTCAATAAGAATATTTTTATCTGCATTCTCCCGTTAGCTCGATTCAGGACATGATACACCGTATTGCCCATCATTGATCGGGGAGGTCGAGGCATGATACGATAAGTATAGAGCAAGACAGTTGATAAGAAAAGGGACCTGACCCCTTTATCTCCTTCTGACCCCTTTTCCGTCCTCCGATACTGATTTTGCCTTTCGTAAATGATCGTTCCGTTTCCGTGTCTAACCCACGATGATATTGTGGATTGTTAATTAATGATTGCTTTGATCTTTTCATACTTCGGAAAAGTGCGCAACTTTTCAAGCGGGGTTAAATAGTCATTGGCCTGATTCTCCCTTTCGTTGTTGTGGTAGTGGAGAAAGTCTCGAAACTTGCGTTTGACAGAATTAAGATCAGTGAACCACTCTTGTTGCCAAAAATCATCTTCGGCGGTGCGGTGGAAGCGCTCGATCTTGCCATTTTGGGCTGGCTTGCCGGGGTCAATGAGGTAGTGAACTATGTCATTCTTGGCACAGGCAAGGTCAAGAGCGTGCAGTCTTGGATGCGAGGGGTCAGCACTCTTTTGATAGCCAGTATAATAGACTTGTCCCATATTAACTCTCGTGAGATAATGAACATATTACAAATATGTTCAAATTCATGGATATCGATAAGGTTTTGAAGAACACTAGGTTAGT
>Ga0209542_10017124_pt1 | contig 11926 bp, 14 predicted proteins | sample RifCSPhighO2_01_FD_184028 | JGI IMG/M metagenome (GOLD analysis project Ga0209542, IMG submission 184028) | Soil microbial communities from Rifle, Colorado - Rifle CSP2_plank highO2_0.1 (SPAdes) (version 2) | ecosystem: Environmental > Terrestrial > Deep subsurface > Rock core/Sediment ...
GGATGTTGGGTTCTCACTACAATAATCATAACAGCTTGCAGGTGAATTACAATTTCCCATTGTTTCAACCGGCTCGTGAGTTACTTCTGTTCCTGGAGTGTAATACAGATAAGGGGTATAATCATCTCCAACTACTGGCCTTGGGTATGCTGGGTCAAATCCACTGCAAGCCTCACTACTTTGATTTGCCTGACAAAAGTCATAACAAGCTCCAGGAGTTGTACAATTTCCCATATCTTCTCTTGGCTCAAAATAAGCATTAGGTTCCTCTGTTGAAATACCAACTGGAGCCTGATCCTCACAGCTTTCCCCGTTCCAATACTGATCTGCTCCAACGCAATTAGCTGCCTCCTCTGTATCACCTAAAGCAGTACAAACACCACCTGGTCCATGATATTGTCCCTGGGGACAGGCAACTGGCACATAAACTCCGCTTGCACCGGGAGCATAACTTCTGCAACTATCCGAATTCTCTTCGCAATAAGCCCTACAGCTTTCTTCACTACTACAACCCCCGGGACCACTGAAATTCGCACCTGTAAAGCTGACACACTGCTCAAAATTATTAGGATCGCTACAGTATGCTGAACAAGTCTCTCCGGTTTGGCATCCGGCAGGCCCTTCCTCAGTAGTTCCGCCTAACAACCCTACCTGATTAGCAAAATTTGTACATGCTTCTGAATTTCCTGCATCATCGCAAAAAGTAACACAAGACTGGGTATTATCGCAGCCTAATACTTCCCGGGCAACTTCCAGATATACCGGATCATCCGGATTCTCAATATAACCACCCGGGATTTCGTTTCTTTTTGCAAATGATTCACAAGCCTCAAAGTTTGCTTCCTGAGAGCAAAACTCTGCACAGGACTGGGCAGAATTACATCCCAGCTCATTTTGAGTTCCCTGCCAGAATTCACTGTCAGCAGAGTTTATTGGGTCATCCTGATAAAATCCATTTTGCCTTGCAAAATCCATACAGCTATTTTGATTTATCGGATCTTCACAGTAACTCGCACATTCATCCAAATTCTCGCATCCTCCCAAAACTTCAATCGGGTAGGACAAATTAAGAGTAGTTTGTATTTCTTCCGGAGTAGGAGTTTGTGAAAAAACTGATGTGGAAACAAAAAAACTTAAGAAAACTCCAAATGCTAATATTGAAATAACTCTTATTAACTTTCTCAGCGGTAATATTTGTGTTTCCATATTTATTTAGCCACTACAAATGGATTTTTGTACGAGTCGAATGGATTTACATATTGTGTATTTTTATCAAATGGGTTTTTGTATTCAGTTTTGGTTGAAATATTGGCTCCCTGACCGGGAAGCTTAAGATTTTGGAATGGATTTTTAATAATACCTTTAATCAGAAGAAAATACGCTACTGCTCCAATAATAATCACTATAACTAATATTAGAAGTAAATGCGCTACACCTTTTTGATTTTCCACTTTTTAGCCGTCTTTACTAATTATGCACACAGGAATTTATTCCTTGTCAAGGGGTAAATTAGGTTCAATTTGAAGATGAAAGTTGAGTTAAGCACTGACTACTATATGGAGCCTCCAGTTTTTGGCAAATAGCTTCTCTACTCTTTTTATCTATTGGGTCAGAAGTAATTTGACCAATTATCCTTTGATAACACTCCGGCTTTAAATTTACAGGTACATTTTGGCAGATAAAAATAGCTTCATCCCTACCTCCTACAGAATAAAATGAACCGGCATTCACAACTATACAATTATCATAATACTCCTCTCCCGCTTGCTTACAAAGCTCAAAAGATTTGGAAGGGTTACCCACGGTTAGGGGGTGAATTTGCCTTGCAACGTTATCCATACACCAGGCTTCATACTGCTCATTTCCCACCTCCTGACAAAGTCTGGAAGTTTTCGAAATATCACCACCATTCATTTGATAAATCCTCGCAGCCTGGTTTAACCAGCAGCCTCTTTGATATTTTTCATCGAAGTAATTACAAGGGAAAGACGGGTCGTCCGAAATCCAATCTCTTTTTTGCTCTTTTCCGCTACCCCAATCATGAACCCCGAATAGATTCTCCATAAACGCACCGTTATGGCAAGAACTTAAAGCATCGGGAAATTGTGTCTCTTTTTCGTAAAGCTGATCACAACTTTTTAAGGCCTCCGGCAGATCGTAGTCCCACATAGCCAAAAGAGCATGTCCGGCAGCATGAACGCATTGAAAATACCTGACTGGGGATTCCTTACACTTATCAGTCATTTTAGCAACACCTTCAAAACCCTGATCTGATGCAGCTTCAATAATTGCTCCGTGGTAGCATGCATATAAGAAGTAGTCTTTACACTTTAATATTGAATCAGCTCCATATTTTTGGTAAGCATAAAATCCAATTTGATGAACAACCAGATGTCCTTCGCCTGTGTGCGGAAGTTCTGAGCGTTCCAGGATTTCTAAAGCTTGCTCAACATCAACTCTTTCTACTAATTTTCTGGCTGCATTTAGTCTTTTTGTCTGATCAGCAGGATCTAAAATATCAGCCATCTCCGGGGTTTCCTCCTGAGTTGTAACTGACTTAACCTCTGCATTCGGGAGATCTTTTCTCTGATATGGTAGAACATTTGCCAGAATAATAATTGCAGCCAAAAGGAGAATATACTTTCCCATCTATTTACATATACCAGATCTACAAAAAATTATCTACTGTTGCATTACGTATATCTCATAGTTTGCAATCTCAAAAGATTTTTGATATAATACTTAGTATAAAATATGGCTGAAAGAAACTTAAATGTGTCAATTCAAAAAAGGGTCATCTTTACTGACGACCAGAGAAGAGATTATTCTTTGACTATTGCTCCATATGTTTTAGCAGCAAAAGAGGCTTATCAACCAATCTCAAATCACAGAAATCAACTAAAAATCCTTGATAAAGAGAGAAAGCAAGTTGAAATCCAGATTAGGGCAGATAGCGTGAATACAAATGATGAAACGCACCCGCTTGTTGCTGCATTAGTTGGTATTTCGCTTTCCAGAGACGAGCTTATGCTTTCTCCTTTACTTTCCGATGCTAAAGAAGAATTTAGATTGAAAGCTAACGAACTAATTGCAGAAGTCAATAGATGGAAAGCTAAGGCTGCTCTAGATTCAGGACTAATTAAAAATGGATCAACTTCTCTTATCGGCCAACGACAAATTCCTCCAGAAAAGAGGAAGAACCTATTCACACAAGTCAGTTCACCGATCAAACCTCATAATGCCTTAGGAACACTTTCAATATATAGAGAAAAGGCTGTTAGACCTGATCTTGCTCATGCAATAAGAACTCACTCCAGGAGCCTGGTTGAAATCAGTTTTTCAAACGCTGATGTTTCTCTTGCAATGGTTCAACTTGTACCCGAGCATATAACCACGATGAATAGATTTTCGCCTTTTGAACTGCGGAAACCAGAGGATTTGGGTAAACAAATTGTTGAACTTGCATTCACAGTTGGAAAATATGATGCTGGACTACTGGAGCCACCGAGTGCAGAGGATTTAGGTTTGACCAGTGCACAACAAGAAATGCACCCATCTGCGTACCTTATTAGCCCATTTTTTAAGGGATGAGCTAAGCAATCCTAATCGAACAGAGCGAGAGTTACAAGATTTGTATCAGGATCTAAGTAATTACATTCGAAGGACAGCCAGACATATTACACCTCAAAACAATCATATTAGCAATTCATATGAAAGGATTGGATTAATAATTGAAAATCTCCCTGGAATTGAAGGGCCAATGCTGGCTAGTAGATTAAGTACCAATCTCTACCAGGATTTGGGGTTGCCATGTTTAGACTACATGGGTGAAATCAGACTGGCTGAAGTCATGAGAAATATTGGCAGTAGCGCCCGTTTTGTTCCAGCTGATCACAGAAGTTTAATGGCTGAAAACTACAGATTACCGTATCAGTTCAGAGTACTATTCTTTAAAATTGCCGAGTCAATAGTTAATAGATTAGACAATGATGAACTTGATTGCCAAAAATTATTTAGTGCAATTGAAGACTTAGATTACGGCGAAAGAGTTATTGAAATGCTTTTTGGAATTGGCGATACAGATCAGCAGGATATTTTACTTAGAGCTTTAAGAGAAACAAACTGTTTCAGAGATAAAATCAGGGAGTTGAGAAGAAATAAGGATTCTCAATTATTTAGCTTAGAGTTTGATGAATAAATTTTATGTCAATTTTTCCTGATCGCTCTATTGTTTCAGCCACTACTCGTGAAATTGCCCTTTCTGACCAGGGGTTAACTGATCTACAAAAAAAACAGCTTTCAGGAATCACCGAAAATTACTTAAAGACATTTGGGTTAATTGGCTATGAAAATACTGTGGCTGTAATTCCGGTTATAAGACAATGTGTTGTAAACGGTCTGCAAATTATTCATAAGAGAGATCAAATTTTACCAACTGACAGTTTAACAAGCGCATTCAAAAAAGGGTACGAGGAAAGAAATAAACTGTTTAGAGTTGCAGATGCTGAAATTGTGAACCTAAACACGGGATCAAGATTTCAAGGAGCTTTTGCAATTCCTCAGGAATTAATTCTTTCAACTTCCCAGGAGCTTAGTAGAAAAGCCTTTATTGTTGACCCAAAATCAACTAAGAGTTTGGTTGAAATGATAAATACCAGAAAGCCAATTTATCAACAAATTGTTAGGTACTGTCGCGATAGGGTTGAGGAAGTTATTCCAGGATCAAAAGACATTAGTCTAGACGACAAGCAGCAAACAGCACTAGTGCGACATTTGGTGTTTAGTCATCTAGCATTAGGTGAAATAAAAATCTTGCTTGAGACAGAAGATTTTATGTCAAACAGGCAAACTTATTTAACTCAAATTCCACAAACTGATATGCAAATATGGCATAATCTAGCCAAACAGATTGGGCTAGATAACAAGGAAACTATAGAGTACCTAATAGACATATCTAAACAAGTAGGGGACTTTTTAGTTTCAGTCCCAAATCAACCTGCTCCAAAAGCCACTACTTTAGAAGTTGCTTCAGCCATATCAACTGCTTATAAAAGACTGGAAAATCATTTTCTAGTAGTAAATCCTTTTAATAAATTCCAATCACTTTCAGAAAACCCGGGAGACAAAGGTTCAAGTATTTGGGATGATGAAAGAACCAACCTTGTTGTTATAAACGGGGTAAAGTATAGAATCCCGACTGTAGCCACTTTGAATTTAGCATCCTATCTAATTTCCGGTCAAAATCCTGAGCGTAGCCAGCAATTATCACTTAGCAGTCGTTACGTTGAAGGTCTTTTAGCTGACATTGCTGACAAAAATACAAACCTTAGAATATCCGAATTGCAGGCAGAAATTAACGAACAGAAAACACAGTTAGAAACAAGTAAGGCATCAATTATTACCGAACATATTCCCTCTGGATTAAGAATGAGCCACTCATCAGTTTTAGAGCTAGCTTTAAATCAAAAAGATGTCATGCGTGATGAGATAAATTTTTTCAACCATTCAAGAGCTCGACATCAAAGATTAACTGATATTGGATTGCAATTATTACTAAAATATAAGGACGGTAACTCCGAACAGAATCCTTACTGGCTCAGACGGCTGCAAAAGCTCTATGTAAATCCAACCATATTAGGTGTACAAGTCCGGTATTTCATGAGAGAGAGGATATCACGCAGAGTAAAAGTTTTCGAAGATATGTCGAATTACTCACACATCATGGGTGTCTACACCGAGAATCTTCCTGATCATTTAAAGGGTAATCTGGAACCATTAAACACAACTATAATAGATATATTAGGTTTTAGGAATAGATTTTGGATTTTTCATCATTTAAATGTCCTACTCAGTGAAATAGACCAGAAAGATTTTAATTTCTGGAGAAATCACGGAGAAAACATAATTAGAAATTCAGTTGCTAACTGGACACATACCAGGAAATTAAGATCTTCACTTAATTCCGGGTGGGGTAAATTATCAGATTATTCGGATTATAAAAATGATGATTTAACTGATAATCCAAACGAAGAATTAGAAGTAAAGGCAATTAAAGAAAGATCAGAAAACCCATTCGGTCCAGCGAGCCTAATTTTATATTCCTTAGTAAGGCTTGCGCCCAAGGAACTTTGGCCCAGTTATCCGGTAAGCATTCATGACGTATCGCATTCAAATTATCATCAAGATGAGACATCCCCTTTAATCTATATCCGACCCGGAAGAGAAGGCGTTGAAGAACGTAACCAAAAAGTTTATAGATTGTTTCAAGAATGGTTGGCAAAAGAAGGCTTCCCTTTCAATGATGATACTTACAAGATGCTTATTCCACCTAATTTAATGTCATCTCTTGTAAATAATGGACATGCTTACCACAGATTTTTTAGCATAGAAGATGAGGCTAAGCAATGGTATTCAAATTTGGAATCAAGATTAGCAGAACAAGTAGCAAGGGAAAAAGGTCAATATTTCATAAATACGCCAACCTATTTTATTAATAATTTAACCCAAATTTTGGAACAAAAAGAGGTAATACTTAGAAGAATCAAAAAGGATATCGAAAGAAGGCTAAACTCAAAAGTAACCGCCTTACAAAATCTTGGGTTAATACTTGAAGAAAAGGAATAATAGACAATGCTCTTAGTGTTTTCTGTTTTCTCTTGTGGAACCAAAGTAGATTAAGGCGAAGGCGGCAAAAAATACTTGGGCTATATCGGCAGAAATTGAAGAGAGTACTCTTGCTTTTGATCTATTCATCTTACCCGATGTCTTCTTTTCACCTTAAGCTGGGCAAGGGATTTTTCCAGTATAGCAAGGGTTTCTGCATATTCTTCATCTGAAAGTTTTTGTTCTAGTGCTGTTTCTGCTCTTTTTTTTGCATCCTCAACTGCTTTTTCATCTATATCAGATTCATTAACAGCTAAATCTGTAAGAATGGTTAAAGTATTATCAGTAATCTGTATAAAACCATCACCGGTTGCAAATATATCAATTTTTGTGCCTCTTTTAATTTTTAGCTCTCCAGGTTCTAATTTGGCCATCAGTGCAGCATGGTTAGGCAAAACTCCGATTTCACCATCAGCAGATGTAAGAGTAACCATATCAACGCTCTCATCAATTTCAATTTTTTCCGGTGTAACAATTTTTAAATGAAGTTGGCTCATACTTGATAAATTCTACTATATATTATAGAATACTGTCCATGGCTGAACATGGTTGTGAGACATGCATTGTAACTTGTATTGATTACAGATTACAGGAGTATATAAATAACTGGATAGCACAAAATTTTGAGCCCGGAAGTTTTGACAGAGTTGCTCTGGCTGGAGGTGTTAAAAACCTGGAAGTTATTCTTGATCAAGCTAAAACTTCCTCCAGATTACATAATATAAGAAGAGCTATACTTATAAACCATGAAGATTGTGGTGCATATGGGGCAGAAAATATCCCTGATCAGGAAACTGAACTTAAAAGACATACTGAAGATCTAAAGAGTATGGCAGAAAGAATTAAGTCAGAGCTTCCTGATTTAAATGTTGAAAGTTATTTTCTGCGCCTTGATGGTACCTTCGAACCAGTCTAATGAAAATTTCTGATTGTAAACATTTTCCTGCTGAGTCAGCAAAACCAAGAGCTGACCATTGTGAAGGAGGGGATCAAACAAATCCGGGTCATTTAAGAGTTTGTCTTACTTGTGGACATGTGGGCTGTTGCGATTCAGACATAAATCAACATGCAAGAGCTCATGCAATGAAAACTGGTCACCAGGTAATGGCTACTTATCCTGCTGATGAAAATTCTGCCATATGGTGCTATAAAGACAATGATTATCTAACCCCATAGTTGATCTATACCTGAAACTGGTGTATAATAACAGTATGGAACGTACTGGACAGATAATTAATCTTCCGCAAAATGTAAAACCAGCTGAGCCTACAACAACAAAAGCTAAAGCTTTTGATATAAAACTAACTTCAAATATTAATTTAGATCAATACAATCGCACTATCCAAAGTTTTACTACAGCTGGAATGAGTTATGAAGGTATTGCCAATGCAGCCATTTCTATCGGTGATAATGTGCAAGTTAAAGAGATTTATGCAACTTTGCAATCAACCTCATCCAAAGTTGGAGAAGTTATAACTGGAGAAAATAAAACAATGGCCTGGCAAAATATTGGAGAGCAAATTACTGTTAATTTTTTACCACAAGCTACAGCTGGGACAGAAATTATACCCGGAACTGGTAATGTTGTGGAATTTGCGCCAAAACAGGAACAAAAAGTTAATGTTATAGAGGGAATTGCGCTATCAACCGATCAACCCGCTAATTTGCCACAAAATGATTCTATATCAAATAATCCGTACCTTAGAGCTCCTGCTGATATTAGTGTTAAAAAAGCAGCCTGAATTTCGATATAATACCAACCTCAATGAAAATTTCTAATTGTACGCACCGGTCATTTAGAATGGCTGTATACAGATTAATTTTACTTAACTAAAATTCCTCAAAAGTGCAAAATCAAATAAATTTAAGTATAATTAGGTTTAAATGAGCCTAGAAGTTGATGAGATAGCCCTATATAGAGAAAGTGCATTTAATTTTATGATGCACGGTTCAGAATTCAAAGTAACGAATTGTATTTTAACAGATAATCCTCAAACAGATATCCCAGTTGTTTTTTGGGGATATATGGGGATATATCCTAGATTAGTTCCCCCGACTCTTTCAGCAACATTCATAGCATTTAGTTTAGATTCAGAAAGGGATTTGTCTACCTATTTTAAAAAAATTCTATCATTACAGATTCCTGATAGAATTAAAGAGTTACCGATTAAGCAGGATGACTATCTTCGTGGTGCTATGGAGCTTATTGCAGCAGTGGAGGGCATGCCATCTATACTATTAGCAATAGGAGAAACAAACCCAACAACAGAGGAACAAATTGTATTGTTTCAAATATCAGGCATTACCCCCATCACAGCATTATCTGAAATTCGAGAGGCCCTTAGACAGGTACCGGACATTAGTGATTAATTTTTCCCTAAATCTTCAGTTCCGCCGATCATGTAGAATGTTTAATCATTATGCTATATTTTAGGTGATGGATAAATGGCAGGTTATTTATTACACCACTACTATCGGTGATAATCCAGTTAAAAAATTCTTAGACACGCGCCCTTCTGCCAAAGTTAAAGCATTCCGGATTTTTTTAAATATTGAAGAGTATGGATTAACTGCCGCTATTCCACATATAAAGAAGTTGTCAGGAACTCCTCTTTGGGAAATTAGAATTTTGGGTCAAGATAGTGTCAGAATATTATATGTTACCAGATCTGAAAAACAGATTTTGCTACTACATGCTTTTGATAAGAAGACTAACAAAACCCCTCCTAAGGAGATAAAAATTGCTCTGGATAGGCTAGCTGAGACTCTGGGAAGTTGACAACAATATATCCTAGAAGATATAATTGTAATATGAAAAAACTATATACATTTAAACAACATTTAAAAGAAAGTCTAAGAAATCCTAAGTTTAGAGAGGCATGGGAAGATTCTGAACTTGAATATCAAATTAGTCGGGCTTTAATAAAAAGCAGGCTTGACAAAAAAGTCTCTCAACAAGAACTGGCCATGAGGGCACATACTACTCAGGCTGTCATTTCCAGACTAGAGGCCATGAGTTTTAATCCAAGTATTGAACTTCTAAAAAGGGTGGCCGGAGCCTTAAATTTAAAACTCAAAATCCAATTTGAATAGTTGAAATGAATTCCCCAAAAGTGCAAACTTTTTTAATTTTTAATATAATTTGCACATGTCAGTAGAACAAATCAGGATTACAATTTTAGAAAGTGAAAACTGGTGGAGTGATAGGTGCTCAACTGCCTTAGAGCAAGCTGGTTTAAGCCCTACGAGACAGGATCCAGATATAGCACATTTAAATCAGGAAGGTGTCAAAGATAATTTATTTTTGATTAGAGTACCTGGATCTAGATCAGAACGCTTGAATTTAGCAAGAAAAGTTTGTGAATTAGGTGGAATGTCTTTAATTATGGCTTCAAGTGAAGAAGGATATGTAGCAATGGACTGTATGACAATAGGAAGAACAGCTTTCCTAGGTCATGAAAACGCCTTCTCTAGATTGATTGAAGTTGCAAGAGCGATTTCATCACAGAGGGAACCAAATTCTACTTAAGGTCTTCAGAGCCGCCGATCATGTAGAATGATTGCTCAGATTTTGAATCATGTTTGCCTTCTAGAATTTCTTTAAAAAGCTTGACTGTGTCTTTAACGCTAACATATTTTCCTTTTCTACCGGTAAAGGCCTCACCAACAAAGAAAGCCTGAGTTAGGGCTCTTTGAATTTTTCTGGCCCTGGTGACTGTTAATTTATCCTCATCTGAGAGCTCTTCCATACCCAAAATTGCAATAATATCTTGCAGGTCCTTATATCTTTGCAGAACTTTTTGAACTTGAGTGGCAATATCATAGTGTTCCTGACCAACTATTTGTGGATCCAGTGCACGGGAGCTGGAAGCAAGTGGATCAACTGCCGGATATAAACCCTGTTCTGTTAAAGCTCTTTCCAGGGCAATTGTGGAATCAAGGTGAGCAAAAGTAGTAGCTGGAGCCGGGTCAGTATAGTCATCAGCCGGCACATAAACTGCTTGAACTGAAGTTATAGAACCCTTTTTAGTAGAAGTTATTCGCTCCTGCAAAGCACCCATTTCAGAGGCCAGAGTAGGTTGGTATCCCACAGCTGATGGGATACGACCTAAAAGTGCAGACACTTCTGAGCCGGCTTGTGAGAATCTAAAGATATTATCAATAAAGAGTAAAACATCTTTGCCTTCTTCGTCCCGGAAGTATTCGGCCATGGTTAAACCAGACAAGGCCACTCTTTGCCGGGCTCCAGGTGGCTCATTCATTTGTCCAAAAACCATGGCAGTTTTTTTAATAACCCCTGATTCCATCATCTCGTGATATAAATCATTTCCTTCACGGGTTCTTTCCCCAACTCCTGCAAAAACGGAGTAACCGCCGTGTTCAGCAGCAATATTTCTAATGAGCTCCTGAATTAAAACAGTTTTTCCGACTCCGGCTCCACCAAACAATCCGACTTTTCCACCTTTAACAAATGGTGCCAAAAGATCAATAACTTTAATACCAGTTTCAAAAACCTCTAACTTGGTACTTTGTTCATCAAATTTAGGAGCAGGGCGGTGTATTGGCCATGTCTTACCAGCTTTTAGGGGGGCTTCCTTGTCTATGGTCTGACCAGTGACATTGAACAGACGGCCTAAAACCTCTTCACCAACTGGTACAGAAATTGGGGAGCCAGTGTCAAGGGCTTCCATACCACGTTTGATTCCATCAGTGGCACCCATGGAAACTGCTCTAACCTGCCCATCACCAAGATGTTGTTGAACCTCAGCCACAAGTACACCTCCGAGGTGTGTGCTAGGTGACGACTTACTCTCACCTCGGAGGTGGATCTCTAAGGCATTGTAAATCTCCGGAATTTTATCTTCCGGAAACTGAACATCCAGTACGGGGCCAATGATTTGTGTTATTGTTCCTTTATTCATATCACTCCATCGCTGCTGCGGCAGTTGTTATCTCCAAAAGCTCATTTGTTATTGCAGCTTGACGGGTTTGATTATACGTTAGGTTCAGATCTTCTACAAGTTCCTTGGCATTATCAGTGGCATTTTGCATAGCCATCATTCTGGCTGAGTGCTCTGAGGCTTTGGTTTCCAAGAGAGCTTGATAAATTTGAGTTTCCAGCTGATGAACTAACACAAAATCCAAAAGTTCATCTACATTAGGCTCAAAAAGAAACTCTCCATTCTTATCAGCCTTCGTCATCCCGAACTCGTTTCGGGATCTTTGTTTCTGAGATTCTGAATCAAGTTCAGAATGACGATTA
>Ga0209542_10017126_pt1 | contig 11925 bp, 10 predicted proteins | sample RifCSPhighO2_01_FD_184028 | JGI IMG/M metagenome (GOLD analysis project Ga0209542, IMG submission 184028) | Soil microbial communities from Rifle, Colorado - Rifle CSP2_plank highO2_0.1 (SPAdes) (version 2) | ecosystem: Environmental > Terrestrial > Deep subsurface > Rock core/Sediment ...
TGAGGGTTGTAAAAGCGTTTCAAGAGTTGGGAGAAGTGGTGGCGATGACCGGCGACGGGGTGAATGACGCGCCGAGCATCAAGCAAGCAAATATCGGCATCGCAATGGGTTCAGGAACTGAAGTTGCTCGCGATGTTGCGGATTTGGTGCTACTGGATGATAATTTTGAGACAATCGCCGCATCCGTGGAAGAAGGCCGCCAGGTATTAAATAATATTCGCAAGGTGCTTGTATATCTTCTTTCTTCCGTGACGGACGAGCTCCTGTTGATCGGCGGAGCTCTTATAACCGGCTTGGCTTTACCGCTAAACGCGCTTCAGATACTTTGGGTAAATTTTTTTACAGACAGTTTCCCCGCCGTCGCGTTTGCATTTGAAAAAAACATTGACGGGCTAGTCCGACGTCCCCAAAGCATTAAGTCGGGCCTTTTTGATCCTTTAATGAAGTTCTTGATCTTATTTATCGGTCTTTCCACAAGCGCGCTTTTATTTGTATTATATTGGTTATTGTTGCGAGTTGGTTTTCCGGAAGAAATTGTAAGAACATTTATTTTCGCCAGTTTTGGAAGCTATACTCTATTTTTGACACTTTCCATCAGAAGTTTGGAAAAAAGCATTTTTGAATACCCGCTACTTTCTAATCGCTATCTGGTTATGGGGATAGGTATTGGAATTATCATGATGGGCGTGGCCATTTATGTTCCCTTTTTGCAATCTTTGTTCGGCACCGTCTCTCTGCCATTCTATTGGGTGATTGGGGTTGTATTGATTGGGATATTAAATATTGCCGCGATAGAAGTCGGGAAAATGATTTTTCGCCGCAGACAGTCAATGGCATAAAATCGATACTTAAACTAAAATCATGAACAGAATAACAGCAGTCCGTTAAATCCGTAGTCTGGTTTCGTTCAAGAGTTTCGGATAAAATGAGTTCGAGCCAAACCGTAAAGACACACAAAATTATTGCGCCCATAGCTCAGTGGTAGAGTGTCACATTGACATTGTGAAGGTCCAAGGTTCGATCCCTTGTGGGCGCACCACCAACAAAAACAGTCCGCCAACTGGCGGACTGTTTTTGTTGTAAATGCCCGAGGTGGGACTCGAACCCACACGAGGATAAACCCCACGACATTTTAAGTGTCGGCTGTCTACCATTCCAGCACCCGGGCAATGAGGCCAGAGAGGGATTCGAACCCTTGCTCCTGCATAAAATTTTGGCCCCTTGAGGCGTCGGTGGGAATCGAACCCACGGATAAGGGTTTTGTGTCCCTTCGGGACATCTCTCATCCCTACGGGAGATCTGCCGTAGGCACGACCGCAGGGAGACAGACTCCTGCCTCATTGAGGCGCGGGAGGGAATCGAACCCTCGCATGATGGTTTTGCAGACCATCGCGTTACCTCTTCGCCACCGCGCCGTATTTCTTTTTAAGTATCTCTTTTTGTTGTCCGCTTTTTAAAAAACGTTCTCTTTTGGTTGCTTCATTTCTTAAATCATATATTTCAAAATCCAATAGTTTCCATGGCAGATATGCTTTAGTAGATTTTACTTTACCTGTATTGTGTAATGCAACCCTCTTTTCCAAATTTTCTGTACTGCCAATATACAAATCATTATTCGTCAGACTTTTCAAAAAATAGACGCAAAATGACATTTCGTAATTCAAGGTTAATAAATAAAAAAGATAATTACAAGATTAAACGGTCTCCTTCGTTTATTTGAACATCTGATTCAAGCATTATTCCGCATTCTTGGCCTTCTTTAGCTTCGACAATTTCGTTTTTTTGGCGCTTTAAGCTGGTTATTTTTCCAAAGCCGATTTCTTCGTTGTTTCTTAAAATTTTTAAGCGATTGTTGTTTTTAATTGAGCCGAAAATTATTTTGGCTCCGATTAGCTGTTTTTTTTCTTTTCGGCTGAAAATTTTTAAGATTTCCGCTTCGGCAAGGGGCCGAGGTTTTTCAATCAGTTTAATTTCTTTGTCAATCGCTTCAATCAATTCGTAAATTATTTCAGAAACGATAATTTTAATATTTTGAGTTTTAGCCAAATTTTCGGCTATTTTTGTCGGTTTTGTTTTGAAACCTAAAATTATCGCGCCGTTGGCTAGAGCCGATTTTACGTCGCCGTCGGTAATTCCGCCGATTGATTCGTTTATGATATTAACGCCGACATTTTCATATTTAATGTTTTTGATAATTCCCGAAAGAGTTTCCAAGGAACCGGAAACATCGGCCTTGATGATTAATTTTAATACCGGCAAATGCGTTGCGATTTTATTTTTCGCGGTTTCCGGAACGATTTCTCGTTCTGTTTTGACATCAATGTCATGGCCGGCGATAAATTCTTCGCCGATTTGCGGCAAATTGTCAAATTTGGAAATCAAAGCCGGCGCCGACGGTTCAAGTTTTTTAACTTTCTTGCTTAAAAAATTTTCCAGAATTTTTATTTTGCCGATTGCGGTCGGCGTGGCGATTTGATCGCCGACTTTAAGAACGCCGTTTTTAACAATGGCAATCGCTATATTTCCTAAGCTGGAATCGGTTTTGGCCTCAATAATAAATCCCTCGGCTTTTTCTTCCGGATTATAAGTCAGATTTTCCATTTCAGCGGCGAGTAAAATCAAATCCAAAAGTTCATTGACGCCTTGGCCGGTTTTGGCGGAAATCGCCTGCCAGGAAACATCGCCGCCATAGCCCTCAAGCAAAACGCCGTTGGCCGTCAGGTCGTTTTTTGTTTTTTCAATGTCGGCATTTGGTTTGTCTATTTTATTGATTGCCACCGCAAAAGGCGTATTGGCTGATTTTAAAATTTTAATTGATTCCAGAGTTTGGGGTTTGACGCCGTCGTCGGCCGCCACCACCAGAATCGCCAAGTCCGCGGCTTTGGCGCCTCGAGCGCGCATCTTAAAAAACGCTTCGTGTCCGGGAGTATCAATAAAAGTTATTTTTTTATCATTATGGATTATTTCATAAGCGCCGATTGATTGCGTAATTCCGCCCGCTTCTTTTGCGACGATGTTGGTTTTTCTGATAAAATCAAGCAAACTTGATTTGCCGTGGTCAACATGGCCCATAACCACCACGATTGGCGGACGCGGCGTTAAATTGTCAGCTGTCAGTTGTTGATTGTCGGTTGTTTTCATTGTCTTGTAAAACTATCAAAAATTTGCGATAATTACAAGAAGTTTTGCCTGCCTGTCGGCAGGCAGGCCTGCCTGCCGGTAGGTAGGGAGAGGTGGCTGAGCGGTCGAAAGCAGCTTCCTGCTAAGAAGTTGTTCGGGAAACCGGACCGTGGGTTCGAATCCCACCCTCTCCGCCAATATTCTTCTAACGCCATTTTAATGGCGTTAGAAGAATATATATTTGAAGAATGTTGGATTCGAAGACCACAGCGCAGCGCGAGTTTTCGCCGAAGGCGAAAGGCGAGCGCCGCGAGGGGCGGCCTGCGAAAAATTTCCGTCAGGAAATTTATTTGTAGGCGAATCCCACCCTCTCCGCAAATGCCAAATTTATTTAAAAAAGTAAACGAAACGACAGCGATTCAGTGGCAGATTCCGGAATATGAATATCAACCCAAAGATATTGCTTGGCGGTGGTTGAGTTTGATTGCGGCGATTATTTTGTTCGCTTTCGCGATTTGGCAAAGAAATTTTTTATTCGCGGCTTTTGTTGTTATCGCTTTTTTGGTGATTAATTATTTGGCCGACAGATTTCCGTCTATTTGGGAAATTAAAATAGATGAAAAAGGAATTGAAATTAAATTGGCGAATAGCGGAGAAGGAAAAAAATTTTATCCGGCGGAAAATATTGAAGGTTTTGACATTCACGCTGAAACGGACAATTCGGAAATAAAAGAATTGGCGATAAAATTCAAATCAAAACTTTCGCCTCTTTTTAAAATTAATTTTTATTCAAAAGATGAATTGAAAATCAAGGAATTTCTTTTGAAATTCGCGCCAGAGGAAGAAATTTCTCAATCAACGATTGATTCGTTTTTGAAATTAATACGTTTTTAATTGAAAAAATAAGAACATAATTTATGCGCCCATCGTTCAACGGACAGGACATGGGATTGCGGATCCCATAATTGAGGTTCGATTCCTCATGGGCGCACCAACAAAAACACAGCTCCCATAATGGGAGCTGTGTTTTTAACTACTAATGAGCCGGTTTTGAGCGTATAATTATTTAGATGATTCAGTTTTCCACTCCTTTAATTGAGTTAAAAAACACAAAACGTTTTTTGCCGAAATTGAAAAAATTGGGAATAGAAACGGTAAAAGATTTACTGTGGCATTTTCCGTTTCGCTACGAAGATTTTTCCAACATCGTCGCGATTAAAGATTTGAAAATCGGACAGTATGCGACAGTTCAAGGAGTGATTCAATCAATAAAAATGCGGCGCACTTGGAAAAGGCGGATGTTTATCATTGAGGCGCTTATCGGCGACGACACTGGAAGCATCCGCGCTGTTTGGTTTAATCAAAGATTTTTAATAATGATGCTTAAAAAAAATAGCCGTTTGAATCTGGCCGGAAAAATAACCGAGGCGCCGGAAGGAGGACTTGTAATGTCCCATCCGGTTTTTGAAATTCTGACTTACAAAAAAGAAAAGGAAGGCCTTAGTCATACGGGACGGGTAGTGCCTATTTATCCGGAAACAAAAGGCCTGACTTCCAAAGGAATCCGTTTTTTAATTAAACCGCTTATTGACAATATGGAAGAAATTGAAGATTTCTTGCCGAAAGAAATTATTGAAAAGCAAAATATTTTTAATATTAACAAGGCGATTCAACTGGTTCATTTTCCGGAAAAAATTGAAGAAGCGAAAGAAGCGAAAAAGCGGTTTGCTTTTGAGGATTTGTTTTTTTTGCAATTGAACAATTTGCGCCAAAGAATGAAGCTGGCGCAAGAAATGGCTTATTCGTCGGAATTAAGCGTTGATGAAATCAAAGAATTGCTTTCAGAAATTCCTTTTGAGCTTACTTATTCGCAAAAAAAATCGCTTTGGGAAATTTTGCAGGATTTGAAAAAGCCGCATCCGATGAGCCGTTTGCTCCAAGGCGATGTCGGGAGCGGGAAAACAATTGTGGCGATTTTGGCGGCTTTGGTTTTGGCTAAAGGAAGCAAACCCGCCGTCGCTGAAGCTATGGCGGGTAAACAATCCGCTTTTATGGCTCCGACCGAAGTTTTGGCAAAACAACATTACGAGACATTCAAGAAATTTTTTAAAAAATTTGACAAAGGAATTGGATTGATTACCGGTTCAATGGCGAAAGTTTTTTACGGAGACGGATTGGAGAGCGATATTAAAAAGAATGATTTGATAAAAAAAATTGAAAATAGCGAAATAAAAATCGTTTTCGGCACTCACGCGCTTATTCAGAAATACGTAAAATTTAAAGATTTGGCATTAGTGATTATTGATGAACAGCATCGCTTCGGCGTTCGTCAGCGTTCCGAGCTTTTAAAAAATCAATCCAGCGAGGCGGTTCCGCATCTGTTGTCGATGAGCGCCACGCCCATTCCGCGCACGCTTTCTTTAACGGTTTTCAGCGACCTTGATCTATCCATTATTGACGAATTGCCGAAGGGCAGAAAAGAAATAATCACCAAAATCGTAGCGCCGATAAATCGCGACAAAGCGTACGCTTTTATTCGCGGTCAAGTGAAAAAAGGAAGGCAAGTTTTCGTGATTTGTCCGCGCATTGAACCAACAAATGAATTTTTAGAAGGACTGCCTGTCCCTGTCGTGAAAAGAAGAAATGTTCTTTGGGAAAATGCCAAGATGGTGAAAGAAGAATATGAAAAACTTTCGCAAAAAGTTTTTCCGGATTTGCGCGTGGGAATGATGCATGGAAAAATGAAAGCCAAAGAAAAAAACGAAGCAATGAAAAATTTCAATAAACACAAAACAGATATTTTAGTCGCGACTTCTGTTATTGAAGTCGGTGTTGATGTGCCCAACGCTTCAATTATGATGATTGAAGACGCGGATAAATTCGGACTGGCCCAGCTTTACCAGTTTCGCGGACGGGTAGGCAGGGGAGAATATCAGTCATTTTGTTTTTTATTCACCGAATCCGGCTCAAAATCAACGCATCACCGTTTGCGTTCTTTGATTGAAGCGAAAAATGGTTTTGAACTCGCTGAAAAAGATTTGGCGATAAGAGGGCCCGGAGAATTTTTAGGCGAAGAACAAACCGGTATTCCGGATTTGGCGATGAAAGCGGTCCGCAATCCCGAACTTGTTAAATCCAGCCGTGAAGCCGCGGAAGACGTTCTTAAAAACGATCCGGAGCTGGAAAAATATCCTTTGCTCAAAAAACGCTTGGAAAGTTTTCAGCAAGAAGTGCATTTGGAATAAAGCGTTACGCTTTCGCGATTACTGCCGCGATTATTCTTCTCGCTCCGTTTTCTTTTAAAATTTTTATCGCTTCGTTCATTGTGGCGCCGGAAGTGAAAACATCGTCAATCAACAGAATATTTTTCTTTTCAATTGATGCCGGATTTTGAACAGTAAAACAATTTTTGACGTTTTCAATCCTTTCTTCGTTGCCTTTCAGGCCAACTTGCGGTTTGTTATTTTTTATTTTTTTAAGCGTTTCAATCAGCGGTAAGTTGAATTTTTTGGCGATGAATTCGGCGATTAATTTTGATTGGTTAAATCCGCGCTGTCTTTGGCGGGCTGAATGGAGCGGTATCGGCGCGACAATAAAATTTTCAAATTTTAAGTTTGTAAGTTTTAAATAATTTGAAAGAAATTCGCCCAAAAGCAAAGCTGAATTTTTAAGATAACGGTATTTAAGGCCGTGAATCAAATTTCTTAAAACAGGGTCGTCGTAATTGCCGGCCGCGGCCAAAAGATAAAAATAAGGCAGATTTTTCTTGGAATGATTGCAAATTTTTTTATTGTCAGCCAAACGGCTTTTGCAAATCGGGCAGAACATGGCGTTGTTGAGTTTTATCAATTTATAACAACCATTGCAGATGAATTCGCCGGAAGAGAGATATTTTTGGCAGTTAAGGCAGACAGGCGGGAAAAGAACGTCCAAAATGATTTTTTTTATTTTGATTAAAAAAAATTTCATTATATAATTATACATTATATGTTTAATTTTTTCGGATTAAATTCAATCCTCGGCGTTGACATTGGAACGGCTTCCATAAAAATCGTTGAAATTTCAAAATCTTCGCCAAAGCCGAAATTAAAAAATTACGGCGTTTTGAAAGGATATAGCCATTTGGAAAGGCCGAACAGCGCCATTCAATCCAATGCTTTAAAAATAGCGGAAAAAGAAACAGCCGAGCTTTTGAAGGCAATAATCAATAAAGCGGGATTCAAGGCAAAAGAGGCGGTTGCCGCCATTCCTTCTTTTTCCTGTTTTACTGCGTTTTTGGAAGTGCCGCAAATGAGCGATGTTGATATGGCAAAAACAATGCCCTTTCAAATCAGCCAAAATATTCCCGTTCCTGTTTCCGAAGCGGCGATTGAATGGCTGAAAATCGGCGAAAGAGAAACCGAAGAAGGGGTCAAACAGCAAATTTTAATAATTTTAATTCCAAAAGAAATAATCGGAAGATACAAAACAATTTTTAAATTAGCCGGATTGAAATTATTGTCGGTGGAAAGCGAAAGTTTGAGTTTGGTTAGAGCGTTGATTGGCAAGGACCCGACTTCGACCTTAATTATTGACATCGGCAGCCATTCAACGAACATCGCGATTAGCGACGAGGGGTCTTTAAGGGCAAATCGTTTCACCGATTTTGCCGGAGCTTCGCTTACTCAAGCGATTGCCGGCGGTTTGAATATTAACGTCAGGCGCGCCGAAGAATTAAAAATCAGAAAAGGATTAAAAGCCGTTGGCGGAGAATACGAGTTATCCACATTGCCTCAGCCGTTTTTGGACGTTATAATTAATGAAGCGGCAAAAGCAAAAGAGGAATACGAAAAAAAATTTAACCGTCGGATAGAAAGGATAATTTTGGCGGGCGGCGGCGCCAATTTAATCGGCATCAATGAATATATTGAAAAACAAATTAATTTGCCGATAATCACGGCCAACGCTTTTTTGCAAGTTTCTTATCCCAAAGAACTTGAATTGCTGGTTAAAGAATTAGGGCCGGAATTCAGCGTAGCTATCGGATTGGGGATTAAGAATAATTAAAAATGTAAATATCAAAATGGAAAATGACAATGTAAAATATAAAAATTTTAACACTAAATCATTTTTAAATTTTAATTTGTAATTTTGATTTTTTAATATATGCCTTTTCAATCCGCTCTTGAAGAACAATTAAAAAAAGGAGAACAATTGTCAATCGGCTGGCCATGGCGGCTTTTGACTTTAATGATTGTCGTTTTTTCGCTTTCCGTTTTTATTTATATCGGGATGATGTTCGGTTATAAGCCGTATTTAAATTCCCAAGTGAAAGAACTTGAAAACGAAATCTTTTTCTTGAACCAATCAATAGATAAAACAAAACAAGAACAGTTAATCGGCCTTTATTCCCAATTTGCCAATGTCCAAAAATTAATTGACGCTCACGGCATTACTTCCGGTATTTTCGATTTGATGGAAAAAAATACTTATCCCGCTGTCCGTTACAATAATTTAACCGTTGACGTTAGCGGCCGCGAAATTGTCATTGACGGCGCGGCTCCGGATTACGATACTTTAATCAAGGAAATAACGCTTTTTGATTCTTTGCCGGAGATTGAAGCCATAACCTTGAGCAACGCTAAAATTTCCGATTTAGGAAAAGGATTGTCGGAAATCAAATTCGGATTAAAATTAAAATTAAACCCGGATTTTTTTAAATCAAAATGAAACCATCAGCCAAAAGATCAATGAGCATAATTTTCGCCATACTTTTTTTAATTGGCTCGTTATTTATTTATAAGTCGCTGATTAAGCCGGATTATCAAGAAATTGTCGGGTTGATAGCGAAAAAGCAAAGTTTAAAAAAAACTTTTGACACCTATACGTTCCTTAATAAAGAATTCGAAAATCTTCTTTCTCAATATCAGAATCAAGATTTGGAAACGACACAAAATCAGCTTTCTTTAATATTGCCGAACAAACCGGATATTTCTTACGCCGCCGCTCAAATTGTCGGCCTTGCTAAACTTTCCGGAATGAAAATCGGTTCTTTGGATGTTAAGCAATTAGCCATTAAACCTTCGGATAAAACGGCAATCAAGGGCTTAGGAACTTTAAGAATGGATTTGCAGATGGAAGGAGATTACGAAAATTTCAAATCTTTTATTAAAGCCCTGGAAACCAATATTATGGTTTTGAATCCGACAAATTATAAAATTGAAAAACAATCAAACAGCCCGTTTTTAATTTACAAAATGACGGTGGATACGCATTATCAAGCGGACTAAATATTAATCACTAATCACTAATTACTAATTACATGGCCATAGCTATTGAAGAAGAAAAAAAACAAGTAAATTGGTTTGCATTCGCGATGTTGACGGCAATCGTCGCTATTTTAAGCGCGGCAATTTATTATTTGTTCTTTATTAATCCGGCCTTCATTGAAGTCGCTTTGACCGATTCTTTGAAAACATTGGAAGAAATAACCAAAATAGAATTCAGCGTTTCGGAAATTGCCAATAGCTCGGCTTTGAAAAATTTAAAACAATACGTTGGTCCAGTTTTTCCAGAGCCGGCTTATAATCAGAATCCTTTTAGATAACCGATGCGAAATTGCGAATATAATGCGAATCTACGAATATAAAAAATTTATAGTTTTGAATCGGTTAAATAAAAATGGACAATAAACTCCTTGTTCAAGAACTCGTTAAACAGAATTTGCTTGCTTCGGAAGTTGGCGAAAAACTTTTGGCCGAAGCCCTGCTTGTTCGCCGTGAGGCCGAAGATTTAATTCATGAGAAGCGGTTGGTTAACGAAGAAGACGTTTCTAAAATAAAAAGCGGTCTTTTAAACGTTCCTTACAAAAAAATTCAAGTTGAAGAAATCAAAGACGAAGTTTTAAAAATTATTCCGGAAGAAACAGTAAGAAATTATAAAGTCATTCCTATTAGCTTGGAAAATGATTTATTGACTGTCGGCATGATCAATCCCGATGATGCCAAGGCGCAGGAAGCTTTAAGATTCATCGCCAAACAGCGGCGGGTCAATTTGGGAGCTTATTTAATTTCCCAGTCAATTTGGGAAGCGATTCTAAGGAGATATTCGCCTTATTCCAGCGAAATTGAAGCAACGGTTAAATCTTTGAATTTGGCGCCGGAAAAAATAGGCGGCCAGAAAATTATTCAGCTTGAAGATCAAAAAGCGGCTGCCGAAGAAGCGCCAATCATTAAAATCGTCGCTTCCACCTTAAAAGAAGCGGTTTGGCAAAAATCTTCGGACATTCATATTGAGCCCCAGCGCAACCGTTTGAGAATCAGGTTCAGGGTTGACGGCGAATTGAAAGAAGTTTCTTCTTTGCCATTGGTTCTTCATCAGCCGATTATTTCCAGAGTCAAAGTTCTTTCCAATTTAAAAATTGACGAAACAAGAGTTCCTCAAGACGGCCGTTTTCGGACAGTGGTTTTCGGCCGCGATATCGATTTTCGCGTTTCCACTTTTCCCACGCCGGTCGGCGAAAAAACCGCCATCAGAGTTTTAGACCCGAGCGTTGGGCTTAAAGGATTGGAAGAATTGGGATTGGTCGGCAAAAATCTTGAACTGATTAAAGCCGGCGTCAAAAAACCCTTTGGAATGATTTTGATTACCGGGCCGACCGGCTCCGGCAAAACAACGACTTTATACGCGACAATGCAGATTATAAATAACGATGGCGTTAATATAGTCAGCTTGGAAGACCCGGTTGAATATTTTATTGACGGCCTGAATCAATCGCAAGTTCGGCCGGAAATCAATTATGATTTCGCTTCTGGATTGCGGCAGATTCTTCGCCAGGACCCGGATGTCATAATGGTCGGTGAAATTCGCGACAATGAAACAGCCGGTTTGGCGGTTCACGCGGCTTTGACAGGACATATCGTGCTCTCCACACTTCACACCAATAATGCTATCGGCGTTATCCCAAGATTGATTGACATGAAGGTTGAGCCGTTTTTGCTGCCCTCGGCGTTAAATTTGATGGCTTCCCAGCGTTTGATTTCAAAATTATGCCAGAAATGCAAAAAAGCCGAAGAACCGCCGGTTGAAATTAAAAACATAATTAAAAAAGAAATTGAAAAATTGCCAAAAGAATTAATTTCTCAATCGGATTTCAAAATTTATCATTCAAGCGGCTGCGAGGCCTGCAAGGGCAAAGGAATAAGCGGCCGGATCGCTTTATTTGAAATTTTTGAAATGACTTCACAGCTTGGCGAAATAATCAGCGGCGATTTGTCCGAAGCAAAAATTATTGAAGAAGCCAATAGGCAGGGAATGATTACTCTGCGCCAAGACGGCATTCTGAAAGCGCTTCAAGGGCTGGCAGGGATGGAAGAAGTGCTTAGGGAAACGCAAGAAATGTGAAGAGTTTTTGTATAAAATTTTAAGCCGAAGACGATGAAATTTTATTTACAAAACTTTCACCCCGTTAGAAGTCTAAGAAAGTTTTTCTATTTCAGAATAATTAAAGACGAAAGTCGGCTTCGCCTTTAAGATATTCAATAAAGATAATCAAGTATGGACTTCTAACGGGGTGCTCATAATTATATATAAATTTCTTGCGCTTTCGCTTAGAAATTTATATAATTAAGGCATGGACTACTCTAAAAAACTTGACGAATTGTTATTGACCACGGCGAGGCAAAACGCTTCTGATTTACATTTGGCGGTCGGCCGCTATCCGACTTTAAGGATTGACGGGGCGTTAATTCCCTTGGCTAAAGAATCGGTTTTGAATCCCGAAGCGGTTGAGGGTTTGGTTTCGGCGCTTTTAACTCCCGAACAAAA
>Ga0209542_10017127_pt1 | contig 11925 bp, 6 predicted proteins | sample RifCSPhighO2_01_FD_184028 | JGI IMG/M metagenome (GOLD analysis project Ga0209542, IMG submission 184028) | Soil microbial communities from Rifle, Colorado - Rifle CSP2_plank highO2_0.1 (SPAdes) (version 2) | ecosystem: Environmental > Terrestrial > Deep subsurface > Rock core/Sediment ...
ATAAACAAAGAAGCTACGGGCAAAGACCAAAAAATAATATGCCGCAATCCGGAGCTCAGGCATTCTCCAATTTCTGATATTTCTTTTTTTATATAATGCCCTGCCAAAGTCGGGAAAGCCGCCAGCGAATAACTGGCTCCTATGATGACCAGCGGCACTGACTGCAGGTTAAAAGAAAAACTATAAACAGCAATGGAGCCGGTTGGGAGTTTGGAAGCGATGGCTACGAAAAACAAACCAACTAACGAGGAAGCTGACAAAGAAATAGTCCTCGGCACCGAAAGTGTAAAAGTTTTTTTGACTTCATTTAAATCAATATTTTTAATGAACTTCGGGCCGTTGTCAGATCGATAAGCCCAAATTACCTGGATTAACATATGCATAAAAGCACCGACTGTAACTCCGATGATGACCGCAATAACTCCAAATTTGGAAGCTCCAAAAAAAGCGCCCAAAATAATTCCGAGATTGTAGAGCAAAGGGCTTAGAGAGTAAAGCAAAAATCTTTTTTCGTACTGGATGATACTGCCAAAAAAATTAGAAAGTCCCAGAAAAAACGGCGAGAGTAGAAGGATCCTGGAAAAAGTCACAACTTCTGCCATAGCTTCTACACCCAAACTTTTAAAGAAGAGAGGCACTAAAAATGGCATCAAAATCCAAGCTAAGATTGAGCAGACAGAAATAAACAAAAAGAAAGAAGTAAATATGGAATTAACATATCTTTTCAAATCTCCTTCGGAACTGTGTCCCCATTTGCTAAAGAAAGGCACCAGAATTGAAGCAGAAACAAGAGAAGCGGCCGTAGCGAAAATAAGGTCCGGTACTTCAAAGGAGGCGTAGTAAAGGTCTAGGGCGTGACCGGCGCCAAAGTGGTGTGCTAGCAGTCGGTCTCTTACAAAAGCCAAAATCTGAGAGAAAATAGAAAATGAAGCCAGCCAAAAAGCGGCTTCATGTAAGCCGCCGATTTTTCCAGTAATAGCTCTAATCGTCCTTCTGACCATTACCTACCAGAATACCACAATAATTTTCAATTTCTAAAGGATAATTAACGAAATTTTACATGACCAGTAGCGCCACTACCGCGTATATTGACAGAAGGATTTGCCCCTCCTTTACCACGAACTGTGACATGAGCATTAGAAGAAACTACTGGTTCTGTCTCCGACCCTCCTATCTGATAAAAAGTAGAAGTAGCGCTTTGGTTGTTGTATTCGGTAGTGATCCAGTCAGCGGAACGGGCAATATCGGAAAGTCTTATCTCATCGAGAAATCCATGCCAAATCTGGTCGTTACTACCACTCTGCCAACTGGTACCGATAGTCTGGACTTGGGAAGCGGCAACAGACGGAGCAGTAAATGGGTCACTACCGTCAGAGGCTCCATTTTTGTAGAAACTAACCGTGCCTGCTGCGGTCCGCACAGCGCAGTAATGCACCCACGCTCCAGTGCCAGGACCGGAATCAGCCCATGCTGTATTATCAGATCCACTGTTGGTGTAGACATCAATAAAATCTGCATCTGCTCCACCAGTACCAGGCGCGCCTGTAGGGTCAACGACTGCAAACTGAAATGCACCGCTTGGCGTACCCTCTGTTGTGATACGAGAATAGATTGTCCCAGCCCAACCATTATCCTTGCTACCTTGAGCCTGCACCCATGCACAAATGGTCCAGTTAGTTTCTCTACCAGTAAGGATATCTGTAGTACCAACATTGATATAATCATTGCCACCGCTGGTAGCATTTCCATCAAAGTCTTGGGCATCCGAAATTTTACCACTTATTGCTGCTGGTTCTCCAGTTGCACGTTTGGTACCTGTCCTAGCATTGCTGGTTGAATCATTTACAGTAGTAACAGAGCTCGACATATGCCACACTGCCATATAATCACCGTCCCACACTAAAGCTTTGACTGGTGCAACATCTTGCATATCGGAGGCGGAAGCATTGCCGTAATATATATATATGACAGTGTCCACTGAAGTTGAAAGTGTCGGTACTTTAACCCAAGCGGTTAATCTGCCTGTAGCTGTAGTATAGACTTCTCTTTCATGAGCCAGTTTAGTAGTACCATCGGAAGAAGTGAAAAAAATATCAAACCCATCTGACCTAGCGCTGGCAGCAAGGTCAGAGTCGGTAATATCAACCAAAACAGGAAAATCAGTTTGGTTTGTGTTGGGGACCTTTACATTATCAATAGTAATAGTTTTACGATAGGTCCAAGTGCCTCCGGTAGTGTACCAGTTAGCTTGGGCTTGTTTGATAAAAGAACTAAAAGCAAAAATTAAAGCTACCACAATCACGATAGCAATCAAAAGAGTCGTGGACAATCTTTTTTGAGAGAAATATTTCATAAAATACGCTATCCCTCTTTTTTATAAGGTTTTAATTATTTTCCTGTATCGGAGGTTCTGCCCTCTTTTCCGGAGTATTGGTTATCGGCGGTTTGGCGCCTGTAAACGGAGATTTATTAGCTTTCAAGTTTGATAAGATGAGAGCAATCTCTGCATTATTAGGATTAGTTTCTTGAATTTCCTCAAACTTGAGTATGGCATCTGCCCTTCTTCCTAAAATATCATATGAAAGTCCTAAGAAATATTTAGCATTGGCATAATCTGGAACGACCTCAATAGCTTTTTCAAGGGCAGAAGCTGCACTACTGTAATCCTTATTATTATAATTCAAAAGACCGAGTTGGAAATACAAACTGGCGTTTTGCGGATCCATAAGGACCAGTGAATTCATCGATTTAATAGCAGCGGGGATGTTGTTTGAAGATGCCTCAAGTTGGGCTAGAGTAAAATATGCATCAGTATAGTTATTTTTCAATTCTATGGCTCTATTTATATTTTCTCTTGCCCCAACCAAATTTCCAGAGAGAGCATCCAGTCTGCCGAAAGCGAGTGGAATAGCTGGATTTAGAGGTGCTCTGCTTTCTGCTTCTTTGAAAGCGCTTATGGCATTATCAGATGACCCCTGTATGCCATTGGAAGCAAGGACTTCATAAACTCTGCCGAGAGCAAACCAATTTTCATAATCCTTGGGATTCCAAGCTATGGCCTGTCTGGCTGATTGAATGGCATCTGATATTTCATTTTGGATAGCGGTCCGCTGTGTTTCAGTCATACTGCTGGGTGAAGATATAGAACTAAGTAAGACTCCGGCTTGGCCGAGGGAAGCTTCAGAAAAACTTTTCCAATACAAATCACTTGGTACCAAACGAATAGCATCAGAGATTGTTTTTTTAGCATTTTGGCTGTCTCCGGACGAGAGCAGATTAACTCCTTTTTGGTAAATTGAAGCCGTAACCACTCTTGCCCAGACAAAATATCCTCCGGCAATAGAAGCAATGAGGAGGACAACGAAAACAGCTACAAAATTTGCTTTGGGGTTGGAAAAAATATTTATTTTAATACCGGAGACAACTCCTTGTGGAACTAAGGTAGCGGCAAATATTCCGGTAAAAACAAATGCTAGAGAAATAATAGCTATACTTGGAAAATAGACAAAAGTCATGGCCCAAAAAAACAGCGAGACGAGGAAGGAAGTCAATGATACGTAACGCCAACCAAAATCACCTTTAGAAGAGAAGATGGATTTAAAACCGGAAGTCAAATAAAGAACCATAAAAGAAAGAAGGGCTAAAAGTCCTAAGACACCGGTAGTGGCAGCAATGGTAGGCACAAAGCCAGAGCCAGAAGTAAAACTGGTGGCCCAAAACTGGCTAAGGTTTATATCAGCCGGCTTATGGAGATCCCAAAGTTCTTTGAACATATTCGGACCGACACCAAGAGCTGCATTTTTTTTCCAAGATTCGCCAGCCAAACTCATGGTTACAGCAAAATTAGGCCTGATTTCAATTGAATTTATTTTTAGGGTATTTGATAAATATGCTGGGATAACTCCATTGGAAAGAATAAGCACTACCGAGAACACCAGCACAAAAAGAGAAGGAAACGAGGCTTTTTCGCTTTTTGTAACATTGGTCGAAGGAGAATTAACCGACCAAGAAAAAGTATAGACGAAATAAAACAAAGCAAACAACCCAACTGCCACAAAAACAGGAGCAAATCCTACGGCTCCTATAAATACCATAGAAGCAACAATAAGGGCATAGGTGGCGATTCGGACTTTTTTGCCCAAAGAAAGCATATTGAGAGCTGAAAGAGAAGCGATTGTTGCCGCCCCCAAAAAGATCGCAGTGTCTATAGATCCCCCCAATAGAAAATTAGGAATTTTAGAAACAACACCGACTGGTAAAATAGAAGCAGCAAAAATCCTCAAAATCAAATGCAAGATGACAACACCGGATGAAATAAAGAAAGCGAAAATTGCTTTGATTCCAATCTTGGCATCTTCTTTTACGGCAAAAATGGCTATAAAAAGTAAGATGGACATAATAAACAAAGATCCTGATGTTCCTAGTTCAAACACCTGCCCAGCAACAGAATTGATTACATTTCCAGAAAAAAACGAAGACACTAGAGCAATAATAGGAAAAAGGATGACTGGGATCAAAAATTTTGATTTTGGGATTTGAATTATCCCCTTGGAGAGAGCGAAAGCTAGAAATACCGCCAAAAATATGACAATGACCGTTACCAAAAAAGCTAGCTTTGAAGAATAGAGGGAGACCAAAATGCTTGGTGCAAATATTAGAGGTGTCAGAAAGACCAGAGCCAAAAGACAATACTCAAAAATCTTGTTGAAATTTAATCTCGGATTTGTTTGTACTTGCTGTTCCATAATTGTTTTCTTTATAAATTAATGATTAATTTTGATGATTAAGGTGATGTCTTGCCACTTGAACTTTCTGTAGTTCCATTATTCAGAGGTGCTACTTCAATTATTATCTTTTTTATCGGATCATAAAGAATAGCTTTACCTGCTTTAGTATAAATTAAGACTTTATCACCTTCCTTGGCATTAGCAAAGAATGGTTGGCTACGAAGCTTCGTCGGGTCTTGTATTGTGGCCATGGTAGGGATTTCATCATTTGGTAAAACTATGAGTTTCGAGACTTCATCAATAATTCTTTGAACTTCATTTGCAGTAGTTGTCTGTGATCCAATTTGGATATTTTTTGCTTTAAAGTAAAAATTGACAGCTACCCCGACTAAAATAACAATCATTAAAAGCATCCCAGCAAGAAAAATATTTTGTTTTTTCATTTTTTGCCATAATGTAGAATCGGTGATATTATTTTTATCACCCGATTTTTCTTTATTTGCTACTGGCTCGCTAAATCTCATTCTATCCATAGCTTCAATTTTAACACTATCTTTAATAATTTCCACCCATCTTTAAACCTGCTAATGTTGGTAATGCCGCATATTCTTTTTTTATAAGTTACCGGAATTTCTATTATCTTAAGGCCTAGCTTTTTCGCCCCCAAAATAAGGGTAAAATCACCAAACGGATCTCCAAGTTTTTCTATCAAACCAGATTGCTTTATTTTATCAAAATTATTCCTATAAATCACTTTAGTGCCGCACAATGTATCTGTCATTTTTTGACCGACTAAAGTACCTATTATTAGAGCAAATATCTTGTTGCCCAAATAATTAAATCCTCTCATTGCTCCTTTTTCCATGGGGTAGACAAATCTTGAACAGTTTATAAAGATATCAGAATCCGTTTTTGCTGCTTCATAAATCTTTTTAATCTCGTCAGAAGATACGGTCATGTCAGCATCGTAGATAATACAGATATCTCCCCGCGCCATATCAAAACCTTTTACCACCGCCTCAGCTTTCCCTGGACGATCAAGACTTGTGAATTGAAGCTGTTTTGGACCTTTATATTCAGCAACTACTTTCTTGATTTCCTCCAAAGTATTGTCAGATGAATCACTTTCAATAAAGATAATCTCTGTCATAGATCCAACATCGGGCAATTCATCTACTATTTTTCGTATCGTCCCAGCTTCGTTTTTGGCCGGGACGATTATTGAAAGCGATGGCGAATAGGTATTTTTTTGAGTAAAATGTTTGATTGATTCAGAACCAATCAAATCATTAAAACCTTTAGTCAGAACTTTTTTCATAATCTTTATTGTAGTCTCAGAATACACTATAATCAATTTATGGGAATAAAAGAACATTTCAACAGTATTGCCTATAGATATGACTACTGGAAAGAGAAGAACTCTTACTATTATGATAATGTCAAAAAACTCTACCAATCATTAATATTGCTAGGGAGTAAAGTATGTGAAATTGGTTGCGGAACTGGGGAGATACTAGCATCGCTTGACATCAATCTAGGATATGGAATTGACATAAGTGAGAAGATGGTAGAAAAAGCGAAAGCAAAATTTTCTGAGCGCATCAATCTAAAATTTGAAGTGAAAGACATTTTTGAAATAAAATCGCTAGATTACGAATATATTGTTTTGGCTGATGTTTTAGAACACATAGACAACCCTGATTTATTTTTTAAGAGACTTTCACAAATAATAAGACGAGGGACAACAATTATTATTTCAGTTGCTAATCCTAGTTGGGAACCAGTCCTAATGTTTGCAGAGAAACTCGGAATGAAAATGCCAGAAGGCCATCATAAGAGGCTGAGTATAAAGAGAACCCAAGATATTTTCTTAAGAAACGGTTTTTACATAACAAAAAGCGGTTATAGATTGCTAGTGCCAAAAAAACTTCCGTGTTCTGATTGGATTAATAGGAAATTTTATAAGATAAGGATTCTAAATAAATTTGGTTTTATTGTTTATTGGATTTTAAAGAAATAATTGTAAATCAAAAAGACAGAATCTTTGTTTTCAATTCTTCAAATGCCTGTCGCGCAGATGTGTCATTTTGGACCAAAACTAGACCTTTGGTAACCCACTGCAAAGCCTCAGCTTTCTCGCCAAGCGCGTTTAACACCAGTGCTAGATTGTAGTGAATGTTAGCATTCTTTGGTCGCAATTCATTGAGCTTTTTCAAATAATAAACAGCCTTCGCATCTCCTTGTTCCATATATATTTCCACAAGATGTTGGTTTGCAAACCATGATTTGGGGTCAAGCTCAATAGCCTTGTTATAGTATAAAATTGCTTTGTCCAGATTCTTTTCCGGACCGATCTGTAAGATATATCCCATATTGTTGTAAGCATGTGAGAATATCGTTCCATTCTCTATCGCGGTACGAAGGTAAGGTTCTGCTTTCTCATATTCGCCGCGATCGATATGGTAGGCACCAAGCTGGTTCAGTGCATGTGCCTCATTTGGTTCGTATTTGAGTGTTTCTGCAAAAAGTTCGTCAGGCTTGCCCCAAATAATAGCGCGCTCGACAGTAATCCACGAGAAGAATCCTATATAGAGTGCGAAGACCGAGAGAACAAGCGGCTTCACGAACTCAAAACCGCGTGCGTGAGCATACTCAATCCCCATCCACCCGTAGTAGAGTCCAAGTATACTGATACTTACCATGGCAAGATAAAGCCTGTGGTCTTGTATAATAACATTGGTCGGGATGATGCCGGAACTTGGCACGAGTGCTGCAAAAAACCACCCCCAACCGAATACCCATATTCGAAAATTGGAAATATGTTTTGAATTTTCTGATTTCGGATTTTTAATTTGTCTAGAATTTCGTTCTTCGAGCTTCAAATCTTCTTTTTTATAAAATACAAAACCAATCACAAAAATAAACAAAACCAACGATACTCCTCCTAATACCGGCCAATCAAAAAAAGATTCGTGAATAGGAAACAAGAACCGCAGGTGAACGTTTGTCGGCCACAGATATGTCCGCAAATACTCTAGGAGCACATGCATAAACGTATAGAGCCGTACGAAAATATTCTGTGCGTACAGAGATGTAGTGTTGTAATTACCAAAGTTTAGAAAATCCTTGAAATTAAGGACGGTGAGACGCAGTGCAAAATATACCGCGACAATAATGAGGTGAGGGATGACATATGCAAAAGCGTCGCGGAGCGATTTCCAAAACACTTCCCGCGAAAGGAAAGCGACGTAGAGCACAATAGCAAGAAACGGAAAAACAATGCCATTCTCGCGAGATAAAAGTGCAAGTATAAGAAATATTGACGAGAGAAACATTGAAAGAAAAAATCGTTTAAGTTCTGTTCCTTTCACCCATGTTATGAGACCGAGAAGCATAAAAAAACTGCTCAAGAGATCCCCCCGCCCCGCTACATACGCAACAGTTTCAGACTGCATGGGATGTACCAAAAAAATAAGTGCTGAAAAAAATGCAAGCCACCGCTTTTTCTGTACCAATAGAAGAAGCCAGAAAATAAGAACAGCATTGAGCGCGTGGATCGCGTTGTTTGTAAGAAAATAGCCGATAGGCTCCAAGCCGTGCACCGCATAATTTGCAGCAAAACTTGCAAGGAGTAATGGCCGATAATATTCGGAGAGTCGATTTGCGCCTGCAAATGCGTTCTCCGTAAACCACTGTTTAGTGTTACTCATACTAAATTCAGTAATCGAATCGTTGTTGATAATCAAACTTTGATCATCAAAAAAAAGAGTGTTGTTGAGATCTGCAACATAGATGACAAAACCAATTAGAAATAAGGACACTGCGCATATTAATGTTTTTTTATTCATCCCGTTAGAAATTTATTTTCTAAAGACTTGTTGATTAATTTTAAGTATGATGAGTATTTCATGGTATTTCTAACGGGATTCATGGTGTTTCTGTCACAGCTACTGGTTCTGATGCTGGGACTGGTTCAACTATCGGTTCAGGAACTGGTTCATTAGGTGTAATTATCTCATCCGGTGCTGATACCACTTCCGAAGTGGAAGCCGGAGTCGTAGTCGACGTAGGTCCTGAGGAGTCTGACGACGAAGGATTTGGAGGAGTTGAAGTTGAAGTATCAGTTGAGGGAGTAGTTGAATCCGTCGAAGTGGCTTCAAACAAAGAAGAGGCAGGAGGTATTATGATTACTTCCGATTCTACCACTGGCACCGTGGATGTAGAAGTAAATATGCTTGGTGATTTTACAGCCAGCGTTGTCCAACTAAATGGTATATCCATAGGAGCGGGTTTGTTGAGTAATATGGTAAATCCCTTTTCCGATTTATTGGTAATCAAAAATCTTACATCATTGGAGAAAATTTGTTCTTCAATACCATCTCCGCCAAACGGAATGCTGGAAATAGCAGTAGAACTGGCGGCTTCAAATGAGATGGTAGCATTCACAATTGGTTGTCCCAAGTATTCCCTTTCAAAAACTATCATGACTTCGCGACTCCCCTGACCCATGACGGCAAACCCGGCCGTATCAGAATTAAAGTAAGGTCTACCTATAAATTCGGTATTGGAAATCAAGTTTAAGTAATCGTTTATAGAAGCAATCTGATCAACTTGCAGACCGGTACTCAAAGTAATCGGGGTTCCGATGACGAGGCCTTCTGTGCTGGTTGACAACATCCAGTCTATATTGGTGCTGGTCGCTGTTTCAAGCTTAAGAAGTCTTCCACTCAAATCATTGAAATCAAGAGCAAGCTTGTTGGTAGTAGAAGCTGTGGAAGAAGCTAGGATATTTAGAGAATCCATAATACTTGCAAGTGTCAGAGAGGTGCTTGATGATGTTTGATTCAAATCTGTAAGTGAAGCTCCAACTACTGCCAACTGACTAATCGTCATGTCTTCAAAATTAGAGAAATCTCCGGTACTAAATCCATCCGCCATAATTTGTCCGGCAAAGAAAGCGTTGCCGAATGAGTCAAATACTATAGGTGAAGAAGAAGTGGTACTGCTGGTATCTCCACCGATATAGATACGACCATCTGGATTGACACTTATTATCTTATTTACCTCGACTGTATCGGCAACAAGAGTTGGAGTTATAACTTCAAGACCAGCCACTACACGGTCTGTAAATATTTCAGAAATATTAGTGGAGGTCGTAATATTTTCTTTTTCTTGAAGCATCTTGGCCAAGATAGCATGCGACACATCACGGCCGATATTGTAACCGCCCTCAATAGTATCAACCAAGAGACCATCATCTCTATATGCTACTTTGAGAAGAGCGCCAGTTGAGTATGAGGTATTGACCATGGTAAGCACTGTACATACTTCACCTTCTGCACACTCAACATCTTCAAGAGCTTTCCCAATGGTAACTCCCGCTTTAACAGAACGCATCGCTACACCAGGTATAGAAGATACTGTAAGCAAATCACCTGCTTTAATTGAGCCATTTTCTCGTGTTACTTTTACCGGCACACGTCCAGCCAGCGCTATAGGTCTTGGATGAGCACTTTTGCCAAGCACATCGCTACCCATTGTTTGAAATGGTGCCACTGAAACCACACCAACTACTGTACTTTCTGACGATGCTTTTTCAAGCACGGAGGATTTTTGAAGACCTAATCGTGAATCATATTCGTACGATTCAGAACTGATAGCGACAACATCTCCCGCTTCCACATCTTCTTTGGTCTCATACCACTCCGCCAAGTCTCCACCGCTTGAAGCATAGTTAAAGGTAACGACAATACCTTGTGCGCCGGCGCCACCATTGCCTTGGGTCATGGAGTCTTCGATCGCACCACCACCACCTCCCGAGCCGTGTGTAATACCTCGGCTACCATCAAAACCTCCATCTCCACTAGCAACACCACCCATACCTCCCCCTCCCCAATAACTTGCACCGCCCGAGCCTCCGGAAACATCATCAGCTCCTCCATTTGCGCTTTGGCCGTCCCCGCCGGGCAGTTCGACATCGCCAACACCTGGTGTCGTCGTCGCACCGCCCGCCCCTCCTGGCCACGCGTCACCGGCGGTCGAGTCGGCAGAAGGATCACCTATGCCACCGCTACCAGCGACCGCAACAACGAGCGATCCGAATGATGAATTAACACCCGCACCACCAGTGCCGATAGATGCATTTGGTGTCCCACCCGCGCCTATGGTCGCCGTTTGCGAAGAACCGAGAGTTGTCGCGTCTATCATTGAAATTGAAGTGGCTCCAGCACCGCCCCCTCCTGCAGCATCTTCAACTGATGATGTATCGGAGGCATCGGCCGTCCCGCCGGCTCCACCGCCTGCAGTCACAATGACCTGTGTGAATGAAAGGCCAGTATAGTCAGCTGCGGTCCAGTCACCACTTTGTTCAAACACTGTTACTGTCACGTCATCCACACCGCCACTTGTGGTATCTACATAAACTAGACCGTTTGCATTTGTTTTTAGCGTTCCTGCAGTAGTTGTCCCTAAAGTCAACACTCCTGTTGGACCAACAGACATAAGGTTGGTCGTGCCATCGCTGTCAAAAATGTTAAAGAGGTTGTCAGTCTGACCACTAGCTGCTGTTATGTCTATACCGGCACCGGTTGATTGGGTAGTATCGACAGTAAATACAGAGCCCCCACTTCCGTTTTGGATGTCTACAGCTGAAGTTGAGGCTAGATTTAGAACTAGAGCCCCATATTTGTTTATAGTGAAAAGTGCCGCCCCGGTGGATGATGACACTCTAAACAAATCGTTGGTGCTACCAGTCGGTTGTAGTGACAGAATAGATGTCGGAGAAGAAGTGCCTAACCCCAATCTTTTATTTGTCTCATCCCAGAAAAAGTTTGCGGCTGTTGCAGATTGAGTAAGTTTGCTTCCATCAGAGAAGACAACTCCACCATTATAGAAAGTGGTGGTCGCTGTTCCTCCACTTGCCAAAGTGTTGCTAAATGCCGCTCCCCCACTTACACAAGTCCCATTAATAGCAAAACATCCAGTTTTAATATTTATACCTGAACCAAAAGTGGAAGTAGCGGTGGCTGAGATGTTTATGGTGTTTGCTCCGGTGTTGCCGAGAGACAAAATTGTTCCCGGAGTGGTTGTGCCGATGCCGACATTGCCTGCATTGTTAATGATGAAAGAAGTGGCAGTTGATGAACCGACAACAAATTGATTGGAAGCTTGTCCGGCTACAGGGTTCACAGCAAATTGA
>Ga0209542_10017129_pt1 | contig 11924 bp, 14 predicted proteins | sample RifCSPhighO2_01_FD_184028 | JGI IMG/M metagenome (GOLD analysis project Ga0209542, IMG submission 184028) | Soil microbial communities from Rifle, Colorado - Rifle CSP2_plank highO2_0.1 (SPAdes) (version 2) | ecosystem: Environmental > Terrestrial > Deep subsurface > Rock core/Sediment ...
TGGTGTCGCCGTGGCTGAAAATGTGGCGGAAGCATATCTGCGCGCGCTCGCCTGCGACGAGCTCTCGGCATTCGGCGGCATTGTCGCACTCAACTCTTCTATCACAGAAGCGCTCGCGCTCGAGCTCACGAAACTCTTTCTCGAGGTCGTCATCGCCCCTTCGGCCGAGGATGCTGCACTCGCGATACTCTCTACAAAGCCGAATGTACGCGTCCTCCTCACCGGCGGTATGCCCGCCTCGCCCGACGAGCAGGCGAGTCGAGGCGGGCCGGATCCAAAGGCTAAACGGACGACCGTACGCAGCGTGAGCGGCGGATTGCTCGTGCAAACATCCGACTCGAGTGTGTTTATTGGGGAGCTGAGGACGGTCACGAAACGCACGCCTTCGCCGACCGAATTGGCGGACATGTCATTCGCATTCACGATCGCAAAACACGTAAAGTCCAATGCTATAGTGTTCGCCAAGCATGGCGCGACGGTCGGTATCGGAGCGGGACAAATGAGCAGAATCTATTCTGTGAAAACGGCGGCAATGAAAGCGGCGGACGCCGGTCTCTCACTTGAGGGTTCGGTGCTCGCATCCGACGCATTTTTTCCGTTTCCCGACGTCGTCGAGGAAGCGCAAAAACTCGGGGTCACGGCGATCATACAGCCTGGCGGCTCAAAGAAAGACCAGGATTCTATCGACGCTGCAGATGCTGCGGGGATGGCGATGGTGTTCACGGGAGTGCGTCACTTCAGGCATTGATACACGTGTGACTTCCTCCATGAGAGACGCGATTGACGACCATACTAATATGGTCTATAAGTCGCCAAGCGTTCGACCTACAGGAGCGAGGCGATGTCTGACCTAAAGACGACACGTGCCATAGAACTCAAAAAGTTATGGGGTGTCGATGTCCAAGAACTCGAAAACCTCTTGGCGCGAGATCCGCCTGTCGCGTGGATCATGCCGCGCGAGCGCGATATCCTTGCACGATACTTCGGGCTCCGTACCAATGAGCCGCACACGCAAGAGAGTATAGGTGCTGCGCTATGCATCTCACGTAGCCGCGTAGGGCACGTGATCAACAACGTCATGCCGTTCGTCCGAGACGACTTGGGGACAGTGCCGACGATATCCAGGGATCCCGATATGCTCTGTATCGAGGTTTTTGGCTACGATCTTGGCGCTGTGGCAGGTATCCATCGCACCGTGGTCCGCGAAACTCGAGAGGCTCTTCGCGATTTTACCGTGCGAGACTTGCAGGAGAAAACGCGGGCGGAGCTTTTGAGTCATCGCCGTGTGCGCTCTCGTACTTTGAACGCCGCATTCAAGATGCTCCTTGCTCGGGGCTGGAGCATAGAAAGCGAGGCCTAGGCCTCGCTTTTGCTTTTGTGGATGAACCCCACTAGAGACGCTTCGCGTCTAACGGGGCAGGCATGTAGACTTATGCTTCTGATTTGTTCTTTCGTATAAACATATAAACATCCTCGAGAGCTTTGACGGCGTCGCCGGCAGCGATGTTATTTTGATGGTAGATGCCGTCGGTGATATCGCCTGCTGCCCAGACCCGGCGATGTGAAGCGCGCTGTGTCCGGGGGTCTACCTTTATTTGACCGACCGCATTGAGTTCGAGGACATTGGCGAGCCAGGTACTGCTGGGGAGTAGCCCTATTTCGACGAAAATGCCCGCGACGGGCAGAAGCGTTTCTTCACCGCTCTTCGCATCCTTGTATTTGATACCTGAGACGAATCCGCCGGGCGACGGACCGCCGACAACTTCGGTAGGCTCGGCATTCAAAACAATGCGCATGTTGGCGTGTGCCTTGGCAGCGGCGATGCTTATCTCGTCGGCGCGGAAGTTTTCCGTCCTGTTCAAAAGCGTGACACTCTTGCAGTACGCGAGGAGCTGAAGCGCCGTTTCAAATGCTGCATTACCGCCGCCTATTACGGCGACATCCTGTCCGGCAAAGAGCGGTCCATCGCATGACGCGCAATAGGTGAGACCCTTCTGGTCGAACTCGGCTGCGCCCGGTACATCGAGCTTCCGGCGATTTGCGCCGGTTGCGATGATGACAGCGCTCGCGGAATACGCGCCTTTTTTTGTAACTACCTCGACATGGTCATCGAAAGTCTTCAGCTGGGTGGCCTCGGAGGGAGAGACTATCTCGAGGAACTCTCCCTTGTACTCCTCGACATGTTTTTTGAGATTGTCAGCGAGATCGGCACCCATGATGTGCGGCGTGCCAATCCAATTCTGTATTTCAGATGACACAGCGCTTTGCCCACCCCACTCGCTCGTAAGGAATATGGTCTTCAGCCGCTTACGCGCTGCATACACCGCGGCAGATGTCCCCGCTGGACCACCACCGACTATTATGAGGTCATGCATAAAGTTTACAGTTTACAGTGAACAGTTTACAGCATAGACACAAATAGCTGACAGGGCTTTCTGTCAACAGCAAACTGTCAACCGTCTATTTTCTCCGCAAGAAGGAAGGCAATCCACCCCACACATCGTCGTCGCTCTCTTGCGCTTGCTCCGACGCTGCGACAGGCTCGGGCTTGGCAGCTGCTGGGATGACACGTTCGGGTTTCTTGTCGGACCTCTCGGCAAATACCGATTTCTCGCCGAAGACAGAAGAATCGATGATTTTCTTTGGCTCGGGCTTGTCGGTGCGAGAAACAGGCGGCACGTCCGTGTCCTTGCGCGAAGATGTAATGCGCTGGGCAAAGTTGGCTGGCTGGCGTGTTGGAGTCTCTGGAAAACCGGTCGCTATGACAGTGACACGCACGGTGCCTTTCTTGAGACTCTCGTCTGTGACGGCGCCGAAAATAACCTTGGCATCGGAATCGATGGCCTCGGTAATGACAGTAGCAGCGTCCTGAATCTCGAGCATACCGAGGTCCTCGCCGCCTGCTATAGAGAAGAGCACGCCCTTCGCCCCAGTAATCGATACCTCGAGGAGCGGTGAGTTGATGGCGGCGCGAGCGGCATTCTCTGCGCGCTTCTCTCCGATAGCAGTGCCGATGCCCATCAGCGCGCTCCCTGCGTTTTGCATGATGCTTCGTACGTCGGCGAAGTCGACATTGATGATCCCAGTCTGCGTAATGAGATCCGATATACCCTCCACAGCTTGCTTGAGAATGTCATCGCACATCGCAAACGCGTTCTTGATGCCGGTCTCACGCGTGACGATGGTAAGGAGTTTATCGTTGGGAATGATGATGAGAGCGTCGACGGCCTTGCGAAGCTCGGAGAGGCCCTGCTCCGCGATGCGCATACGCTGTTGTCCCTCGAAGCCGAACGGACGTGTGACAACGCCTACCGTAAGCGCACCGAGGTCGCGCGCTATCTTTGCGATGACAGGAGCAGCGCCGGTTCCGGTACCACCTCCCATGCCGCAGGTGATGAAGACCATGTCGGAACCTTTGATAGCATCTTGCATCTCTTCGCGCGTCTCCTCGGCCGCCTGTTTACCGAGGTCCGGATTCATGCCGGTACCGAGGCCACGGGTCAGCGTCTTGCCGATATGGATCTTTTTCCTCGCTCTCGACTTGTGGAGATCTTGGGCGTCGGTATTCACGGAGATGAAGTCGACACCCTCAACCTTTGACGAGACCATGTGATTCACCGCATTGCCTCCCGAACCTCCGACACCGATTACCCGGATGCGTGCAAACGACTCGACATCGGGCTTCACCTGTTTTGACATGGCGACATCATATCACTTTCACCGAAAGGGCAATGTTGACGATTACAGACTCATGTGGTTAAATTCTCGCTGGATTGGGAGCATTCGGGGAGAAAGGAAATCGAAGTGAGAATCAATGGCACACCCGTTACGCCGGAGGGCGAGGCGGAATTCCTTGGCGATCTCGCATTCACGGAAGGCTGCCATGCGGCTGCCTGTGGCAACCGTAAAGCTGCCATCAACGCCTTCGAAGAAGCACTTGGCTACGCGCCCTCGCACAAAGATGCGCGCGCAGCGCTTGGGCAACTTCGAGGAGCTGCCGGCTAGGCTCGCTAAACCGACGCCCTTCGTTCCGAAGCAAAAATTCGAGGCACTCTGGTGGATTCCTCTCATGGGTGTCCTCGTCGTCATCACTATCGCGACCTTGCAATGAGTCTGCGGGCCGACCCTTGTCCAAGGTCGGCCCGCATATTTCTATGGCAGGAGCGAGCGAATATTATCTTTTATCGTATCGGCCGCGCGGCGGAAAATGTCGACAAGGCTCGAGCCGCGAAGCGATGTGTCGTCTGCATATCCCCAGCGGCATAGTCCGTAGGCGACTGCCCACGTCACGTCGACAGAGGCAGAGCGCGCGGCGAGCCCCGCGGTGCCCACGGAGGAGGGAAGTTTCAGTACCGTTTTCGCGACCTCTGCCGCTGCGAAGAGGCCGGACCCGCCGCCGGTTAGGACAATGCCGGCCGGGAGCAAGCCTGCGCGACCCATTTGTTTGAGGTGCGTATTGATAAGCACGAACATCTCTTTGAGTTTTCCCGCGATGAGCGATTGCATTTTGCGCTGCGATACGTCAGTACCGGTCACCGCACCTCGCTTCATCTGTTCTGCCTCGGTGAGCGGTACCTGGAAGGACAGAGCGAGCGCGTTGGTTATATCGGACGAACCGAGAGAGAAGACCTTGACTGAAATAGGACGGTCCTCTTCGAACACGATGATGGAAAGGGTTTCGGAGCCGACGTTGGCGAGGCACACACCTGCGGTCTTCTGACTCTTGTTCAGCGTGACGAGGCTCGCCGCAAGCGGGCTTGCCATGAGCCCGACGACTTCGACGCCCGCTGCCTCTACCGCATCGATGAGCTCGTCATAGTGCGCTGTAAGCTCTGTGATGAGCAGGGTGTCAGCAGAGAGCTTGGTGCCGAGCACACCGACGGGTTTGCCGAAGATGCGCGAGCCGTCGACACGGAATTCGAGCGGTATCGTGTGCAGAACGGTTCGGTTGGAGAGCTTCGTGGAGGCGCGATTCTCGCTCTCGCGCAGTACACGCTCGACATCGCGCTCCGTGACGATGCCGCCGGATGCCGTGAGCGATACCTCGGCGGTTGAGCGGAGCTCGTCGAGTCCGACGCCACCGACCGCGACGCGAGCGCTCCGCACGCTTACCTTGGCGGCTGTCCCAGCACGGAGGAGCGCCTCACGGATGCTTTTTGCGACTTCGCTCTTATCGATGATGTAGCCGTGCCGCATGCCACGGGAGAGCGCGGAGCCACTTCCTATAATCGGCATCGGAAGGTCAGGACGATCGGCGGGTGCCGCAATCACGACTTTCACCTGGTGGGTACCGACATCGATGCCCGTATAGTACGTGCGCGCCATCTCGCTATTGTATAGTAATGCTGTCGCTTTTTTACTCCTCTGCGCGGGGATAGCTCAGCGAGCAAACCCGAATTTCTTCAGCAATGTCCGCTCCTTCGAATCCATGCTCGCGCTGTGGCGCATACCGGCAAGGTGGAAAAGCCCGTGGACGTACAGAAGCGCGAGTCGCTCGCTCACGCTCACGGCGTATTTCTTCGCTTCGCGCTCCGCCGCACGAATATTGATGAATATCTCGCCTTCGGTCCGACTGAGTGGGAAGGAGAGGACGTTTGGTGCGTATATCTTGCCGCGATGCTCCCGATTCATCCCGCGTGCGAGCGCATCGCCGCATATGACAAGCGAGAGCTCATAACGAGAGCCGAGCGCGCTCTGGGCGAGCCTTTCAAAGGGAATGCGCGGCAGCGTGCCGCGCGTTGTGTTGCGGATGTCCATTTTTTATCGGGCGATTGGCGTCGACTCTCCGAACCGAGATTGTGACGCTTGTTCCCGTGAAGTGTCACGCGTCCAACCGCGCCGTGGTTCGCGCTCGATTACCTTGCCCTCTTTGACGAGCTGGCGATAATCGGCGCGGCGCTTGATGAGCTTGAGCGCGCGCTTTTTCTGCACAGCCTTGGAAGCCTGTCGCTCAAAATAGCGGCGCTTGCGAGTGCTCTTCACCAGCCCCGTGCCCTGCACGCGCCGACTGAATTTGCGTATGACCGAAAGGGCGCTCTCGGAGCCCGTCTTTGACACCTCAGCATTGATCGACATGTGGCGGGAGTCTACCACAGTGTGATGAAAAGACAAAGAACGGCGGAATCGGATCTCGCTTATGCCCGCGCGATTCAGAGGGCTCTTTTAGAGACGCGCGGAGAGGCTCTTCCAGGTACCCATGCGCCGTCGACGCAGGTAGTTGGGCAGCTCGTCGGTCGGTATCGCCTCCTGCGAATTAGTAGATACCTCGCGCACGAGCACGGTATTTTCCATCGCTTCCTTGTAGCCAATGATGAGGATGAAGGGAGTGGCGAGCTGCTTGGCGCGTACCATTTGCTCACCGATGCGCTCGTATAGAAGCGATTGATACACTGGAATTTCGGCGCGACGGAGATTCTCGAGCACGACCAGCGCCCTGCGGCGCGCTTCCGGACCGAGGTGGGCGAAATAGATGGCGGGAAGTCCGCGGACCTGGCGCTTGTGCACGTGCTTGCCGCGGGTTTCGCAGGTAATAGTGATAGTCGCGGCCGGCGTGTGAGCACCGCGGAGCCTCGTCGCGAGGGGGTCGTACCGGCCACCCGATGCGAGCGTCAGGCGGACACCTGTTTCCTCGTCGACGGTCGATATCTCGTAGAGGGCGTGCGCCCAGCAATCGCGGCTCCCAAGCACCATCGGAGAGAGCTCGTACGCCAGTCCCGAGACCTCGAGGTACTCGAGGAGTTCCCAGAAACGGCGTCGCTCGTCCTCCGTGAGATATTCCATCGCCTGTGGCGCGCGCGGTGCCGCCGGGTGACCGCGTTCGATGAGCTGGACGAGCGTACCGAGCGGATCGAGCGCCGCGCGCGGGCGGAGCGTGGGTGAAATAGTGTCGATATGCTTGCGGAGGTACGACCCGATGTCGCGCACGTAGCGATTGGATGATTCCGACGAGCCGATATTGTTGATGGAGAGGTACCGATTTCCTATCCCGCTCTCTCCGATGATTGCATTGCCGACAGTGAGCAAGAGCGCCTCCGCGATAGCACTCGAGGCACCGATGACGTGGAGCTCGAGCGCGTGAGCTGGAACGTTGAGCTGCGTGGCTGTCACTCTCCAGGCAAGAAGTGGTTCGCTGTTGTCATGTGGGGCGCACGCGAGGAACTTGCGTGCGCTCTCTCGCAGTGCACGTTCATCACGACGTGCGAACATGATCTCGGGCTCGGGGCGATGCTTCGCATCGCGCTTGCGCTCTGGCGCGCGGATGGGACGCATCTCGTCGACTGGAGCAAAACCGTAGTATTCAGCGATGCGGATAGCGCCGCCGAGGAAGTCGGCAGTATTAGTATGTCGTGTGTCTTTCAAGCGGATCATACATCGCTACCGAAAAATCGTGCTTGCTGATAATGGTGCGAACAAGAAGCTCTGCATGTTCGACGTATTCATATCGCGCATCTATTCACCGTATTTGTACTTGCCGGGGAGGATACCGATGTCGGGGAATGGGTAGAGCCGGACGATGGCGCGACCCGTAATGTCCTCGCGAGGTAATTTTCCCCAGAGGCGCGAGTCAGCAGAGACGCGGCGATTATCACCAAGGACGAAAAACTGATCTTCGCCGAGGACTACCTGCGTATCGGTCGCCCCGCCTTGATTTGCGGGGTCCACATACGGCTCGTCGAGTGTGAAGCCATCGGGGTACTCGGCATTTTTGATGACGACGGAGCTCCCGCGGAGAATAACGGTCTCACCGGGAAGCCCGATGATGCGCTTGATGAGCGCACGCGAACCGTCGTGCGGCTGCTCGAAGACGATAACGTCGCCACGGGCGGGCTCATCGAAGTCGTACGTGAGCACATCGATGATGAGATAATGAAAGTCATCAAATGTCGGTGACATGGACGCCCCCTGGACGATGTACGGAGCCGCGATATAGAAGCGGATGAAGAGCGCAAGGCCAAGTGCGACGAGCGCATAGAGGATGAGCGAGCCCTGTGGGCCACTCTGGAAGTCTTTTTGTGCGCGCTCAGGAGGAGTTGCATATGCATTTCCGTCCGCGAGGTTCAGCAGCTCATCTTTTTGTGAGATCCCATTAGAATGTTTTCCAACGGGTTGCATGTGCAAAGTATTGTAATGCACAGAGCACGTTGACACAAAGGAAAAGGAGTGGTGCATGTCGATTCGACGGTTTTCGCTCTGCAAAGTACGAAATTTTTCTACTGAAAAATTTCTCGGCTCTCGCGCCGACGAGCTCGAGAGCCTTTGCCCGGCGAAAACAGTCGAATCGAATGCGACAGAGGGAGGAAAAAGGGATAATCTGATACAATCGCCGACATGTCATGGGTTATTGTGGGTCTGGGCAATCCTGGGGCCGAGTATGTGGGTACCCGCCACAATACGGGGCGTGAGGCTGTCGAGTCATATGCCAAAAAATACGCCGACGGGGACTGGCGGGAGGACAAAAAGGCGAGTGCGCTCACAGTGAGTGCGCACGAGGGCAAAGAAAGTACTCGGCTCGTATTGCCCGATACTTTCATGAACAAATCCGGTTCAGCCGTTGCCCGCTACGTAAAGAGTGTGAAGGCGGCGGAGAGGCTCATTGTCGTTTATGACGATCTTGATCTTCCGCTCGGCTCAGTCAAACTCTCCTTCGATCGTGGCAGTGGCGGGCATAAGGGACTCGAGAGTATCATGCGCGCGCTCAAGACAAAGAAATTCACGCGCATCCGCATCGGCGTATCGCCTACGACGGCTTCAGGGAAGACAAAGAAGCCTCACGGAGACGAGGAGGTCAACAGATTCATACTTGCAACGTTCAGGCCCTCTGAGAAGGACGAAATGAAAAAGGCCTCGAAGAAAGCAGCCGAGGCGATTGCGTCAATAATCACTGAGGGCAGAGAGATTGCGATGAACAGATTCAACTCATAAATGCAGTTGCGCTCTCTACGGCATGGCGTAGTGTGCTCGGCAGTGGAGGGAGCAGCTCATGGGGACTCACAAGGCATACGAGTGGCTCTTGCGCCTCTCGGACAGTATCGACGAAGTGCTCACGAGGCGTGTCCCGCGCCTCGATGAGAGCGCGCGCGAAGAGCTTGAACGGACCGCACGACTTGCGCGCACGCTCTCCGAAAAAGTCGATGCAGATGCTCTGCTCGACAAAGAGGAGCGCGATGCGGTCGGGAAAGTTCTCGGAGCACTCGCCGCACTCGAAGGCACTGAGCGGGCAGGTGAAGTCGATGTCGAGATGGCGCGGATTGCGGATATCATCAACGACGACTCACCCGTACGTGAGTTTAAGCACTAGCTCTGCTTCTCTGTTGACCGTCCGCAAGAGTCATGCTTTTGTGCACCGGGTACGGGAGGAGGGTGCACACATGGACGATGATGAGCTGCTGCGACTGCCGGCCGAGCGCGCATATATAGTGGAGAGAATCCAAGGATTCCAGGCGGTTATCGTTCGCCGAGATGAGCGGTTTTCCGAGGGCGACAGCGATCGCTTTAGGACCGAATCGTGGCCTCTTCGTGTCAGTCGCACGCTGGCGCTGAGGGACGTGCGCACGCATGCATTCGAGCTCGAGTTCATAAAGGGAGCCATAACGGAAGTATCCCTAGAGCCGGCGCGGAAGAAACGCGTACGCTAAAGGCCCGCCGAATCGTTTCGGTCGGGCCTTTATGTTTGTGACTGACTCACCATGTCAATCTATTGCACCGGCTTGAGGGTCATGCGCCTCTCTTTTGGCTCGAAGAAGGTGATGATGAAAGGATACACTTTGCCCAGTTCGAGTTTCTGGTGTAGCTCGTCCTCGCTCGCGAATTCGGATATATGCACGAGGCCGGCCACGCCCTCTTCGATCGAAGCGAGTGCGCCGTGTTTGTTGTATTTGATGACGACAGCGTCCACTTGCTGATCCTTCTTGTATTTCGAGGCAGCCGCATTCCACGGATCATCCACGAGCGCTTTGATAGAGAGCGACACTTTGTCGTCTTTTATTTCGATGACCTTTACTTTCACGCTTTCGCCGATCTTGTAGCGTGTCTTCGGGTTTTCAACGAGCGCCCAGTCCATTTCGGAGATGTGCACAAGCCCTTCGAGTCCGTCCTCCAGCTTCACGAACACGCCGAATTCGGTGGCACCAGTTACGATACCGTCGAGCACGTCACCGACGTGGTATTTCTCGACGAGCGTCGCGCGCTCGTTCTGTCCCGCGCCCTTCTCTGAGAAAATAAGTTTTTGCTCTTTGGGATTGGCCGTGATGACCATCACTTCGAGCTTTTGACCGACCATCTTCTTGAGCTCGATAAAGATTTTGTCCTTATCGCCGTCAGGCACGCGCGGGTAGTGAGTGGGGCTAAGCTGTGAGGCCGGGAGGAATCCCTGGATGCCGTTCCAATTGATGATGAGGCCACCTTTGTTGGCGTCTGAGACGGGGAGCTCGAACACTGTTTTTTTCTGAAGCGCAATTTCTGCATCGTTCCAAATGAGTGCCTGTCGCGCCTCGCGGAGGCTGAGCTCGATGTATCCCTCAACGTTCTCAGAGCCGACGATTTTCGCCGTTATGAGGTCGCCAATGTTGACGTTTTTGAGGGTCTCACGTGCCGAGAGGTATTCACGGCCGTATATTATCCCTGTACCGAAGGGGTGGAGATCGACGAATACACGCGCACGACCGAGTGCCACGACCGGCCCCTCGACGACCTCGTCGAGCTGCGGCGGCTTCGTAGCGGCCTTCAGGAACTCTTCCATCGGGCCTGAGCGTGTTGGGGTCGGAGTCTCCTCTTCTAGCAATTCATGCTCCTCTGTTGTAACAGATGTATCTTCTACCATTGTGATGTGTCCGATGCCTCTCTGCTTGCGCTACCGTAGCTGAGTGCAGCAAGGTGTGAATCGGACGCTATTAATGAATAAAACAACGCGCCTCAAGGCGCGCACACAATATATAGTATGTTGCTCTAAAGCGCAATCAATTCATTGTCTCGAACGCGTACGCTTGATAGAGTTCGTTGATGACGATCGTACGCAAAGCAGAGGGGTTCGTGAACGAATTCTGGAAGTTCGCGGCAAAGGGCAATATGTTCGACCTCGCGATAGGTGTCATCCTGGGGACATCGTTTGGAGCCATCGTTAATTCGCTCGTCGGCGACATCTTGATGCCGCTCCTCTCAGTGTTTACGGGCAACATCAACTTCGCCGACCTTGCATATACCGTGAGGCCCGCGACGGACTCTCTTCCTGAAGCGTCGATCCGCTATGGCCGTCTCATCCAGGCCTCAGTCAATTTCCTCGTCATCGGGCTCTCTATATTCGCATTTTATAAATTGTTCGCAAAGGTACGGGCACGTCTCGAGTGGCGCGAACGCGCCGAGCCGCCCACCGCCGTCTCGACAGAAGAGAAACTACTCGAGGAGATACGCGACATCCTCAAACGGCAGGACAAACCCTCGGAACAATAGCCAAAAAGTAGACCGGGAGGCTTGCTTCGCGAACGAAGTAGTTTCTCCCGGCGGTCCGATCCAGTCGTCCGGACCTGGTACTAGCAAGGTGGCGTCATCGCTCTTCCCTCCGCTTCACAAGTCGTGCGCCAGCCTTCGCCGGGCGCGGAGATTAGCCGCCGTCCCCCTCGCGGGGGGCGCCACCCTCCTTCGCGACGCGGATAATCTCGGTCCCGCCGTCACCCTTCACGGGCAATGCGAGCACGGGCGGTGAACCCAATCCGGCGCTTTCATCGTGCGCCGCGGTTTGAGAAGTCGCGACCCTCGCGTGCTCATCCGACGCATGCGTCGCGAGGCGAGCTGCATACGACCCGCAAGGGGTCGATGCTGTGAGGTCGAGACCGGTACCCTCTGCCGAAGCAGTAGGCGGGCCGATTCCCGTCATCGCAAAGCCCGCGGCGAGCGCGACCGCGATGAGCGTGGACCTTCTCCTCATTGAG
>Ga0209542_10017131_pt1 | contig 11923 bp, 13 predicted proteins | sample RifCSPhighO2_01_FD_184028 | JGI IMG/M metagenome (GOLD analysis project Ga0209542, IMG submission 184028) | Soil microbial communities from Rifle, Colorado - Rifle CSP2_plank highO2_0.1 (SPAdes) (version 2) | ecosystem: Environmental > Terrestrial > Deep subsurface > Rock core/Sediment ...
TCGTGATCAGGATGGCACTCTTCATCGCAAAATTGTACCACCTCCGAGACAGCGCTCCCCCTTATAGAGAACGAGCGATTGCCCAGGAGCGACGAGGTGTGGCTCCGAAAAAACGACACGTGTCGCTCCGCTACGTTCTTCGACATGAACTCGCGCTGGCGCTTCTCGATACCGCGCCTGCGCCTCTGCTTCAAGAGGAAGCGATCGCGCATTGATCCAATGGACGTTTTCAAGCTTGATCTCAGTGCGAGCTGCGTAGAGCCGATCGTTTGAAACGGTGATGGTATTTGCGCGCGTGTCCACAGCGATGACATAGTGCTGACCCGCATCTCCCTCCGCTCCCCGCACAGTAAATCCATGCCGCTGCCCGACTGTGTAGAGAGCCGCTCCGTTATGTTCACCGACTTCCCGTTCCGCCATGTCAAGAACTTTGCCGTGCTCGAGCGGAATGAACCGCCCGAGAAATTCCTGCACAGATACGTCTCCCAGAAAGCAAATTCCCTGACTGTCGGGTTTTTCGGCATTCGAAAGTCCAAACTTCTTCGCGAGCGAACGCACTTCCTGTTTCATCAGATCGCCAATGGGAAACAACGTGTGCGCGAGATCGTCCTCGGTAAGCTGATACAAAAAGTATGACTGATCTTTGTTAGCATCTTTACCGCGCAGAAGCATATTCGGGTTTACGAAACCCGAATATTCGGGTTTACGAAACCCGAAATATTCCCTAGATTCATCATGTTTCGCTGATCCAATTCGTGCGTAGTGGCCGGTCGCGATACAGTCTGCGCCCTCACTTCTCGCCCACTTCAAGAAGTGACCGAACTTGATCGCGCGGTTGCATGCGATGTCGGGATTCGGTGTAATGCCTCGCGCGTAATTTGCGACCATCTTGTCCGCGACCTCCAGTTTGTATTCCTCGGACAGATCGAGCTCGCAAAACGGTATGCCGAGTGCCGCTGCGACACGCATCGCGTCGAGCCTATCCTCACGCCACGTGCACTCGATGAATTCCGGCTGCCATATTTTGATGAAGACTCCCGTCACACCGTAGCCCTGCTCCTTGAGAATCGCAGCAGAAACAGCAGAATCTACTCCACCAGAGAGTCCGACAAAAACAGAGTTCATATAAACGCTTTGCTAGCTACCCAAATACTTTCTCTTGAGACGCAAATGCTCCTGATAGGTTTTTGAATAGTGTGTGACGTGGTTGCGATCGGCGAGATAGTAAAAGTAACCATGTTCGACGGGCGTAACGGCAGCAAGGAGTGAATCGAGCGAGGGCGAGCCTATCGCGCCCGGCGGGAGGCCTTTATTTACGTACGTATTATACGGATCGTCGCTCTTCAAATCGGCGACCGTGAGATCGAAACTTCCTTTGCCGAGGGTATAAATAAAAGCAGCATCTACCTGCAAGAGCATGTTCCGCTCAAGTCGGTTCCATAAGACACCGGCGATCTTGCGGCGATCTTCGGAATTTTCGGCCTCGCGCTCCAAGAGCGATGCCATGATAACTATGTCGGAGAGCGGTTTTCCAAATGCATCTATCTGCTCCTGAATGGTCGCGATGTGCGCGTCGAAATTCCCCCGCATCGTCGAAGAGACGAGCTCTTCTGTCGCGTTTGGGAGAAAGAAGTAAGTGTCCGGAAAAAGGTAACCTTCTAAAGGTTGGGCGATTTCGAGAAAACGCTCCTCATCAAAACGCTGAAGCTGGGAGCCGAATATCTTCGCCATCTTTGCCGTTGTCGCCCCTTCAGGGATCCGAATGCGTGTTGGCTCGAGTCCGTACGCGCCAATTACGATTGCCCGCGCGACCACGAACATATTCTTAGGTTCCTTGAAGAGATAGTCGCCCGCGTGTACCTCGTCCTCTCGGCCCACGAGCGTGAGCAAAATCTTCAGCGCGAGGCCCAAGCGGACAACTCCTCCCTTCTCGAATGAATCCGCAGTCTCTGAAAGCGTAGCGCCATGAGGAATGGCGACCAACGTATCTATCGGAAACTCCTCCGGCGGCTGCACGACCCCGATATAGAGAGTAATGAGCGTCGTCCCTCCAAAGATGAGCGCGAGCATGGTACGCCGATTGGCATGCAGCCGCCAGCTCTCCGAAAGCCGTGCGAGCCACTCGCTTCCGCGATCGAAGAAATGCTCGAGAGATTGTCGAAAATTATGCATACGGTTAGCTGCGAGCTGCGAGCTTCAAGCTTCGAGACAGAAATGCAAAGAGTACCATGATGATGCCGATCTCGCAGCTCGAAGCTATACGATCGAAGCTCACTTCGGCAAATTGGTCGGCGGTTCCGCTTTCTTCGCAGGGATTCGCTGCACGCCTGGGCTTGCGATGGCGGTCGATATCGGATGCCAGAATGTCGCGATGACCTCCGTCGACATGACGTTGTCCGGCAGCGTGTACGGCGCATAGAAGTGCGCGCGTCTCCGGTAGCAATCAAAAAAGCGCTCGGCGTGAAGGTTCCAACGAAAATCCCAGAGATCCTGATACGGATAGTCGAAGGGCGTGTGCCAGCGTCGTGGACGCATTTGATTCATATGCGTTGGATCTCCCATCGGGTTCCAGATCCAGCGCATGTTGTTCCATCCCTGTGGTTTGAAATTTTCCGGCTTCGATATCCACACGCCGCGCATCCCGACGTGGTACGGGTGCTTGCCCATGTTGCGCCCAATGGCGCGGACTATCTCGTTGATGTGGTAGAGCTGGGTGCGCGAGAAAGACTTCCATCTATCGGTCGGATTGTCCGGATCGCCGACGAGCTCTTTACGGATTTTGTCTAGTTCCTCCTCTGCAAGTCCTTTGAATCTAGATTCCGTTTCCCAATACCTGCCTCCCGGTTTGCGCCGTTGTTCCACGTCCATCGAGATGACGATCTGCAGCCAGATTTGCTCGTCCGGGCCAAGCGAGCTCATGCGCTCGATCACCTGCGCGAGCGGGTCGATCTTGTACTCCTCCTCCGGATCCTTGTCGAGCTCAAACTCGATGTACGTCTTTATCGGATAGGCGTCGCTGCGCGGTTCGTAGCGGTAGTCGGTCGCATAGACCATCTCTTTTGAAGGATCGTATATGTACTTTGATGCGTAATCCTCTACCTCGACGATCTCAACGTCGGGATATTGAGCATAGATAGCCGACTCGACGACCTTTCTATAACCCTCCCAGAGCCAGATGTAGAAGTGCACGTCGCCGCCGAAAGACGCAATTTCGAATGAGAAAATGGGGCGCACTTGCCCCAGCCACTTGCGGTGGAAGTAGGTCGTCTCCCCTGAAAAGATCCACAACTGTGAGAGCGCGAGCTCCATGCCGCGCGGCGATTTAACGAGATCGCGGGGCATCTTTACTTCCAAAAGAAGCGGCGTGCGTCTCGTAATGAAGTACGCCTGCACATACCACACCCACGCTTTCCATGCGCCTCCCACCGCGGCCGGCAGTATCCAGATAGGCATCGTGCCGACGACCCACGCGGTGATGAAGAGCGGGAGGTTTGGAATCAAGGTCCAGAGCGAGAGCAGAAGGCCGATGAAAATGGACGTAAGGAACGTGCCGCGCGAAATGCTCAGCAGGTTTCCGACCGTTCCTTCGACAAACACCTTGAGATCAAGGCCGACGATCTCCGAAACGAGACCACGAAAGACCCAGGAGCCGAGTCCCCATTGCTGCTGTCGCTCTCGCTCATGGCCGACACCCGGAATTTCAAATGCCATATATAGATAATAAGGCAAAAGGCAAAAGGCAAAAGTAAAAAGAAGGCTCAAAAGTTAATAACTTCTGAGATTTTTACTTGTACTTTTGACCTTGAACTTTTTACTTACTTGGCGACGGAGTACTTACCGTCGGGGAGACGCACAAACATCGGATTTTGCAGGTTGACGGCAATCGTCGCGTCCTTGACGTAGCGCTCGCGCTTCACGCGCTCGACGATCTCCTCGCGCGTAAGCGCGCCATCGCGCGAGAGAATCCCCTTGATGACGTCGCGCACGACGCCGGGCTCGTAGCCCCACTCTTTGAGCGCATAGAGACCGCGGCCTACGAGTACGAATCTATTGTCTTTGATAAGCTCGTTGTGGGTCGTCGCGGGATGCGCTCGCCGGCTGAAAAGCTTTTCGACGCCCTTCGCGACCTCGGTAAAGTGCATAGGGCTTCCGTGCCGCTTCAATGTGAGATAGGCGAAGTCGCGCGTGTTCTTGATACGCACGTGCGGCGACTCCATCCTTCCCCACTCGCCGAGAGGATTCTTTCCAACACGTTTTGAAATGACGAGCCAGCGCAGCATCACTTCGGGCGGACGGCTCTTCACCCCCTGCTCCCGCAGATGTTTTGCAAAAAGCTCGATGAACTCCTCTTCTGGAGTAAGGCGGCTCGGCTCTATTGATTCATAGAGTGCGGCAAGCGCGCGCTCTACGGCCTCCGCAAGCTGCTCGTCGACGTGCCAGCGCGCTTTGAAGTTCGCGTCTTCGCGGCGGTCAGCGAAGTGGTGTCCGACCGTGAGCAGAAAAAGGACGTGATTGTGGTCGGCCTCGCTTTTCGGCACGTGTTCAAGAATCGTGTGCTCCGCAACAACGCCGCCGAGCGTGTGTAGCGCGCGCTTCAAATCCTCAAGCGCCGTCGCCTGCGCGGCATAGCTTTCGGATTCGCGCACCACGGAGAGCCCGTGGTTTTCTATCTGGCGGATACGCTCGCGCGTTATGCCGTATTCCTTGCCGATGGCATCAAGCGTGCGCCGCTCGCCCTTTGGCGAGAGCCCATAGCGATCTATCAGAACCTTGCGGGAACGTTCAGGAAGACCTACAAGCAATTCTTTGGTGACCGTTTTCGGGGCAAAAGACAGCATACCCCTACACACGAAACGGCATCAGAGTTGCCTCTTTCGCCGCTACGCTTGAAATATTACTTTCGACCATAAAATCCAATTGTTGAGCCCTATTTGCAATGCCATGCCGTTGTCGTGTGAGGGGCATAAATACGCAACATTTGACTATCTGTGACAGTGTGGCATACGTTGTAGCAAAAGCAATGTGTCTGGTCAAGCTCGCCCGTTTTGTCCACACGAAAGGAACATATCGCTTTCGCCCTGATACAGCCGGAGAAAGTGCACGCGTGGTAGGATGCGACTATGATCACATCTCCGCGTATCCCGCCGCAAGACACCGAAACCGAGCGCGCACTCCTCGGCGCCCTGATGCTCAATCAAAACGCGATGTACGAAGTTGCCGATGTCGTTGCTGTAGACTCCTTCTACACCGGCAGACATCGCACCATCTACGACGCAATGCTCTCTCTCCACAGCAAAGGAGAACCCATCGACGTGGTGACGGTCTCGGGCAAGCTGAAGCAGCGCAAACTGCTCGCAGAGGTGGGTGGCGCAGCGTATCTTTCTGAACTTGTTTCCGCCGCTGCCTCGCCCGGGAGCGCCCGCCACTACGCGGAAATCGTGCAGACGAAATTCGTGCTGCGTAGCCTCATCGACGCGGCGGCGAAAATCCACGAACTCGGTTTTGAGGAAGACAAAGATATCGCGATAACACTCGATCAGGCGCAATCAGCGGTATTCAGCGTTTCGCAAACGCCGATGCTTCGTTCATTCCGAACGATCAAGGACGAGCTTACCGAAGCATGGGAGCGTCTCGAGCACTTACAGAAGCACGAAACGACGCTGCGCGGAATCTCCACCGGCTTCACACAGCTCGACAACCTTCTCGCCGGATTGCAGAAGTCGGATCTCATTCTGCTCGCGGCGCGTCCTTCGATGGGCAAGACTGCGCTCGCGCTCGATATTGCCCGCAAAACGGCGACGAAGCACGGCACTTCGGTAGGGATCTTTAGCCTCGAAATGAGCTCTCAACAGCTCGTCGACCGCATGCTCGCCGCACAAGCGGGAGTGGATTCGTGGAAGTTGCGCACGGGACGAATCCGCACTGACGAGGAATTCGAGCGTCTCCAAACAGGACTCGGCGTGCTGTCGGAAGCGCCGATATACATCGACGACAAGCCCTCCTCGACCGTGCTGCAGATGCGATCCGTCGCGCGCCGTCTCAAGGTGGAACGTGACCTTGGCTTGGTCATCATCGACTACCTCCAGCTCATCACGCCTAGTTATGCGCGCGCGACGGATTCAATGGTGCAACAGGTGACTGAAATTTCACGCTCGCTGAAGGCCATGGCGCGTGAACTCGATGTGCCGGTACTCGCGCTTTCCCAGCTTTCGCGTGCCGTCGAGCAGCGCCGCGGCCGGCCGCGCCTCTCCGACCTTCGCGATTCGGGCTCGCTTGAACAGGACTCCGATGTCGTCATGTTCATCCATCGGGAGGATAAGATGAACGACAACTCCGACCGTCCGGGAATCGCCGAGATTTTGATAGAAAAACACCGCAACGGTCCGACGGGAAAAATAGAACTGCGCTTTGACGAGCAACGCACGACTTTCCTCTCCATCGATAAAAGCGATTTCGGCGACTTTACTCCAGAAACCGAAGTGCAGCAGGAAACGCCGTTTTGAACATGAGTGATGCGATTGAGCGGCTCACCGCCCTCTTTGAAAAATTTCCGGGGATAGGTCCCCGACAGGCCGGACGCTTCGTACAGTATCTCCTGCATATATCTCCTTCCGCACGACGCGAGCTCGTCGAATCGGTGCAGCGACTTTCCGGCTCGGTGCACCAATGCCCGAAGTGCATGCGTTACCATAGTGAAAAAAACAAAACGTGCGGTTTATGCTCGAGCGAAGATCGAGACGGCGAGCTCCTCGCTATCGTCGCAGCTGATGCCGATCTCGCGGCGCTCGAGAAAAGCAGCACATACAAAGGCCGCTACTTTGTGCTCGGGGGGACTATTTCATTCGGCTCGGAAAATATAAACGGCCTGCGCATCAAGCAGCTCCTCGATTCGCTCGCGTCACGCGTAAAGGATGGACTCAAAGAAATCATTCTCGCCTTCCCTGCCAACCCCGAAGGCGATGCAACCGCCACGCGCCTCCGCGATGAAATTTCGGGTTTACGAAACCCGAATTTGAGAATCACGACACTTGGCCGCGGCCTCTCGACCGGAAGCGAGCTCGAATACGCTGACCCGGAGACTTTAAAAAACGCTTTCGAAAGCCGACGATGAAGAGCGCATCTGCAGCACGATTGTTTTATTTCTCGTACCATGGTACGAGAAATAAAACAAAGCAAAACCTACGGCAATACGGTAATGCGGACTTTGTTGAAGGGCTGCCGGTGTCCTCTTTTTACGAAATGGCGGCTCTTCTGACGATAGCGGATAACCGTTACTTTCTTTGCGCGACCTTCCTCGATAAGCTCTGCGGAAACCTGTGCGCCCGAAACGTATGGAGTACCGACTTTCGTATCAGAGCCATCGTCGATCAAAAGCACTTTGTCGAACGTGATGTTCTTATCTTTTGCTACAGGCAACTTCTCAACATCTAAAACGCTGCCCATCGTCACGAGGTACTGCTTGCCGCCAGTCTCGATAATCGCAATTTTAGCCATAATGCTGCATAATATAGGATAAATACTAAAGGAATGCAATTATTCAGTGAGTTGCGGCTTTTCAACTGATTCAAGTTCAAAACCTACGGCCTCGCCTGTAATCTTAAGTACATCTTTATCCACCTTCTCAAACTCTTTCTTACCCGACATATAGTGATTTACAGCAGTGGAGAGCGACGTGCCGAGACGCTTGTAGTAGTCTTCATAGGCTTTGAGGTGACGCGACAGATTCTCGACGTTCTTCGCGATATCTTTTGCCGTTTCCTCTATCTTGAACGCCTTAAAGCCGTAGAGGACTGATTGAAGATAGGCGGCAAAGGTGGTCGGCGAGACGATGATGACTTTCTTTTCGTTGTAGGCGTAGTCGATGAGGTTGCGAGTATTCACTTTCACGGAGCCGACTTCGTTGATGAGAAGGTCGTAATAGATGGCTTCTGCGGGAATATACATGAATGCAAACGGAAGCGTGCCGTCTTTGGGCCGTACGTATTTCGCGCACTCATCTATCCGGAGCTTGAGATCGTTCTTGAATTGCTTCTCCAATTCTTCCCTCTGTCTGTCATCAATCGCGTTCACAAGACGTTGGTAATTGTCGAGCGAGAACTTCGCATCTATCGGAATGAAGCCCTCTTTCGTGACGATAATGGCGTCTACCGTCTCACCTCCCGGAAATTCGTACTGCATCTTATACGAGCCCGGCGGCAAAATGTTTGAAAGAATCAGCTCAAGCGACGCCTCGCCGAGATTCCCCCGCTGCTTCTGATGCTTGAGTACTTTTTCAAGATTTTGTAGTTGCTCTGCGATGGTAAAAACTTGTTTAGTGGACTCTTTTGTTTCCGCTACGCCGCGCACGACTTCCGAAAGTTGTTTGTGCACGAGATCGCGCGTGTCCGTTACAAGCCTCTGCGACTGCTCGAACTGCGAGCGCATGCTCTCGAACATTCGCGTCGTTCCCTCCCCGAGTTTATTCTCCAGTGTCTTCTCCAACTCTTGAATCCTCTGCTGAAGCAGGAGCATGCCCTGCGTGTCTTGTGGAGACGTATTCCTTGTCCAGAGAAGGTAGAGGGTGGCCCCAAGAACCGCAAAAAGAAGCACGACAATGAGCCATTCCATAGTGAACATTCTACCGTGCGAACGCCTTGACAGAAACCACAAGACACATGTATGCTTTTGATTGGTGTTAACGGTGCACCCCACCTCCCCCCCCCCACCCCCCAAAGCGGGTGCACCGTCTTGTCGCCAGACCCCTTGCGCTTCCTCGGTCTGGCGACCTTTTTATTTTGTGGGTAGATACATTCCTGCTACACTTGAACATTATGCTTGTTAAAAAAATCAGAGATGAAATGACGGTCGCGATGAAAGCGAGAGACGACCTGCGCGTGCAGACACTTCGCGGCGCGCTCGCCGCATTTACGAACGAACTCGTTGCAAAGGGCCGCAAGCCGACCGAGGAGCTTGATGATAAGGATGTTGTGACTGTTTTGAAGCGCCTTGCAAAGCAGCGCAAAGAGGCCGCCGAACAATACGAAAAGGGCAGCCGCGCCGAACTAGCGCGAAAAGAAATGAGCGAGCTCAAAATCATAGAAGAATACTTGCCGCAGATGGCGGGTCGTGAGGAGATCGAGAAAGTCGTCAGAAAGAAAATGCAAGAACTCGGATTGGAAGTAGGCCTGCCCGCCGAAGCGCGTAGCGCGCAGGCGGGCAAACTTACTGGCGTCGTGATGAAGGAATTCGCCGGCCGCGCAGACGGGAATGACGTGAAAGAAGTTGTGGCTTCTCTTTTTTTGACATAACGAATCGCCACGGTTTTTTTGCCCACTCACCAGCGTATGCGACGCCAATCCTCGGCGTTCGCTGAATGCGATGAGATGTTATCTCATCGCATCTATCCTCGACCCAGAGACCATTTGTCCTACTCAATGATTTGCTGTTCAGCGAGCCGTCAATTTTTAGCCCCTTCGTAAGCCGTGCGGGTCCTGTATACACCCCCGCCGATCGAATGAGAACCGCCGAGGGATACCCTTCCTCTCTCGTCACGAGATTGAGCATCCAGTGCATGCCGTAGTTGAAATACACATATGCGTGAGCAGGTTTGCCCCACATCGGTGCGTTTCGCGCTGTTTTGCCGCTTCGCGCATGGCATGCGAGATCATGCGATCCATCGTAAGCTTCCGTTTCAGTAATTATGTGTGCATGGATTTTCCCGTTAATCTTGCGAACGAGAAATTTGCCGAGGAGCTCGCGCGCGACAATTTGCGGCCGCCGCTCAAAAAAATCCAGTGCCAAGATTTTTCTCACCCCGTTAGTATGTAGCAGGAGAAAGCCTTTGCGCAACCAGAGTGGAAATTCCCGCAGCAGCGGCCGCGATCAAAAGCGCGATCGCAAACACGATAGGAAGCGCGAAAGCGAACGCGAGAAAGAAAACGACGATGCAAAGCATGATCCTGCCAAGCGCGAGCGCGATCTCTTTCAATGCCGTGTATTCGTCAAGAAAGGCTCCCCTATCGCTCACGTGCTCAAATGAGAATGGATCGGCGTGCGTTCCCCGCTCCGGTTGCGTCGAGTACGAATACGCATCCGCGATCATGATGCCGATGGGAGTTCCTGCGGCGAGACGCGCTACCCAGCCTGAAACCGCGATTACCGTGTGAACAGTGGAAGAAGACCGGATGCCGAATGAACCGGCGAGCCACCGGTAAAAACGCCGGAGCAACAAGATCGAAAGGAGCGATATAGTAAATACGAGGCCGAGCATCGAATACGACCACTCAAGGATAAGAAATATCGCAAGCGGCCATACGAGAAAAAGTGCGGCGCCCTGCATGCCCTCAAGAATGGACTGCAGTACGAGGCCGTGGTTCCTGCGCCGAAAGAGCTGCTTGAACGTGTACACATACGGCCACGAGAAGTGCTCGCGCGTGTCGCGCATGAATAGCGCGGGAAGTGTGGAGAGCACGATGAGCGCCGAGGCTCCGAAGAGAAGTCGCGCCGGAGCGGACTGCATCGAGACGAGCGTGAGGCCGGCAAAGAGCGGCATGAGCGCGATAAAAACTTCGAAGTACGTCCGCATGTGCGCAAGAGGTGCCCCCTCCGAGCTTGCGAGTGTGTACGGTATCCAATAGAGCGCGCGATAGAGGCCGAGGAGCGTCGCGAATGCGACCACTCCCCAGAGTGCGGGCGTCGTGAAGTAGCCGCTGAACGCTGCGCCGAGGACAACAAACGCGCTCGCTGCGATGAGTGCTCCCCAGATGAGCGAGCGCTTTACGCCACGCGCAAGGTGCGCAGCCGAAACGGGTGTTGCAACTATCGTTATGAATTGAGCGAACGCATAGAGCGCTACCGCGCCCGCAAGCGCGCGCGCCTCACTTCCCGAGAGCAGGTAAAAGTACTCGAAGACAAAGACCCACGCGAATGCGTGCACGAGCGAAAGCCCGAAACGAAGGAGAAGACGATGCGCATGGAGCGTTGATTCAGTCACACGCCGCCTGAAGTGTTAAATCTGTTGAATCGTGGGTAGAGCGCTAAGAGTGGTGTGAGAGCGACGAGTGCATAGCCGAACCACACACTCCAGTTCGCGTAGATCTGCCATCCCCCAAACGGCAGCAGCATAATACCGTCAATAATGGCGACCACGATCCCCCATGAGAGCGAGTACGGCAAAATGTCGCTCCACGTGTGCGCTTTAAGCGCGCGCCCGGCGATGACGCTTGTCGCGATAAGCACAACGAGACTCAAGATGCGCGGAGTGATTCCCTCGACGAAACCGTACGTCGCAAAGACGGACGCGAGAAGGAACATAATCGCGTAGATCACGATTCCCCAACCCAGAAGCGGTACGATTCGCAGGCCCATTAGCTTTATTATGACTGATGCGCGCACGCATGTGCGTTTCGCGTGTGGATAGCGCCGCCGAAAATGCAACGGCCGCGTCTCACGACGCGGCCGTTGCCAATTCGCTTTGAATCGAATTGCTACCATCTACCGCCGCCCCTGCCACCGCCGTAGCCACCGCCGTTTCCGCCTCCGCGGAAATCGCGGCGCGGCTCCATCGGCCGGGCCTCGTTCACGGTGAGCGTGCGTCCGCCGAAATCTTTGCCATTCCACATGTCGATCGCCTTCTGGGCGTCGTCATCGGAAGACATTTCGATGAAACCGAAACCTTTCGAACGGCCGCTCATCTTGTCCATGATGATGGCGGCGCTCGAAACGGCTCCGGCCTGTGCGAATGCGTCGCGCAGCTGGTCTTCGGTGGTGCTGTAGGGCAGCCCACCGACATACAACTTCTTTGCCATGCTTCGTTTTTCTTGTTTCCTCTAAATCATGTAAACCAACCCTCCCCTGCCTCGCTGGTGTGACCCTGAAGCAATGGAACTTTACATTCGCGCGAATGATATACCTCTCTCCGCGGGAGTCAAGAGAGAGAGAGAGA
>Ga0209542_10017132_pt1 | contig 11923 bp, 10 predicted proteins | sample RifCSPhighO2_01_FD_184028 | JGI IMG/M metagenome (GOLD analysis project Ga0209542, IMG submission 184028) | Soil microbial communities from Rifle, Colorado - Rifle CSP2_plank highO2_0.1 (SPAdes) (version 2) | ecosystem: Environmental > Terrestrial > Deep subsurface > Rock core/Sediment ...
CTTGTAATGCATTGGCCCTTCTTTCATCCTTTGTTATTTTAAAAATATCATCCATTATCTTTCTCCAAAAAGAATTGTTCCTTGATCTATATTTTCAAGCAAACTCTTATTGGCTTCTTCTTTAAAAATTATGTGAATTTTTCTTTTTAAATATTTTTCTAATTCTTTCTGATTGAATTTAAAGGGCTTAACATCGATAAATAAATCAAGGTCAGAAGTTTCAATATCTTCTCCTTTATTATAACTTCCAAACAATGTTATAGACTTCGGATATTTCTCTTTTAGCTCATCAATCAATCCAGAACTTTTTATAAATACTAAATTAGCAATTTTCTTTTCAAATATAAATTCCTGATTTTCTCTACATGCATTATATCCGTTAAACGGTTCTGATTTTACCTCCTTTACTAACCTCTCTTTAAGTAATGTTTGAAGATGTATTTTGATAGAAGTTGGTGCTAAATTTATCTTCCTTGAAATTTCTTTTATGAAATGGATTTTTGTTGGTTCAATGAAGAATATCTCAGCTACCTTCCATAGGCTACATTTATGTATTATCATATACATCTATGTATCTAAGGGTATATAAATGTTGCCGATTTTTAGAATTATATTGCTTTTTGGTTTGAATATGTTCTTCTTTTGATTCAGACGGTTACTAATTTGTTCTGTTTTGCGCGTGATTAGTTCCTTTTCATAAGTAACTTATCTAAAGTATCTAATTTCTCTAAACCTTCTGCAGAACCTAGCAGAAAGTTAAATGTTACAGGGATGGAACGAGTGCGGTGTTTGAGAAATAAATTACTTCTTTCGCCAAAAGAAACCAGCTTTACTTTCTAATCGTTCGATTTTATTTAACTATCTTTTCGATAATCTGGTAAGATAATAAATAAAATTAAATAAACCGACGACCAGCAACATATATGTAACAAAGTCGTCCTCTCCAATAAAGATTTGAATAGCACTTGTGACAAAAAGTAACACTCCAATTATCAATGATACCCAATCAAACATTCGCATATTCTTTCTAATTGAAGTTCGGAATGTATATGATAAAGAGCCAATCACTAAGAGAAAAAGAGCAAAGAAAACCATAACCCAAAAGAATATTTTGTATGGTGGATTTTCTCTAGAAAAAAACAAATATAGAAAAACTCCAATACCCACAAAGAGGTAAATAATAAAAGTAAGTAAAATGCTTTTTTTAAGGTTTACCTGTTTCTCTGTCACTTCCATTATAAAATAATAATCTTCTACCTTTTAAATCTTTCCGAATTCTGCGAGCATTTCTATGCCTTAAGATAGTGGACACAATGTCCAACATCTTTATAATATAATGCTCTAAAAATAACGGCGTATCTATAATATAGAGAGTTTTGAAAAACCCCAAAACTCTCTAAGAAGTCCTTTGAAAACCCCAACGAAATGCTGCGAAATAGGGGGTTATTCAAAGTCATCTATAGATAATAGAAAATCTAATGCCCAAAAAACCAAATCCTCGCTCTTACCAAAAAACTCAAATATGGGCTAGGAGAAACAATAACACATTCTCCATTCTGGCACGCATATCCACTACTGCATTGGCTGTCGCTTGCACAAGTGCAAGGAGGCAGACTCTTCCCGCTCCAATCTCCATAAACCCCATTCATTAAATCAGTATATGATAACTGGTCTGCAGGAGCAAGCGCCCCGCTTCTGTCAATATCTGTAGAATAAATTGGAAAACTCTTTGCCCCATTTAATGCATCTATAAAGTCCAATAAATCAACAGAAGCAAATGTTCCGTCTCCATTAACATCTCCTGGCAAATATCCTAGGCATATCTTCTTATTTTCAGGAATATAACTTACCATTACCCTGTTTCCAGGAGAAACCTGTTTGTCAAAATTAAAAATTATTTCATTTTGATTTGCTCCCCGAGTTAAGCTAGAAATTTTAGGAGGAACCGCATTTCCTATGCTAGATACTGAAAAATTACTTAAACTAAGGTTTTGAACATTACCCGAAAACGTTAGAGTTATAGAACTCCAACCATAAGTCGATGAAGGATTGCCCTGTTGATAAGGTATTCTTGCATCTATAGCCCCATCTGGAATACTGCTTGAAACAAAATTAATTGGTGTTATTTCAACAACTTTTTCAAAACATTCTCCATCAAAACATTCAAAACCAGTAGGACAGCCTAAATTTTCTCTTTTAACACTTGCATTTAAACAAGAATATTCAAGAACACTTGCTCCAGACATGCAATTGTCATAATAAACACTATAAACGCCTTGGCTATTCACAGAAACATTTCCCTTAACAAAAATATTCTTCCCATCTAGATATCTGCTTGTTATATCACTGTCAGTGCAATAATCTGCTGGTCGAAAACTCTCATTCTTACAAAATGTACTGCATCCATCCCCGCTAATCAAATTTCCATCATCACATTGCTCATTTCCATTAACCATATTATCCCCACAATAAAGCCCTTGAACATTTATAATACGACAAGAAGAATCACAAAATCTGCAAAGTTCTCCATACCCGCAAACTTCAGTTATATTATTGCCATCATCGCATTCTTCAGTCTTATCCTTAATGCCATCCCCGCAAACAGGTTTATCGTTAACTAGATTACTAGGCTCTCTAATTTCTCCATTAATTGGAAGCTCTGCCTCGCTTGGAGGAGTTTCTATCCTAACAAATCTTTCAGCAACAAACTTCAGCCCCTGTCCAATAAAAGTTCTCTCAACAGCTCTTCCTAAAGCAACGAAAAGGCTATTTGCCCTAGAGTCTTTAATACTCTCCTTCTCATTAGAAATAATAATATTAAAAATATAAACAACAATTATTCCCATAATAATAAAAAAAGCCAATGCAAAAATAGCCACCATTGCATAAACAGATTTATCGCTTTCCATCTTATATCTCTCCAATTATATCCAAAATAAGATAAACGAGTTTTATAAATTAATCGCTTTCAATTTCTCGTCCTTCCAAAAACAAGGGGCTCTATCTGCAATTTCCTTGTCTCTCCGCGCATAACTGTATTAAATTTAACTTCTTTTGCCATCCAAAAATCTTTTGAAAAGTTAACTGCAATATTCTCATCAAATTTTTTACAGCTAAAAATGTCTATAAATGCCCTCCCACCTTGGTCATCCAAATGTGTAGTTATAGTAGAAGTTTCAATAAATTGAACAGCAGAAAGGCCAAACAGCTCTCCCTCTCCGAACCTATCAATAATTGGACTGCCATGTGGTTTCATTTTTATCTTTTCACATAAATTTAAGCTAAACTCCGCTAACTTTGCTTTGCTTAGAAGAAATTCTCTGTCACAATCGAACAAATCGATATGCGTTAACTGGCCCCAACATTCACTCCTGTCCATTTCTGCCCTTGTTTAATCCTAGAATTATTGATTTATTCTTTTTAAACTTTTTCCCTCTCGTCAATTTATCGACGCGAAACTTTCAGCCACAAGCAAAGGAAAAACGATTGTCGCATCAGCAAAAACCTTCACACTTTTTCCATCCCAGGTTATCTTTCCCCATGAAATTGCCTCTTCAGGCAATGCTCCAGCATCACTTCCATCAAATTCCTGGGCAGTATTAATATAAACTGCATAATCTGCTCCATTTCTTAACATATTCGCATTCAATATTGCATGTTTAACAACTCCTCCTCCTAAAATTATCACTCCAGATTTCTTCAATCCAATAGTCATATTATTAAATTCAACGATATCTTTGACAATGTCCAAAACAAAACCCTCGTGCTTAAATTGCGAAAAGTAAATATTATCTCCTAAAGCCCCATCAGTAATTGCAGGACAATAAATTTTTATCTTGTTTTCCCACGCCCAATAACAAATGCTTCTCTCGTCATTTATCTTTTCCCCTAATTTCCAAATTAAATCTCCTGGGCCAAAACTTTTTCCATTTTTCTTTTGCTCTTCCCACATTTTTTTAATGATTGGCTGTACAAATTCCTCAAACGCTATATATCGATTATTTGGAGCGTAAATATTTCCAGTCCTGTTAATTCCTCTTTTCCTCAATTCTTTTCCATTGGCTCTGAAATCTCCAAGAACAAAATCTCCCAGGCATTTTATTATATCTTCCTCAATGCCTCCTGCTGTTGTTACAACCGCATTAATCTTCTTGTGTTTTACAAGCCATCTAAATGTATCTCTCAACCCAGAGCTGACCATATTTGAAGTATATCCTAAAAAAATAAAGGCATTTTCTTTTATCATTTCCTTAGTTATTTCAATGGCTTGAAAAAGATGCGTCGCCTGAAAGCCCATACTTCCATAACTCTTGATTATTTTATCATAGTCAATGCCCTTATCAAAATCATATCCTTCTATTCTAATCCCTTTAACCTCTTCGCTTTTCCTCAATAAATTTTTTCTAGCAACCTCTTCATGGCTATTACTTTCTTTCAGGGCCATTATCAATCTCCTCCAAATCTTCTCTTTACATTTGAAAACCATTCAACTGCTTTTTTCAATTCAGAAGCATCAAAATCAGGAAAATATATCTCGGTAAAATACAATTCAGCATACGAACTCTGATAACTCATTAATCCTGAAAGCCTCTGTTCTCCTCCAGTTCTTATTATCAAATCAGAATCAGGAATGCCTTTAGTATCTAAATATCTTTCAAACTCTTTTTCATTAATCTCTTTTTTTCCTTCTCTCAAGATTTTATTAACTCCTCGTATAATCTCGTCCCTTCCTCCATAATCGAGCAAAAACTGAACATTCAATCCATTATTCCTCTCAGTATCTCTCTCAAACTCTCCCAATATCTTGACAACATTTTTTGGCAGTCTATCTTTTCTTCCTATATGCCTAAATTTAATCTTTTTGTTTTTAGCATATTCTTTTAAATTGTTTATTGATTTGAAAATAAGATTAAAAATAAAAGCTATTTCTTCCTCCCCCCTTTTCCAATTCTCAGTCGAAAACCCCCATAAAGAAAAGTATTTTATCCCCAATCTAGAAGCTTCATCCAGCAAGGAAGTTATATTCTCAAACTCTGCAGATTTCTCTACGCCTTTTAATATTCCTAAACCTTTTTCTTTCGCCCAACGTCTATTTCCATCAGGAATTATTGCAACGTGAACAGGTATTTTATTAACCATCATAAAATAATTAAAAGAGCTTTTTTAAAGCTTTTGAAAGTCAATTTATTTCCTTTTCCAACAATTCTTTAAATTTCCCTAAATCCTCTGCTTTAATCCTCGCCCCAACAGCATCCTCATGCCCTCCCCCAGTTCCAGAAACTTCTTTTAATATTTTCTCTAAAATTTTCTTAACATTTTTTCCCCTTAATGAAATATTTGCAATATTCCCATTTTTATATGCTACAGCTATAAATTTCCCAGGATTCCTATACAACAACTCATTAGATAAATCAGAACTAATGCTTAAATCTCCAGAGTATTCAAAAAATATAATTTTATCCTTAACAAACGTCTTTGCCCTGTCAATTAAAACATCGTACTTCTTTTTTATATCTCCATACCTCTTTCTAAAGAAATAATTTGCAGACTCTTCCGCAAAAACATCTCTAGGATTTTTGCAAGATATCAAAAAATTCTGCAATCTAACGACATTGCTCACGCTGTCCTTAAGTCCAAAATTTAGCGATCTTGCAATTCTCCCAATTTCAGTTCCAAAATAAGCATCAAAAGGATCTTTAACCTTCCCCCAGAAATCAGGGTATTCTTTCTTAAACTCTGAAACAAATTCGGGAAGATAATGATCATAAATGCATCCCACAACTACAAGCCATAAATCTTCTTTTTTTTTGCTAACTTTATAAGACCAATATGTTACAGGCTCAAAGCTCTTGTCTTTTCCATGACTTAATGCAGGATTATAGATAAAAAGATGTTTAAACTCTTTCTCGTTTATATCCGATTGTATCTCATGATGATCAATCCAAACCATAGTCAGGCCAAGTTTATTCAATTCCTCAACAAACTCTCTGGAAACAACTGGCTTGTCTAAAACAAAAACATAATCTGCATCAAGCTCTTGCGCCTTCTTAGCATAACTTGCATTCAGCTCAGGAAAACTTTTTACAGCAACTCCTTTCCCTCTTCCAATAAATTTTCTTAAAATTACAAAACTGCATAATCCATCAGCATCATTATCATAGAAAAAAACAGGATTTTGTGCCTTTTCAAGATGTTCTCTTATCTCTTCAAGTTGTTTTTCCGTTAACATCCAAATTAATAAAATAAGTTATATTTAAGCTTGTCTAATACTTGGGTTTTCATTTGATGTAGCTTATAGACGAGGGCAGTATTATAGACATTCCTGTTGATTAGATTACAATGCAGTAGGGAATGTCTATTAATGATACCGAAATAAATAGTGACTTATAGAGAAAACCGATAATTACTGCACTGCTTAACCGGTTTTCTCTAATGGACAAAACCTATTTTGTTGTGTTATTATTAAAGGTTTTATCCATAGTTGGAGGAAATCTTTATATCTACTTTTTTGTGCTTATCGACGATAAGTCCCCCCAATTTGGAAAGTCAAGTACTATCTAGATAATGCTCCACTGCACACAGCACCAAATTCTTGACCGTCTATGATAATATACAACTCTTCATAAAACATCACATTATTCTGCCAATATCCTAAATCCCTGCACGTAGAGGCCTCTTTTTCACAAGAAAGGAACAAAGAAATTAATTGCCCGGTATACGACCTTCCATTTGCACTAATAGTAACATCCTCATCTATTTCTAAGGCATTGGGAGAAGAAACTGCCGCCGCAAAATCTCTTGCAAACCCAACATAAGTCACTTCACCGAGTCCGTTTAAACCCGCATCGTTAAAATTTTCTATGCCTCCAACCCTAAAAACTCCCCCATCAGGCATATAAGGAACACCAGAATCACTAAATTGAAAAGAGAAAGGAGTAGAATAATTCTCAATTGTTTCAGAGTCGTTGCAATCCATATTCCCTGAATAAAATCCAGGAGTTATTCCATAAAGATTAGTCGTGCTTCCACTATTACCTCCTCCATTTCCTCCGTTGCCTCCGCCAAAATTCCCTCCACCTCCGCCCGATCCTCCTCCGTTATTATTCCCTCCAGAATTATCATCAACATCACAAATTCTATTGAAATTTTGATCTAAACAGCACCCAGAACCATTTCGTATATATGGTGAACTGCATACAACTCCTCCTCCACTGTTTCCCCCAATAGTATTTCCAGGGTTATTTCCGCAAGAACTGTTAACCAATAATGCAAGCCCTCCTAAAACGCCTGCAGCCTTCATTGTGTTTCTTCCGATGCCTTTCATAAAAAATAAAGATAACGCCTCTTTTTAAATATTTATTCAATTAGATATAATGATTCACTTGAAAAAGTAATCTTATGTCAAGAGAAGTCTTAAATCTCTTTAGTATTTATTCTAATATTTCTTAAACATAATAAATCTACCCGTCGTCCTTTACTTTTAGAAGATTAATATAATTTATCTCCTCCATTGTATTCAAATCATTTGCTTTTATCTTTGCTTTGGATATAGTATACAATGCATCATCCATATACAAGCTCCTCTCAACTTCATATCCCCAATTATAATATTTCTTTGGCTCAACATTATAATGCGTAACTTTTCCCCTAACCTTTATTTCTTTTTCATTTATATCAAACACATAAGCTCCCTGCCAGACAATCTCCCCATACGCCCAACTAGGAACTTTTCCATATTGCTGTAAATAAGTTTGTTCATTTATTTTTGCTAATCTAACCGGCAATACCAAAACTCCTTTCTCTTTATCGAACAAAAATGCCTTATGATCGTATAATGCATTGCTGTCTGTTCCCCTATCCCCGATAACTATTTTCGCCTGTTCTTTAGGAGCTTCAACATCGCTAACATCAAACAAACTTATCTTTAACCCTTGATACCATGCAAAATCTCTCCCATTGTTTTCCTCTTCAGTTGGCTCAGCAGTATCTTTTCCAATTCCGATTATATGAGATTCATCATATGGATGCAGATAATCTGAAAATCCTGGAATCTTTAAATATCCTAGCACTTTGGGAGCTTCTTCATCTGATAAATCTATAACGAAAAATGGGTCTATCTTCTTAAATGTAACTAGATAGGCTCTATTTCCAATAAATCTCGCCGAATAAATCCTCTCTCCCTTTCCTAAATCCTCTAGCTTTCCAATGACTTTCAATTCTTCATCTAAAACATAAATATTATTCTCACTTTTTCCATCCCAAACATTCCCAACAGTTGTAGCAATTCTAAAATTTCCTTTGTACTCGTCCATTGAAAACTGATTTAGCACGGTCCCATAAACTTCTCCTTTCCCTTCATAGCTTATATCTTCCTTATCAATGCTAATTTTATTTATAACTGTCTTCATATATTCCTTATTTATCTCATCTTCAATACCTCGTAAAGAATCTCTTAAACTCTTATCAAAATCAGATTTTTCTTCGCCCCTCAAACTTTGAGAATAATTACTAGCTAGCCTATACAAAGCATTATATTTCTCATATACGCCCTTATCACTATTTATAATACTTTCAACTTGATCTTTCTCGCTCTCAGGCATAATAGGAATCAATCCCCCACTTATCATCATCTCATATCTTGTCCTATAATCTATATATTTCTGATAAGTCAAATAAATATTATTCTCAGAAACATATAAACTTCCCGAATTATCCATCAAATAAACTTCAGTTTCAAAATTCCCATTCCCTAAATTTAGTGCACTTATAGATGTAAATGTATAGCTTCCTGCATAATCAAAATAATAGATATCTCTTATAGACATTTCAGTTTTAACTCCATTAACTTCATACATAGGCATAGGATAATTATAATTTGCATATTCATTTGATATCGAATAAACATAATCTCCAATCATCCTTGCGCCCCTATAACTTCCGCTGACAGAGTAGCTATCCCTCAATTTTGGATCTTCTCTATCAGATACATCATAAACATCTATATGTGTTTTCTCCCTGTTATACTTTGAAGGCATATAATCTGGAGCAAATCTTCCAACTCCTACTGCAGCAATTTTATTGCTTGGAGCGCTATCCCCTCCAGAACCTTGCGCAACTACTCCTCCGTCATCAATCTTTATTTCATCATAACTCTCTGAAAATATCACAAGTTTATCTCCATTCAAAAATATCTGGCTTATCGTTCTATTCAAGTCTATCTCGCTTACAATCCACATCTCATTTGCAGGAAATGCATTTACTATTACAACTTTATTATTTCCATAATTCCCAGATACTATGTAAATATATTTCCCATCGTTCTTTACTATATCAGGTTCATCTACACCTTCAACTTGAACATTTGTTTCGGAATAATCGCTTGACCTTTCTCCTCCTACACTTCCAGCAGATTCAGCAGACGATGCCTTTGCCACAGCAGTAGAAGGCATCGTACTAGTTATTCCAATACCATCTCCAGCATACATTCCATAATTTCTTCCTTCATCAGCATTTTTCTTCAAAAATTCCTTTAATTCGTCATAAGAATCAAAACTCTTCAGCCCTTTAATCTGCTCGCTCTTCTCCACTCCTCCGACTATTCCTGAATCCCCTCCGCCGCTGCCAACATCGAAAGCAGGTTTACTATTCAAGCTTAACCCCATTATAACCACAAGCAACACAGCAAAAACAGCAATAAAAGGCAGAATGCTTTTCAAATAACTTAAACTCGGTTTGCTATCAGATGAAATAATTATATGTTTTCTTGCCATTTGATACATCTCTATTCTCTTCCCCTTTTCACTCCAATATATTTTATCAGACTTCTTTACAAGCCCCGTTTTTACAAGCTTATTTAAATTGTATTCAGCAGTATTCAAAGGCATTCCTAAATTATCTGCAATTTCTTTCTCACTCGCTTCTTTCCTGTCAGCCAAATAATCAATTATCTTTTTAGCAGTTTTGCTCTTCATAATATCTGCTATATCTTTTGAGTTTTCATCTCCCAATCCCATTAAAATAAATTTGTCGTCCATAAATTATATAGAAATATGTTGTTTATAAATGCCTCGAAGACTTCAATTGGAGTTGAAGCTAACTACTTTTTACATTTATTTTTCCAATTTCTCACTCTCTAATCTTTCATCATCCAATTTACTTCCCCTTCTATGCCAATCATTTCTATTTTTATTTATCATTCCACCTTATAGTCAAGGACATTGAAAATTGAGCGTTATGCCTTGACTACATCAAGATTTGCAATTACGTAAACAAAAAGAAAGCAAATCTTGTGTGCTCAAAAATCAGAGATTTTTGACATCAAGGGAAAAACATACAAATCTGCTCAATTATAGACATTCCCGTTGATTCAGTTACTAAAAAACGGGAATGTATAGACAGAGATTACCGAACTAAAGGTAACCAAATTATCGGGAATCTCTGTAATTATGTTTTTCACTATAGTTCCTAATTCCGGTCTTATTTTTTCGCGTGACTTTTTCTACCTTGCCGTCTTTTAGCCAATAGACTGTTTTTGCATGCTCTTGAGCGAGATGAGAATCGTGAGTAACCATTATTATTGTCTTGCCTTCATTGTTTAACTTTTGCAAAAATGCCATGACTTTTTCCCCCGTTTTTGTATCTAAATTTCCGGTTGGTTCGTCGGCGAGGATTACATCTGGATCGTTTGCCAGGGCCCGGGCAATCGCAACTCTTTGCTGCTGCCCCCCAGACAATTGATTGGGATAGTGGTTTTCTCTATCTTGGAGGTCAACAAGTTTCAGAAGCTGTTCAGCTTTTGCTTCTCTTTCTGCCTTTGTCGTATCCTGAAATAGCATTGGCAGCATTACATTTTCTTTCGTCGTTAAATTGGGTATTAGGTTAAAAGACTGAAAAATAAATCCTATTTTTCTCCCCCGAATTTGAGCCAATTGAGATTCATCGAGATGTTCTATATCGTTTCCGTCAAGAAAAATATTTCCTTGTGTTGCCAAATCTAGAGAGCCGATTAAATTCATCATGGTGCTTTTCCCTGATCCAGATGCGCCCATAATTGCAACGAAATCTCCTTTCTCAATTTTTACACTTACACCGTCTACTGCTTTTACGGTAGACTCGCCCATTTCATAATGCTTCTTTACATTGTCTAATTCTATTAATGTAGTCATTGAAGTTTATGATTTAAGAAGATTATAAATTTTATTATACCAATAACTATCGGGATGTTATGGTTTATAACAAATAATAAACCCTTGTTCCAATGTAAAGGTGTAGTTTGCTAACATATTGTCAGTACAGAGATTCTCGATAATTTGGTTACCTTTAGTTCGGTAATCTCTGTCTATACATTCCCGTTTTTTTGTAACTGAATCAACGGGAATGTCTATAATTTAAATTCTTCAATGTTTGAGAAAATTGAGCTCTTTTTTAGTTGCAATCAAAATAAGTGCTCTTATCTTTATCTAATCGTGGAAGAATCCTAAGTTTTATATGGGATAACTTTAATTTTCGCATATTCTAAAAGTTATCCCATATCTAGCAAATAACAATTCTCTTCCGATTATTAATGTTATTTGCTATAACATAATTTTTAATAGTCTCAGCAATCAAGGGAGAAGTATCTATCTTTGAATATTTATTTGGAATTGTATTTGTAGTTATTAGGTTTGCATGTTTTTTTATTAACTTATCGGAGTTATTTGCAAAAATTCCATGAATTCCAATTACATTAATATCTTTAACGCCGTGTTTTCTTGCAGTTTTTATTGTTTCTAAAATAGTGTGGCCTGTGCTAATTATGTCGTCTATGATGAGGATATTTTTATTGGCTATGTGTTCTGATTTTATCTTTACTTTATCTGATGAGAAACGAGTTTTTTGCAAAATTATTGCCTTTTTATTCAACAATTTAGCTATATTCTTATCC
>Ga0209542_10017133_pt1 | contig 11922 bp, 11 predicted proteins | sample RifCSPhighO2_01_FD_184028 | JGI IMG/M metagenome (GOLD analysis project Ga0209542, IMG submission 184028) | Soil microbial communities from Rifle, Colorado - Rifle CSP2_plank highO2_0.1 (SPAdes) (version 2) | ecosystem: Environmental > Terrestrial > Deep subsurface > Rock core/Sediment ...
GGTCAAGTCTGTACGGTTCAATAAAGATAAGCCCGACTGTGGCCGCGAGGAAAATAGCAACGATAACCGCAAGATGTTTTAAACTTGAACCAGCTGCGAAATATACCCCAAGAGCAATCAGCACGACGACTGCCAATGTTCCCACATCCGGCTGCATGGCAAGCAATAATCCTGCAAAAGATAAAACAACAAAAAACGGCGCTAAACTGTAGGCCCAGTTCTTAATCCTCTCGTCCCGGCCGCCAAACCATGCGGCAAGATAGATAACCAAAGCCAGCTTTAAAATTTCTGCTGGCTGGAAAGAGAAGCCGCCGATACTCACCCACCTTGAAGCTCCTTTAAGACCGATACCGATATCCGGAACAAACACCAGAATCATCAAGACAAGGGACGCAAACAGTAAAAATGGAGATACTTTTTTCCAAAACCTATAGTCAATTTTTGAAAGTAAAAAGAAAAGAAAAAGTCCGGGAAGAACTCCGTACAGTATCTGCTTGTTCAGATAATAGTAGGCTGAGTCGAATTTCTTCTGCCCTTCCACAATTCCCGCCGATGATAAAACAACTAGCCCGAAAACAAGCAAAACTAGAGTAATCAGTAATAGTCGCTTTTCCACTACTCTTATTGTAATATAAAACCGAGCTAAATGCTCGGCTCAAATCTTTATGCCTGGAAGCTCTGAAGATCCACTAATTTTTTATAAATACCGCCCAAAGCCATTAACTCGTCGTGTCTGCCAATTTCGGCTATACCTCCATCGTGCATCACAACAATCTTGTCGGCTTTTTTAACAGTGCTTAGGCGATGAGCAATTATGAATGTGGTTCTGCTTTTTATCAAAACCTCAAGCGCCCGTTGAACATACAGCTCCGATTCAGAGTCAAGAGCGGAAGTTGCCTCATCTAGAATCAAAATTTTGGGGTCACGCAACAGCGCCCGGGCAATAGCCACTCTCTGCTTCTGACCGGCCGACAACTTCACGCCTCTCTCTCCAACAACCTGATCGTAACCGTTAACAAACCGCTCCCCGGTAATAAAATTGTGAGCATAAGAGGCCCTCGCAACATCTTCTATGGCAGAATCATCTGTCATCCTCTCGATATCCCCATAAGCAATATTTAATTTTATCGTATCATTAAGCAAGGAAAGGTCTTGAGGCACAACGGCTATTTGAGACCTTAGAGAGTCCAAATTCCACCCACTTATGTCCTTTCCGCCTATCCTAATTTTCCCCTTTGTCGGACTGTAATATCTGGAGATAAGGTCAATAAGAGTCGTTTTCCCAACTCCGCTTTCTCCAACTATGGCAACCGTCTCGCCTTCTTTAACGGTTAAGTTAATATCCTTGAGAGTTTCGTTTCCTGACTCGCCATATCTGAAAGTTACATCGTGAAATTCAATGTCACCGACAAACGGCATTCTCTCGCCGCTTTCGTAGTCCTCTTCTTTTTCTTCAAGGAACTTCGCAACCCTTTCTTCAATTACCAACGTCTCAAGAACAAACCGCCAGTTATGAGCCAAGCGGCTGAACGGAGTATAAGCCAACTGGATATATCCCAAGAAAGAGAACAGGCCGCCGGCATCGATCATTCCCCAACGCAACATCAGAGCGCCAAGAGCAAGAGTAAGCACAGATCCGCCTCCAAATATAAAATGCTCGTAGGCCTGAATTTTATTCCTTAGGTCCTGGGCTTTTCTTTCGTTTGAATAGCATTTGTCAAAGTTGGCTTTGATTCTTTCTATTTCAAAATCCTCGTTTGTGTTCGCTTTAACCGCTTTAACATTAGCGGTTACATCCCACATGTGGCCCCATGCGGCTTCCCATATTTTCCTGTTTTCTCTGTTTAAGGCAACAATTTTCTTATTATTGGATATCATCGCAAGGGTATAGAAAACTACCGTCATAAAAACCAAAATCCCCAGTTGCCACTGAATCCCAAACATAAGCACAAAGGAGAAAACTAGACTCAAGAAGTGCGGAACGAGAGAAAAAAGAACGTCTCTCACTACCCTACCTAAAGAATCTGCTCCGCGTTCCACTCGTTGTACTGTTTTGCCTAATCTTTGTTCGGACAAATACGACATTGGCAGTCGTATCAAGTGGGCCAGAGAACCCATAAAAAGATTATAATCAATGTTCCAGGAAGCATAGACTCCTTGCCTATCAGAATATCTGGTCGTCCAGTTCCGTATTTGATCTATCATCATCCACATTAGAACAAGCAGTAAAATATACTCTATAGACGATATTTTATCTCCAGCCATTCTAATGACTTTTCCATATACCAGGGGCACAAACGCACCTAAAATAGAACCGCAAACAGCAATAGCAAAGACCTTCTTTATCTGTTTTCCTTCTGCCTGAATGTATTTGATCATCAGTCTTATGCCTGAATTTTCTATACGACTCATTATCTCACCCAGCATCAGTTTCCCCCTACTCGGTTGTCAAAGAATAAAACACTATAACACGAGAGGAATATTGTGTCAAATCAACGAACATGCTATACTACGGTATTCCGTTCCTTTTCATTCCTTTTCTTTTATTTCCATGGAAAAAAATAAAACTGATTGGTCGGGCGTTGAGCCAAAAGACCAATACGAAAAGAATTATATTATGGGCCTGTGGAAATTCAGCGACAGAATTTCTGTCGCTGAACTTGAGGAAGTTACAAAAAAATGGGCCACTGAAGACCCAAGATATCTTCAGCTATACATCAGAAAATGTTCGAAAGACCAGTATGGAATAGGGTTCACTTATAAACTTGATGGCGAATCTGAAAAAGACAGAATGCACAATGAATACATGAATCCGGTGTCAGATTTGTTAAAAAGACAGTTCGGAAACGACCTTGTCGGATGGGATATATCAAACCCCGTCTGGATCATTAAATAAACTTAAACTTTAACTTTAAGAGTTAAGGATACGGAAAACAGAAGCCGCTCAAAGAGCGGTTTTCTGTTTGACAAAATTACACATATAGTTATAATGTAAAAACGGTCAGACGGAAGGAGCGGTTCGTGAAAACAATAATCAAGAAGTACAGCAATGGCACAGAGAAAGTCATAGAATTGGGCAAAGAAGATACCTGCGTTTTAGCAGAACCATATGGCTGGGGAACATCGTGCAAAAATTTAGTTCTTAAGCCGGATGGCTATTATCGCTGTGATGATTGCGGACTAGCTTTCAAAAAGCCGATCTTAAAAGAAAAGCTACGAGTAGCAGCAATCGAATGTGACTGCAAAGAACTAGTTAATTTTCTTGAATGGTACTTTAATGAGTTTTACGGATACGATTGTCCGTTAGATTACTATAAGTGTCAGAAATGCAAACGCGTTTACGAAGCACCTCATTACAGTCGTGAAGCGCCATTAAAATTCCAAGAGAGTGAAGCCGCGAAACAACACATAAAAAGACGTCGTGAGAGTAATAGAGAAGAACAAAGAGAAAGGGTTCGTGGTGTTAAAGAAGATATTGAAAGCCTAAAGGCCAACTTGAGTCGCCTGCCAAGAAAAGAGAGAAATAGGTTACTTAAGGGGTTGAGGGGCTAATTAGCCCCTTTTTTATTTTCAAAAAAACGATATCGGAGGCACTTTGGAATCCACGAGAAAAATTATTAGACCAATAATAGCGCCAACAGCATTTATCATCCAAAATCGCATCGTCACCTGCATTTCCGGCCAGCCGAGAGCTTCAAAGTGATGATGAATAGGGGTAGAAAGAAATATCTTTTTCTTACGCAATTTTTTTGAAGTCATTTGAATTATAACCGAGCCGGACTCCATGATGAAGACAATGGCAATGGGAATCAAAAGGAGCGGGGTGTTGGTAAGCATCGCCACCACGCCAAGCATCGTACCCAAAGCCATTGAACCGGTGTCTCCCATAAAGAATTTAGCCGGATAGATATTGAACCACAAGAAAGCCACCAAGGCGCCCATTGTTGCGGCAAGAAAAATGGCAAGGTCGATTCTCCCCTGATCAAAAGCAATAGCGGCATAAGCGCCGAATATTGTCAGAAACACGCCCGCAGCCAAACCGTCGAGTCCGTCCGTCTCATTAGCAGAAAAAGCGCTTGCCACGATGATAAAAATGAAGAACGGAACATACCACCAACCGATGATTAAATCTCCTAAAAAGGGAACATTAATAAAATCAAAACCGAGTTTATAATAGAACCACCAAGCGCCTCCGGCTCCCACCAAGGCATACATTAACAGACGATCCCTCATCCTCAATCCGCCGCCGCCGGGGCCCTTTCTCACTATCCCGAAAAGATCGTCAATAAAACCGAATATCGCCGCTGCTATCAAGGCCGCTAATGGTACCCAAGTTTGACCACGTGATAAAAAGTTTAGGTTTGCTAATAGACTACCGGGCCAAATTCTTGAGACCCAGAAAAATACCAGCGCCAAAACCAGGACAGTGAACCACACGATTACCCCGCCCATAGTCGGAGTACCCACTTTTTTCTTGTGCATTTCGGAAAATATCGGAGCCGTGTCAGACCTGACTATCTGCTTACCCATTCGATAACGATACAGAAATTTAGTCCAAAGAGGAGTAATTAAAAGCGCAATAAAAAAGGCCGTCGTTGCTACGGCAAAGATACGGATGACGTTTAGAACTGTAAATATGTCGGCCAAATCAAATTCACAATATACAATTCACAATTTACAATTTTAGTTATTGTTAATTGTTTATTGTTAATTGTTAATTACCACTCATATGCTCTCTTAACCCAGTCGATTAATTTTTGGGTATCGGTAAATCTTTCTGTAGAACCCAAAACAACACTAACCAGCTTATCATTTTCCCCCGGAACATCAATCACCAGCATCACGCCCCCAAGTGCGATATCGGTATAACCTGTTTTACCACCGACAACATCGGGTATGACCCCAAGCAATTGGTTGGTACTGTTAATCTGATGGGCTATTCCGCCATCTATAGAATAGACTGTATCGCTCTTCTCACTCAAAATAGACCAGAGCTCATTAAATTTAAATGAATATTTAACCAACTTCAGCAAGTCCTCTGATGTAGAAAGAGCATCATCATTAAGTCCCGCGGGGTCGTGAAAAATTGAGTTATTCATGCCCAACTCAACCGCCTTTCTGTTCATAAGGCCGACAAAATTAAGCCCCGATATGGAAGCATGGTACATGAGAGCATGGGCAGCATCGTTTGAAGACTCTATCAGCATCATTTTAAGAAGATCCCTGACTTTTATACTTTCGTCTAAATACAACGTCTGTTTCTCATCGTCCACCCTTATCGCTTCTTTGGGAATACGGACAATGTCATCTGGGTTTAAATTTTCCAACACGACCACAGCGCTTAAGAGTTTTGTCAGGGATGCGATCGGGAGACGAATGTCGGAATTTTTTGAGTAAAGAAATCTTGAAGATCTAGCGTCATAAACAACCGCCGACTTGGCAGCAAGTACGGGTCTTTCGATCGTAGTATTTAATACGGGAAGATAACTCGGCTCTGAAATTGGAAAAATATAGGCCTGAGTGGCGTTTAAAGATGCCCCCGTATACGGCTTGTCACTGCCTTCTTTGGGAAAACTGAAAACAAAAAAAATATTAACCAAAATTAAAACACTCAACACTCCCGAAAGTATGTATAGTTTGCGTGCCAAAACAATTCACGATTTACAATTCACAATTTACAATCTCGTCAATTGTCAATTGTTAATTGTTAATTTTGATATGTAACTCTTTTAACTGTTTCTCGCTTACCTCACTCGGCGCATCCATAACTGACGTCTGGCCTTTGGAGCTAACCGGAAAAGCTATTACTTCTCTTATGTTCTGCTCTCCCGCCAATATCATAACCAAACGGTCTAATCCAGGAGCTATACCGGCGTGCGGAGGAGCTCCATATTTGTAAGCATTAATCAAATGACCGAACCTTTCTTCGGTTTCTTCAGATTTCAAGCCCATTATCTCAAATATTTTACGTTGAACCTTGGGATCTGAAATTCTGACACCCCCGGAAGCTAATTCGTAACCGTTACAAACCAAATCATATTGTCTGGCCCGCAAGGACCCCAGATCTTCTCCCTTCATTAATTTTTCAACGTGTTCCGGTTTGGGAGCAGAAAACGGGTTATGAGCAAAAACATATTTTTTATCTTCCTCGTCCCACTCAAAAAGAGGAAAATCCGTAACCCATGCAAAAGCCAGCTCATTCGGATCATCCTTGTTTTCGCGCAGATCAAATTTATCAGCTCCAAACTTTTTAATTGCCTCCTCATGGGTAAATATCGGAAACGGTTTTTGAGTAATCTTTTTACCGAGGGATTCAACCACATTGACCATCATACTTTCAGTAACGGACCAAACGTCTTTTTCATCGACAAATGACATTTCCATATCTATTTGCGTATGTTCAAACTGCCTATCTCCTCGAAGATCCTCGTCCCTGAAGGCATGGGCTATCTGATAGTATTTCTCAAAGCCGGCTATCATCAGTAACTGTTTGTACTGCTGTGGGGCTTGAGGTAAAGCATAAAATTTACCAGAATTAAAACGCGACGGTACAATAAAGTCTCGAGCGCCCTCTGGAGACGTTTTTGTCAAAGTCGGAGTCTCAATCTCAATAAAATTCTCCTTGTTCAAAAATTCTCTGACCAAAGAAGTTACTTTGTGTCTTAATATTATGTTTTTTTGAATTCTTTGGCGACGAAGATCAAGATATCTGTACTTCATCCTCACTTCTTCGTCTATCTCATAACCGTCCGTATCTAATGGGAACGGTGATGTCTCCGCTTCATTCAATACTTCCAGTTCCAGCGGTTCAATTTCAACTTTTCCGGTCGGTATGTCAGGATTGAACATTTTCTCCGGGCGGGATTTAACCAAACCTTTCACGCGAATTACCCATTCCAGGCGCAATTTTTCAGCCAGACCAAACAACTCTTTATTAGACGGTATAAAAACCATCTGAACAACCCCGCTCCTGTCGCGCAAGTCAATAAAAATTATTTTCCCTTGATCGCGGCGGACGTTAACCCAGCCGAAAAGAGTCACTTCTTTTCCGACAAGATCTTTGGTTTCAACAATTTGGTTTCTAAGCATAATAAAACATTATCATATGGATCTGAAAAAACAAAATCGGACGTTCGTCCGATCAAATGTAACCCAGATAAAGCATTGATGTAAGTACTTCTGGCAAGCCAAGTCCCAAAGCGAGAAAAAGGCCACCCCATTTCCAGTATCTCTCTTTTACAAAAACGGATAACAGTAGCCCTGACACCAAAGAAAGAAATCCTATCGCCAAGTAGATGTACCAGAAAAACATATGCTGCCTCCTTTTTTCTACTATGCCAAAGAACTTTCGATTACTTTATCCAATAACTGGCTAAATGTCAATCCGGCGGCTTTTGCCGCCTGGGGAAACAATGAATTATTTGTCAGTCCGGGAAGAGTATTGGTTTCAAGTACATAGATATTATCATTCTTTAATATCATATCCGTTCTTGAATACCCGCGGCAGCCGAGCAATTGATGAGCACAAACAGCTATTTCCTGGACTTTCTCACGGGTTGCATCGTCAATTTGTGCCGGTGTAATTTTTTGCGAATGACCAGATTTAAATTTTGCTTTGTAATTAAAAAACTCTTGATTTTTTGCCAGAATAATTTCTGTTACCGGCAAAGCCACAACTTCTTGCCCATTAAAGTTAGCCAGAACGCCGCAAGCCACTTCCCTCCCCTTGATAAATTCTTCAACCAAGACCTTTTTGTCTAACTTAAATGTCTTATTAATAGTTTTAATAAGTTTGTTTTCATTAGAAACGATATTTACACCCACCGATGCGCCGTTAGAGCACGGTTTCACTACAACCGGCAATTTGGTGATTTTTGTTATAAAAAGATTTAGTCGGGCTTGATATTCTTCATCTTTTTTAATCTTCAGCGTTTTCGGTACGCAAAAACCAGCCAGTTTAAAAATCTCCCGGCTTCTTAATTTGTCCATCGCAAGGGCGGAGGCGGTAATTCCGGAGCCGGTATATCTGGCACCGTAGTACTCCATCAGCGCCTGAACTCTGCCATCCTCGCCGAATGTGCCGTGAAGAGCGTTGAAAATTAGATCACAGCTTTTAAAAGCTTTAGCCATATCCGTCAACCGGCCGTTTACAAACCATTTATTATTTTTAGATAACTTTATGATAACCGGCTTGTACTTTGCCTTGTCCAGATTAGCCACGACATTATCACCGGTAGCTAAAGAGACCTCGTGCTCAGAGGAAGGACCACCCATTAATACGCCGATTTTGAGTTTCTTGCTCACTTTACTTTGGGAAGCAGGATTAGAACTATCATCAACTTGAGAAGCTCAAAAATGAGATGATTTGTTTGGTGTGATGACGAAGATGTAGTTTAACACTACTTCAAGGAGTCACAACAAAGAAATCAGCCATTTTTGAGCTTCCTTCAGAAGGCGGGTCAATTTTGACTATATTCTTTGTTGCTCGTCGCTCACGTACATAAAGTACGCATCACTCCTCGACGCCTTGAATATGGCTAAAATTGACTCCGCTCAAGTGATGCTAATTCTAAACCTGCTCCCCACATTAAAGCACTTTGGTTAGATACTGGTCAACGGGGGCAAAATCATCAGTCAGGATAGGCACGTCTGATTCAATTTCACTGGTCCATAAGTTATCTGAATAACCACCGAGCCAATTATTCTCAACGTCACTCTTGACCGCCACTAGGATTATATTTTGAATCTTGCCGCCATTCTTCGGTTCTTGAACCGGGAAGATATACACATAATCATAGAGTAATTTATACGTCGCGTATTCGGCGCGTAGAAATTTGCCCGTATCGCCTTCTACCGACGCGATGATATTCATTGCCACGACACCGCCTTCGTTGAGCCGATCAAAGACCCTGCCGGCAAATTCCTTGGTTGTCAGGTGGAAAGGAATTGAAGAGGCGAAAGCATCGATAAAAATAGCGTCGTATTTACTGTTTGTTTTATCCAGGAATACTCTGCCGTCTTGATGAAACACGTCTAGCCGCGGCGAATCTTGAAGGTTGAAAAACTTTTTTGCCAGTTCCGTAAGTCCCGGGTCTATCTCTACTACATCCATTTCAGCATTTTTATTCTGAGATAAAAAGTATTTCGGATAGGAATAAGCACCCCCACCGAGCATTAATGTTTTTTTAATATCAGGATTAAAATACCAAACTAAATCAAAAAACTTAGTATATTCCACAACAAGCTCATCGGCGCCTGCCCCGCATCTTTGGAACAATTGTCTTCGGCGATTGTCGCAAAGCGACTTTCGCTCCAAAGGTGCGGGATCAAGGAACATAACCGACTGAATGTAACGAGCTCCCGTGCTCAATGTACGCATCGGCCTTTCACTTACGGGGTCAATGCTATCCGATATCCAAACTCTATTGTATTTCGTATCTACATCCAAAAAATCGACAGCGGCAAACTGATGCCGTAAGGCCAAATTAAATAACGGTAATGCGGAAAGCGCCAGAACCAAAAGACATCTAATTTTTATTTTCACCGGATAGACAAGAAGCGACAAAAAAATCAAGAGTGCCGCCAAAGAAAACAGCAGATTGGTGTTGCCAAAGTAAGAAATTAAAAAGAATCCCGTGACATACGTTCCGACAATGCTCCCGACGGTTGATATTGCATAGAGATTGCCGACGGTTGAGGCGATACGACTGGAGTCGCTGAAATACAGTTTCACTGCATACGGAGAGATGGCTCCAAGAAATATATTCGCGGGAGTGAAAAGAATAAAAGCCCCCAACAAAGATGCCCACCTAATATCGGCTATCTGCGATTGGACGCCGAACAGAACGACCGACTTGAATATTGCCACCAGGCCCACCGATATTCCAGCTAAAAATACCATGTAAGCGAGTATTTTATAATCCGCCCTTGTGTCCGCCGCTTTTCCGCCCAGATAATAACCAACGCTTAAACTGGCCATCACAACTCCTATCAAACTTGTCCAGACAACTATGGAAGTCCCGAGATATGGGGCAAGAACCCTTGCACCGACGAGTTCTAGAATCATTACAGCCGCCCCGCTTATAAATACCGTTAACTTTAATAGCATTCCAAAGATTGTACGTCTCTTTTATAAAAAGAACAACTTAACCCTCCAAAACAAGATAGTTACAAGTAAGAAGCGAGAGCCATTCTTAAAATTTCTCGCTTTTCTAAGTCCTTTTTCCAAACACTGTTGGAGCGACTTCCATTCACTTTTAATCCGGTCGAGAAATTTATTTCTTTGGCAAATTTTTCGAGATTCCCCCTCCGGCTTATTATTATTTCGTGAAAACGAGTGCTGACCTTTGATTCTATGTTAAAATTGTCCAATAACTTCTGAACAAGAAAAAGGATCTCGTTATTGTGCTGATAACCCCTTACCTGTCTTTTCTTGCCTCTAAAATCCATGGAACCCTCGTCATTAAAAAAAGCTGTCAAAAATGCTCTCTGTCGTTCTATGTCTTCAAATAAAATACTATCTATCAACTCGTTGCTCTTTTTAATGAATAGGTCTCTCAATTCCGAACTAAAATAACATATCCGTATCACATCGCCAGACGTTTTATATACACTGGGTTCGTGGTTGTAGATTGATTTCATTCTGGTTTTAAAGTTTTCTATCAAAACAATACTGCGATTGTTATAATTAACACCTGCTTTATGTATTTCGCCATCAAAAATAGAGTGAGCTACAAGATTTACAAGATCGGGAGTCCACCTGTCAAACTCTTTACAATGACGATTCTTCCAACTTTTTCCTTTTAAATTCGGCCTTATTTTATTTAACCTATCTAATAACTCATGTTTGATTTTTCCGATTAACTTGGGAGTATGAGGAATGTTTTGCACGTGATAAAAAATGCTGGTCTTGGATCTATTAAGCAACTTAACCATTTCGGCTATGGTAAAATCCTGCCTTCTTAATTCAATACATTTTTGCTTAAATTCCAATGAAGTCATTACTTAAATTTTAACATAATTTTTCTATATTTTCATTAGTTTTATCAACAGAAAAACCGCTCCGACTCAAGTCGGAGCGGTTTTTTTTCATGTCCGCCCGGTTGGGATCGAACCAACGGCCAGTCGCTTAAAAGGCGAATGCTCTACCACTGAGCTACGGGCGGGGATACTGACTTATATTATCAAAAAATCACCTTGACTTCAACTTTTTTTAGTTAGACCTAAAATTAAAGCCCCCCGCACCAGTTTTTGAAAAACTGGTGCGGGGGTTAATGTTTCAAACTGTTAACCACAAGGAATACGCCACTCAATATCATGGCTACGCCAACAGACCATGGTAATAAGTTAATCTTGCCTGATTCGCCTAAAAATAAGAGTCCGATCATGCTTGATAAAATAACGCTTGATGAGGTAATCATATAGAATACAGAAACATATCCCTGCGGAAGATGAAGTCCAGTAACACTAGCTACAAAAGAGAGGTTGAGGAGAAGGGTTGCAACAACAGCAATGACCGCACCTTTGGGCGTGTAAGCTATTGATGAAAATAGCGGTTGCCCACGCCCGCCAAGCAGCAAAACAACAAGGGCTATCCCGACTGCATAATTGATCATTATGTAATCCTTGGGAGAAATTCCCATCTGAACCGAGATCCTCACAAGAGGGGCGCCTATTCCGAGAAGAAGAGCGGTAGCCAGAGCCAGCCACAATACAGAGCCAGTCACTCCGGACATATCTACCCTGTCTTAATTTTAAATAACTTGAGAAATAGTATAACAGGATACAAACTCGTTGTCTAGGTCTTCTTTTTGAGCAGCTTGTATATCTTGTCGGCGTTTTTATAAACGAGTTCACGATCGCCGATAATGCACACTCTCAAAGCCAAATATTCTTTCATTTCCTCTTTAAGAGAGTCGAAAT
>Ga0209542_10017135_pt1 | contig 11921 bp, 8 predicted proteins | sample RifCSPhighO2_01_FD_184028 | JGI IMG/M metagenome (GOLD analysis project Ga0209542, IMG submission 184028) | Soil microbial communities from Rifle, Colorado - Rifle CSP2_plank highO2_0.1 (SPAdes) (version 2) | ecosystem: Environmental > Terrestrial > Deep subsurface > Rock core/Sediment ...
CCTTTTGACTCAATCACGTCAGGATAGATCGTTCCCTGAACTAAAAACTTAGCTCCTATTTTTTTGGCTTCCCTTTCAAAAACTCCGATAAATGTTTCGCCGATTTTCTTGCGTTTGGTTTCCGGATCGGTTACATCTTGCAAGGCTGTTAAAAATTCCTCTTCCGCATCTATTATTTCAACTTTCATATCATAATTTTCCTTAAAAACCTCACGCAATAAATCCGTTTCACCCTCGCGCATCAACCCGGAGTCAATGTAAAAACAAGTTAGATTTTCGCCAATCGCTTTATGAACTAAAAGGGCTGCAACCGAAGAATCAACTCCGCCGGATAAAGCACAGATAGCTTTTTCATTGCCTAACGATTCACGAATATCGTCTATCAAACCTTCGGTAAAAACCGGGTCCAGCTCCTGACGGACAGGTTCAACCCCGCAGATTTTCAAAAAATTAGACAGGATTTGCTCGCCAAATTGAGTGTGAACCACTTCCGGGTGAAATTGGAGAGCATAAATTTTACGCTTTTCATCGGAAATAGCCGCAACCTCAATAGTCTTTGTTTTCCCCAAAACCTTAAAACCATCAGGTGCCTTTTTAACTTCATCCCCATGATTCATCCAGACTGCAAACTCATCGGTAGTTCCTTCCAAAAGGGGAGAGTCTTTTTCCCTCTCAAACACAGCCGGACCGAATTCTTTAATTTTTCCCTCTTTAACATTGCCTTTAAGTTGATAGCCAATTAGTTGTTGGCCATAACAGATTCCCAGTATCGGAATATTTAATTGATAAATTTTAGGATCAACCGAAGGAGAATTTTTAGCAAAAACAGAAGCCGGACCACCGGAAAAAATAATTCCTGAAGGGCTTTTTTCAACTATTTGGGTGACTGCGTCCTCAGGCTCCACCACCATAACCGTCTGCCCCAGTTCACGGATTCTTCTTGATATAAGATGTGCAGTCTGTGAACCAAAGTCGATTACGATAATCATGTTAATAACCAAGATACAAGAAACAAGTATTCCAAACAATAACCAATCTTAAAATTTTAATAACCAAAAGATTTGATTATTTAGAAAATTGAATATTGTAATTTGTTTGTAACTTGTATCTTGGATACTTGGTCATTTAAAGTATGAAATACCGTTTTTAAAAATCTGTAATCCAGGTCCTTCTTTAGGGATTTTAATTCCTTCTCTTTTGTATTTCTCTTTAAGCAAAGGTGCATCGGGGCGTTGGTTAAAAAAGAGGGCTCTCTCAGGATGGGGCATAAGCCCGAATATTTTTCCCGTTTCATCGGTTATCCCGGCAATACTTTCAAGCGAGCCGTTTGGATTAGGCTCGATATTTTGGTATTTACAAATATCGCCTTCGTAATACTTCAAGACTGCCAAACCTTTTTCTTTAATCTCTTTTAAAGTTTCGGAATCCGCGTAAAACCTGCCTTCGCCGTGGGCAATCGGACAGGAAAAATTATCTAAACCTCGCAGCCAGGGAGTTTCCTTGCCGCCAACTTCCAAATCCACCCATCTGTTGATATATCTGGCGTTTTTGTTGTATTGCAGAGCTACCTGGCGTGAGCCATATTCCATCTTTAGCGCCGGGACAAGGCCCAAATTTGCCATAATTTGGAAGCCGTTACAAAATCCGATCACTAATTTATCCCGGGAAATAAATTTTTGAGTTTCTTCCCAAAGATGATCACGGAAACGGTTGGCATAAGCTTTACCCGAACCGGTATCATCACCGAAGGAAAAGCCCCCCGGAAAAACCATAATCTGAAAATTATCCATTTTAACTTTGCCGGAAATTAAATCATTAATGTGGACGATTTTGGACTCGCCGCCGGCCCAGTCAAAGGCAAATGCCTCTTCTTCTTCACAATTTAAGCCGTATCCCGATAAAACTAAAACTTTAGGTTTTTTCATTACCAATTCTTAAACCTCCTCCGGTAACTTTCAAGGACTTCCTGGACTGGAATATTTATCACGATCGTATTATTTATACTGGTTATCTTAATTTTAGGTTCTGTAGTTATTTTTCCGATTTCGGCAAATTCAATTCCCTTCATCAAACTTTCAAAAGTTTTTTTGTTTTTAGGATCAATAGTTAGAAGAATTCTGCCCGTCGACTCCGAAAAAAGCGACTGTGCATCAAATACAGTTTTGCCCGGCAATTTTTTCAAATCAATATCCATTCCGAGCATTCCGGCCATACTCATTTTGGCCAAAGCAACAGCCAGACCTCCCCGATTGATTCCAATTCCGGCACTTATTAAACCTTTTTCCAGAACTTTCGCATAGGTTTTATATGTTCTCAAATTTTTAACAGGATCTGTTCCGGGCACTTCTTTCCCCTCAAACCCCAAACTTGAGTAATATTCCGATCCGCCTAACTCCGGAAAAGTTTCACCCAAAACATAGATTAAGTCTCCCTCGAATTTAGCATCAATAGTTACCGCGCTACCAACATCATCAATTATTCCCAGTGAAGTAATGAGCAGAGTCGGCGGAACGGAAATTTTAACCGGATTGCCTTTATCGTCAAAGCCTTTGAAATCATTAAACATTGAATCTTTACCGGAAATTAGAGGTGCCAGGTAGGCAACCGATAAATCATGAACACCCTCACAAGCCCTCTTTAACTGGCCAAGCCTTTCCGGATCATTAGAAGAACACCAACAAAAATTATCAAGGAGAGCAATTCTTTCAGGATCCGCACCGGCTACCACCGCGTTCTTAAAAGCCGTATCGATCGAGGCCGCTGCCATTTTATACGCATCCATTTCGGAATACGAGGGATACATTCCCTGCGACAAAACCAAACCTCTTTCCGATTTGTAGAGTGGTTTTACAACCGTTGCCTCAGCATTTATCCGCCCTCTCCCCTGCACCGGGTAAGTTACCGCAGTGCCTTGGACTGTGTGGTCGTATTGAGTGGAAAGAAAATCAAATCCGCTGTTATTCAATCTTCCAATCATATCCATGAAGTCCTTGTTAAGATCTTTTCTGTCTTCTAAATCCGGCTCCGCAAAGTTATGAGTTATGAGTGATGAGTTTTGAGTTCTCTTGGGAAGTCCGTCATGTAAAAAGCCGAGCCCTAAATCCAGAACAATTTTTTTATCATATTTAACAACGCACTTACCGGACTTTGTAAATTCCCCGATCACCCAGGCGTCAACCCCGCGCGATTTCATCAACCCTTCAAATTTTTTCCATTTTGTCTTCGGGACAGAGAGAGTCATCCTTTCCTGGGATTCGGAAATCCAGATTTGCCAGGGGTCAAGTCCCGGATATTTTAAAGGCACTTTTTCTAAATTTACCAAAACCCCACCGGATTCTTTAGCCATTTCACCAACCGAAGATGATAATCCGCCCGCTCCGTTATCGGTGATTGAGTTATAAAGACCCAAATCGCGCGCTTCTTTAACTAAAGCATCAGAAAATTTCTTTTGGGTAATCGGATCGCCGATCTGAACTGCTGTTGAGGGCGAACCGGTATGCAATGATTCAGAGGAAAACGTGGCGCCGTGGATCCCGTCCAGTCCGACTTTGCCGCCGATCATAACAACATAATCACCCGGCTTAGCTTTTTTCTCCCATGATTTCCGGCCGGCCGATTTTTTAGGAATTAACCCGACTGTCCCGCAAAAAACCAGAGGCTTGCCTTTATACCGATTATCAAAATACAAAAATCCCATTGGTGTCGGTATTCCCGACTGGTTGCCGCCGGCATTAACTCCGGCGATTACCCCCTCCATAATTCTTCTGGGCGAAAGCATTACCTGAGTTTTTTTGGCATCCCTGTATAAAGGCTTGCTGTCATCAGGATCGGCAAAGCAAAATCCGTAGGTGTTAAAAGCCGGTTTGGCTCCCAGCCCGAAACCCAAAGCATCCCTGTTAACCCCGACAATCCCCGTGATTGACCCGCCGAATGGGTCCAAAGCCGAAGGAGTGTTATGGGTTTCCACTTTATGAGTAATTAAGAAATTCTCATTAAATTCGATAGCGCCAGAGTTGTCATGAAAAACAGAAACTAAAAAATTCTTTGTACTCTTCACTTTTTGTTTTTCTCTCTTCACTTTTTCGGTTGCCGATTTGATATAGGTTTTAAATAAGCCGTCTTTTAGCTCATCCAGTGGATCGGCAAATATCGTATGCTTGCAGTGCTCACTCCAGGTTTGGGCAAAAGTTTCCAGCTCAATATCGGTCGGTTTCCGGCCCAACTTTTTAAAATACTCCCGGATAGTTTTCATGTAATCCAAATTTAAAGCCAGAGGTCCCCGGCGCTTACCGTCAGCCCCTAAAACCCCCTGTTGTCCGATTTTTTCCAGTTCCTCATCGGAAACATTTAAATCAATATCCAACACTTTGTTTTTGCCCTGAATTGAAACTTTAGGAATTACAAAATCCATCCCGCCTACCTTTCCGTATTCCTGCCGGCTTTTGATGTGGGCCCGGTGGATTAAAGGATTATGCAAACTTAATGCCAGAGATTCTATTTCGGATTTAGATAAATCACCCTCAATTAAAGTAACCTGAGAAGAATAGACGTCATCACCGTCTTCGAATTTGATTTTCAGATGATCTTCGATTCCGGTTTTTGTTGTTTTGCCGGTATTGTCGGTCACCCCCGGTAAAAATCCGATCTCTATCGCCCAGTCGAATTTTATATCCAGATTATGATCCAATTCTATAAAAAGAGTGTTTTCGGAGCCGTTGCTTCTGGTTCTGATTTTAGAACCTTCGGTAACCGGGTTCATAAGAGTCAGGGCTACCTGTTTTAATTGTTCACTGGAAAGATTTTTTCCGGTTGTATATATATCAACCAAATTTACCGACTTAATTTTTTTATAGAAGGGGAGATTTTGAAAATTTTTTTGCCTGACGGTCGCTCTGGTATCGGGAACTTTTTGATATACGGCGATTCTGGAAATCATTAATAATGCAGGCTAATAATATACGAAAATACGGATAAACACAAGCTTCATAATAGACTTTTTCTTTCTGCTATTGACTTATCTAACCAATCAATTACTTTCTGAGGGTGGTGCTGCCAGAACGACTCGACGGGTACTTTAAGAGACTTTGATTTTCTTTCAATCCCGTGACGACCGGTAGCAGAGATTACAGCAACCAATAATTCCGCGGCTTGTAGTTCTAATATTAGAGGGAGTCTATAACTAAACAAAACTTCATTTGGAACATGCACTAAATTTGCCAGGGACGGAACATTATAGTCTTTTGGCAAATCCGCTCTTCTTGCTATCCATACACCACGGGAGCTAAGAGCTGTACAGAACTCAGTAGTTTCAGGCGTATTTGCTCCATAAAAAACAAAACCTCTTTCAAGCATTCGCACTTTATATAATTAACCTATAAATAAAGCAAGTATGTATAATATAAATATGTTAAAAGCGGTAATTTTTGATATGGACGGAGTTTTGGTTGATACCGAGCCTTTAGCGGATTTACATTTTTCCAGATTTTTAAAAGATCAATTTAATATTAAAGTTGATCCGGAATTTTTCCAAAGATTTAGAGGAAGTACCAGTAAACATTTTTGGGAAATAATAATAAAAGAGTTTAATTTAGAGTCAACATATGAAGAAATTTCTGAAATTGCCAGGCCAAGATATTTAGAATTTTTAAAGAAATCAGATCTTCAAGCCATTCCCGGAATCAAGGTATTAATTGAAAATTTACTAAAAGCAAATATTAAAATTGCCGTTGCGTCTTCCGCTTCTCATAAACGGATAAAAACAATTCTGGAAATAATAAAACTTGATGACAAATTTGAGATTATCATTTCAGCAGACCATATAAAAAACAGCAAACCACATCCGGAAATTTATTTAATCGCTGCCAAAACTTTAGGTGTTGACCCTAAAGATTGTATTGCCATAGAGGATGCCACAAATGGTGTATGATCTGCCAAAGCTGCCGGCATGAAAGTTATCGGTTTTAAAGATTCAGCACATAATACCCAAAACCTTGCCGCGGCTGATTTGATAGTTAAAGATTTTAAGCAGTTAACTCCAAAGATTCTTGAAAAGATTTTTTAGGACGGCCTTGTTTACGTAAAGATCCTTTCGTAACCAAGACCCTTGCATGAGCCATTCCTTGCTTATTTAAATATCTTGCTCTATCCTCATCAATACCCATCTCTAAACCAATATCTTTAAGTGGAGTCTCAAAATCTTCTCTCCGAGCCTCCAAAACTTCCCTCTCTCCTTCAGGCAACTTGGGTAAAACTGTATCTAAAATCACATTCGCCTCAACACTCTCTAAATTCATGTCAATTCCCAATCTTAAAGTATCTAAGCGAGTAAATCTTTGTCCTCCATCAGATCCAATCTCTCTTCGTCGCAAATTATTTAACCTCCAATTTACAGCTTGAGTTACCCATCCGAAAGTAGGAGCACCCGTAAAGGAATTTGCAACATCTCCTCTTAAGCCGTCTAACCTCTCAAATAAAACGATATATACATCATGAATTGCATCAGCCAATAACTCAGGATCCCTCTCGCCTAAGGATAAGTATCTGCGAGTCACAATTCCCACTGAGTCTTGGTAAAACCTCCCGAACCCATCAGGATTTCTCGGATAGTTAGTAGCTTTCATAGCATCATATGCTTGAGTTGTTGGTTCTATGTGTATATTTCCCATATTCGGAAAACTAGTAGTGCCAGAAGGTGCGTTCGTTAGTAAAAACCATCGGGATTCCGGCTTTGTCTGCAGCCTCTATCGAGGCCTTATCATTAATCGATCCGCCGGATTGGATAATCGCTCCTATTTTGTGCTTGGCTGCCAGGGAAACCACGTCATCAAACGGGAAAAATGCATCCGAGGCGAGAACCGCACCTGCAGCCTTTTCTGATGCAAGTTCAATCGCCATTTGGGCCGCCCTGTACCTTGAGGTTTGACCTGTGCCGATACCGGTGGTTTGCGGTAAAACTTTATCCATGATAATTACGGTATTTGAGCGCATCCTCCTTATAAACTTCCAGGCAATTTCCATCTGTCTCATTTGATCTTCACTGGGCCTGGCTTTGGTAACGACTTCCCACTGCGCCCGATGAAGCCTTGGCGAAGTCGGGTTATCTCCGGATTCCACATCCCAATCAGCAGTTTGATAAGTAAAACCGCCGATTATTTCTTTAACAACCATATCTTCCCTGGATGGTTTTTTGATCCCGTTTAAAACATAAACTCCCATGCTTTTCCTTACTTCCTTTAATATTTCCTGGGCATCTTCTTCTATTCCCGGTGCTGCCACGATGTCGAATAGTCCTTTTCTTTCGTCCTTAAACGATGTCACGATTTCGGCAGCTTTTTTATCAAAGGACTTATTCATTACCACTATCCCGCCAAAAGCCGATTCCGGATCGGCATCAATTGCCCTTTGCAGAGCCTCCGAGGGAGTGGTTCCCAGCGCAATTCCGCAAGGAGTGTTGTGTTTTATAACTACTGCCGCGGGCTCATCAAATATCCTGACAGCTTCCAGCCCGGCGTTTATGTCGGTCACATTCATCATTGATAATTCCCGCCCGGCAATATGGGTAAGATTACTAAAAGGCGAAATAACACCTGGAGTTAAATATAAAGAAGCGGACTGATGAGGATTTTCGCCATACCTTAATTCTTTAACTTTGCGGCCTGCAATTGTTAATTGGTCGGGATAAATAACTTTCGTCTGTTTTCTAAAAAACTTAGCCACCTGAGAATCATAAAAAGATATATGTTCAAAAGTTTTAGCTGCCAGCTCAATTCTAAAAACTTCATCTTTTTCCTCAAGCTTACGAAGCATCAGTCCTGAATCATCAATAACATTGGGGTCAAGGAGTGGGTGGCGTTTTAAATATTCTATAACCTCTGGATAATCACTTGGATCAATAACAGGAAGAACATTAATGTAATTTTTAGCGGCAGAACGAAGCATAGTCGGTCCTCCAACATCAATATTTTCGATTTCATTTTTTTGCTCAAAAGGATAAAGGTTGCAAACTACAATCTCAATGTTTAATAAACCAAACTTTTCAGCCTGCTTAACATGTTCAGGATTAGATCTATCAACCAGCAAACTGCCTTCAATCTGCATACTGATGGTTTTAATCCGGCCGTCCAGCATCTCAGGAGTTCCGGTAATTTCCTCAACCGGAGTAACTTCAATATTGGAATCTTTCAAAAGTTTAGCCGTTCCGCCTGTAGATATGAGAGAGTACCCCAAAGATTTTAACTCTTTGGCAAATTCAACTATTCCGGTTTTATCAAAAACGCTAATTAAAGCGTAGTTTGCAGGCATAAGGGTAAAAGCAAACTGTGTAATGATAGCCAAACCCCGAATAAAAGACAAGCCGGGGAATTTTCAATTTAAAATTTTTAATTTTCAAGCAAATCTAAATTTCTAATTTTGAACTCTTGCATTGAATAATTTGCGTTAAAAAATCTGAAGCGAGCTATCAGGGGGAGTTGCCTGCTCCGACGAAGTGGATGCAGGAGGGGGTCAACCCCCGATTAGCGAGCGTAAGATTTTAGCAAATTTTTCACTGCAAGCGCCTTTTGCTCCGCTTTTGGCGGCAAAAGTGGAAAAGGCTTCGCTTTGCGAAGACTTGAAAACTAACCGAGAAATTTATTTATGAGTTGATTTGTCGAAGAATCATGGTTTAAATTTTCAGTATTTCCGGATTCAATTTCACTTAAAATCTTTTTGGCTAAAACTTTGCCTAGTTCCACACCCCATTGGTCAAAAGAGTTAATATCCCAAATTACCCCTTGGACAAAAACAATATGTTCATAAAGGGCAGTCAGCTGACCTAAGGTATACGGTGTCAGTTTGTCAATTAAAATTGTATTTGTTGGCCTGTTTCCCGGCATGACTTTATGAGGGATTAATTCATCAGCCACGCCTTCTTCTTTGAGTTCTTCAGGAGTTTTCCCAAAAGCAAAAGCTTCGGTCTGGGCAAAGAAATTCGCCATTAATTTAGCGTGATGGTCACCAATAGGATTTAAACTTTCTCTAAACCCGATAAAATCTGCCGGAACAATCCTGGTGCCCTGGTGCATAAGCTGGAAAAAAGCATGTTGTCCATTAGTCCCCGGTTCGCCAAAAATTACCGGGCTTGTTTGGTAATTAATTTCTTCACCATTCACCGTCACTGATTTACCATTACTTTCCATCATGAGTTGCTGAAGATGAGCCGGAAACCGCCGTAAGTACTGGTCATAAGGCACAATCGCTTGAGCTCCAAAATTAAAGAAATTGTTATTCCAAACACTTATTAGCCCTAAAATTACCGGCAGGTTTTGGGAAAGTTCAGTATTTTTAAAATGTAGATCCATTGAGTGAAAGCCTTTAAGTAACAGGTTAAATTGTTCCGGACCGATCGCAATCATTAAGGATAATCCAATTGCGCTGCATAAAGAGTATCTGCCACCAATAAAATCCCAAAAAGGGAACATATTCTCAGGATCAATGCCAAATTTTTGCACCGCCTCCAGATTGGTTGATAAAGCAACAAAATGCTTCGAAACAGCTTCCTGCCTTTTGGCTTCATCCCCGACCCGATCGGGGATCCATAAATTTCCATCCGTTTGCCGGATTCCCTCCTCTTCAGGAATAACAGAATTAAGAATCCAGCTTCTGGCGCTTTGGGCATTAGTCATGGTCTCTTGAGTGGTAAAGGTTTTAGAGGCAATAATAAATAATGTCTCCTCAGGATTTAGGCCGTAAGTTTTTTCGGAAAAATCGGTCCCGTCAACATTGGCTACGAATCTGACAATCAAATTGCGGCTGGCATAAAACTTTAAAGCCTCATATGACATAACAGATCCCAAATCAGATCCGCCAATACCAAGGTTAATAATATTTTTAATGGGTTTTCCGCTGAAACCCTTCCACTCTCCATTTCGCACCTTTTCGGAAAATTGTTTCATCTGCTCAAGTACCGAATTAATTTCCTCCATTACATCCGCCCGCTCAAAATTTACCGGAGTATTTGACACATTTCTTAAAGCCGTGTGCAAAGCAGCTCTGTTTTCGGACTTATTTACAATTTCACCCGAGAACATCGCTTCAATTTTTTCTTTAAGTCCTGCTTCTTGCGCCAGTTGAATTAATAATTCAAAAGTTTCTTGAGTGATCCGGTTTTTGGAAAAATCCAGAAGTATATTTTCAAATTCTACCGAAAACTTTCCGGCACGTTCCGGGTCTTCTTCAAAAAACTCCCTTAAGGTTTTATCTTTATTAGAATTAAAATGCTCTTGTAGTTTAGGATAGGTGGGGAGCTTCGTAAGCATCAACAAAAAGTATTGCACAAGCAATTTTCTCAATCAAGCACTTTCTTTATATTTCAAACTTTAGCTTGACACCTCTCAGGTGGAAGGCTAAATAAATTAACAGCTTTAGCTTGCTAATCATTATGAGTTGTTGTAAATTTATCTAGTTATGAGCGAGAGTTTTAGTCTGATCATTTTTGGTATTACCTCAAATTTAGCCCAGAAGTATATTATTCAGGCCCTTTACGACATGGAGGAAAAAAATGTCCTACCCAGGAAAATGACGGTTGTCGGTAATGCCAGGGGGAAAATATCAGAAGTTCAGTTTTATGAATATATTAAGGATGCATTAGTTAATAAAAAAAGCCGGCACCATCAACATGAAATAAAAGAGGAGGTTATGGAAAGTTTGCTTAAAAAAATGCATTACATTGACGGACATTTAGATAATCCGGAATTTTACATCAGGCTTAAGGATTTTCTTAATAAAATCGCCAAATCCACCAAAGGCAAAGATGACCGTATTTACTATCTGGCAACTTACCCCGATCTATACCAGGACATATTTGAAAATCTTAAAAAAAACGGATTGACAGAAGAGGAAGAGGGTTTTGTCAGGTTAATGATTGAAAAACCTATCGGCAATGATTTTAAATCGGCAAAAGAAATTAACGATTTATTGGCCAAGTATTTCAAACAAACCCAAATCTACCGGATGGATCATTACCTGGGTAAGGAAACTCTACAAAATATTTTAACTTTCAGATTCGGAAATGGTCTGTTCGAACCGTTGATAAACAAAGAACACGTTGACCACATCCAGATTTCGGCTACCGAAGATTTCGGGATCGGTGCCCGCGGCGGGTTTTACGATATTGTCGGCTGCTTAAAAGACGTCGGTCAAAACCACCAGATGCAAATGCTGGCTTTAGCAACTATGGATGCTCCTGTCGAATTTTCAAATGAGGCTATAACAAGAGAAAGAATTAAAATTATAAAATCACTAAAACCCGACCCGAAAGAGGTAGTCTTCGGGCAATATAAAGGTTATACGAACGAAAAAAATGTTGCCCCTGACTCCTCAACCGATACCTTTTATGCCTATAAAGCTGAGATCGCTAATGAGAGATTAAAGGGGGTTCCAATCTATGTCAGGGCCGGAAAAAATTTAGCCCAAACAGTTACCGAGATTTCTATTGTCTTTAAAACCCCCCATAACCGCTTATATAAAGACTTAAAAAAAGGCATGGAGCCGAATGTTTTAATTTACAGGATCCAACCTAACGAAGGAATTGTCGTCCGCTTTTTAACAAAAAAGCCGGGAGTTATGGAGCTTGAGGAGAATTTTTTGCAATATTGTTACCGGGCCCAGGATCCCTTAAATCCCCATGCACTTCCCGACCCCTATGAACGTTTAATTTTAGATGCAATTCGCGGTGATCAGACGTTTTTTGCAGACGCGCAAGAGGTTGAAGCTTCCTGGAAATTTGTTGATACCTTAATTGAAGCCAGAAAAAAACCAATTATTTATCAACCCGGTTCCTGGGGTCCTAAGGAGGCTAAGGAATTAATTGAGAAAGACGGACGGCAGTGGCTTGAGCCCTCAAACGCTTTTTGCAATATTCCCTTGCCAATTAAATAACTGCT
>Ga0209542_10017136_pt1 | contig 11921 bp, 9 predicted proteins | sample RifCSPhighO2_01_FD_184028 | JGI IMG/M metagenome (GOLD analysis project Ga0209542, IMG submission 184028) | Soil microbial communities from Rifle, Colorado - Rifle CSP2_plank highO2_0.1 (SPAdes) (version 2) | ecosystem: Environmental > Terrestrial > Deep subsurface > Rock core/Sediment ...
GTCTGCCCTAAAATTTAACGCACGCGCTGCGTTCTTGGGCAGACCACGGTCTGCCCCTACAGTAAGCACACAATTTTTCTTACAATCCCTCTTTGAACCCGGTATAATTTCCCCAATACTATTGAAAACCATGATCAGCGTCCCCACCTTCACAAGGAAGGGAAGAAAATCGACAATGGATTTTGTCAATAAAATCAGGTAGGTACGGGAATGAGTGAAGAAAATCAAACCTTATATTGTTCGTTTTGTGGTAAAAGCCAGCACGAAGTTCGAAAATTAATTGCAGGCCCTACCGTATTTGTTTGCAACGAATGCATTGATTTATGTAATGATATTTTGAGGGAAGAAGAGCAAACCCAACCCTTTGAATCTCAGGATAATTTACCCACCCCCGCCGATATTCATCGCAAATTAGATGAGTATGTTATCGGGCAAGAATTTGCTAAAAAAGCGTTAGCAGTTGCCGTGTATAATCACTATAAGCGTTTATTTTCAAAACAATCCACTAAACACCAGAAAGAAAAAGTAGAATTAGCCAAAAGTAATATTTTGCTGATTGGGCCCACCGGTTCTGGTAAAACTTTACTCGCTCAAACATTAGCACGTATTTTAAATGTTCCTTTCGCCATTGCAGATGCGACGACCTTAACAGAGGCGGGCTATGTGGGCGAGGATGTCGAGAATATCATCCAAAAATTATTGCAGAAATGTGATTATGACGTAGAGAAAGCTGAAACAGGCATTGTTTATATTGACGAGATCGATAAAATTTCGCGCAAAACCGACAGCCCCTCTTTAACGCGGGATGTTTCCGGTGAAGGGGTACAACAAGCTTTATTAAAATTGGTTGAAGGAACATTAGCAGCGGTTCCTCCTCAAGGTGGGCGTAAACATCCGCAACAAGAATACTTGCAAGTGGATACCACGAACATTTTATTTATTTGCGGAGGTGCCTTTGCAGAACTTCATAAAATCGTTCGTTATCGTACTGAAAAAGGTGGCATTGGTTTTAATGCAGACGTTCACTCTAAAGATGAAACATTATCCGCCACTGATTTAATGAAAAACGTGGAGCCACAAGATCTCATTAAATTTGGGTTAATTCCTGAATTTGTAGGCCGTTTACCTGTGATTGCTGTGTTGGATGAGTTAGATGAAGAAGCATTGATTCGTATTTTAACGGAACCGCGCAATGCGCTGGTCAAACAGTACAAAAAATTATTTGAAATTGAAAATGTCGAATTGGAATTTCGTAAATCTGCTTTAGTAGAAGTAGCAAAACGTGCCATCACACGCAAATCCGGAGCACGAGGTTTGCGAGCTATTATGGAACATACCTTGCTGGATTTAATGTATGAAATTCCGTCGGTAGAAAATTTGAAAAAAGTAGTCATTGATAAAAATGTGATTACGGAAGGAAAACCTCCCATTTTCGTGTATGAAGGAGAAATGCTACCGGAAGAATCTGCTGAAGAAACAGCGGTGGCAGTGGAATCCATTCCTAAAAAACTGCCGGATCGAAAATCAGCAGGTAAAGGAGATGGCTGATGCCCGATTCAAAAATATTACCTTTACTTCCACTTCGTGATGTCGTTGTTTTTCCCGATATGGTGTTGCCTTTATTTGTCGGGCGACAAGATTCTATTCACGCTCTTTTAACAGCAAATGAAAAAGACAAGCGTGTTTTTTTATTAACGCAACGCGATGCGAAAATTGAAAATCCTAAGCCGCAAGATTTATATGAAGTTGGCACAATTGCTAAAATACTTCAATTATTGCGTTTACCGGATGATACTGTCAAAGTATTAGTGGAGGGGATTGAACGTGCTCGTATCATCGATACTATTCCCGCTCTCGATCATTTAAAAGTTTCTATTAAACCCCTGCCTTCAGAAATTGTGCAAGCCTCTCCCGAGCTTCAAACGCGTATGCGGTATATTGTAGAAGCTTTTTCAGAGCTTGTTAAAATCAATAAAAAAATCCCCAAAGAAATTTTATCGGCGCTTTCCGCTATTGAGGATCCTTATAAATTAATCAACAGCATTGCCAGTCATTTAACCGTAAAACTCAGTGCACGCCAAGAATTACTGGAAATGACGGATACGCTTGTTTGTTTAAATGCATTACAGGTTATATTGGAAGAAGAAATTCAGCTCGGCCAATTGGAAAAATATGTTCAAACCCGTATCAAAGAACAAGTCGCGCAAAATCAAAAACAGTATTATTTAAATGAAAAATTAAAAGCCATTAAAGAAATTCAAAAAGAGATAGGTGGGAGTGGTGAGAAGGGAGGCAATGATGATTTAGATGAGCTTGCCAATAGAATTAAAGTTGCCGGTATGTCCCATGAAGCCGAAGAAAAAGCCACAACGGAATTAGAAAAATTAAAATTAATGCCCGCCATGTCGGCAGAAGCTACTGTGGTAAGAAATTATTTAGATGTACTCTTGGGTGTTCCCTGGCGAAGACGCTCTAAAGTGACGAAAGATCTTAAAAAAGCGCGAAAAACATTGGATGATGAACATTATGGATTGGATAAAATCAAGGAACGTATTTTAGAATTTTTAGCCGTCAGCCACCGGGTAAAAAAATTAAAAGGGCCTATTTTGTGTTTAGTAGGACCGCCTGGGGTAGGTAAAACCTCGTTAGGACAATCAATTGCTCATGCCACCGGCCGTAAATTTGCTCGTATTTCTTTAGGGGGCGTGCGCGATGAAGCAGAAATTCGAGGCCATCGTCGAACCTATATTGGTGCGATGCCTGGAAAAATTATCCAAAAAATTACCAAAGCCAAAGTAAAAAATCCTCTCATTATGCTAGATGAAGTGGATAAAATGACCATGGATTTTCGGGGTGACCCGGCGTCTGCCTTGCTCGAAGTATTAGATCCTGAGCAAAACAGCGCATTTAATGATCACTATTTGGAAGTAGACTATGATTTGTCTCAAACCATGTTTATTGCCACCGCCAATTCTATGGATATTCCTGCGCCTTTATTAGACCGGATGGAAGTGATTCGTTTGGCAGGCTATACAGAAGATGAAAAACTTCATATTGCCCTGCAGCATTTAATACCTAAACAAAAAGAACAAGCTGGTCTTAAAAAACGCGAGCTTAATATTTCTCCTCAAGCGGTTCGCAATATTATTCGTTATTACACCCGCGAAGCAGGCGTTCGCTCATTGGAACGTGAAATTGCTAAAATTTGTCGGAAAGTAGTGAAAGCATTAGTAACCACTAAAAACCCCGTTACTATTAATATTACTCATCGGAATTTGGAAAAATATCTAGGCATTGAACGGTTCCGATTCGGAGTAGCTGAAACAGAAAACCGTGTAGGCCAAGTGACGGGTTTAGCGTGGACCGAAGTAGGGGGCGATATTCTCACTATTGAAGCACAAGTGGTCCCGGGTAAAGGCAAAACTCTTTATACGGGCAGCTTAGGGGATGTGATGCAAGAATCCATTCATACCGCGATGACCGTAGCACGTTCTCGAGCAGCTTCATTGGGAATTACCAACGAAGTATTTCAAGACAGCGATATGCATGTGCACGTACCTGAAGGGGCTACTCCTAAAGATGGACCCAGTGCTGGGATTGGAATGTGTACAGCATTAGTGTCCGCACTCACCCATATTCCTGTGCGCGCTGAGGTAGCTATGACCGGTGAGATTACTTTACGCGGTGAAGTATTGCCCATTGGAGGCTTGAAAGAAAAATTATTAGCCGCTTTACGCGCCGGTATTAAGCACGTCATTATTCCTAAGGAAAATGAACGAGAGTTAAAAGAAATTCCTAAAGAAGTGACACAGAGTTTATCCATTCATGCCGTACAATGGATTGATGAAGTATTTGATTTGGCGTTAACGGAAAAGCCAAAACCCTTATTGCAAAAAACAACCCCGTTTGTTCCACCTACTTTGCAATTAGAGGAAACGGTTAATACCCACTGAGTCATTGAATATTGTATGGTGTTTTTCTTCTATGACCACATTAGCGCGTACTCCTGATTATTTTGCTTTATTACAGTCTGCTTTGGATATCAGCCGTCAAAAAAATGCCACGGCGGTTGAAGCGGCTTTATCAATTGAGAATGGATTTAATGTCGATGTTCATGAGGGTGATGTCGAAAATGTAGAACATCACACCAGTCAAAGTCTTACCGTAACGGTTTATAGAGGTCAACGAAAAGGATCTGCTTCTAGCACCGATTTTTCATACGATTCTATTCAAAAAATTGTGGAAAAAGCGAGCACCATTGCCGGTCAATGTGCAGAGGATCCTTTTGCAGGCTTAGCAGATCCTGCTGAATTAGCGACGAGTTTTCCCGATATTTCTGCCTATCATCCCTGGGATATTACTCCAGCTGAAGCTATTCAGAAATTAATTGCGTGTGAACAAGAAGCCAAAGCCTACAGCTCCAAAATAGCTCAAAGTGAAAGTTTAGGATTAAGCACGTATCAAACTCATTATTATTATGCTAATTCGAATGGATTTTTGGGCCATGAAAAGGGTACAAATCATACGGTGCAGTGCTCATTAATTGCGAAAGAAAAAGGCCAAATGATGCGCGATGGAGAATACACTACTCATCGCAATTCTCAACACTTGCAATCCTTTTCTGAGCTAGCGCATACATCCGCCGATAAAGCAGTTAAACGATTAGGTGCTCGCAAATTAAAGACGCAACAATGTGCAGTGTTATTTGAGGCTTCCGTAGCACGAAGTTTAATTCGTCATTTTCTAAGCGCCATTTCGGGTTCTAATTTATACCAAAAAAGTTCTTTTTTATTCGATAAATTGCATCAACCCATTTTCCCTTCCTGGGTCAGTATTCATCAAGATCCTTTTATTCCGGAAGCATTAGGCAGTACCACGTTTGATTATGAAGGTGTGCGTACGCGCAAACTGGATTTTGTAAAAGAGGGCGTATTAAATAGCTATATGTTGGATAGTTATTCCGCTCGTAAACTCTACATGAAAACGACCGGTAATGCAGGAGGAGCGTGGAATGTCATGGTTAAACCGTCTGTCGCGAAGGATACCCATTTACTTAAACAGTTACAGCAGGGATTGTGGATAACGGAGTTATTTGGACAAGGGGTAAATTTAGTGACAGGAGATTATTCGCGGGGGGCGTTTGGTTTTTGGGTGGAAAATGGAGAGATTCAATATCCCGTGAATGAAATTACTATTGCAGGCCTTTTGCCCGCTATGTTTCAACAAATTTTGGCGATCGGAGCCGATCAAGATTTTCGCAGCTCGGTTATCACGGGTTCTATTCTCGTCGACAATCTGACCGTCGGTGGACTCTAACTGTTTATGTAGCCTGGATCTTGCTCTGCAAAAATTCAGGAACCTGAGACTTTAATTCCATCAAAAGCTGAAGCCCTACTTTTTCTCGCTCCGCCAGAACTTTTCCCCCATGGCTTGCTAGACTCTACCCCCCCCTTCGCTTTTAGTGGCGTTTCAAAAATTCCAGCAGAGTGAAAAAAGGCAGGCGGAAATTGGATGGCTGTTGTCTATACTTGTTTAATGGATAAAATGACTAAGATACCCGATACTTTAATAATAACTATAAAAATCAAATAGATATGTAAATACATTTTAATACTTTCTTAATCTTCCCGGCGTATAATAAAAACAACGGAAAAGATAAAACGCAATAACATACTAGCCACTGGAGTGGCAAACTGAAAAACAGGGGCCTCTTATGAAGCCACACGATGAAAGACAACTCCGACCCGATCAAGGTGGGTTATTTACACGCCGAGGAATATTTAAATTTTACGACCCCACGACTCGTTCACAACAACCGCCTGTAAACACTCCAAAACAACAACCTCCTGCTGCCGGTGAAGGCGGGGGTGTAGGAGGAGGTGGAGCTGTTTCATTAGCTTCCAGTGCTTCTGTAGCCTCCGCTTCTGAAGAAGATCCATCGACTGGCCAACCGCCTGCGAGTGGAGAGGCTAAGGAAGAAACACAAAAAAAAAGAGTAGCAACGAGGGATGAAGTGAATCCCTTGTGGGAAAAAAGCTTCGGTTATTTTGCCGGTTTTATTTTAAGTGTGGGTTTTGCCGTTGTGACAGTTTTTATTGCCTCTCTTCTGTTGCATTATGCCGTGGGCATTGCATTTGGCAGTATTTTATTCTGGCAAGTCATTGGAATTATTGGAGGATTGGCATTTTTATTGGCGCCGCTTATTACAGCTGGCTTGAAAAGGATTCGGAGTTCTCTGTTGAAAGTGGGGCTTATTCGGAGATTTCTTTTAAATACTTTTTTTCGTGATTCCACCGAGGCTTCTTTAGACCAAGATATGTTCGATTCTCGGAGTATGACAGAGATTTTAAGGGATTTCTTATTGTATTATTTTGGATTTATCTCTAACACCACCCAAAGTAATTTAGACACAAAAGTTAAAGCCGCAAAATTTGCGGGTCGGTGGGGTTCTAAAGCAAAATTTGTTTTAAATGGGTATTTTTTAACCGTGACCTTGTTAGCAATCCCTGTTTTCTTTGGAGGTTCGTTAACGGCTAGTAATCCACTTTTCTGGGCCGTTATTGCCTTTGGTATTTTTGCAGGCGGTATTAATGGAGGAGCCTCCAATAATAATGCCTTAGCGTTTGGATTAGTCAGTTTGGTTCCCACTGAAGTGCCTAAAAATGAACGCAATTTTTATGATCCCGAAAAGAATAGCCCGCTCAATATCTCAGTAGCTATTTTAGTCACCCTATTTTCGATGGGCTTTTCATTAGCCATGCTCTATTTCTTATTGCCGGTTTCCGCGATGGGGCCTGTTGGGCTTGTGGGTAAAGGTATGGTGATGACGATTGCCGCCATAGGATGTTTATGGTTAGGAAATCGTGCTTATGAAAAACGCTGGGCTCGCCCAAAGATAGGTAGACTTTTTAGTGGAGCCAATGGAATGGCCGCAGGGGCTACCTGTTTTGCGGTAGCGCTCAGTTTAATTTTAAGTTTTCACACCGGCCTTTTGGGAAATCCTATTATTCAAGTCGGATTAGTGGGCGCTGCTGCGATTTCGTCTATGGGTGTGGCAAAGGGATATTCTGCATTAACGGAGTTTATTTGGAACCGGTTTGATGCTCATATTGGGGGTTGGTTTAATCTCGTTTTTTACGGAGAGAAACGCAAAATAGGAGAAGGCGATAAAGTTATTAAAAAAGTTACTGAAATTGTTATAGGAAGCACGAGAGGAGCAGTGGATCTCTCTGAAGACGGTGAATTGGAAATAGTGGGCCATATTTTGCAATGGAGAAGAAATAAATACCGAGTGGATGGAAGAACAGGGCGCTTAATTAAATTAGATGACAATGATAATGACGAAGCGAATCAAGATAATCCTTATTATGTTAAGAAGAGCCAGTACGCTATAGTAGAAAATGAAAAAGCCGGCTGGGGTGAACGCGTAGGTGCCGCATTAGGCGCTTTTTTCGGTGTCTTTATTGTGGTTGCCTTAACCATATTAAATACGAAAGAATTTGCCAGTTTATTTACCTTTGTTCCTGGCGCTCCTTGGGGTAGCTCAGGGCCGATTCCTCCTTTTATGATTCCTCATTTGGGCGCTGTCGGGGGATTAGTCTTAACCTATGTAGGTTTAGTTTCCATTCCTATTTCGCTGATAGGAGCCATTGGTAACTTTGGCTTGTATTTTACCTGCGTCACAAAAGCCCTTCGAAAAATAGGCCGTAAACGAGATGAACGGCTCCAATTAAAACGCAATGGTGAACTGAATGGGATTAGATTAAGTGGTGAAGATTATACGGTTGTTGAAACTCAGTTAATGGATTATAACTTTTTTAGCGCCCCCCAAGATACTCAAGGCGGTATTAAAGGTTGGTATTATTGGGTGGAAGAAAGAACGAAACGTTATTATACCTGGGTAGTGTGGTTCTTAAATGGGTTGGGTAATGGCACATTAGCAGCATTGCCCAGTATGGGAATTTTGTATGTGTTGCACCAGGGTATGCACGTACCTCATACCTCTATGACTCTTATGTGGGTAGTGGGTGGTGCATTTTTAGTCATTGGTATGATTGCTTCTATTACCACTACCAGTCAAAGCTGGGCGTATGGTTATTATACGAAAACAGAATTACAAAATACGGTGCGAGAGAGTTTATTGAACGCGCAAAAAATGGAGAATTTGGTAAAAGCATTATTACATCAAGTGGGACGTAACCCCGATGAGCTTAATTTTACTGCTGCTGCTAAAAAGGATGAAGCAGCAAAAGCAATCGCTAATCTGCTTTTTAATGTGAATGGCTTAGATAGTAATCAAAAAGCCAAAGTACTTTTAGCCAACAAATATTACGACCGAGCTATTGCTATTCGAAGTGAGATGGATGGCGCGATTAAAGAGGCCAAAAGGGCTTATAGTGGTACACATCCGGTGAATAGATTTTATAAGTGGTCCGTTTGTACTGTGACAGGAATATTCGTGGCTATTATTACCTTCTTACCTTATATGTTCGGATGGGTAGACAAAACCAAACCGGGTCAACAAGCGGTTTGGGCGGAAGGAAGAAGAAGGGCCGCCGATAGAGGTCGAGCAAACGCTGGAATCGCGGCGGCTGACTTGGCTGTTGCCGCTCCCGTTCGGGGATTTCACCTTGCGATGCCACCAAGTGTGGCTCCCGCTAGACCGTCTGGAAAGTCAGAGGGCAAGCACCCCCATTAATTTTCTTCGCCAAACTTTTCCGTAATTAATTGCTCAATGGCTTTAGCTGCCTCTATTTCATCCTCTCCTTCAAACGTGAAGGTAAGAGAAGTGCCACAGGGCGATCCTAAAGAAATAACATTTAAAATATCTTTAACGTTTAGCGCCCGGCCTTTGTAATCCACCGTAATTTTAGAGCGAAATCGTGTGGCTAAGTCCGATAATTTGGCAGAAGCGCGAGCGTGCAAACCTAATTGGTTTGTTAAGATAAGGGTTTTTGGGATCATGCCCTTACTCTTGATGTCCTTTTCGGCGTTGTTTGTATTTATTAATTTCTGTGGTTAATTTTTCCCGTAACACATCGATGGATTTGTATAAATCCTCCGTTTCAGCGCGCGCATCGATGGTATGATCAGGGACGAGTAAATGCGCTTTTGCAATATGGGCGTTTTTATGTATTTCTAACACTACATGGGCGCTGATAATATTTTGGAAATGCTTCTGTACTTTATGCATCATCTCGGTAGTTAAAGCTTTTAAATTAGGCGTTATTTCTAATTGATGGCCGGTAATTTCAAGTTGCATACTTCCTCCTCGTTATAATTCAAATTCATCGCCCAGGTAAACTTTTCGTACCATGCGATTTTTTAAAATATGGCTAGGTTCGCCTTCGGCAATAATGCGTCCCTCACTCACGATATAAGCACGCTCACAAATATCCAGAGTTTCACGCACATTATGGTCTGTAATTAAAATCCCGATTCCCCGTGCTTTCAAGTGTTTAATAATTTTTTTAATGTCAATGATGGAAATAGGATCAATGCCTGCAAACGGTTCATCCAACAGCATAAATTGGGGATCCATTGCTAATGCACGGGCAATTTCCACCCGGCGTCGCTCACCACCGGATAATCGAATACCCTGAATATTGGCTAAATGGCTGACATGTAATTCATCCATGAGCGATGTTAGCTTGAGAGAACGTTCAGATTTTTCGATGCGAGGATTTTGTTCCAGAATGGCTAAAATATTTTCCGACACGGTCAGTTTTCTAAAAATAGAGGGTTCTTGAGGTAAATAACCAATGCCTAAGCGGGCACGCTGGTGCATGGGAAGGGTGCTAATATTCTGTTCATTCAGATACACGGCTCCTTTGTCTGCTGTAATTAAACCTACCACCATATAAAAACAGGTCGTTTTTCCTGCTCCATTGGGCCCTAGCAGTCCTACAATTTCATTGGCTTTAATTTCAATAGAAATATCGTCCACTACTTTGCGGGTTTTAAAGGTCTTTTCTAGATGTTGAGCGCTTAACATGGTCATGATGTGGGAGTATACGTCACTTGTGTGTCAGATAAAAATTTAATTTCGCCCGTCGATAAATTGGCGATAGCACCCCGTGCATGTGTTACGGAATCGGGACGAATCACGATCACGGGTTGGCTGGTTTCAGCAAGGTGCGTTTCCGGGTAAACCCACATTTCATCGGTTTTGATAGTCATAGGGTCCCCCTTGGCTATTTTTAGGCGCTCCACAATCACATGGCCGCGCAATTGGATTTTTTTATTACCTTCAGAAGCAATGCCTTCAGCAGCGGTCACTTGCCAAGATTGATGACGAGAATCAAAAAATTGAATATAAAGATTGTTAAAATGAGTGCGATTATTTTTCTCGTAATGAGTCGCTTCGTCGGCTCGCATAAACTGTTGGAGATTGCCTTGTTTATCGTATTGAGTGTATTGGAGCTTGCTCATAAAAGCATTAGGATGTTTGTTCCTTTCGCGTTCTTGGCTGTCGATATGAGTGGTCAGCATAAACATGGTGCTTAATGCGGTGATTAAAATCAATGTCAACGTAAGCCATGTACTCGAATAAAAACGAATCATTTGATGGAAAAGCCCAATTGTAATAAATCGTGAAGGTGAATGACTCCTTCGGGTTGATTCTGGGTATTCACAATAACCAAGGAAGTAATTTTGAACTGCTCCATGATAGCCAGGGCGTCTGCCGCCTTGGTCTCTGCTTCAATAGTTTTACATTCTTTCGACATGACATGCCCCACCGGTATGTTTCGAAAATCGATTTTTTGCTGAACGGTGCGGCGAATATCCCCATCCGTATAAATGCCTACCAATTCACCCTGGCTATTGACGACCACGGCTAGTCCTAATCGTTTTTCAGTCATTTTAACCAGCACCTCGTCCAAATACTGATGCTCTTCGACAAGGGGCATTTGTTCACCCGTATGCATAATGTGGGAGACTTGAAGCAACAAGTGTTTTCCCAGCATTCCGCCCGGATGAAAAATAGAAAAATTTTCTTGGGTAAATCCTTTTGCTTCCGATACCGCAATCGCGAGAGCATCTCCTACTGCAAGGGCCGCTGTTGTGCTAGCGGTGGGAGCAAGCCCTAGTTGGCCAGCCTCTTTTGGCACTTTGATGTTGATGTTCACAGCGGCGGCTTTTGCCAGGGTAGAGCCTGCGCAGCTGATAGCAATAAGAGGGGCTTTTAACCGTTTTAAATGGGGCAACAAATCCAGGATTTCCACCGTCTCACCCGAATACGAAATAGCCAAGATAACGTCCTGCTCTGTTATCATGCCCAAATCCCCATGGGTCATTTCTGCGGGATGAAGATAAAAAGCAGGGGTACCCGTGCTTGCAAAGGTAGCAGCCATTTTTCGACCAATATGGCCGGACTTTCCCATGCCCATGACGATGAGTCGACCCTGGCCCTTCAGAATAAGCTCACAGGCGTGATGAAACGTGGGGCCTAATGTTTTTTCTAATTGAACAAGGGCTTCATATTCCGTGTGGACAACCGCTCGGCCGACCCGGCAAAAATCGAAGGTGGTAGGAGAGGTCAGGGTTGGGATCGATTCGTTCATAATCAACAAATTATATAAGTATGTGCCTTGGGCTTCAAGATTCAACAATTATACACTATAATGCCCCCATGTCAGTGATTAACAGGATTTCTATTTTAGGATGAGCCGCCACCCCAAAAACGAGATGGTTGAGATTCGTCAGGTGCGTTTTAGACGTGGTGACAAGCTCATTTTTGAAGACTTTAGCCTCACCGTTCCCCGCGGCAAGATCATTGCCGTTATGGGCCCGAGCGGCACTGGCAAAACCACCTTATTAAAATTAATTGGGGGGCAATTACGGCCTGAAGCAGGGGATATTTTAGTGGATAATATTTCCATCCCCTCTCTCTCTATCAAGCAATTATATCAAGTGCGTCG
>Ga0209542_10017138_pt1 | contig 11920 bp, 9 predicted proteins | sample RifCSPhighO2_01_FD_184028 | JGI IMG/M metagenome (GOLD analysis project Ga0209542, IMG submission 184028) | Soil microbial communities from Rifle, Colorado - Rifle CSP2_plank highO2_0.1 (SPAdes) (version 2) | ecosystem: Environmental > Terrestrial > Deep subsurface > Rock core/Sediment ...
CGTATTGCCGCGCTTCGCCCATTTATTGTTTCTGCCCTTCAGGCGCGGCCGCGCCCTCGGCAAGCGGAATATTTTGCGCGGGCGGAACCGGCGCGTTTTTATCGGGCGCTATGACACGCCGCTGGTTTTCTCTCGCCTCGTCATCGGCAGTGTCGGCCAAATCCCGTTTCGCCTTGCGTATGGCGAGAATCTGGGACGGGTCGGAGGTGATTATCTGGTCTTCGGTATAAGAAGCGATGATTTTAATCGCGACGTGCTTCAGGCCGGCGAAGAATATTCCCTCCCCCACATCCGATTCCAAGAGCAAGTACTTCTCTTCGTCGGATAACTTAAATGTTTGTTGGACAAGGTCGACGGATGTGGGGGATTGCCGAAGGAGAAGCTGGATTGAAGAGTTGGTAATCATAGGTATTCCGTACGGCGAGTTCAGGAAGTCGGAAACGTCCTGCGTGATGGTGGAAATTCCAAGGAAATATTTTCTTCCGCGCTTCGCGATGGAGAAAAGGAAGGAAGCGGTGTCCGCGGAGCGCATCATCCACCACGCCTCGTCTATGACAAGCAGGCGCTTCCGCAGTTCTTTGCGCACCGTGTTCCAGATGTGGTGCGTGATTATGTACATTGCGACCGGCTTCAGGTCGTCCTCCATGTCTCGCACGGAAAAGACGACCAGTTTTTTATTCATGTCCACGTTTGTCGGGCGGTTCATGAAACCGGCCCACGTGCCCTTCGTATATTTGGAAAGCCGCTGAACAAGCGAATCGCTCCCTTCCATTCCGGAGAGCACCAGTTCAAAATCGGAGAGAAGCGGCGGCTCAATCTGCGCGAAGTTCGCCTCTGCCGTGATATCCTTGAGCGCGTAAGTTTCGGTTATCGCCCTGTCTATCACCGCGTCTTCTTCGGGGGTGAGCCCGCCAAGCATTATTCGGAACAATCCCACTAGAGCGATAATGTTGCTCCGCAATACGTCGGCGGGATTCTCATCTTCGCGCGGTACGGCCAGGTCAAAAGGATTTATATGGTGCTCGGAAGAAAGAGAAATATTGAAATACCGCCCGCCCACGGTTTCCGCGAGATATTCGTACTCGCGCTCGGGGTCTATTACGATTACCTCCACGTCAAACATCAAAGAGCGCAGGATTTCCAGCTTGGTCCCGTAGCTTTTTCCGGCGCCGGATTTGGCGAAAGTCACCGAGTTGTAATTTTCCAGAGAGAAGCGGTCAAACAGCACGAGCGATGAATTATGCCTGTTGATTCCGTAGAGAATCCCGCGGTCGGAGGTGAGGTCAAATGAAATGAACGGGAAAATTGACGAAAGCGGCGCGGAATTTAATTTAGTGTGCACGTTCAATTCGTCATTGGCGAACGGCAGGACGCTCCTGAACCCCTGTTCCTGCTGGAAGAGCGCAGGGCGGATGTACACGAGCCGCGATTCAAGAATTGAGCGAACCTCGGATTCGATCTTATCAATCTCATCTCGCGTGTTGCCGTAAATCGTCAGATACAAGCCGACCTCAAAGAGGCGCTCTTGCGCCTGTTGCAGTGAATCGCGCAGATGCTCAAGGTCCACATAGGCGGTGTCCAGCATCGGGTCGCGGACCATGCCCTTCTGTTCGCGCGTGGATATCTGGCTCTGCACTTCTGCGACTTTTCTCTGGAACTTGCGGAGCATCTCGTTGGTGTCCGTCGGGTGTATGAATATTGATATATCAAGCACTTTGTCTATGTTGATTATGGGCGCGAACCAGCCGGTGGTGAGAAAGCGCGGATATGAAATGACGAAAAAAGTGCGCGCGATTTTCTCTCCCAAATCCAGCTCGCGCGGGCTGACCTTGAGCGCGTGGGGAGCGATGACGTCCTTGAGGTCAAGTACCCCCGCCTCGTAGATTTCCTCCGGCAAAATCGGCAGAGCCGCCGCCTTTGCATCGGCCTTTTTGTTTTTGAATAGGTCAAGGAGAGCCATGGTAATTTAGTACGTAGTAGGGGCACAGCAGATTGTTTTGTTTGTATTCATGTTCTACGTTCTACGTACTACTAACTACTTACTTCTCCAAAACCATCGGCTTCCCCTCCTCTCCGGGATTGAAAAGTTTATACATCAGCTCTATCGCCTCTTCGGTGCCGAGCTGTACCGTGCGCACTCCCGTGCGCACGAGCCCCTGTTGGACGATTCCAACGCGCTGTTCCAACTGCGACACCTGCTCGCTGAAACTCCGGTTCTCTTCTTCGCCGGAAACTTTTTTCCTGCCGCTCCAAGGGAATGCCGAAGCGACCCCCTTCTTCCCGCCCGCGAGCGTGGGAGTGTACGGCACGATTACGAAGAAATTTTTTGTCATGATGTTCGCCGATTCCGTGAAACTGCGCACGAACTCTATGTACTCGCGAATCTGAATGCGCATAAGGTCGTCTAGTTGTTCTTTGTACGCCGCCTCCAATGTCGCTATATACGGCCGGATGTCAAGCATGCGCGACTCCACGAAGATTTGCACCGAAAAATCCAGCGAGTTCAGGAAATTCTGGAATTGCATGATGAAAGCCGTTTGCTCGTCTTCCGATTTGAGAGCGAAGTTGAGCGATGACGCGAGAAGAATGGCGCGCAGGCCTCCGTCTTTCAAAACCACGATTCCATCGCGCACCTCGCTTACGGGCACGAATTCCTGCGTGGATTTTCTGCTCGGCGCGCTGGTTTGAAATTTTGGCATAGAAAATTAGTACGTAGTACGTAGTGCGTAGTACGTAGTTTTTGTTCGCATTGTGTTGGATTTTTGCATGTGTTTTTTCTACGTTCTACGAACTACTGACTATCTGACCAGAGCGTCTTTCGATGTGCGCATCGCCATTACAGAATCAGAACCCAGTTCTCCCTCGCTAGCGACGCCCGCCGCTATTCGCTCCTTTATGTCCAAGCTCCACGCAAGCTCCCGAAGTTTGCTGTCGGAAAGTTTTGGAATGTAGTTGGGGGCTTTTCTCTCCGCCTGCATCTCCTCCCGTTTTTTCTTTGATTGCTTATTGCTCCAGAGATACAGCTTGGTACGCAGAAAATAATAAAATCCGTGCTCAACGGCGTTTATGAACGGGCGCCCGTTATATTTGAGAAACGCGAGCGCTCCGGCGAGCGCCGCGATGCCTAAAATAAGAGGAATTGACGCGAAGGAAGGAAGAATTCTCCAAAGCACATAGCAGGCGCCCGCGCCGCCCGCCACGTATATGAATTGTTTGAATGTAAGAGGCCCAAAAATCTTGTCCTCCACTTCAATGAATTGCGGAACTTGGAATTGCATATGGGTTAGCTGCTAGGGGCTAGCTGCTAGCTTCTAGGCAAAACAAAAGCAGCGGCTAATTGCTAGTCTCTAGTTTCCCTATCATAACACGCAACATCTTGCTCACTTCGATTAGTAGTGAATTTGTTGCTTCAGGATGGCGTGTATGTGTCATTGCGACCGCGAGCGCAGCGTGGCGGGCAGCAATCCAGTGAACGTTCACAATTCTCCCGACAAATCCCGCCATGATGGATTCGCACTTTCAATGAGGACTAATTTCTTTTTTCGAGAACCTCCTTTTATCTGCTTCTCACGTGCGATAGCATCAACAATAGTCTCGTGTACCTCGTAGTACACGAGCATGTGCACGTGATACTTCTTAGTGAAACCATCGACCGTTTCTGATTGGTGTTCCTGCAGTCGTTTTTGCAGATTCGATGTTACCCCCGTGTACAACGTGCCATTTCGCTTGCTCGCAAGAATGTATACGCAGGGAATCATATCGTACATGATGGGAGACACTGGATTGCTGCCCGCCACGCCGCGCTCGCGGTCGCAAAGACACCAAGCGTAGATTAATTAGAAGCTACGAGCTACCGGCTAACTTACCGCTTCGCGATAAGGGTCCCCCTCTACTGCCTTGCGTTCATGGCTCGGTGTTTGCGACATATACGATTCCGATACCGGAGCGCGGACTGCCTTTTCGGTTTTCGGAGGCGGGGGCGGGGTGGAGGGAAGAGGAGAAACAGTATTCGGTATACGGTATTCAGTATTCAGTATGGGGGGAGCCGCATCGGCATTCTCGCCGCCCGCTGTTTCCTGCGGGGGGAGCTCGCGCTCAAGCTCTTCTCGTATGGGAAGAAATATCTTTTCCGCTATGTCTTCCGCAAGCGCGCTCGCGGTTTCTGCAGGGACTCCGACTTCGTTTTTTATATTCTCCTCCAGTTTATCAATCGATTCCAGGCCAAGCAACGTAAGCATTACCTCATTTTCCAGCGCATCCCATTTATCCAGATGGAGTTTGTGGCGTTCTGCGAGTTCCTGCAACTTCTTTTCCAGTTCTGCGGACGCAATTGCGTCTCTCACCGCCTTAGGGAGTTCCTGAAGCCGCTCTTTGAGAATATCGTCTAGTTTTTTCTCTTCATCCATATGTATGTGTATTCATCACGAATTGGTCCCGCTGGTACTTCCAGTCGGAGGAGACCCCGCAGGAGCCGCGGAACTCTCTGCTGTGCCTGCTTGTTGGGCCTTGATTTCTTCAATGAGGGGTTCAAGATTTTTTCTTAGTTTTGCCTTGGCCCACTTCTCTTCATATGCCCCTTTAGCTTTCTGGCCTTTGTAAGTCTGCCGCCCAAGCATGCGCGACAGCATGTTCGTCGCATATCGCTCCGCCGCTTCCGCACCCGGCCTCTTTGACCCTTCAATGGCGTCACTTACGGCTTGCTCAATTCTTCTATACGCATTTCTTGCCGCCTCGCCTTTAGGATCCAAATGCGCGTCATACTCACGGCTTTTTTCTTTGTAAGCATGATTCTTTTCCTCGGATGTCTTGCTGTCTCTTACGGCATTTTTTTCAAACGTTTCAATGCGCTGCGTTAGATTGTCTACGTTTGATCGAGCGTTCTTAATTTTCTGATCTTCAGCATTGATAGCCGAGCGTTTCTGAGCGATTTCTGCCACGGCAGTCGGGTCTCCGTGATTTGCACTTCTCTGCAACTCTTTGACCGCTGATTCCAGGTCATCTTTCTTTGCTTTTGCCTGCCTTTCAACGGCTTGCGCTTGTCTCTCCGCGGCGGCTTTTTGTTGTTGAAGCGTCTGTTTATTAGTATCGGCCTGTTGCCGCGAGGCCTGGGCCACCGCCGCCGCCGCGTCCGCCTGCTGCTTGAGCGCTTCCCTTTGTTGTTCAAGATTTTCGGCCTGCTGCTTGAAGATGGCATCTTGCCTCTGCTTCTCCTTCGCGCGTATTTTTTCCTGGTCGCTCCTTGTGAGGTTGAATGCGGCTTCTGCACGGACAGATGCCGCTTCAGAGGTTCTCTTAGTGTTCTCCGCGAAACTGGCCTTCGCATCTCCGGGGGAGAGAGGGCTCTTGACCCCCGTCTGTTTTGCTATTTGTTTGCCAAGTGTTGATTGCCCCAAATCGTAGTTCTGTTTCGTGAACCAGCCAGCAAGCCTCTGACGGCCTTCAAGTCTTCTGGCGGTGGCGTGTACCTCTGCGTAACGCCTCGGGTCTCTTTCCGGATCAATCTGCGTGAGTTCTCGCCGAGCCTCTCCTAACCGATCGCCCATCGCCTTTTCAATAAGCGCAGCGCCACGCCCCGCAGTATTGCGCAGTGCAAATCCGGCAAAACGCGACCCGAGCGAGAGAGGCAAAGCCGTCGCCATCGCTGCAAAATTGAATCCGCCGATTTTGGATGAGAACGAACTTGCCACTTTGAAAGAGCCAAATAGTAAACCGAGCACTAGTAGATATGCAAAAAGCGCGTTTACGTCCCCTCCTTTTGCGTCCTGTGAAATCAAGCTTCCAAGTGTCCCGCTTTTTGCCTGTAAACTGGAGGCGATTTGCAGGGTAATGTAGAGAAAGATCATTAGAAGCGGTGCCAAGACTGCGCTTCCCAAAAGAGATTTCCACCAAGCGCTCCAGCCGAACTGCCCGTCTGACATTTTCGGTATCAAGTGTGATGCAAAAGCAATTGCAGATGTGAGCAAGAGAAAGATTAAAATAATTGCGCGTGAAATAAGTAGGAATGAGCCGTAAAAAAGAACTATCGCGGCGCCTAAAAGTAAAAGCATCGCAAAAATGGCATGCACAAGCATAATCCAACCACTATTATTTTTGTCAGCAACATTTTTTAAAGAGGCATACGTATCTGCTACTCCGGTTACGCCAAGAAAATTCGTAAATTGCCCCGCAATTCCAGTTTGTTCAAATCCTCCAGAAAAGAAGTTGGTCCCCTTGCTTACGTTCGCTGCCTGGCCCGGTTTGTTCTCGTCAATTATTTGCGATAGGGTTTTTCCTCCACCTTCTTGAGTAGCTGCATAGAATTGCCCTGCAGTGAAGTTTGATGCATCAATTATCATCTTTGTAAAAAGTAGTGAGAAATTTATCAGAATCGCGATTACCAGAACCCGCGCGACCAGTTTTTTATCTCCAAAGGTTTTATTGCCGAGGATTATGGATATTGCTATGAAAGCAAACACGCCAATTATTACTATATTCGCTATGTCGCGAAATGCAGTCCACCCTATGTTTATTCCGGAGCTTATCGGGTTAAATATCACATCTTTAAAAAGAATCACAGCGTTCATAATGGTCCAATTGAAGAGAACTCCGGCTATCGCAAGAGCCCATGCGGCTATGGCGATTAAGAACGAGCTTAATACGGCAGCAATTGTACGCGCCCAACACATGGGGTTGAAGGTGTTCGCCAGAAAACCATCACATATCAAGGGTTTTTCGGCTGCAGCTTCTTGATTTGGTACTACTACACCTGTTAGAGAACGCGCAGCTGCGATGGGGTCTGATCCGGAAGGATACTCAAGAACATTTAGATATTCCATAATTTCACTCACTCTTTTGGTTTTTGCGCTAGCATCGCCTGTTCCATCATAAGCCGACAGCGAACGTTTTAGACTAATTAAAGCAGCTCCCCCATCTATTCTCTGCTTTCCGCTACATCTAGCAGTCTCAACCGCAACGTCCTTGCCGACACATTGATACGTAAGAAGTGGTGTAGCCGCATATGCCTTCATGGGGCTTGCCACGAAGACAAACGCCAAAAGTAATAGTGCCAGAACGAGACCTCGGTAAAAAAGCTTTCTGTGTTTATTAACAGCGCTCATATCTTCCATTTATTCGTCCAATTTTGGATTACGGCCGTGTTGTTCACGTTGCACCAGCCGATATTGGGGTCCGTGCTGTCCCCCCACGCTTTTATGGTGTCCGTTACAAGAGCCGAGATGGAATTATTCACGTCCTCCAATTGCCTCTCCGCATCTTTCAGGTCGTACTGGTTGTGAAGCGCTTTTTGCGCGACGAGCGCGTCCAATTTCTGGAGCGCGACGGCCTGCGCGTCTGGTGATTCGGAATTTGTGACATTTACAATCAGCTCGTCTACGCTGTCCACCGCGTCCGAGGCCGCGTTGATGCGGGCCGCGGTCGTGCTCGCAAGAGGCGCTATTTGCGAATCAACCACTCTCTGCGAATACGTTGTTGACGTTGCAATCTTCAGGGAGAAACTGCCGGAGCAGGTCTGCGTCCCATCCGAATTTTGCGTGCAGTTTCCGACCGCGGCCTTTTCTTTCACTTGAGGGATTATCAATTCCCAACACTGATTTTCCGCCCCGCGCAATTGCGCTATCGCGCGCGAAAGCGCGTCGGCGGTCGCCTTCGCCGCTTCCAAATACGCCGATTCCACTTGTCTCGCGGCGAGCAATATCTGAAGCGCGGCGTTTATCGCGCTGTCTTTGAGTCCGGCTGATGAATCGGCGATTACTTGATTCAAATATGAGGGGCTGTTCCCACTCCCAGTAAGGAGGCCGATAAGGCCGCTGGCGCTGGAGAGTATCTGGTTGCCGATTCCTGCAAATAGCTGACCCACCATCTGGTCTATGTCGTTCGCGCTTTCCTGTTGGCGGAATCCGGAACCGAGCTTCTGCTCAATCTCGCCGGCGACCAGAAATCCGGGCGTGACGACATTGCCGTTCTCATCCACGACGTCGTATACACCGTTGCCCCAATTGAGCCGAGTCAAAGCAATGTCTTCTTTATACGCCGCGTTGGCCAGAACATAATTTTCTGCGTTCGCCGCTGCCTGAAGCGGGATGCAATTTGAATCGGCAAGCATCAAAACATCATTGAAGTCATAGAATTCCTGGCCATGTTGCACCGCATAGAGGTCTGCAGGAGACCGTGCGTAAGAACATGCCAGCGCCCCTCCCGGATTTTGCGTGTTCGCCTGATACCTGCGATATATCGCCGTTTTCACTTCACGGCTGAATGCCGGATTAAGCGCGTTGAGGCTGGTTCCATTTAGGTCTTCGTTAACAGAATTGTCTCGTATAATCGCCATCTCTTTTGTAAGATCCGTAGAAAACATCGGCGCGTTGGTCATTACTCCGTTTTCAGTTACGGTCCGCCCTGTGTTGAATTGGGTCGTCGTCTGTTTGACGAGATTCGCAATCGCGTTCTCCTTTTGGCGGTTAATCAGCGGGCGCAAAATGCATTCTTTATAGACCAAGTATCCGGTGTTTAAAGTGACAGCCGCGTCAGAAACCGGCACGAATGTACTGCCTATCGCAGAGAGCGAGCCCACGCTCATGGAATATGCCCCAGCATCATTGCACCCGAATATTCCCTGCCTGCTTAAGCCATGGGCGGCGCCCGCCGGCAAAACGAGAATCGCAATCCCCAGACTCAAAAAAACACGCGAGGTTATCTTTATCATGACGCTTTATTTTTTTGATAGGACGCAAGCGCGTTGAAAGATGTAAACACGTCCAGCTCGGCGCTGTTGTACGCGCGCAGAAGAGCCAATGATGCCGCGGGATCATCCGCGTATTTCGCCATTTGCAACAGCGTCGCCGAGAATAAGAGGAGAGAATTCACAACGTCTGCGTGATATCCGACTGCGTCTTTGGGAACGGTTACGCTCTCCGCATTCACGGCCGCCGTTTTATATCTTTCCGCGATTTTCTCCATGTTCGCAAGATTGCTTTTGTCGCCGGTTTCCACATATCGGGCGAAGACGGCGAACTCCGGCTCCGTGTTTTGCAGAAGCGGGAGAAGCGCGGTCCGCATGTCGCTGCGGTATGCGAGCATTCTGCCGTAGGAAATATCCGCATCGGTCTTAATATCGCTTTCAAGAAACGGCGCATATGATACCCGCGCGTCAAAAGATGAGGCGACGCTTTCCGCCGCGCGCTCGCCCGCCGCGGGAGTGTACGCGCCGGATTGCTTGAGGCTGACGTATGTGCCGATAAGCTCTCCGAACGCTTTCGTCCCTATCTGCGATAAATCATACGGGTCAGCCGCCGCGCTTTCTGTTTGCGCGGCTTCGGCGGGGCCGGCGACTGTCGTCGCGATGACGCTCGGAGAATACTCTGAAACAACGTGCAGAGCCTTATCCTTCGCGGACAAGATTGCATTGGTCTGCCACGCAAGTACGGACAAAAGCACCACAGCGGAGAGCGCGGCCGTTGCGGCAATGCTAGAAAACCCGCTTTCATACGCGTGTTTGTTTCTCACGCACAAATTATACACTCGTTTTCCACAGCGTTATGCACAATAAACAGATATGTGTTTATCCGAGGGGAGTCCTTGGAAAGTCCAAGGACTCCCCTCGGAAAAATTACCGACTGAATCTAAACACGCTTCCCGGGTCGCCCGCGGAGAACTTGATGCCTCGGGCGGAGAAAAATTCCGCGAGAGCGACAAAATTCTTGATGAATATGCCGGCGGAATTATCATACGCAAGAATTGCAGGAATTATATCGCCGCCTGCTTTTGTACTTGCAATTACGGCGAGGCCGTCGCCCACCTCAACATAACTTTTTGCGAGAGCCAGATGAAGCGCCTGTACTCCTTCGGGAACGGAACCAATACTTGCTATAGTTTTTCCAAGCTGTGAATAATCGTTCGCCAATAGGATGACCGCGTTAACGGCGGAGGAATCGCCGGATGAATAACCGCCCTGCTCCGGAAAGAAGTTTTTAAGCGCCGTGTTATTTTTATGCGTGCTTTCAAACTCTTTGATATTCGCGCCCACCGCATTGCCGTAATCGTACAGCGCCTGTTCTTCCGACGTTCGGGTTTCTGGTTTGGGTATTGAAACGCTTATCAATCCCCGCGGCAAGAGTGAATATGCATTGTTGAAAAACGAGTTAATTCCGGTATCTGCGGTTTTTTCCGCCTCCGCCGAAGCCGATTGCGCGGGCGGCGAGCCTTCCGCGATATCGGCGCCGGTCTGCGCCGCAATCTGTTCCGAAGCGCCGGAGAAAGGGTTCGGGTATGGGTAGGAAAATACTCGGTCGTCTGTCCCCGCTGGCGCGAAGCCCTGCGAGTCATCTTGCGTAGCCGCATCTATCGGAGAAGTTCCTGCGCCAAAGGCCGATGACGGCTTGGCGAATATATCCTCCCCCGACCAATTTGAAGCCGAGGCGGGACCCGTTTTTATTTGCGGTTCGCGCGTTGCCAGAAAACTTGCGAATAGGACAATAATTCCGGCTATGGCAAGGAGAACAAGAAGCAGGCGCGCGCGAAGCCATTGCATAGCATGTAGCGTATACCGCACAAGGCACCAGGGCAAATCACGCATCAGCATCCCAATACTTAGCCGTACGGCTAAGTATTGGGATTATGAATTCTATGAAGGCGAGGGTGCGTGGGGTCCTAATGATTGAAGCAGTGGCAATGGTAGAATGAGCGAATGGTCAGGCGATTTGCATCGGGAATCCTCTTGTGCGCGGTGCTTCTTCTTTTCAGTCCGAGCGCTGCAAACGCATATCCGTTCGGCGGACGGACCAGTCTCGTGCTCCCGTGTTTTGTATTCGGCCTCGTTCCCTACGGAAGCATTGCGCTCGTTGGGCCTCCAGACCCCGGCCTCTATATATGGACGTTTTTTACGAAGACTTACCCAAACGGTCCTCCGACGCGTCCCGGCCAGTGGCTTTTGGGTCTGACAAGCATTCCTTACATTTGCGTTGTCTTTCCGATAGGGCCGATTGTCGTTCCCGGCATGGCGATTTCAATGATGGGGTCTTCGTGAGCCGGTAGCTAGTAGCTAGTAGCCACAAGAAATTTAATTCAAAATCCTTTTTCCTGCCACAATCCCAATACTTAGGTTTTGACCTAAGTATTGGGATTGTGGCTACGGGCTACAAGTTTTTGGGCGACGCACGCCCACGCCTCCAGCGCCACATCCTCCGCGCGGGCTTTTAAATTTATTTCGCATTTTTCAAACGCGCTTGCCACGGCTTCTTTTCCAAACGTTCCCGCGAGATTGTTGAGGAGGAATTTTCTTTTTGACTTGAATCCCGCGTGCGACACTCTGAAAAACAATTCTTCACTTAAGCTCGCGAAAAAGCTTCTTGAAATATTTTCAATGAGAAGAATTGCCGAGTCAACATTCGGCGGCGGCGAGAAATTTCCTCTCGGCACCTTCGCGACTATTTTAGGAGTTCCGTATACTTTGACCGATAGCGAAAGCAAACTCTCCTTATCGCTTATTATGCGTTTCGCGACTTCTTTTTGTACGAGAAGCGCCATCGTGCGCGGCTGTTTCTCCGCCGTCAAAAATTGCCTTATGATTTCTCCGGTGATGTAGTATGGAATATTAGCCGCCACGACATATTTTCCAGATAGGGCAATATATCGCCCTATCTGATCGGATTTGTCTGGATTCATATCCCGAATATCAGCATTGTGAATTATTAATGCGCCTGATTTTATTTCATTCGGAAATATTTCGTTTAAATGCGCAACAAGCGCCTCGTCTTTTTCAATGGCGACCACTCGCGCGCCGACTTTTATCGCAACCGCAAGAATCTCCCCAGTGAGGGCGCCCTTTCCCGGACCGATTTCAAGCACCGTGTCCCCGCGCTCTATGCCCACGGCGTATACGAGCGCGCGCGCGGCCCATTTCGCTTTCAAAAAATGTTGTCCTAAT
>Ga0209542_10017139_pt1 | contig 11920 bp, 9 predicted proteins | sample RifCSPhighO2_01_FD_184028 | JGI IMG/M metagenome (GOLD analysis project Ga0209542, IMG submission 184028) | Soil microbial communities from Rifle, Colorado - Rifle CSP2_plank highO2_0.1 (SPAdes) (version 2) | ecosystem: Environmental > Terrestrial > Deep subsurface > Rock core/Sediment ...
AACTCGCCCTCATGAAGCTGGAATCGCTAGTAATCGCCAATCAGCTACGTGGCGATGAATACGTTCCTGAGTCTTGTACTCACCGCCCGTCAAGCCAAGCAAGCTGGGGATAGCCGAAATTCCACGCAAGTGGGCCTAAGCTAGATTCAGTAAGAGGGGCTAAGTCGTAACAAGGCACGGGTAGCGGAAGCTGTTCGTGGATCATTTTTTTAAAAGTGTTGACTCTGGTTGAAATCTTAAATTTGGATTTTAACCTTAGGTGTTTAGCTCGGTTCATTTCAAAAACCAGCTATTCGGAACAACTTTGAGAAACTAGTATTTACCAAGAGAAAAATTATGGGCCGCCCAAGCGCAAGTTCATATATGTGAATTTGCGCTTGGGCGCGTCGGTTGAAGATCGCCAGAGAGGGGATTGGCATCTTCCCGACCGCCCTTGGTTTTCCATTGTTCTTTATAGATATCCTCGGTACGCCAATTGGCAGAGCGGGTCGGCAGTTTACCGACTGGTTGTGGATTCGACTTCCACCCGGGGAGCTCTACCATGCAGCTGGCACTTCTTCGCACTTTTTTCGTTGAAAAGGTAAGTGGCATAAACTTACCGCGGCTTCAACGGAAGAAGGTTGCAGTTGCCAGTTGCCTGGTAGATTTCGTGCTGTAGCTCAGTTTGGCAGAGCGTCCCGATACGGCTTCGGGAAGGTCGCGGGTTCAAATCCCGTCAGCGCGATTCTAAAAGCCGTTTCTATTTCTTACATAGAAACGGCTTTTCAACTGTATAAAAATTGACATATTGTTTTTTATAAATTAGAATAGTTACAAGTTTAACCGTCCAGTAAATTGCCTTTGATTTCGCTCAGAGTTCGGAGGTAATTTACTGGACAGTTAGTAGCTAAATGTTGCAGGCGGTACCCTTTTTCTACCACCATGCCGGGGGTTCCGTCTGGTCCATGAGGACAAATGGATTTCAACAAAGGCTATTAGCTGTCCCAGTTTTCTCAAAGTTGTACCTTGTTTCTTGCGAGGGAGTGGTGTCGGCTCCCAGGTGTTCTGTGGAGCCATGCACACTATGGCGCCATTTTCCTCGCATTGCGGGTGTAGCTCAGTGGTAGAGCATCACGTTTTCAGACGTGAATGTCGTGGGTTCAAGTCCCATCACCCGCTATACCGGACGGTTCGCATTTGTAGCTTGCAAGCAGGGCCTCCCCTGAGTATTAGGGGAGAATCTGCCTGGCCAATGGAATTGACCAGTGGACGGCAAGATGCGCTGTGGACTGTCCGGTAGTTTGCAAAATTGGCGACGTAGCTCAATTGGTTAGAGCACCGCCCTGAAAAGGCGGGGGTTGAAGGTTCGACTCCTTCCGTCTCCATTCGGCCGTTTCTTTTTGACGGGAAACGGCTTTTTACTTACATAAAAATCATTGACTCTTCACCCAGATTTTTAAAATCTAGGTGAAAAGTTGACAAATTATTTCACATAAACTAAAGTGGTTGTACTTTATTAATTGTCCGGCAAATTGTTCACTATTAATTTGGCGAATAATTTGCCGGACAATTAGCAAGTGAGTCGAAAGAATCGGCAGTGTTGCCGATCGCAGAGTTTTGGCAAGAGTACGCTCGGAGAAACGGTGTCAGCTTGTGAAAAGGATTTTGTTCCTACTTCCGGATTACTTAATAGTGCGCGAACTGCGCGGTTTGTATGGAACCGGAATTCTCTGTGTGAAAATCTTTTGGTCTCTAGGAAACTTGTTCTTTGTCCGGCTTTTTCTAGTGGCTGCGTAGCTCAATGGTGGAGTACCATGCACAGACATGGTGGATGCGGGTTCGACTCCCGTCGCAGTCGTTTCAAAGTCGTTTCCTACAGGGTTACGACTTTTTTCTTGCAATTTTTCAAAACACAGATTAAACTTCAAGAATCCTGGGGTTGCCAGATCTTGAAACCGACTGCCGGTCAATAATCTCCGGGCATCCCTTTAGCCCCCGGAAAGATGCTCCGACTGGTAGGATAGCTGGCAATCCCGGATTTGTTCTTTGGGGTCGTAGTTCAATTGGCAGAGGACAAGTAAGTTGCTACTTCTGAAAACAGTTGCTATCTGGCGCGCATACCACGTGCAGTAAAGCAACCTTCAATCAGAGGGTGTGACAAACTTCTGCGGGTTCGAATCCCGCCGACTCCATTTCAAAGTCACTTTCGCAAGATCGTGGCTTTTTTCTTGAAAAATAACAAAATTAATGTAAGATAGCATCATGCCAACACTTGGCATACTCTACGTCCGTTGCGTTAGAGAAAGTGAACTTTGAAAAAAGAAGTTGGCACCACAGTCATCCCCATTACTTCAGGAGGGCCGAACCGTGAATTGTTTGTATTTTGCCCATTGGCTCGCGTCTTTCTTCGTCTTGAATGCCGGAGATGGCGCCCGGCTTACGGCCGCCGCTAAGCAAGCGAAGGAAGCCGGCGCGATCGGCTTCGAGCTGATCTGGCACGCGCTCAACAAAATGAGTGCGGCAGAAACGGCGCTGGCGCTCAAGGCAGCCGGCATGTTCCGCGCCAGCATGTGTATCTTTTTCCCAGACGGAATGGGAGACCCGTTGTCTAATAACCCGACGGAGTTTGATCTCGCGGTCAAGAATTTCCGTCAAGCGTGCGGTTTTATCTGCGAGTTGCGGATACACGGCATTGAGATCAACTTCATCGACGGCCCGAGTGCCTGGGTTTTGGGGAAGACTTACAGCCCCTCATCCCAAAAGTATCTCAATGGTCAGATTCTCCGCTTCTATCTGGCTGTTGCTGACGACCTACGTGAAGCGGGCATCATGGTGGCGATTGAGTTGTTGCGTTACGAAGAAGACAAGGTTCTGCAGTCGGTGGACCATGCGATCGCCCTCATTGACCGCCTCAACGCCGCGATTAAGGGCAAGAAGGGCGAAGTGATTTTCGGATTCCATCTTGACGTCCATCACTTTGCTGAGCGCGGTTACCCGATCGCAGACGCAATCCGCCGTCTTGGCAAACGCATCGTGCTCCTGCATCTGCACGGCACGAAGCGGCGGCCGGCGGGAAGCGTGGGAGACGAAATGCCATGGGCGGAAATCATCGCCGCCCTCAAGGAGATCGGCATCACGGGCGTTATCGTCACCTATGAGCCGTTCTCCGATGAGGTTCGCGACAAAGCCGGTGAAGCGCTTTGGAAGGGCCTTCCACCGGCGGTTACTGAACCCAGTGGGATCATCGCCACGCGTGCGACTCTCGTCCAGCATGGCATGACGTTCATGTCCACATAGAGTTGCCCTGGTACGCTCCTAAAAATCTCAGAGCCACTTTCACAGGATTGTGGCTTTTTTCTTGAAAAAAACGCAAAAATAACGTATAGTTGCCATATGCCACAGTATATTACCAAAGAGGGTCTAAAAAAACTGAAAGAAGAATTGAAAAACTTGAAGACCGTTGAAATAGTAAAAATTACCAAGCTGATAAAAGAAGCCGCCGCTTTTGGCGACTTAAAAGAAAACTCCGGTTACCACGATGCCAGAAACGCTAAATCTTTTTTATTGGGCAGAATAGAACAACTTGAGAATGCCATCAATGACGCAGTAATCAGAGAAAAAACACAAACAGATACTATCCAGCTTGGCTCGGAAATAAAAATTCTGTTCGGCGAAGGTGAAGAAAATTATACCATTGTTTCTTCAACCGAAGCTGATATATTGAAAAATAAAATATCGTATCAGTCGCCGTTGGGTCAGCAATTATTGGGAAAAGGGAAAGGGGACGTATTTGAGTTTGAAATTAACGGTAAAAAGATAAAGGTTAAAATATTAGGAGTTAAATAGGGCCCTTGGTATATCGGTAACACACCTCATTTGCAATGAGGAGCGGCGGGAACCCGCAGGGATGGGTCGGAAGGGAGTATCCCTTCCGTGTAGGGAGTTATTCAAAACCTTGGGTTTTGAAGGAGGAGCAAGACGACGCCAGGGTCAAGCGAAGCGGACTCCCGCAGGGTCCACATAACATGAACATACTGTTACATATTCTCTTAATTTTCTCTTCTTTGCTTGGGTTATGGTTGGCTTTTTTTATTTGGCGCAAGAAGCAATTGGGGCATAACATGGTGTGTCCGCTTAACTCCGATTGTAACGCGGTTATTTACAGCAAACATTCAAAATTCTTTGGTATTCCGGTGGAAATCATCGGATTAGGCTATTACGGTATTATTTCTATAGCTTATCTATTTTTCCTCATAACACCTTTTGATGCTAATTCTTTGGTGGTTTTCCTGGTTCTTACATTTAGTACTTTGGCATTGCTTTTTTCACTGTATCTTACTTTTATCCAAATATTTAGCCTTAAACAGTGGTGCGTTTGGTGCTTGATGTCGGCGGGGTTATGCGTTGTTATTTTTACATTGGCAATCTTGGGTTCGGGTTTTGGGTTTGTGCCCCTCTTAATTCAGTATTATGGTATTTTTGTTATTTTCCATGTTTTGGGGGTATCACTTGGCCTTGGCAGTGTTATTATCGTTGATATTTTCTTTTATAAATTTTTAGAAGATTCCAGTATTTCTAAGTGGGAGGCGGACATTATGCACGTACTTTCACAGGTTATTTGGTGCGCATTGGCTATTTTAGTTATTACCGGACTTTGTTTTTATATCGCCAACTGGCAAGAACTTAACCAATCACCTAAATTTTTAGTTAAAATGATTGCAGTTTTGGTTATTATTGTAAATGGCGCGCTGCTCAACCTTCTTGTTACGCCCAACCTGATGAAAATACCATTTGATAAAAAAGATACTAATAAAACAGGCGGCGCCCACTACCTTCGTAAACTCGCATTTGCCCTTGGCGCAATTTCAATGACATCATGGTTGTCAGCGTTTCTTTTGGGAATGTTAAGGGGTCTTCAAGTTGAATTTTTATCACTCCTTTCGGTTTATATTGGAGTTGTGATAATCGCCGTAATTTCAAGCCAGTTTATGGAATGGTATTATGCTAATCGCACGTAAAAAATTACCCTAAAAATAATTGCACTCAGCCAATAGTAAAACTATGAGCTCTCTGAGCAAGCTCCAAAGTGATGTTTTGGAACAAAAATACGGCTCAATATATGCAGAGGTTCTCACACATAGTAAGCATATAAGAGAAGTATTTTTATTAGACCAAAAAAGAATAAAAAGAGAGTATGCCGTTACTTTCTTTCCGGATAAGGTTGATAGGGCTTTGTTACAGGTTAATAAGAAAATAAAAAATGGGGGATTGATCGGAAAAACATTTCGCGATAATGGGTACAATATTATAAAAAGAAAAAAGAAGAATTTTACGATTGAATTGCCGGATTGGTTAAGAGAAGAATTTTCAACTAATAAAATGTCAGCCAAGTCGAGTATCTACGAATTTTGTGTTAAAAAGGGCAGCGAGTCGCTAAAAGTTTACGGAACTATTTTTGAAATTTATAATCCAAATTAAATGGCGTTATCTATTGGAATCGTGGGGCTTCCTAATGTTGGAAAATCCACATTGTTTAAAACCTTAACCAAAAAGCAGGTGCTGATAGCTAACTATCCATTTGCTACTATAGACCCCAATGTCGGGGTTGTTTTGGTTCCTGATGAGCGAGTTGATAAACTGGCTGAACTTTCGAGGTCTGCTAAAAAAATATATGCCACGGTAGACTTTGTGGATATCGCCGGTTTGGTAAAAGGGGCTTCAGAAGGCGAAGGTTTGGGTAATAAATTTTTGGCAAATATAAGGGAAACCGATGCCATTGTGTATGTGTTACGCGCCTTTCAAAACGCAGATATTATAAATACCCAAACGGAAGTTAACCCGCTAAAAGACAAAGAAATTTTAGATGTTGAGTTGATTTTAAAAGACCTGGAAACAGTAAATAAACGAGTTGATAGTTTGGCGGGGGACATTAGAGCCGGAAAAAAAGAGTCAATTAAAGAAAATGCAGTTTTACTGAAAGCTAAAGATTTTTTGAGCCAACAAAAAGTATTGGTGGACCAAGACTGGACAGAAGACGAAATAGAAATACTAAATAGTTTTCAGTTGCTGACATTTAAACCAAGATTATATTTATTAAATGGAGAACCCCAAGATGTAAGTGATGAGTTGAAAGCTGTTCTTAAAAACTATGTAATTATAGCGGTGAAAACCGAAGCTGATGCGGAAGAGCTGACCCGGCAAGAGAGGGTTGAATTAGGGTTACCGGAATTATCGGGGACAGATACGCTTATTAAAAAAAGTTATGAATTATTGGGCCTGCAAACATTTTTGACAACAGGAGAAGATGAAACGCGGGCCTGGACGATTCGCAAGGGCGACAAGGCTCCGCAAGCGGCGGGTGTCATTCACAGTGATTTTGAACAAAAATTCGTAAAAGCAGAAGTTATTTTTTGGGAGGACTTGCTCAAAACCGGGGGGTATGTTAAAGCTAGGGAAAGGGGGCTAGTAAGAACCGAAGGCAAGGAGTATGTTGTTAAAGATGGCGACGTGATGGAGTTTAAGCATGGATAAATAATCTTAATTTTTGCCAAATGGAATTTGTGGTTAGAGATATGCAAGAGAGTACCAACAGCCTGATGCGTAGGCTTGGGTACCGCCCTGCGTATTTTCAAAAAGCAAGTGAAAGTTCTATTGTGCGACCTCTAAGCGGAAGAGATTATCCGCGCTTTCACTTATACATTAAACAACGCAATGCAGATATCTGTTTTAATCTGCATTTAGATCAAAAAAAACCTTCATACGAAGGCGCAACAGCACATAGTGGAGATTATGAAGGAGAGGCAGTAAGAGAAGAAATGGAAAGAATCAAGGGTTTGTTGCTTGAGTAGAAAAAATGACATTACAAGTGCTATACGAAGACAATCATATAATAGCTGTGGTAAAACCAGCCGGGGTTTTGAGTCAGGGTGATTCTTCAGGCGAAAGAAGCATTATTGATGATGTGAAAAAATATTTGAAAGATAAATATAAAAAGCCTGGGAACGTGTTTTTAGGTTTGTTGCACAGATTAGATAGACCCGTTGTGGGAATTATGTTATTTGCTAAAACCAGCAAGGGAGCTTCGCGGTTATCGGAACAATTTAGAAATCATGCAATTGAAAAAACCTATCATGCGGTGGTTTTGGGAAAGCCGGTAAAAAATAGGGGAGTGTTAACCAATCTTCTGGGCAAGGATACTAAAAGCATGAAGGCCCGGGAATTTGAAGATGGTAAAGAAGCGAATTTGTTTTACGAAGTAGTCAAAGCTAGCCCTCGGTATTCTCTGCTAAAAATCAAAATAAACACGGGAAAGTTCCACCAAATCCGGTCCCAGTTATCACTGGCTGGATTTCCCATTTTAGGGGACATTAAATACGGAGCTAAGGAGCCGTTGTCAGGTGAAGTTATTGCCCTTTGCGCTACTGGCATATCTTTTAGGGCTGCCACTGAAGAAAAAGTGGTGAATTTAGCCATAGATTTACCCAAAGAATGGGAATCCCTTTTTAGTTATCCACAGGAAGGGCTTGTTTTGGGGGTAAATACGTAGGATAATTGACTAATAAGTTAGACATACATAATGGTCGACTATCCATCTGTATATGGATAAAATATTCATCTTAAAATTAAAATTAATAATTATTCTAGATTCTACTTTCTAGATTCTAGATTCTAAACAAATGTTATATAGCGATTGGTCATTAACTATCATCCAGCCATTTTTACAGGATTTAGTGGGCTTTGTTGCCAAATTAGTATTGGCAATCGTAGTGTTCGTTATAGGTTACTTAATTTCTGTTGGCATTGGGAAAATTGTGTCTGAAATTTTAAAGTCTGTAAGGTTTAATAAACTTTTCGATAAAGAAGGATGGCATCATGCATTGCAAAGAGCCAATGTTGATGTGAATCCATCGGAATTCATTGGCGCTATTTGCAAGTGGGTGTTTGTCATAGTATCTTTGTTGATTGCCGTAGACATCTTAAAACTTTCACAGTTTGGCGGAGTGTTAACCCAGGTAATAAATTATCTTCCAAATGTGGTAGTGGCCGCGTTAATCTTCGTAGTAGCGGTAATCATTTCCGATATCATAGAAAAAGTAATCCGAGTTGGCGTTGAAAGAATGCATATCGGGCACGGCTACCTTGCGGCTTCTATTGTAAGGTGGGCAATTTGGATTTTCACCTTGTTCTTAATTTTGGAACAGCTTCTGCCAAACAGTGTTTTGATACAAACGTTGTACATGGCGATTGTTTGGGGTGTTGTTGGAGCTGTCGGATTGGGAGTTGCAATTGCTATCGGTATGGGCGGGAAGGATACCGCAGCCGAAATCATTTCGGATATGTGGAGCAAGATTCAGCATAAAGGTTAAAATAGGGAACCAAAAATTAAATTCAGCGGCGGGCAAAAGCCCACCGCTGTTTTGTTATGTGACAATATTGACATATCTGAATTTATAGTATATTTTAAACGCAGCGTTTTGTTTTGTGGCTAGTCCTTTGTTAGGAGGAGCATACAATGCTTCGTTTCACGATCAGTATCGTTTGCCTGTTGTTCGTTTTCCGCAATACGGGAACAGCCCAGGAAGTTCCCGCGATCACCATCAACGCCAACAGCTTCGAGGCTTTCCAGATCGTCTCGAAGTTGAAAGGGGTGAAGGCGAAGATTGCCATCACTCCCAAAAAAATCAACTTCGGTCTTATCGCCAAGGATGGTGTTCTGAACCCGATTGAAAACGCGTATTTGGACGGGTTCCTGGAAACCTACGCGGACGTGATGATCGAAATGCGCGACGAAATGGCCAAGAAAAATCCCAAGATGCTTGAGCGCCTGAAGGATGCGGCCAAAGTTAAGGAGGGGGAGCGCATGAGGGCAACAATGAAGGTGATGGAGGACTACTTGGAAATCAAAGCGGATTCCCAGCTGTTCTTCGAGCGCGCCGAAAAAGTCTACTGGGCGTGGCTCAAGCGCGACAAGCGCGTGACCGTGGAAGAAAAGAAAAAGTGAGCCATTTCCCCGGCTCAACTCTGAGTCTTGTGTTTACTTCAAATACAAGACTTTTTTATTGTAAAAATTCTAGATTCTAGCTTCTAGATACGAGATTCCCATCCACCTATTGACATAGAAATTAAAATAGAATAAAATCTAAACTACATGATAAATCACTTAATCACTATTCCAAAAAAAAGAAGCGAATAAATTCCGCATTTTTGTAGTTGCAGATGGAATCGCTTCAGTAGCGATTTTTTGTTTGTCAAGCACTTACACAATTTTACCCTTGTCAAAATATATCCAAAAGATATATATGCATTTTTGTTGAGCATTAATGCGGCAGGGTCTATTCTATTCATTTTGACTAGGGTCTTATTGAATAGGGTAAAAGGTAACAAAGCATAATATGTAAAGCATACATAAACCCAGTTAAACAATTTTTGTCAAAAGCAAAAATTAAAATTCTAAAAGAATTTTGTTTAACCGGGGTAAAGTTCATCAGATTAAGCCTCACCGCTTAGTCTGGCGATTTTTATACATTCCGGCGCAACTGCAATTGCGCGTAACGAATGTATAAAAATAAAGATACATAAAATCTGTATCTATAGTCCTCTAACTCACAAATATCATCAATTTAGCGATGTGAATTTTCAGACAAATTCTAGGCGCGAGGAGCGAGCGTATCAATTGATACGAAAGCGACGAAGCAACATGGAATTTGGCCAAAATTCACTCGCCCGAAGGGAAACGGAAAAATGGCTGATTTCAGCGTTGCAACTTCGTTGGCTTATCTTCTTTAATCTGATAAGCCTTCTCGTTGCGCCTTGAAATCATCTCATTTTTCCGTTTCTAAATTTGACGATATTTGTGAGTTAGAGGACAACTTACGCAAAGAAATAGGTTATAAGCGAATGGCGGATGCCTTGGGATATCAAAGTGATGAAAGACGTGGCGTGCCTGCGATAAGCATCGGGGAGGTGGCTAGCAACCTTTGATCCGGTGGTTTCTGAATGGGGAAACCCTATTGCGGTAATACGTAATAATCTTGATAGCAATATCAAGAAGCTAACCCGCTGAAGTGAAACATCTCAGTAAGCGGAGGAAAATAAAACAATGAAATATTCTATTTATTTTATCCCTAACGGGATAAAGTGATTAGGATGTTTTACATTCCCTTAGTAGTGGCGAGCGAAGAGGGAACAGCTTAAACCAGAATTTATTCTGGGGTTGTAAGGGTTTAACGTCGGGGGCATTATTTATTTCCCGTATAGTCGGGAGGTGAATAATGACTGTCGAGGGAGAACAGTAAATTATTAAAAGAAGCACCCTGGAAAGGGGCACCATAGAGGGTAATAGTCCCGTATTCTAAAATAACTTTACGCTCCTTGTTAGATTTCTTAAGTACTGTCGGGCATGATAACCTGGCAGGAAGCAGGCCGAACTATCGGCCAAAGCTAAATATTTGATATCACCGATAGTGAACCAGTACCGTGAGGGAAAGGTGAAAAGTAGGGAGTTAATCCCGGTGAAATAGAACCTGAAACCATTTGCTTACAAAGAGTCGGAGCTCCGCAAGGAGTGACGGCGTGCTTTTTGCAGAACGAGCCAACGAGTTTGTCTATCCGGATTGTCTAAGCCCTTACGGGGTGAAGGCGTAGCGAAAGCGAGTGTTAATAGCGCGTTTTCCGGATGTACAAGACCCGAAGCGTGACGAGCTTACCATGAGCAGGATGAACCCCGATTAAACTTGGGGGGAGGTCCGAACCCGTGAGTCGTGCAATCCTCTGGGATGACTTGTGGTAAGGAGTGAAAAGCTAATCGAGTTACGTAATAGCTGGTTCTTCCCGAAACAGCTTTGGGGCTGGCGTCTTTCGTCAAAATGCGGGGGTAGAGCACTAAATCGAAATCCTTGGTCTTTGACCAGGTTTTCGAATTAAACTCCGAATACCGCATTTATTGGAAAGGCAGTTAGACCGTGGGGGCTAAGCTCCATGGTCAAAAGAGTAACAGCTCAGATCATCGTCTAAGGTCCCTAAATGATGCTAAGTGTTATAAAGGAGGTGTTTTGCCCTAGACAGGCAGGAAGTTAGCTTAGAGGTAGCTATCTTTTAAAGAGTGTGTAACAACTCACTGTCCAAACTAGGCCGTTTACGGCCTGGAGGGGTAAGATGCGCCAAAGATTCCCGGGGCTAAAGTATCATACCGAAGACATGGAATAGTGTTGCCTTCGGGCAGCACGATTGGTAGGGAAGCGTTCTTTAACCAGTGAAGCAGGAGGGTAACCGACTGTGGAGGTTAAAGAAGTGAGAATGTTGGCCTGAGTAACCGCAATGGATGTGAAAGCCATCCACACCGAAAGTCCAAGGTTTCCTTGGCAATGGTATTCAACCAAGGGTTAGTCGGTCCTAAGGAAAAGCCGAAAGGCGTAGCCGATGGACAGTCAGTTAATATTCTGACACTTGGATGATTTTTTACTACGTTGCACAGTACAATACTTGCAGCGGATTATGGATTTCACGTTCCTGGCCTTTAAGGGCAGGGAAAATCTGGCAGCAATGCCGGAAATTACAAGAAACGTGCTGTCTAGAAAAGGCGTAGTAAGTCAAAGTCATTCAAACCGTACCGCAAACCGACACAGGTGGACAAGCGTAAGTATGCTAAGGTGAACGGGTGAGACCTCGTTAAGGAACTAGGCAAATTAGTGGCCGTAAGTTCGCAATATGGCCTGCCCAGGTCCGCAAGGATACTGGGCTGCAACAACCGTACTTCAACCGACTGTTTATCAAAAACACAGCTCCCTGCTAAACTCGTAAGAGGATGTATAGGGGGTGAAGCCTGACCAGTGCTGGAATGTTAAGTTTGGGAGTCCTATCCGCAAGGGTAGGGCCCACTGAATGAAGCACCAGTGAACGTCGGCGATAACTATAATCGTCCAAAGGTATTACGAATGCCTTT
>Ga0209542_10017140_pt1 | contig 11920 bp, 10 predicted proteins | sample RifCSPhighO2_01_FD_184028 | JGI IMG/M metagenome (GOLD analysis project Ga0209542, IMG submission 184028) | Soil microbial communities from Rifle, Colorado - Rifle CSP2_plank highO2_0.1 (SPAdes) (version 2) | ecosystem: Environmental > Terrestrial > Deep subsurface > Rock core/Sediment ...
AGGAACTCGCACTTCCCCCGCAGTTATTTGGTCCGGAGCTTTTATGCCATTTTTGGTAAGATTTGGAAATTATTTTTGGGCTAAATTGATCGAGGTGTTGTTTAATGCCACTGTGCTTACCGATGTTGGTTGTACTTATAAATTACTCAACAGAAAATCTTTGGAGAAAATCAAACCCATGTTTTCTTTATCAAGAGGAGACGGCACCTTCAATCCGGAGCTTATAATTTGGTTAATAAAACAAAAATTAGATATCATTGAAATTCCGGTTATTTACAAGGAGAGAATCGGCATTTCTATGTATACCGGTTCCACTTGGAAAGCGGCCAAATTGGGACTTAGAATGTTGCCGGTTATATTCAAGTATTTTTTTAAGAAAATATGAGTCAAGATATTTATTACAAATCCGGTCAATACGATTTTGATTCCAAGAGGACTTTAGTGTGGAAAGAAATTATAAGATTTTTGTCGCCTTATGTTCCGACAAATTCGGTAGCGGTAGATTTGGGCGCCGGATATTGTGATTTTATCAATCAAATAAAATCGGCCAAAAAATATGCCGTTGATTATTCTCCCGATTTAGACAAGTTTGCCGGCAAAGATGTGGAAAAAATCAATAACTCGGTTTTGGATTTGTCGGCCATAAAAAGTGATTCTGTCGATGTGGTCCACGCCAGTAATCTTCTGGAGCATTTTGCCGATGATGACCTCGAAAAAATAGTAGGGGAGGTAAAAAGAATTTTAAAAAAAAGAGGAAGATTTATTTTGATACAGCCGAATTTCAGACTTCAACCGGAAAAATATTTTGATGACCACACTCACAAAAAAATATTTACCGACAGCTCTATTGAAAGTTTTCTTATTGAAAAAGGGTTTAAGATAATACTAAAGAAATCTCGTTTTTTACCGCAGGAAATGAAAAATAATCCGTCCATTATCCCTCAATTTCTTTTACCTCTGCTTGTCCGTGTTTACATTCATTCACCCTGGAAACCCTTGGCCGGTCAGATGCTTTTTGTTGCTGAAAAATTATAAAAATGAGTAATCAAGTCAGTTTATCTTTGATGTTTTCTTTTATAAATTCTAATGCTAGGGAAATAAACCCTTTTTCTAATATTTGATCAATTGCTTTTATAAAAACATCTATGTGCTCTCTCTCGACAATTAGTGGAGGCATGATGTGGAGGGTATCTATATTTGAATCTGAAAAATGGGCAATTATATTGTGTTTGTTATACAGTTCACGAATGAGACTAGCCATCATTAATTTATCTACTGTGTCTACAAAAGGAATCTGTGGAATTTCAAATTCACTATTATTAAATATATTTCGAAAGTTAAACTGCACTGCCTGCATTAGACCTCTGCCTTTTACGGCAACAATCTTATTTGGATATTTTTTTTGCAATTCTTCCAGTCGTTTTTTTAAATAATCGCCCTTTTCTCTCACCTCTTGCTGAAGTTTTTGGTTGCCCAAAATGTTTAAGGCTTCAATGGCTATGGCGCAGGAAACACCGAGTCCGCCAAATGTGGTGGTGTGAAGACTGCTGTATTTTTTTTTACCGTAGGCTTTTTTAAAAAGTTCCCGGCTTGTAATCATCGCTCCCATCGGATACAGACCGCCACCGAGAGCTTTTGAGATTGTTACTACATCCGGAACGATATTTTCATTCTGAAAAGCACAAAATGTGCCTGTCCTGGACATTCCCGCTTTCACTTCATCAAATATGACAAGAGCCCCCGCTTGATGAGAGACCTCTACTACTTTTTCCAAATATCCCGCCGGGGGAGTTTCTATGCTTTGACCTTGAATGGGTTCCACTATGACTCCCACAACTTCATGGCCATGATTTACTAAGGTTTTTTCAAGAGCTTGAATATCTCCGTATGGTATCTCAATGATGTTCTCTTCGGGAATGCCCTGTATGAATCCGTCTCTAATATGCCCGGACCTTGTCATTCCCAAAGCGGTATGAGTTTTTCCGTGGTATGAATTTTGGGTAGTGATAAATTTTTTTCTGTCGGGGCCTTGGGCTTTTTCACAAAGCTTCATTCCCGCTTCAACCGCTTCCGCTCCGGAGACCGTAAAAAAAGAAACAGACAAGGGTTCCGGAAGCAATCTTGAAAGATTATAGGCCAAAGCCGATTGAAGCTTGTGGGGGGCGATTTTAATCGCATTTACTATTTTTTTATCCAGACATTTTTGATTTGCCGACAAAATAGTGGGATGATTGTGTCCCAAGCCGAGAATGCCTATGGCCGAAGTGAAATCTATAATTTTTCGGCCATCTCTCAATCGAATATGGATTCCCTCGGCAGACTCGATATCCATTTTATCCAAACCCAGAATCTGATATATACCAAGCAAACCGGCATTTATATGTTTTTTATACAACTCATTGGCTTGATTCAGGTCAAGATTAAGAGCTTGGTCCAAAGTTAACAAATTATTGTTTTTTTCGGTCATTTTATTTGCGCGTTATTTTGAAAAATTCTTCTGTACATATCCGATTGAAAAATCAAATCCGGGTCGTATTTCCTTTTCAGAGCCAAAAACCGCTCGATATTTTTGTACATAAACCTGAATTCTTCCGGGGTCAGATTTGCGTCTTTGGTTAAGTATACAATACCGCCGGCATCAATAACAATCTTGTTCATTTTACGAAACAACTCATTTTGTTTTTCTTTTTCTTGCGGGCGTCGAGGGATATCCATAGCCAGAGAATATCCATCCATTGAGTAAGAGAGCAGAAACTCGTCTTTTTTATGGATTTTAACGGCCGAGAGATATGGCGGCATTTTATATTCGTGAGTCAAACGAATAAGTCGGGCCATAACATCTCCGGCTTTTTCTCTCGGAATAAGCGGTTCATATTCGTAAAAGCCATGACCAAAAACTTTTTTCCACCCGGGGATTCCGTCAAGAAAAAATGTAAATTGGAAAAAGTCTTGCCTCAATAAACCGTCGTTTTTTACCATTTTATCGACATAATATTTTAGTCCTGATACTAGACGCATAATATGGTCGTTTAAGACACATCTTCCAATTAACGGTATTAATTTTTTTGGAAAGATTAAAAATATTCTTTTTGATATTTTTGCGAATTTTTTTGTATCAACAAATTTTGAATTGTCAGAAACAAAACTACCGGCGTGAATGGTGCCTCTTCCCAGTTGATTGTTTTTGGGGAAACAATCAACTTGTGCAATAGCATACTCGTTTTTTTTAGCCATTTCATCCAAATTGCTTATAAGTTTATCTAACGACACGGATGTGCTTTTTTTAATGGATAGAAAAGGGGAAGGGACTTGAATAAGTTGAAGAGTTATTTCTGTTATGATGCCAAAAAGACCGCAACCTCCTATTACGGCAAAAAACAAATCCCGATTATTTTCTCTTGAACATCTTATACATTCAGAAGAAGCAAGAATGATTTTAAATTCTTTTACCCAATCACCGAAGTTTCCTTTACTGTAACTGTTTTTACCGTGCACATTACTTGATATTGCTCCGCCAACGGTGACATGTCTTGTTCCCGGGACAACAGGAAGAACCCAGTTATCTTTTAGACAATGTATCAATATTTTTTCGAAAGTAACGCCTGCCTGGATTTTTAAAATTCCCGTTGATTTGTTCCATTCAATGATGTCGTTTATCTTACTGATATCTATCACCGTCTGTTTATCATTAAGCCCCTGATCACCGTAACTTTGTCCGGCTCCTATGGCAATAATTTTCCCTCCTCTATCCTTTGTTTCTCGAATAGTAGATTTAATCTGCTCGATATTTTCCGGTTTTACGACAAAGGAAGAAGAAAAGTTGGTGTTTGACCAGCCACTCATCTTTTTTATTTTTTCATCTTTTTCATCTTTAAAATCCTCCATTTTCTTCATAAGAATATCTTTAAATTGACGGTTTGTAAATATTGTGATTTGTCGTTGCACAAGTTCTTATTTGTATTATAATGCTAATTGTAAATGAAAAACGAGGTATCTCACAAGCCCATTTCTGTTTTAGGTCTTATTTTTATGGCAGGGGCCCTTCTGGTGGGGGTCTTTGTTTATGTTGCTATGTTTGATTATCAGGCCAAGACGAAACTTTTACAGAATCCGATAATCCAACATTTTAAGCATACCTATAATTCGTTGAGAAAACTCCCCGATATTTTTTTTGTGCCTTACTTGTTGGTTGATAATAATCTGCCGGTTTATTATCTGACCATACCCGTCGATAATATTATGCGTTTGAACTCGGTTTTACCGGAAGACCCGATTTCCGGGAGAATGAATTCAGCCAATAAATTGTTTGTAAAAGCGATTTTTAAAGACAAGTCCGGCAATTACGAAAGCGAAGTAAAAGTCAGATACAGGGGCCAGAATGCGAATCATTGGAATAGTATACAAAAATCTTATCGTATAGAATTTCCGGATGATAATTATTGGAACGGACAACAAGTGGTAAATTTTATTATACCTTACGATCGTCAGTATTATATCGAACCGGTGAACATCTATAGGGCTAAAAAATTCGGCTTGATTGATGTGCCCATGGAATTTGTTCATTTGAATTTAAACGGTTCCGACAGGGGGGTTTATCTGATGTTTGAACAGTGGTCTCCGGAGTTTTTGGCCAAGAAACAATTACCCGAGTCCAAAATCTTTAGTTTAAAGGATGGGATTTATGGCGGCCAGATTCTTTCTGATTATGTCAATACTTTTGACGAGGAAGGAGATGTGGCAAAAGAAGAACTTGCCACATTGCTTGAACTTCGAGACAAAGCGGATAAGGACACTTTCAAGGTCCTGATTTCCCAGATTGTTGATATGGAAAAGTTGTATCGTTGGAATGTTATAAACATTCTGGCCGGAAGTAATCATCAAAACGAGGCCCAAAACCCGCTTCTTTATTGGAATAATGTTATTGGTAAGTTTGAGATTATACCGTGGGATATCGGCATATCTGACAGAACTTCGGTTTCTTATGATGACTCGGCCTCGTTATTAATGAGCAGGATTTTGTCAATTCCGGAGTTTCGCGCCAGAAGAGACCAGATTTTAAGGGAATATGTGGAAAATTCGGAGAATTTAGACGATGATTTGAACTTTTATGATAATCTTGTCAAGCAAACAAAAACGGATTTTTTTAAGGATAATTTTAAACTTTATACCAATTTTACTTATCTTTCTTCCATAAAAAAAGACAGACAAATTTTGATTGATAATTTTGAATCGGTCAGGTCTGCCTTTGATTTTGTTCAAAATTACGAAGATTTTGTTTCAGATAAAAATAATCCGGAATTTTTCGGTAGTTTCAGTAATTTTAAAAATACAGTCCTGGGAATTGACCGATTTTTGTTTGAAAATTATCAATTCTTTAAAATAAATCAAAATACCGTGGGGTTATCTGGTTCTCAAATCTTTTATGATGATGTTGTTATTCCTGTCGGCATTAATTTTGTTATTTTCCCCGGTTCACAACTCTTATTGGATTCAAAAGTGTCCATATTTTCTTTTGGGTCTGTGGATATTTTAGGGACTTCATTATCGCCGGTGCTGATTAATAAATTAAAACAAGACAAATCTTGGGGGACATTTGCGGTTATAAATGCCGGTTCTACAAGCAAAATAAAACACCTAAACGTTTCCGGGGGTTCCGGAGCCGTCTTTAACGGTATAATTATCACGGGCATGGTCGCTTTTCATAATAGTGATGTGTCAATACAGGATTCTCGTTTTAGCAATTCTACAGACGATGACACTTTAAACATAAAAATGTCTAAATCAGAAATTACCAATTCCATTTTTAGCGACACAATGTCAGATGCAATAGATGTTGATTTTAGTGAAGGAACTTCCTTAATTAATAACAATACTTTTAATAATATTGGAGGAGATGCAATCGACCTTTCTTTTTCTAAAATATTAATAAAGGGGAATAAAGTAAAGTTATGTGGAGATAAGGGGGTGAGTGTTGGAGAGGCCTCACATCCTCAGATTATAGATAATGATATTGCTCAATGTGATATTGGAATTGCTGTCAAAGATTTGTCAAAGGCATACATCTCAGGGAGTGTTCTTTCCGGCAACAATATTGGCTTGTCTTTGTATAGAAAAAAACAAGAGTTTGGTGGCTCAACAACAGTACTGTTTAACAACAAAATCGACAATAATCTAACAAATATCGAGATTGATAAATTTTCTAAAATTATATATGAAAATTAACAGTAGTGATGAAAGAAAAATAGCCCGACTTGAATTCAAATATGTCCTTGACCCAGTGACATATATGAGAGTTAGAGATTTTATTGATTCGATTGGATTGGAACACGACAGAAATGTTTCTAGTAATCCTTATTTTGTGACAAGTTTGTATTTTGATTCAGTAGGGTTAGATGATTATTATGATAAGGCGGGGGGTTTTATCAAAAGGAAAAAGGTCAGGGTAAGGGTGTATAGTTCTGAATTTAATAATAATGTGGATGAAATCCATTTTGAGATTAAAAACAAAGATGATATGTTTGTGTCTAAGGATAGGATAGGAATAAAGGGTAGAAAATGGGACGATATTGTGTCGGGTGGGTTTACTGGGTTGTCTGCAGATTTCGATTATTATATTTCCAACGAGGGAAGAATCCCAACGGTTATTGTTCGATATGAAAGAGAAGCATTTGATTCGTGGTTTTATGGTAGAGTTAGGCTAACATTTGATAAGAATATAGAGGCTATTAATCCTACTCTTGTTGGCATCAACAAACAGTGGTACAATATAGTTCCTTTTTCTGAAAACATGATAGTTATGGAAGTGAAGTTTGGTTCCAAACTCCCATGGTGGTTTTCTTTCATGGTAAAAAAATTTGATCTTCAGCGGACTGCTTTCTCAAAATATTCAAAAGGGATTGATGCAATATATCATTATGATCCATTACCAAGATAATTATTAATATAAACAATATTTATATGAACACAGGATTACTAAACTTTTATAATTTTACAGGCGCCGAATTTAGCTCGGCCATAATAATTTTTAATTTGCTTTTCTCTTTTTTACTCCAGCTGGTGATTGTCTGGGTATACAAAAAAACACATCGCGGTCTTTCTCATTCTCAATCATTTCTTTTTACTCTTATTATGATTGGTGTATTGGGGACTACAATTCTAATGGTGGTTCAAAATAATCTTATCGGCGCTTTTGCTCTCCTGGGAGCTTTTTCTCTGATTCGTTTCAGGACGATTGTCAAGGAAACCAGAGATGTGGCCTTTGTGTTTTTTGCTTTGGCTGTGGGGGTAGCGGTAGGCACAAACAATTATTCGATTGCTCTATTGGCTACTCTACTCATATCTACAATGATAATTGTTTTATCTCGTTATGGTTTTGGTCTAATCACCTCCGAGAGTAGGTCAGGTTTTGTTTTGACTATGGAGACAAACAAAGAATTTGATACCTCCGTGCTTCATGAGAAAATTGCTCGATACGGTGTAGTGGACATACTTCATGCAAAGTTTAAACAAGAAATGGGAGGTCACTATGCTTTCTCTGTTAACTTTAAAGAATCTAGTGGTCTGAATGAACTATCTGATGAACTTAGAAATCTAAGTGGGGTAACTCATTTTGGTTTTATTACATCAAAACATAGTGTTGAGTACTAAGCCCTGAGGAGAAAAAATATTTTACCGTGTGATATTACAATGAACAGAATAATGGAAAAATTGAAAATTTTACTAAGAAATAATGAGTGGTTAGTGGTATTTTTATTTGTGGTGGTCTTTGTCCTAATAAGATTACCAGGAACAGATTCTCCTCTTCACCAAGATGAATACAAATGGCCAATGATTGTAAGTCCAGAGTGGCAGAGTGATATCGCTATCCCACACCCACCATTGTCACAGTTTATTTACAGGACTGCTGGGTATATTGTCGGTTTTGATATCAGCTTTAGGTTAGTTCCTTTGTTTTTTGGAACAATTAATTTGTTTTTATTGTTTTATTTTCTCCGGAGATTTTTTGGTAGAAAAGAGGCAATAATAGGTTCTTTGATATGGGTTTTTTCTTATTTCTCTGTTTTGGCTTCTCTTATGGTGGATACTGATGGTCAGATAATGCCATTTTTCTTTCTCTCAGCTGTCATTGCTTACTATCACTTGAAACAAGGTGATTCTAAAAAGATATGGATGTCTATTTTGTTACTGTCACTAGTTCTAGGTTTTTTTACAAAGCTAAGTTTCTTGTTGGCCATTGGAGCTATTGTAGCTGATTTTTTGTGGAGTAAAAAAAACACATTTTCTAAACAACAATATATAAAGTTATTGTCTTATATTGGTGGTGGCATTTTTTTACTCGGATTACTTCTTTTTATCTCCCAGTTTGTTTTCAAGTTTTTTAATATCAGCCAGAGTATTGCATATTGGAAACATTTCTTGGTAGCAGATCGTGGGTGGATGCAAACCACAATACAATGTGTCAAGGCATTATTCTACACATCTCCCTTTTTGATCTTGATTCCACTGTTTAAACCAAAGCTTGTTTTTGAAAAAACTAAAGTTTTTATCTTTTTCTTAATTTTTGCTTTTGTTTTTTACATAGTATTATTTGATTTTTCTATTGGCGCCCTAGATAGATATCTACAACTTTTGATTTTACCTCTGACTGTCATGGCTTCGGTTGTTATTTCTAGTGTTTTTTCAGTTAATGAAAAAAGAGGAAAAGAATTTTTGCTTTTGGGGACAATTATTGCGTTGATTTTATTCTTACTTCAGAGTGTTCCACACACGGTTTACTCATTGCATCCTAAAGCAGAGTGGCTTTCTAGGGCAATGAGTTTAAAGTGGAATTTTGTCTATCCTTTCTCTGGTGGATCCGGTCCTCTAGGTTTTTATGTTTCATTTTTATTTATTGGTCTATCTTGGTTGGTATCCACATTGGTTTTGTTTTTATCATATATAAGACAAAACTTAAAAAATGTATTGATAATGTCCTTAATTCCTTTGGGTTTGATCTACAATCTATCTTTTACTTCGGAATATCTTTTTGGCTATCAAAATGGCTCGGCGCCAAAACTTCTCAATAATGTTGTCGATTTTATTCAAAACAATCCAGACATAAAAATGGTTACAGTTTATAATGATAATGGTGGGGCAGAAATTCAAGCAATTGGAAAATACAGGAAAAGACTTTATGTAGATCCAAAATTTCCTGTTGCAGAGAAACTAGCTACGATGAACCAATACAAGGAACATTATTTTGTGTTGAATATTCCAAAAATAGACCCAAATAGTGTCTATCAAAAGTATTTTGATTCGTGTAAAATTATTTATAAGGAAGTCGATAAAAAAATATCCGCAACAATATATGATTGCAGAGATATTTCTAATGTGGAATTATAAAAAACATCATGTTATTTAAAATAAAAAAAGAAATGGAATCTTTTTCTAGATGGTTTAGAATTATAGTTTTTATTCTCGGGTTGGTTTACCTATCACTGTGGATTTTTAGCATCAATCTTTCTTATATTCAAAAAGATAATGGGTTTGAACCGCTTCTTCCGGGAGCTCCGGAGGATAGTGTGGGCTATATTCTCATTTCGGAATCTTTAATAAACGGTAATGGTCTTAGTCAAAACGGTAAGATAGAAACCTTGAGAGGATTTGCTTATCCTCTTTTTGCGGCGATTATAAAAACAATTGGAGGTTCTTATTTTGCGGTAACACTTGCTCAAATTATTCTTGTCTTTATTTCCGCTTTTATCATACGGAGAATCGGGATTGTCTTTTCCGGAAAAAATGTCGGGGAAATCGCCGCTACCATTTTTTTGGTAAATCCCGTGACGATGACACTTTCTCTCTTGATTTTAACCGATGTTTTCTTTCTGTTTTTATTTACCCTTGGTTTTTATTTAATTACCACAATCAACGATAAAAATATGTTTCGGAAAATGTGTTTGGTAATAAGCCTGTTTATTCTTGTTATATATGTCCGAGGAATGGGTATTTTTGCCCTTCCTATTTTTATGGCACCGATTTTGGTTACGAAATTGTCTTTTAAATTGCAAACCAAACTTATGGCTATTGTTTTGGTTTCACTGCTTCTCTCCACTATTCCGGCTATTGTAAGAAATTATATTAGAACCGGCGTGGCTAATTTTAACGGTTTTGAATCGGTCAATTTATCGTGGATAGTTCCGAAATTTATTGCCAGTGTGGACAACATAAGTGAAAAACTGGCCACAGAATCTTTTCAGGAAGCTACCGGGGTTCCCAAAGAAGCATGGGATGATTTAAGTGCTTATGACCTTCAATATGCCAGCCAGATAAGCAAAGTTGGAGAAAAAATAATTTTAGAACATCCATTCTCTTACATAAAATTTCACTTAGTTTCTTCTGTCCCATTTCTTTTTCCCTCCTCGATTCTTTTTATGAAAGATGCTTATGATAAAGCTTTAAAACAACCAAGATCTATTAAATCTAGTGCCATAAACGCTTTAGCTTCTGGTGATTGGAAGACTTTTTATATTAGCATAAAAGAAGTCTGGTGGAAATTTGCCGAAAGAGTTTGTTGGCTTCTGGCTTTATTGTTGGGAGTTTTCGCTGTGTGGAAAGGCAGAAGAAATGTTTTGGTCTGGGTATTTGTTTTTATATCCGGATATTTTATGATTCTTTCAGGTCCGGCTGCCGGTCCCAGATTATCTTTCCAGGCTTGGCCTTACATGTTTATTTTGTTTGCTTCCGGCGGGATACAAATGTTTCAAAAATTTATCGTTTGGAAAGAAAAATTTGTTAAAAAAAAGCAACTCTAAACAGTTTCTTTTTCTTTAAAAAGGGGGTATAGTATTGAGTATATGAGAATCTCTGTTGTTATGCCTGTTTACAACGAGGCAGAAAGTATCCTTATTTTAATTGACGAATTAACGGAAGTTCTTGGTGAACTGAAATTAAATTATGAAATTATAGCCGTTAATGACGGTTCTAAAGATAACAGTTTTGAAATTTTAAAAGAACTGGCTGTCAGAAACCATAATATAAAATTAATAAATTTCCGAACCAACATGGGGCAGACGGCAGCCATATCTGCCGGCATAGATTATGCCACCGGAGACCTTATTGTTCCTATTGATAGTGATTTGGAGAATGACCCGCATGACATCCCGAAACTTTTAACAAAACTTGACGAGGGATATGATGTGGTTTCAGGGTGGAGAAAAAATCGCTGGCAGGACAATTATATAACCAGAAAAATTCCTTCAATGGTTGCCAACTGGTTAATATCTAAAATTACCAAAGTTCCGTTGCATGATTACGGTTGCATTTTAAAAGTATACAAAAAAGAAGTTATACAGGGGGTGAATCTTTATGGAGAGATGCATAGGTTCATTCCGGCCTATGCCGTTTGGAGGGGGGCAAAAGTGGCGGAAGTGACGGTTAATCAAAGGAAACGCATTCATGGCAAAAGCAATTATAATCTATGGCGCACATTTAAAGTAGTGTTGGATTTGATAGTCATCAGATTTCTGGATAAATATATGAACAAACCGATTCATTTTTTTGGCGGAATAGGATTTGTTTCTTTGGCTATAGGTCTTTTTTCCGGATTTTTTGCCGTGATTTTAAGATTATTCCACTTCGCCGATTTGGTGGAGACTCCACTTCCTGTTTTTTCGGCTTTGTTTATCATTGTCGGTGTTCAAATGATTGCTATGGGTATTATTTCAGAAATGCTTATGAGAACATATTATGAATCGCAGGGAAAAAAATCTTACGCAATCAAAGATTTAATTAATTTAAAATAAAATGTGTGGAATAGCCGGTTTTGTTGGTAAGGGTGATTTAAAAGATATAGAGAAGATGACCGATATTCTTCGACATCGCGGACCGGACGACAGAGGAATTTTTTTTCAGCAAGGTTTGGGTTTGGGTCATGTTCGTTTAA
>Ga0209542_10017141_pt1 | contig 11919 bp, 10 predicted proteins | sample RifCSPhighO2_01_FD_184028 | JGI IMG/M metagenome (GOLD analysis project Ga0209542, IMG submission 184028) | Soil microbial communities from Rifle, Colorado - Rifle CSP2_plank highO2_0.1 (SPAdes) (version 2) | ecosystem: Environmental > Terrestrial > Deep subsurface > Rock core/Sediment ...
TATTTGTTTTTGTTTCTGTTAAAATTAACCGAATTGCGCCCGTAGCTCAGTGGTAGAGCATTCGCCTTTTAAGCGATTGGTCGATGGTTCGATCCCATCCGGGCGCACCACGTGCGTCACCATCTTAATCTTATTCGAGAAATAAAGCAAATGAGAAAAGATGGATTTACCTTGACTGAAATAACGAACAAGATAGCTCTTAGTAAAACAACTATATTCCACCATATAAAATTAATTTCAAAATCAAGCATTCTTAAAAAAAGATTAAAAGAGATATCTCGAGCGACGCAAAAAAGGGTAGCAGAATCCCGTAGAGGTAAAAGTATTAAAAATTATATATTTAGAAAACCGGAAAAATGGAATCCGGATTTTGTAAACCTCTCGTCCCATTTTTTATTTGATGGGGCAATTACCAGGTCTTCATGCCTTTATTACAACAGAAATAAAGTTTTGATAGATAATATGATTATTCAGATGAAAAAGATTTTAGACGTGAGTGATTATAAGATATATCAGGACAGTAATGATGTTACTCGTTTGGCGTATCACAATGTTGAGTTAGTTGTATTTATGAGAGGTAAAACGACTGAATTATTAAATTACATTCTTTCTGCATCCAAAGTAGAAAAAATTTCTTTTTTGCGATCATTTTTTGATGATGAGGGTTCTGTAGATTTTAGAAGGGTAATCCGTAGGATTAGAGGCTACCAGCATAATAATAAAATACTTTTTCTTATTCAAAAACTTCTGAAAGATTTTCAGATAGCATCAAAAGTGGATATTAGATTCCACGAGATTATTATTGGTCGAAGAGAGAATATTGCAAGATTTGCTAAAAAAATAAACTTTTCAAAAGATGTTAGGGTAAATGGTAAACGATCAAATAGTGTTTGGAAAAAATCTTTTGAGAAAAGGATAATTCTGGCCAATCTTCTCGCTTCTTATAAACACATTTGACTCCTCATTTTTTTAATATTATAATATTCCAAACAAATTCTTTAACAACAAAAAGAAAAAATGACCAAAAGTCGCAAGGTGTTTTTGCTTACTATCTTTATTCTTATTCTGGTGTTGTTGTTTAATAAAAACACAAAGAAAGAATTAGAATTTCTTAATAAGGAATTAGATCGCATAATAATCGAAGTTGATGTCATGAAAAAAGAATTGCAACGCCCGTCCCTGCCCACTAATGGATTTAAAACATCTTTTCATAAGGGTGGTTATGAAAATGCTTGGATACAATATGTAAATCAAAAAACAGGGTTAGTTTTAGTTACTACTATTGATAGTAAGTTGAACATTGTTTTTAAACCAACTCCTGATAATTTGAATAAATTTCATATCGGTTGGATTGCGCCAGTTACGTTCAGTTGTGTTAAAACAAAGAAGGGGGATTGTGATTTTAATTCCCCATATAATTTATTTGTTTCAAATGCGCCAGTTGTTGTCAAAAGATGGGTGTTTATTCAAGAACGTCAATATCAAAAAAATGCTGTTATCCATCATGGCCCAGGAGACAATGGTTTTTTTAATGATGTTTTGATAATGTATGTAAAAAATGGAACAAGTAGTTTTTTTATACAATCTAAATTGATAAACCTTAAAGACAAGAACAAGATTGCAAAGATAAAGAAAGATAATAATGTCAAAGTTATTTTCCCAGAAGACAATCCCCATACGATAAGTGTTAATGGGGCCGAAATGACAATCGTTGCTATAAAATTCTAGTTGTAAATAGTTAGAAGATTGATTAAGAGCCGTGCTTTTTAGCCGGCTTTTTAAAATCTTTGTTGGATTTTTGTCATTTGAAATGAGACTTTTAAAGTGCTAAATTAAATATATACCTTAATTTGTGGCCATGAAAAATAAAAATGTCAAACACAACAAATATCAGGCGGAAACCATATATATTGGCGAATTTATTGATTTAAAGAAGGTTCAGGAGAATATAAAAAAATATTCATATTTGAATAGGGAAGACCCCTTGGTGATGAAACTTCTCAAAGATCAATATGCAGTTTTGACCAAATTTGGAACGATAACGTTTTGGAATGTTCCTGTCCATTTGCGCAAGCAGTTCTTGGGAGAGGTCCAACCATATGTAAAAAATAAAAAAGAGCAATATTCCTATGACGAGGATACCAAGGTTTTGATTGGCGGGGGCATAGAAAAAGTAACTTTTGAGAAAGTCTACTCGACTCATCTAAATGTGGAAAAAATTAAAATAATATCCTATGTTCTGTCCCAGTCGGTTGCCCTTGAAAGATATGAAGATGATATCGAAAGCAATTTATCAGATTTTGAAGTAGTTGTAGATAATTTAAAAACAAGAGGAAAGGCTTTATTTTCTGAAAAAAAATTGTTGAAACAAATCGGCAAAGTTTTTTCAGTTAAACAGACAACCGTTGTCCACCTTGCTTTATTTGATAAGCCGGAATCTATATGGGAGTCACCGGACTTGGAAGTACTTTATAGCAGAATGAGTTCAGAATATGATTTAAAAGTTAGATTCGATGTTCTTGATAAAAAAATAGAATATCTCTCGGACGTTTCTAAAATGATAATGGGGTTTCTTGCCGAAAAAAGAAATGCTTTTTTGGAAATTATCATCATTATTCTTATCGCTATTGACATCGTACTTTGGTTTATACCTCCGTTCCCGGAAGTGGTGAAATATTTATCTAAATTTTTTTAAGGGATGAAAAAAGAAATTCCAAAATTATTGCGAGTGGGCGTTTTAATGGGCGGTCCTTCTTTGGAACATGAGGTTTCTTTGAATACGGGCCAGAATGTTATTGATAATTTAGATAAAACAAAATATGAACCTATTGCTGTTAAAATATCCAAGGTTGGAAAATGGTTTTTGGAAGGAAAATCAGTCAGTCAGTTGGAAGCCTTGAGTGGCCATGATGTTGTTTTTAATGCTCTTCATGGGACATTTGGTGAAGATGGGAAAGTTCAAGCCATATTGGAGCACACCGGAATCAAATATACCGGTTCTGGAATTGCTGGTTCGGCTATAGCTATGGATAAATTCCATAGTCGGGAGATTTTTAAACTTACCGGACTTAACACTCCCAAAACTCTGAAATTAAAAAAAGGAGAAAATTATTTGGCTCAAGTTGGTTTTTTTGTTAATAAAATAACAAAGCTTCCTGTTGTCGTGAAGCCTTGTTCAAATGGTTCTTCGGTTGGGGTACAAATAGTGGATGATTTAAATAAATTAGAGAAGGCGGTTGTTTCAGCTTTCAAGCTGGATAAATTTGTTCTGATTGAGGAGTTTGTTAAGGGTAGAGAGTTGACCTGCGGAGTTTTGGACCCCGCCCTTGATGACAAGGGCGGGGCAGGAAATTTTGCTACTATGACAGTCAGTTCAATTACCGCCTTGCCGGTGACGGAAATAATTCCCATTAAAAATCATAAATTTTTTAATTATGATGCCAAATATAAAACAGGACATTCAAACGAAATTACACCAGCGCCGATTGATGAAGTTTTGACAAAAAAAGCCCAAGACATTGCCATCAAGGCTCATCGGGTTTTGGGCTGTAGCGGATATTCAAGAACGGATATGATTTTAAAAAACGGCAACGGCACTATATATGTTCTTGAAACGAACACTCTTCCCGGATTAACAAAAAATTCTCTTCTCCCCAAAGCTGCTCAAGTTGCCGGCTTGACACTTACTCAATTACTAGATAAGATAATCGACAGTTCTTTGGTTTAATTTAAGTATTTAATCGAACCCTTGTCCGACTTGCCCTGCTTTTCAAAAGAAAGTGCGGGGTTTTTATTTACTCGAAATTTATTTTGTGTTAAGATAAAATTATGGAACGAACTCCTATTTTAAATGTGAAAGATTTGGTTGGGAGATCCGTAAATCTTTACGGTTGGGTTGCAACAAGACGCGACCATGGAAAGATTATTTTTATAGATTTGCGTGACCGAAGTGGAATAGTGCAAGTTGTTTTCACTCCTTCAAGCAAAGATTACGCAATGGCATCAGAACTCCGTTCGGAGTGGGTTTTGCGTATTAAAGGTCAAGTCAAAGTCCGTCCGGAAAAAATGGTCAATACCGAAATAGAAACCGGAAAAGTTGAGATTGAACCGGAAGAAATGGAAGTTTTAAATAGGTCCGAAACTCCGCCATTTCCCCTGGATACTGACGGTGACGAAATTGATGAAGAAATTCGTCTCAAATATAGATATTTAGATTTGAGACGTACTCGTTTGCAAAGGAATATTAAATTGCGTTCGGAGTTTATTAATCGGATTAGACAATTTTTATTTCGAAAAGAATTCCTGGAAATTGAGACCCCTGTATTGTCCGCTCCAACCCCTGAAGGGTCGCGTGACTTTGTAGTGCCGTCACGGTTCAATCCGGGTAAGTTTTTTGCTCTTCCTCAAAGCCCACAGCAATACAAGCAGCTTTTAATGGTCGCAGGTTTTGAAAAATATTTTCAAATAGCAAAATGTTTCAGGGATGAAGATTTACGAGCAGATAGGGGATTTGAACACACACAAGTAGATTTAGAAATGAGTTTTGTAGAGCAGAAAGATGTAATGGCTTTGGATGAAGAAATGATTACTACTGTTATTGAGGAAATGGGTTACAAGATTAAGCAAAAACCCTTTCCAGTCTTTACGTACCAAGAGGCAATGGATAAATTTGGTGCTGATAAATTTGATTTAAGAACCGAGGAAGATAAATCAAATGGAGTTCTTGCATATGCCTGGGTGGTAGATTTTCCATTTTTTGAAAAAGATAATGAAGGACACTGGACCTTCACGCATAATCCCTTTTCTCATGCTAAACCGGAGCATGTTGATTGGCTCTTGAAAGGAGAGAAAGTTGGAGATATCTTAACTACTCAATATGATCTTGTGTGCAACGGTCTTGAGGTTGGAGGGGGTAGTGTTCGAGCGAACAAACCGGAAATGCTTCAAGCCGTTTTTAATATTATGGGATATTCAGAACAAGAAATTAATGATCAGTTTGGACACATGTTGGCTGCTTTTAAGTACGGTGCGCCTCCACATGGAGGTATCGCCCACGGAGTTGAACGCAACCTGATGGTTTTGTTGGGGGAAGTTTATTTAAGAGAGGTTCAAGCATTTCCTCAAACGAGTTCTGGTAGAACTTCTGTCATGGAAGCCCCTTCCGAGTTAGATAAAAAGCAATTAAAAGAATTACATCTAAAAATAGAAAAATAACATCAAGTATCTGATTATCAATGCAATCAAAGCTGTATATTTTAGCAATTTCTTTGGCTGGTTTGGTTATTGTAAGCATTGTTTTTGTTATGGATTCTTCCCAAAACAATAATTTTGTCAACGCCGAGCTTGCGTTTAATAGTTCTCAAGCCTATCTCCTTCCTATTTCCGAGCCGAGTTATTTTCCAATTTTTGATTCTTCTAAAATAAAGCCAATTATTGATGCTAAGGCGGGCCTAGTTTATGATACGCGTTCTGGAAGGTTTCTTTTCGCCAAAAATCCGAGAATTAAACTACCTGTTGCTTCTTTGACTAAGATATTAAGCGCAATTGTTGTGCTGGAAAATCTTGATACGAAAGAAGCTGTAGTGGTTCCCAAAGAAGCGCTTAGGGTTGATGAGGAAAAACAAAGCTTATATTTAGGAGAAGAAATCACTGTTCAGAATCTTCTGAAATTAATGCTGATAGAATCTTCTAATGATGCCGCTTATGCTCTTTCTTGGTATGCCAATGGTAAGGGAATTAATTTTGTAAATAAAATGAACGAGAAGGCTAAATTATTAATCATGGATGACTCTAATTTTATTGATCCAGCTGGTTTGAATGATAATGCTTATTCAACGCCAGAAGATTTAGTAAAATTAGTTAAATATGCTTTTAAATACGATTTAATTTGGGAGATTTTGACCGAAAAAAGTATTATTGTAAAATCAATTGATGGTAAAATTGAACATAAAGTAGAGAGCACAGATCAACTTTTGGGAGTTATACCTGATATATTTGGAGGTAAAACTGGTAATACAGATGGAGCCTTGGGTTGTATGATATTGGTGGTAGATATTCCTGAAAAAAATGATAAACTAATCAGTATTGTACTTGGTTCGCGGTCACGCTTTGACGATACAAAAAAACTAATTGATTGGGTTAAATTATCATATCGATGGGATTAAATTCTGAGATCTTCTCTATTTTAAATGTGGTCAGAATATTCATAGTAGCTACTGTGGCCTTTTTTGTTACTTTATTGATTACTCCAGCTTGGACAGGAATTTTACATAAACATAAATTGGGTAAGCAAATTCGTACCGATACGGCGTTTAAAAGTTTGCATACCGAAGGAGGACCAATTGCCGCAAAATTACATCAAGCCAAAGAGGGAACTCCGACTATGGGTGGTGTAGTTATCTGGTTAACGGTAGCCATTTTAACGATAGGTTTTTGGTTGTTAGCATATTTTTTTGATGGATTCTGGGGCACAATGAATTTTTTCAGTCGTTCCCAAACCTGGTTGCCTTTGGGGGTGATGATGTTTGCTGCACTTTTGGGGGCTGTTGACGATTACATGGGGGTTTTGCGTGTTGGTCCCAAGGGGGGCGGTTTGCGTATGAGTTATCGTATATTATTATATATTTTGACTGGTGCCGTAGGAGCGTGGTGGTTTTATTTCAAACTTGGCTTCGACAGTATTAATGTTCCATTTTTAGGAGACTTTTTAATTGGTTGGTGGTATATACCGTTTTTTATTTTCACAATTGTGGCGACAGCGTTTTCGGCTAACGAAACCGATGGGCTAGACGGACTCGCGGCTGGCATTTTTCTGACCATGTTTGGGGCTTACGCTGTTATTGCTTTTGATCAAGGCAGAATGGATTTAGTTGTTTTTATTTCCGCGATAATGGGTTCTCTGGTTGCTTTTCTTTGGTTTAACATTTATCCGGCAAGATTTTTTATGGGAGATACAGGATCTATGTCGCTCGGGGTTACTTTAGGAGTTGTGGCCATGCTCACCAATACACCACTCCTTCTAATTCCAATTGGCGCCATTTTCATCATGGAGTCTGGTTCAGTTATTTTACAGCTGACGTCAAAAAAACTTCGAGGCAAAAAAATATTTATTTCTACCCCAATCCATCATCATTTTGAAGCGTTGGGTTGGCATGAAACGCAAGTGACTATGAGATTTTGGATGATATCTGTTGTTGGCGCAATAATCGGACTTATTATATTTCTCGTTGACTCAAAAATCCCACCCCTGTTTAGATAAGGGTTACCAAGTTGCTCAGCAGGTCCGTACTCGTTGAGTGTTTGACACAAAACACACCTCATGTTATAGTGTTTTATTCTTTTACAATTAAGGAGGACCAGGGTGTTTAAAAAAATACTTACTAGAATCAAAAATCCTGGAGTTAGGCTAATGATTGAACGTATTCAAGCAGAAAGAAAACAGGTAAAAAAGGTGTTTATTATTACACTTTTTGGTTCTGTTTTAGGGGCTTTTGTTCCGCTTATGTATGGCAAAATTATAAGAATGGCCGGAGACAATGTCTCGTCTATGGGATATATTCTTCTCTTTGTGTTGATGTGGTTAACAGTTGATCAAATACGAAACTGGACAACAAGATACTCCGATAGGCAGGGTGTCTATACTTCCTGGAATGTTGATTATAATCTTTTTATGGATTCTCTGGCTCATTTGATACGACTCCCAATGTCATATCTGTCTGAACAGCGATTGGGTAAAACCGTACAAAGAGTGGAGCGAGGAGCAGATTCTCTAGGAAGAATGATAAGAGATGTTTTGTTTTCTCTCGTTCCGCATTTCTTGAGTTTGGCTTTTTCGTTTGCGTTTATGTTTTGGATCCAATGGCAATTAGGTGCCCTTGTTTTTATGACCGTAATTTTATATGCCATTGCAATGACCTCGAGTAATAAAAAAATTGTTGCTCTTAATAGAGAAAATAGGAAAATATGGGAAGCAGCCTGGGGCCACATGTGGGATGTTACGGGTAACATAAAAGCAGTAAAGGCGAATACCAATGAAGGGTTTGAAATTAAGAGGATTAGGGATAATTTTGACAAATGCTATTCAAAGGAAAAAGAGGCTCAGGATTTAAGAAACAGAATTCAAGCTTTTGAACATTTTATCTTTGGTGGTGGATCTGTCTTAACGATTGCCCTTGGCGCCTTGATGTTGCGGTGGAAAATGATTGACGCTGGAGGACTTTTCTCTTTCTTGGGATATATACAATTGGCCTACACACCATTTAGTCGATTGGCTCATAACTGGCGTTTTGTTCTTGAAACATTGGTTATTGAAGAAAGAGTAGCTAAATTTTTAGAAGAAAAAGAAGAAGATTATGAAAGTGGAGAAGAAGCGCAAATTGTTGGAGATATTGAGTTCTGTAATGTAAGTTTCAGGTACGGAGAATCTGGAAATGAAATTTTTAGCAAAATTAATTTGACAGTGGGTGAAGGCGAGACGGTTGCTATTGTTGGAGAAAGTGGGGTCGGTAAAACAACGCTTATAGATTTAATTTCTCGTTATCATGAGCCCAGCGGAGGCGTGATCACCATAGGTGGTAAAGATATAAAGTGCTGGAAACGCGGTTCTCTTAGATCGCAAATAGCTATTGTACCTCAAGACGTGTCTTTGCTTAACGAGACGATAAGATTAAATATTGCATATGGAGATGTTGATAAGATTTCAGACGACGCCTTAATAGAAGATGCGGCCAAAGCTTCTTATGCACACGATTTTATTGTGGGAGAAAGATTTGTTAATGGATATGATCAGGTTGTCGGAGAGAGGGGTGTTAAATTGTCAGCTGGTCAAAAACAAAGAGTGGCCATTGCTCGAGCACTACTTCGGGATCCAAAAATTCTAATCTTGGATGAGGCAACTTCTGCTCTTGATTCTGAGTCAGAGAATTATGTTCAACAGGCCTTAGAAGTTTTGATTAAAAGCAGAACGACACTTATTATTGCACATCGCTTGAGTACGATTAAAAAAGCCGATAAAATTGTTGTAATGCACGACGGAGGAATTGCTGAAGTCGGTAAGCATGAAGAGTTGATAGCTAGAGATGGAATATACAAAAAGCTAATTGATCTGCAGAGTTTCCAGGATTAGTTTGAGCCCCATAAGCCCTAAATAGGGGCTTTTTGTTTATAAAAAGGCAAATATGTAATACAATTTAAGTGATGGACAAACGTTTACTCGCGATAGTTTTAATACTAATTGTTTTTGGTCTAGTTGTTTTATCGTCGGCTGGAATTGTGGACAGTCAAAAAAAATTCGGTTCGCCCTATTATTATTTAATCCACCAGTTGTTATATGGTATTTTGCCAGGCTTGGTTTTAATGTTTATTTTTTCTCTTATTGATTATCGTTTCTGGAAAAAGATATCCTTGTTGATTTTGATTGGTTCGTTGGCGTTGATGATAATGATTTTTATGCCCACTTTCGGACATGGATTGAAAGGGGCAACTCGCTGGATAAGTTTTGGAATATTTTCTTTTCAGCCGGCCGAGATATTGAAGCTTTCTTTGATAATATATTTGGCAGCTTGGTTTGGGAATAGAGACGAAAGAACCAAGAAATGGTCTTATGGTGTACTACCGTTTCTTATTGTTCTTTCTTTTGTGGCTTTGCTTTTATTCCTCCAACCCGATATAGGGACACTGATTGTTGTTTCTTTTATTTCTTTGGGGGTTTATTTTTTGGCTGGTCCTAGTTACAAGCAGTTTATTGGAATATTGTTTGTCTTATTTTTAGGCCTCTCGGCCATAATCGTTGTTGAGCCATATCGCTTTGAACGTCTAAAATCTTTTTGGGACCCATCCGTTGATCCAAGAGGGAGCTCTTATCAAATAAACCAATCTTTGATATCAATAGGTTCAGGAGGATTATTTGGGGTGGGTTATAACAATAGTTCGCAGAAACAAGGAGGATTTTTACCTGAAGTAATAGGTGATTCAATTTTTGCAATTATTGCCGAAGAGTTGGGATTAGTTGGTTCAGTATTTACTGTTGGTTTGTTTGGGGTACTGTGCTTCTTTTTGACTAGTATAGCCAAGGGTGTGTCAGATAAATTCGGATCCTTATTAGTTATGGGAATAAATATTTGGATAATATCCCAAGCATTTGTGAATATAGCCGCTATTTCAGGACTTGTTCCTCTTACAGGAATTCCTTTGCCATTTATTAGTTATGGCGGTACTGCTGTGGCAGTACTTTTGTCGGGTATGGGAATTGTTTTTAATGTTGCCAAAAAATCTTAATTTTTTGAATTCAGGTTTCAAGAATTGACAATGCATTTATTTGTGATAGAATTGTTAAGCTTTTTGACAAAGGAGGTTTTGGGTGTCCAGTGGTTTCTTGGTTGATCAAAGATGTTTAAGCCTGCGTGAATCTTTGTTACATCGTTGGTTTGATCTTTGCAAAAGACTCGGTGTCAAAGGTGATGTTGTTTATCATGCTAATTTGTTTAGAAGATTGGCGTATTATTATAATCATCCAGAAAGACACTATCACAATCTTGTCCATATCAATAATTGTCTAAAAAAGTTCGATGAGGTAAAGCATCTTTTAGATCGTCCCGATTCTGTTGAATTGGCGATTTGGTTCCACGATGCTATTTATGAAGTTTGGGCTGAAGACAATGAGGATAGAAGCGCTAGTTTAGCCATGTTTTTTATTGTTAATTTGATGAGGCTTTCATGGGAGTTGGCAAATTGGGTTGATTATTTGATCGAAAGAACTAAATATTTTAGTAAAGATAATATTTACCAACCAGAAACAGAGGATGCAAAATATTTGGTTGATATTGATCTCTTCTCTGGACTCGGAGGTTTACCTTCCGATTTTAGTAAAAAGAGTGAGCTTGTGGCAAAAGAGTATGGGTGGGTTGAAACAGATACATTTCGTAAAAAGCGTTTAGAGGTGTTTAGAATGTTCTTATCTCGCTCACCATTTTATTTAACTTCCTATTTCAGAATCGGACATGAAGAGCAAACTAGGGCAAATCTCGAAGGGGCTATAAGAGATCTTAAGGGTCAAATATTGCCACCAAAGGTGTTGCTGGATCAAACATTGCCTCAAGGTGTAAATCCTGATTATGTAGTGCTTGTTGATGGTTTTTATTATGACCTTTGTGTGATTTGCAAGGTCAATACAACTATTCGTACAGATTGTCCTACTGGTTCTCGCAATTTTTATGAAACATGTGGTCAGCTTTGTAGGGATTGTTGGAATCAAACTTTTTTAGAAAACTAAAAAGTATGCCGCCCAAAAGGCGGCTTTTTGTTGGTAAAAAGTTACCAAGCTCCGCCCCATCACTTTTCTGTCACGGTTCATCATCTCGTCATTCGCTTCAGTATGATTGGTATGTATTAACCAAAATAACAGGTAACCCACGCTTGCCCCCACACCCATGCATGGGTGTGGGGGCAAGCCCGCCTGTTCGGAAAGCTGAAAATAAAGATTCTGGGCTGCACTCGTTTCTTAAACTTAAAAGCGAAACCCTAACCCACTAGAGGAACTTACGGAGCTCGACGGAGCGAGTAAGAGGCAAAATTCTAGCAAGAATTTATGCCGTGTCCGAGAATGGGTTAGGGTTGAGCTGTTTCAAGATAAAGTTTATAGCTTGGAGGCAGTGATTTAGAAAATGATGGGAAAAATGATGGAACCAATCAACGGAATCAAAAAACCGCTGTTAAGCGGTCTTTTGTAATAGGAGGGTGGTGCTGGATTTGAGGCGGGAGGATTTGTTTTTTTTGATGACTCCAGTTTTGACGGCTTTGTCCAAGGTTTGATAAACCCGAGGAAGCATTTTTTTGGCTTCATCTTTTTTGCCTGCGGTAACCAGTTTTCGAAAATCCCTTACCATCGCTTTATAGGCGACGGTTTTTCTGGTATTTCGGATC
>Ga0209542_10017142_pt1 | contig 11919 bp, 10 predicted proteins | sample RifCSPhighO2_01_FD_184028 | JGI IMG/M metagenome (GOLD analysis project Ga0209542, IMG submission 184028) | Soil microbial communities from Rifle, Colorado - Rifle CSP2_plank highO2_0.1 (SPAdes) (version 2) | ecosystem: Environmental > Terrestrial > Deep subsurface > Rock core/Sediment ...
ATGGCTGGATTTTCTGCCTATACAAGAGAACTTGATTATGCGAAGTTTTCAGCCATTGCAAAGGAAGTGGGCGCTATTTGCATTGCGGATATGGCACACATTGCCGGACTTATCGCAGGAAAGGCTGTTAAGAATCCGTTTGATTACGGTTTTGATATTATTCTCACAACTACACACAAAACGCTTCGTGGTCCGCGCGGGGGAATGATTTTAATAAAGGACAACGAAGAGCTTGCAAAAAAAATAGATAAATCAGTTTTCCCAGGATTTCAAGGAGGGCCGATCATGAACACTATTGCAGCCAAGGCTATATGTTTTGGTGAGGCGCTGACTCCAGCATTCAGGAAATACGCAAAGCAAATCATAAAAAATTCTCGCGCTATGGCAAAAGTGTTTTTGGATAACAATATTAGGCTTATTGGCGGGGGAACAGACAATCATTGCGTCCTCGCAGACATATATGGCTCTATGGGCGTTACCGGGAAGGAGGGACAGACAGTATTGGATGAGGTTGGCATTACGCTCAATATGAACATGATCGCGGATGATCCCAGGAAGCCAATGGACCCTTCCGGTATAAGATTTGGAACCCCTGCGATAACTACCCGCGGTTTCAAGGAACGTGAATGTAAAAAAGTAGCGGAGCTGATGATAATGACGCTAAAAAACAAAGATAATAAAAAAATAAAAGAATCCGTACATAAAGAAATAAAGAAACTAGCTAAAAAATTCCCTATACCGAAGAAGTTTGTGTAAAATCCATGGAGCTCCAAGTCGGTGTCAAAATTTTGCTAAAGAACAAAGAAGGGAAGTACCTTATGCTTCTTCGTTCCGCGGAAAAGTATCCTGAAGCAGGAGCAAAATGGGAAATTGCCGGCGGAAGAATCGATCCGGGTACCGTTTTGTTTGAAAATTTGAAAAGAGAAGTCAAGGAAGAGACAGGACTAGAAATTGTAGGAATTCCAACGCTATTAACTGCCCAAGATATAATAAGACCTCACAAACATATTGTTCGTTTAACATATTCCGGATTGGCGGACGGCGAAGTCAAATTAAGTGACGAACATACAGAATATAAATGGCTCAGTCTCAAGGAAATTTTAATGCTCGAACCTATAGATAAATATACTAAAGATGTCCTTGTAAGCTTAAGCGATTTTTAATTTAACTCTTTTTCTGCTATATTTTTAGTATGGCAAAGAGAGGCAAACTCATAGTAATAGACGGTACAGACGGAAGCGGAAAAACAACCCAAGTCAATTTGCTTATAAAGCACTTACGCAAGGACGGGCGCAAGGTGAAGTTCATCCACTTTCCTAGGTATGAAGATAATTTTTTCGGCAAATTCATAGCCCATTGCCTTTCCGAGCAATACTATAACTGGGTCAATATTCATCCTAAAATAGCTTCCGTCGTGTACGCGGCGGACAGATGGGAATCAAAGGAAAAAATAGAACGCTGGCTCAGGCAAGGCTATGTAGTGGTTATGGACCGGTATATTTCCTCGAACCAAATACATCAGGGGGGGAAAATTCCAAACGTAAAAAAACGCGAAGCATTCATGAAATGGCTCGCGGAGATGGAGTACAAAGTGTTCAAGATTCCCGCGCCTGACCTAACGGTGTACTTGTCCTTGCCCGTGGAGATGGTTTTGAAACTGATAAAGGACCGCAATTACAAGGGTGCCCGGGCTTACCTAGGCAGTAAAAAAGACGTGCACGAAAAAGATAGGAACTTTCTGGAGAATTCCATAAAAAGCGCGCTTTGGCTGGCGAAGACACAAAGAGGCTGGATGAAGATAGAATGCATGGAGGGGGGCGAGCTGCGCAGCTTCCCGGACATACACGAGGAAATTTATAAAAAGATAAAAAAAGTTCTATAATCATATTATGATAATCAAAGTTAAAAAATTAGACCCAAATGCGAAATTGCCCACGCACGGTCATCCAGGAGACGCGGGCGTGGATTTTTATACCGTGGAAGAAGTTATCTTTCCGCCTGGAGAGCAGATGCGGGTTCACACCGGCATTGCGGTTGAGGTGCCCGAAGGATACGTGGGAGTTATTTGGGATAAGTCGAGTATTTCTTTCAATACAGGGCTCAAGGTAATGGGCGGAGTGATAGATTCCGGATACCGCGGGGAAATCATCATGAATTTTCTGAATACTTCCGAAAAGGAAGTCATAATAGAAGAAGGATATAAAGTCGCGCAAATGATAATCCAAAAATTTGAACACTGTGAGATAATGGAAGTCAAAGAAGTTTCGGATACGGCTCGTGGCGAAGGCCGTGAGGGCAGCACCGGAATGAAATAATTTTTTAAGTGCAAATGGAAGATAAAATAAAAAATCTAATAAAAGACGCGCTAAAAAATCTGGGGATAGAGGTCAGCAATATCGCACTCGAACACCCCACCGACCTGCGTATGGGGGATTGTTCCACCAATATAGCTATGGCAGCCGCAAAAAGCATGAAGACCAATCCGGTTGAACTTGCGGGCAAAATCGTGGTGGAAGTACTTAGGCTGAATCTGGACAAGAGCATAGAAAAGGTAGAGGTAGCCGGCAATGGTTTTATAAATTTCCATTTATCTAGAAAATTTTTCGCGGAAAGCGTGGAAGAAGCCGTAAACGCCGGGGACGGCGTAGGGAAAAACAACGTGCTCGTCGGGAAGAAAATGATGGTTGAATATACCGACCCTAACCCTTTCAAGCCGTTCCACATAGGACACTTGATGACTAATGCAATCGGAGAATCCATTGCGAGGATACTTGAACATTCCGGAGCGGAAGTCGCGCGCGCGAATTATCAGGGGGATGTCGGACTGCACGTGGCCAAAGCCATTTACGGACTTTTTAAAGATGAAAAACTGCAGGAGCGGGTCGGGTCTCACAATCTTCAGGCAGCGAACATAGGCAAAGCATATGTCTCAGGAGCAAGCGCCCATGAAAATGATGAAAAAGCAAAAAAAGAAATAGACGAAATAAATAAAAAAGTTTACGACAGAAGCGACGAAAAAATAAATGAAATATACGACTGGGGTTTTACTGTGACGATGGAGGCGTTTGAAGACCTTTATAAAATTCTCGGAACAAAGTTTGACTTTTATTTTCCGGAGAGCCAGATGGCGCCTGTCGGAGAGGCTATCGTGCGCGCCCATGTCGGAGAAGTTTTTGAAGAGTCGGACGGAGCCATAGTGTTCAAGGCAGAAAAACATGACCCGAAACTTCATACCCGCGTCTTTATAACTTCGAAGGGGCTGCCTACATATGAGACCAAAGAGTTCGGGTTAACCGAAGAAAAATTCAAAACCGACCCGAAAATGGACCTTTCTATAGTGGTTACTGCGAACGAACAGGCGGATTATATGAAAGTTGTCGCCAAAGCCATTTCCCTCATTAGTCCGGAGCATGAAAAAAAGATGCTTCATATTACGCACGGGATGATGCGCTTGGAAGGAGGCAAAATGAGTTCCAGAAAAGGCAACGTGGTAACAGGAGAGTCTCTGATTCGCGACACTATCGCTTTGATAGGAGAAAAAGTAAAAGAGCGCGATTGGGAAGAGACGGAGAAAAAGAGGACTGCGGAAATTATCGGAGTGGCAGCCATAAAGTATTCCATACTTAGGTCTAAGGCGGGAAGCGATATCGTCTATAACGTGGATGAATCGATTTCCACCGAAGGTGATTCCGGTCCGTACCTTCAATATTCTTTCGCCCGAGCAAACGCGGTCCTGGAAAAGGCCCAGAAGGAAAACATCCTGCCGGACTTCTCGGTTTTACCTGCTGAAATTTTTGAAGTTGAAAAGCTATTGTACAGATTCGGGGAAGTTGTCTCAAGGTCCGCCCACGAGTACGAACCTCACCATGTGGCGACTTATTTGGTGGAATTGGCGAGGGCTTTTAATAGTTTTTACGGGAATAACCTGATTGTAAGCAAAGAAGATGATACTTCGCCTTATAAAATAGCCATGACTTACGCATTTTCTTTCGTAATGAAAACAGGCCTGCACCTGCTCGGTATCGTTGCCCCCAAGAAGATGTAAAAAGAACATTCCTTGGTTATTCGTTCACCCTGCGGAAACTCCATTTTCGCGTATGACAGATTTTTATAATCTGTTTGCGTAAACTCAAAATCTATTTCTACGCCATGCCTATGAAAATAATCTTTTGCGCGTGCGTAAAGATTTTCATAATCTACGGCCACGTGGTTTAGATACACCAGTTCTCTCATCTACCTATTTTATTACACGTACTCCTTAAAGAAAAGTTATACCCCTTTATACGGGTGCTTTTTTTGTTTAAGCGTATACTCAGGCTGACAAGCTGTTCGCATTGGACGAAGGTAACGGTCCGGGAGGCCAAAATGGGAAAATTCCTGTTTGAAGGTATTGCGTGCGATGAGTGCGGACGCAAGAGAAAGGCCGGCGAAGAGCTGGTCTGGATTCAGAATTGGGGTTTTCTGGGCTCCAACTGCCTCAAGGTTTATGAGGAGGTGGTGCGGCAGGTAGCCGCAAGGAGGAAGGACTACGAAATCACAGAGCAGTGACTTATCAGGAGGAGAGACACGCCGGCGCGCTCGAAGTTGAGTGCGCCCGCTTTATTTTTCAACCACAAAAAGTTATGCACCTCCGGAAAGGTGACTTTTATTTTTAGGCGTATAATTATAGAGAATTGCAGGAGGGGATCATGAGCATGACGATGCTGGGCATTGAGGTTGAGCTGTCCTCATCCTCAACTGTCTGCGAACGGTGCCTGCAGACAGTCCGAAAGACCAGACAGATCAACAACAAAACCGTCTGTCTGGGATGTGCTCCCGCGTACGAACAGGAGCTGCAAAACTACTACGCCTGGGAGCGGCAGATGCTCCTTCGGGGGCACGATAATCACGGAGGTTTGAACCCTCCGGGCTCGCAGGCCGCCTAGACCTGCACCCTTTAATTTTTTTAAATTAAATGCTATATTGTATAAACAGGCGCTGAAGGGGAAATCACCCCGGAGCTCCGGGAGGAAATATCAAGCCTGCCTTCGCACAAGGCTACGGCTAGGTACAATAGAACCCGGCGGGTAAGCCCGTTATAGCAGTAAATGAGGAGCCCCGCCAAAGGCGGGTAAAAATCAAGGTGGTACCACGGCGAAGTCCGTCCTTGCGCAATTATTTTTTTAGTTGCACAAGGACGGGCTTTTTTATTTGCGACGTAGGGCGAGAAAATATTATATAAAGTTATATGGAAGAAAAAGAAACAAAAAAATTAACCAGCAAATCCGATGCAGCTCTCCGTGAAGAGAAAATTTTGGAGTTTTGGGAAGAAAAAAAGATTTTTGAAAAATCCCTGGAGAAAACCCAGGGCGGGAAAGGCTCGCCCGTAGGGCTACGCCCGAGGGAATTTATTTTTTACGAAGGTCCGCCTACAGCGAACGGCAAACCCGGTATTCACCATTTGATTTCCCGCGCTTTTAAGGATGCTATCCCGCGGTACAAGACGATGCGGGGATACCATGTACGCCGGAAAGGTGGATGGGATACGCATGGGCTCCCGGTGGAGCTACAGGTGGAAAAAAAGCTGGGGCTCAATTCCAAAAAGGCTATTGAGGATTACGGCATCGCCAAGTTCAACCAAGAATGTAAAGAGTCGGTCTGGGAGTATCTGGATATTTGGAATAAATTTACAAAACGTATCGGCTATTGGGTGGACCAGGAGAACGCATATATTACGTATCACAATGACTTTATCGAGTCTGTCTGGAATATAGTGGGGGAAGTAAATAAACAGAATTTGCTTTATAAGGATTATAAAGTTGTGCCTTGGTGTCCGCGTTGCGGGACAGCGCTTTCTTCACACGAGCTTGCCCAGGGGTATGAAGACGTAAAAGATTTATCGGTGTATGCGAAGTTCCAAGTTAAAACCTCGCCTGATGCTTTTGCTCAGTCGCTCGGTTCCTCGCAAGGCTCAGCCACTCCTTCGCAAAAGCACACAGGCTCGGTTTACATTCTTGCCTGGACGACGACCCCGTGGACTCTGCCGGGCAACGTAGCTCTGGCAGTTGGTGAAAATATTGACTATGTAAAAATAAAGGTTGGGGATGATATATATATTCTGGCGAAAGCCCGTCTTTCAATAATCGCGGAGCAGTATGAAATCCTAGAAGAAATGAAAGGAGGCAGTTTGATAGGGATGGAATATGAACCCTTGTATCCGTATTTGCAAAACCTTGTTTCCGAAAAAGAAAAACCAAAACTTGAAAAATCGTTCCGGGTCCACGTGGCTGATTTCGTTACGACCGAAGATGGTACCGGGGTTGTGCATACAGCCGTGATGTACGGCCAGGACGATTTTGAGCTCGGCACAAAAATAGGCTTACCCAAGCAGCACCTAGTGGGTCTTGATGGTAAATTTTTGCCCGGAACCGGAATTTTTGAAGGTAGATTTGTTCGTGACGAGGAAGTAGCCGTGGACGTCATAAAAGATTTGGCGCACAGGGGACTCCTTTATAAAAAAGAAAAATACGAGCACTCATATCCGCATTGCTGGCGATGCCACACTGCGCTCATATACTACGCGCGGGACTCTTGGTATATAAAAATGTCCGAGCCGAAAATCAAAAAAGAGCTTATTTCCGAGAACCAAGGGATAAACTGGGAGCCATCGCATATCCGGGATGGCCGTTTCGGTGAGTGGCTGCGGGAGATAAAAGACTGGGCTGTTTCCCGCGAGCGTTATTGGGGGACTCCGCTTCCCGTATGGAGCTGTGAAAAATGCAAAAAGACAGAAGTTATAGGAGGAGTCGCGGAACTGAAAAATAAAACGAAAAAATCGGGAAATAAATATTTTGTAATGAGACACGGTCAAGCCGAGAATAATGTGGATACTGGTCCGCACAGTAATGATTTAGAAAAAAACGCTCATTTGACGGAGATAGGCAAGGCACAGGTTTCAGAGAGTGTAAAGGATTTAAAAGAAAAAATTGATATTATTATTTCGTCTTCATTTAATAGGGCTAAAGAAACTACACAGATTGTGTGCGAGCAAATTGGCGTTAATTTGGACGATGTCATTTACGATGAAAGGATAAGTGAATGGGAAACTAGTGCCTTTTTTGAAGGAAAAAAGAAAGAGCTAGTAGATAAATATTACGAAGAAGATTACCGCCATAATCCGGCGGAGGCTCCGGGGAATGGGGAAAGTTTTGCGCAGGTAATAAAAAGAGTTGGCCAATTTATCTATGAACTCGAATCAAAATATACAGATAAAAATATTTTAATCATAGGACACGGAGGAGAAAGCGCAGCCCTTTCTTTCGTTGTAGAAGGGATGACGCTAGAGACACTCTCGGTTAAGGATCCTTTTAATCAGCTTAAAAATGCTGAAATAAGAAAATTGGATTTTATTCCTTTGCCCCACAACGAGAATTACGAACTTGATTTGCATAGACCGTATATCGACGAAGCGGATTTGGTTTGCGACTGTGGCGGTAAATTGACTCGGACAAAAGAGGTGATGGACGTGTGGTTTGATTCCGGCGCAATGCCGTTCGCGCAGGACCATTATCCTTTTGAGAATAAAAATTGGTTGGACGGAGCCGGGTATCCGGCGGATTATATTTGCGAAGCCATAGACCAGACGCGCGGGTGGTTTTACACTCTACATGCCGTCGGAATACTGATGGGGAGAGGCAAAGCGTATAAAAATGTTATCTGCCTCGGCCACTTGCTCGACGCGCAGGGAAAGAAAATGTCCAAGTCCCTCGGCAATGTCGTAGATCCATGGGAAATGATAGAAAAGTACGGAGTCGACACCCTCCGGCTTTGGATGTATTCGGTCAATCAGCCGGGAGAGTCTAAAAATTTTGACGAAAAAACCGTGGCTCTGCTTCACAGCCAGGTTTTCGGATTGATTTACAACGTCCTCGCCTTTTACGAACTTTACCGGGATAAAGATCTTGAGAAAAAAGTAGGTTCGGGGTACAAGGCAACTTCCGGCAATATCTTGGATAAATGGATTTTGGCTCGCCTGGAAGAACTTACGGACGTAATGACTAAAAATCTCGATAATTATAAACTGCTTGAGCCGGTTCGCGCCATCAGGGATTTTGTCGGCGACCTTTCTACTTGGTATTTGCGCCGCTCCAGGGACAGAATAAAGGAAGGGGATGAGGAGGCAAAGAAAACTTTATACTTCGCGCTAAAAACAATTTCAAAATTGCTCGCTCCGTTCGCGCCTCTCGCCACGGAAGATATATGGATAAAGTTGAAAAACGACGAAGACGGCGAAAGCGTGCACCTGGAGTCTTGGCCAGCCAACCAAACTAGCATTTTTTCCTTCGGCGCGGACAAAAGAAGGCAAAAAATAATCTCTGAAATGGAAACCGTAAGAAAAGTGGTAACTCTAGGGCTGGAAGCCCGGCAAAAAGCCGGCATAAAAGTTCGTCAGCCCCTTTCTAGGCTAGAGGCGAGAGAGCTTGATATGGGACAGGAGTACGTAGACCTCGTAAAAGAGGAAATAAACGTGAAAGAGTTAAAAGAAAATAAAAATATAGAGAGCGAGGTTATGCTCGATGTAAGCATCGACGAAAATCTCCAGGCAGAGGGTAATTACCGCGAACTGGTGCGGGCTCTCCAGGATATGAGGAAAAACACAGGGCTTACTCCGAGCGATGTGGTGGCGCTTACCTTTGAAACGGATGAAGCAGGGAAAAATCTGATTGAAAAATTCGAAGCTGACATGAAAAAAACGGTACTGGTTTCCGCCGTGCATTTCAGAAAAAATGACGGCGAGGAGGTAAAAGTAGACGACCTTGTGTTTAAAGTAAGGATTAAAAAAGAGTAAATGAAGACTATCTCGGATATATATAAAGAATATAAAATCATGCCGAATTTGCAGATGCATATGCTGCGGGTTGCGGCGGTGGCATCCATGATTTGCGATAATTTTACCGAGCCGTTGCTCAAGGAAGATATAATTACAGCCGCCCTGCTTCATGACATGGGGAACATAATTAAATTCAGACTAGATTATTTTCCGAAATTTTTGGAGCCCGAGGGTTTGGAATATTGGCAGAGAGTTAAAGATGAATATGCAGAAAAATACGGCAACGATGAGCACATCGCTACTATAAAGATTGCGCAGGAACTCCGAGTTTCTAGCAGTATCTTGGAATTAATTAAAGCTTTGAGTTTTTTTGGAGCACCAAAAGTCGCATTAGGGGATAATTTTGGCGATAAAATTGTAGAGTATTGCGACAGCCGAGTGACTCCTTTTGGGGTGGTAACTCTGGAAGAGAGACTTACTGACCTAAGAACACGTTATGCACACCGGGGTGTGGATACTCATGAACGGAGAGCATACCAAGATGCCGTACGACAAATGGAAGAACAAATTTTTTCCAAATGCAAGATAAAACTCGAAGATATTACCGACGAATCCGTAGCTCCCATAGTTGCCGAGCTAAAAAATTTTGTGATAAAATAAGTAAGTGCCAAAGGAAGTTTTAGATTTTATCAACAGCCAGTTTTTGTCCGTTTTGGCGGTGGAAATGATGGATGGCTCACCTAGTGCCGCGACGGTCCATTTCGCCCTTTCCGAAGAGCCGTTTATGTTTTTATTTGAAACTTACAGCCCATACCGCAAGTCGGAGGCGCTCTTGGGTAGGGAGAGCTCGCGTGCTTCGGTAGTAATCGGCTTTAACGAAAACGATAGGAAAACTTTGCAAATGGATGGCACCGTGCGGGTTCTCGCTACCGATACCGAAAGGATACTATTTAATAAAATATATTTTAAAAAATTTCCTAACAAAAGGGAAAAATCCCAAGACCCAAAGTTTATTTTCTTTTGCTTTGAGCCGAAGTGGTGGCGCTACACTGACTGGGATTCCCTAAAAGGCAAGGTAGTACTTAGCTCCGAAGATAAGTAAAATACATAATATGCATCATATATATCATACCGAAGGAATAATTTTAGGCAGTAGGAATTACGGCGAATCTAGCAAATATTATTTTATTTTGACGCGCGACCTTGGTATGGTGTATGCTGCCGCCTCGGGCGTGCGGAAAATGTCTTCAAAACTGCGCTTTATTCTCCAGGATTTCACGCATATTAAGATTGACCTTGTGCAAGGCGAAGATTTCTGGAGAGTAACCAGCGCTTCAAAGACAAACACGTTAGAAAATCTTTCCCGGAATCCAGCGGTCTTTGGTGTCGTCTCGAACATAGCGGCGCTCTTAAAAAGGTTGCTTGCGGGGGTAGAAGAGAACGAAGCTTTATTTAACGACCTCGTAAGCGGCCTCGAGATTTTGGAAAAAACCGAAAATAAAGAGGACATGAGGAATATCGAGGCTATTATCGTTTTGCGTGTACTCCACAACTTGGGCTACATAGGCGGGAGCGAAATTACGCAGAATTTAGTCAAATCTCCGTTTGAGGAAAATTTGATATTTGAAGTTTCCAAGGCGAGAGTGCATATCCTCTCTCAAATAAATAAAGCGCTAAAGGAAACACATCTGTAAATACCTGTCTCGTAAGAAATTTTCAAAATTTCCTTCGGGGTGCTACAATTATATCCATGCCACTAGACGATAAAAACAAACTCAACAGGCTTGAAGAACTGAAGGACAAACTTTTTAGCAAGAGCTATCAGACAAAGATCGAGCACCGCGACAGCTACTCGAGGGCACCTGTAAATGACGTTACGGATTCCTGGGCCGTGGGTGGAAAGACGGAAAAAACAAATGCGGAAAACTTTTTTATGAAAACATCCAGATTCAAGAAGTTTTTCCTGTTTTCGGTGGTTTTTTTTATTTTAACCATAGGATACGGAGCCTATGTTTTTTTGGCGGGGGGGAATACGGTGTCGAATGACAATATTGATGTTTCAATAATGGGGAATAACTTTACGGCGGGCGGGGAAGAACTTCAGCTCATCGTAGGCATTACCAATAAAAACAGAACAGCCCTCGATCTGGTAGACCTGGTATTGGAATATCCCAAAGGGTCGGAAATCGACTCCTCTAAGGATGTGGAACGTATGCGCATTTCGCTCGGCACAATTCCGTCCGGGGCGGTTCTTAATAAGAATTTAAAATTGGTGCTTTTCGGGCAACAGGGCAGTACTCGCACGATAAAAATTTCTCTGGAATACAGGGTAAAAGGCTCCAACGCAATTTTTCTCAAAGAAAAAACCTATGATGTCAACATAAGCTCCACGCCGATAAGCCTGGTGGTGAGCGCTCCCTCGGCGATAAGCCCGAACCAGAGCATTACCCTGAACATAAGGGAAACATTGAATGCAACAAAACTCGCTCCTAAAACACTCATGAAGCTTGTGTACCCTTCGGGGTTTCAGTTTATTAGCTCTACCCCAGCTCCTTCTTACGGGAACAATGTTTGGAACTTGGGGGATTTGGCGCCCGGTGCCGAACATGAGGTTACGGTTACCGGCAAGATGATAGATGTTTTTGACGGTGAAGAAAAAACTTTCAATATCTCGAGTGGCTCCCAATCCCCGACAGACAAGTCCGCAATCGGAGTGGTGTTTAATTCTACTCTCCACACCGTTACGATAAACAGGGCTTTTGTCGAAGCAAACCTTTTTATAAACGGCGTGCCGCAAGCCGAATATGCCGTGGATGCCAAGACTCCTATAAGCGCGGAAATCAGGTATGCTAACAACCTGGATACAAAGATAAACAACTTGAGCATACACGCAAAAATTACCGGAAATGCGTTTAACCGACAGAATATATTGGTGCAGCAGGGTTTTTATGAATCTTCCAAAGACACGGTTACCTGGGATAAAACCTCAATGAACACCCTTAGGGAAGTAAATCCCGGAGATTCCGGCTCGGTGACATTTCTCGTTACTCCACTTTCGCTTTTTTCCTCGGCGGGTGGCATACTGCCGAATCCTACTATAAACATAGAGG
>Ga0209542_10017143_pt1 | contig 11918 bp, 10 predicted proteins | sample RifCSPhighO2_01_FD_184028 | JGI IMG/M metagenome (GOLD analysis project Ga0209542, IMG submission 184028) | Soil microbial communities from Rifle, Colorado - Rifle CSP2_plank highO2_0.1 (SPAdes) (version 2) | ecosystem: Environmental > Terrestrial > Deep subsurface > Rock core/Sediment ...
CCATCCGACCTCATGCGGATTATCTCGTCGGCCACCAGCGCCTCGTTCTTGCGCGACGGCATGCGGATGAAAGCGACGATGATGAGCATGAGGAGCGGCGCGAACACGATATTGGCTATGGTATGCGCCAGCGAAAAATCATTGAAAACGTAGTTCTGCAAAGGGATCTCCACAGCCAGCGCGATCGCTATCTTCGAAAGGAAGAAGGAAATGACCGTGAGGAAAGCGAAGCGGCGCAGTTTGGCGCGGGCGCGGCGGAACCGCCGGCGATAGGCCTCGCGGGCTCGCGATTCCAGTTCCTCCTTGTCGTTCAGGACCACCGGCAGTTCCCCATGCTGGTCGGCGGCGCGTACCACGTCACCGAGAACCATGAAAGCCGGTGCCCATTGGTGGGCCAGGGTGGCGAAGAAGCGTCTTTTGGGGTCGTTCAAGGCACGCTCGATATTCTTCTCTATCTCCGGCAGGGAACCTGCGAGCGCTCCCGCATCATCCGGACTAAGATCGGCGCGCTCCGGGTACAAAAAACGGAAGAGATGCAGACGCAGCTGGTCGTCGTCCACGCGCAACAACGCCCGCTCCACGGCAACGAAGATACCCGTAGACACGCGGGACTGCTCGAGCGTCGCGTTCCGGACCGTCAGATTGCCGAGGATGGTTGTGACCATGAAGTCCGCCATGGTCCGGTCATACACCGGCGGGAAGAGGGCCTCTTCCAGGGCGCTCGCGGTCACCCGGAAGAACCAGTCGGTCAAGACACGGCGTTCCCCCGCGGCCTCGCCCCGCAGGCCATCGCGGACGCGCAGATATGTGTCCACTATCCGGGCTATCTCTGGGATCTTGGTCTCCGGGACCTTGTCGTTCGGCAGGTGTCCGGCCCGAATGACGTCTTTGATGAGCGGCTCAGCTATATTTTTGGCGCCGTTCAACGTCAGGCGCCGCTTCAGGGCCCTGGAAATGAACCTTTTTCGGAAAAGATGCTCCTCCTTATAATCGATGATGTTCCGGGCTCGCTCGTAAAAAGCGGCCACTTTTAGGGCTATCTCGTCTACGTGTATTTTGGGGACTTCTTCGCCGGAAGCCTTATTTTCCAAGGTTCGCCGGCGTTCCAAGGACTCGGCTATAGCAGATAAGGCCATATATACGGGTTCGGGGGAAGTATACCACGCCCCGGGCCTAGAACATGGTCCCCTGGGGCGGGTCTTGCGGGACGGCTTTTTTGACGTTGTCACCACTGCCGGCACCGCCCGCGGTCAAACTCTTGAATCCGAGCTGCGAGAAATACGCCTCGCGGTCCAGGTCATCCTCGCGCACGGCCAAGTCTTCAAGCGAATCTGCCGCGAGCGGCGCGTCGTCCCGCAAAGTGACCAATCGCTTGGATTGCTCCGCGGCCGCCCGCTGGGATGCCACCTTGGCCGTAGCGGGGTCTTCCGGATGCGCCAGGATCTTCTCCACCGAGCCGTATTTGGATATCAGGGCGATCGCCGTCTTCGGCCCTACGCCCGGCACGCCTCTGATGTTGTCGGAAGGGTCGCCGGAAAGGGCCTTGTAGTCCACGATCTGCTGGGGACTCAGGCCGTATTCCTCGCGGATGGTGTTCTCGTCATATATCTTCGTCTCGCTGATGCCTTTCTTCGGCGCGCGTACCACGACGCGGTCGTCGCGCACTAGCTGCAGCGTATCCCGGTCGCCGGTCAGTATCACTGTCTGCAAATCTTCGGTCGCGGCAAAGCGATTGGCCAATGTCGCGATACAATCGTCCGCCTCGAAGCCCGCCTGGTCGAACACGCGCACGCCGAGCGCCCTGAAAAGATCGTGTGACGCGATGAGCTGGGTAATGAGCTCGCCATCCGTCTCCGGTCTTTGCGCCTTGTATTCCGCGAATTCCTCGTCGCGGAAGGTCGGCTCCGGCCGGTCGAAGCAGGCCGCCACATACTCCGGCTTCTCCTCGCGCAGGATCTTGTTCATGATCTTGGCCACGCCATACAAAGCCCCGGCTGGTGAGCCGTCCCGGGCGGTCAGGGGCGGCAGAGCGTGATAGGCGCGGTGCAGAAGCGAGTTCGCATCGATGAGAAGTAACGTTTTCATGGGGCTATGATAACACGCTCTTGCTCCGCCGTGCCGTGCTTGAAGCGCGCGCTGATCTTTTTTTTAGGGAGGAGGCCTTTGAGACGCTCCGGCCACTCAACGAGCACGACTGCCTGCGGATCTTTGAATATCTCTGCAAGGCCCAGTGCACCGGACTCGCGCGGTGCGCGGAAACGGTACGCGTCTATGTGATAGGCGCGCTTGAACCGCCTTGGTTTTTTGCCCCGGGCCGGCAGGCGGAATCTTTTCATAAGGACAAAGGTCGGGCTGGTCACTTTGCCGCGCGCGCCGAGCGCCTTCAGGAACCCCTGCGCGAAGGTTGTCTTGCCGGCGCCAAGGTCGCCGCTCAAAGCAATGACCATTGCCGTCCTGCCAGGCCCTTTTCTCAGGATCTTTTCTGCGACTACGGCTGCAACGATCTTAGTTTCTCTTGAAGAAGATGTGCGATAGGTCTGCATGCGACTTCAAGATAAACACGATAGCTACGGCCAGGGCAAGGGCGGTGCCGAGGAGATGTCCGAAAATCTGCGCGCCGGCGCCCGTGGGCGGATTGAGCGGGGCGCCGATAGGATATTCGTTGTCGTATGCGAAAGGCGTCGCTTGTGAAAGCTTGTTTGCGGCCCAGGGTGTCGGAGTTGCGAAAACAATGCCGCTTTTCGTGCGATTAACGCTTTGGCCCTTGGGAGCGGTGCCGATGAAATATGTTTGGTCGGCTAGGCGGCCGGTTGCGTCGTACAACGCGAGGCGGCCGTCGGAATTTTTAAGCGTAAGCTTGCTCTCCGTGCGCGGCACGACAAGATACGCGCCGGGCCCGAGCGTCCCGTGCAGAGTGAAAAGCTTTTTACCATCGGCGGTGAGACGCCAACCGGTCAGGTCTACTGGCGAGTTGCCAATGTTCAATACTTCGACCCATTCGCCCTTGGCGTCATTGCCTGCGGGGTTCGGGAGCCATTCGCTGATAACAACCATGCCAGAATTATCCACCGATTACGTTAAGCAGCTTTAAAGTTTTCTTTAGCTTTTTCTAACGGCCTTCTGTTAAGTTACTACCCTTGGTTACTAATACGATGAAATATTTTGCGAAGTGGATTTGGCTTAAAGAGAAGCTAAATGGGCTCGTCCACCGGGCGCCGTTGGTCTCAGAAAGAGATATATGGTGGGTAAGTATCGGCGAGAATGTCGGATCGGAGATTTCTGGTAAAAGCGACCTTTTCTCCCGCCCGGCGATTATTTTTAAAAAACTTGCGCGTGGATTCTACTTCATCGTACCAACAAGCACAAAGCAAAAAGTGGGCACTTGGTATGTGCCGTTTAAACATCAGGGTAAGAATATGGTGGCATGTCTACACCAAGCGAGAACAATAGACCATCGCAGGTTATCATCGAAGCTTGGCACGCTTGATGCCGCCGATTTTGAACGAGTAAGGAATGGATTCCGCTCCCTTTATAAATAAGCATTCCCCACCTTTTGGGGGGTGGGGCCGCGGGAAAATCCCGAAAGTGGATTTATTGTATGCCCATGAAGGGATTTGTCAACTCATCCTGCTATCGAATGTAGTTGCGAAGTATATCCCTCTTTTTCGCCACCAAGAGCCATCTTTGTTGCGCAAGATTGGCAATTCTTTGCAAGACAGACCTGATCTGTGAGTCCCCCTCGGCGACAAGTAGCGTAGAATCCCTAAAGTTTGCTTCCATGGTCTTTAAGGCAACGATTGTCTGATTAAAGCCCTCGTTGCTCTCTTTAACCATCCTTGTTGCCGGTGCGCGGCCGAACTTATCAACTACGCTCGCAATAGTGTTCAAATTTTGTAAAAGCATCTCAGCGTTTTTGGTGTGATGGAAATTTTGGACCTCCGCTAATACCCCTCTTAGCCTGAGAATTTCAGCTGGGTCGATGAGCGGAGATAACCCCTGTGATTCGCGGACTTCCAGAACCCTGGCAAGCCTGTTGCCACTTTCCACTAGCCCCTCAACGACCCTAGAAAGAGTTTCTGGGCTGGTTTTTGATTTTTCTTGTTCCTTTTTTTGCTGCTGTCCTCGTTCGAGACGCCCTTTGTCGCGCTCATAATCCTCTCCGGCCATTGCCCGTGCTTTATTAATATCCTCGATGCGTTCCATATATTTCAGTCTCAAGCTACAGCAACTCCCCTTTCCTTCTTGTCCTCAAATGATCGTACGCCGGCGGCAGGACTATGCGCCCGCCGGGCGTGCGCTGCAGGAATCCCAAAGACATGAGATATGGCTCGTAGATGTCCTCGATCACGCCGCGCTCCTCGGAGAGCGCCGCCGCCAGGGTGCCCACCCCCACTGGCCCGCCATTGAATTTATCTATCATTGTGTTCAAAAGCTTGCGGTCGTGCGGCTCCAGGCCCATCTCGTCTATATCCAGCAATTCCAAGGCTTTGCGGGCGGTTTCTACGTCTATTTTCGCCACACCGTCCGCGCCTTTGGCGCCGTGCACCTCCGCGTAGTCCCGCGCGCGCTTCAGCAGGCGATTGGCGACGCGCGGCGTGGCCCGCGATGCGTGCGCCAAAAGCTCTATGGCCTCCGGCACCGCGGATAGGCCCAGTATCCGCGCGGAGCGCGTCATGATCTGCTTGATGTTCTCCGGCGAGTAGTATTCCAGTCGGAAGGTCGCGCCGAAGCGTGAGCGCAGCGGCTGGGACAGCAGATTCTCGCGGGTGGTCGCAGCGAGCAAGGTGAAGGGCGGCAGGTCGATGGTCAAAGAGCGCGCCGAGGGTCCTTTGCCGATCATGATATGCAGCTTGCGAGATTCCATGGCCGGATACAAAACCTCCTCGATCAGGCGGTTGATGCGATGCGCCTCGTCGATGAAGAGCACGTCGCCGGGCTCCAGGTTGGTGAGGATGGCGGCCATGTCCCCCATCTTCTCGAGCGCGGGGCCGGAAGTCGTCTTTATCTGTGAGCCGAGCTCCTTCGCCACGAGAACGGCGAGGGTGGTCTTGCCCAGGCCGGCCGGACCGGAGAACAGGATATGGTCCATGGCATCCTTGCGTTTCTTCGCGGCGTCGATGATGACGCGCAGATTCGCCAGCACCTTCTCCTGCCCCACGTAATCCTGCCACGCGCTCGGCCGGAGCGCTTGATCGATGCCTTGGTCCTCCGAGGACGAAAACCCCGTCGGTGGCACTATCGGGAAAGAAATGTCATCCTGCGCGTCGCTCATGGCAGTATTGTATCCCTCTTTTCGCTGGCCGTCATTTCAAGTTCTTTCAGAAGCGGCCTCGCCACCCCTAGCGGCGGGCCTAGCTCTCGCGCTAAGCGCTCCGAGATCTTCTTACAGAACTTGAAATGACGGCTATTGACAAGAGGGATAGAATATGCTAACATATACACCGTTCGTAACAGCTTCGAACCTGGGGGCAAAGAATTATTTTTAGATCTTCAGGAAGGCTTGGTTTCGGCGAGGCCTCTCCTCAAAGTATTTCTAACCTCTTTTAATTTATTAAGGAAGTTGCCCCCAGATTCGAGGCGATTACTTCAGCCACTCTATGGCGCCGGTCACGGACTCCACCTCCAAGAACGTAGTGATGCCGGCCAAAACTTTCAAAACACCGTCTTCCTGCATCCTGACCATCTGCTGCTTTTTGGCAAGCTCGTTCAGGGCTATCGCCGAGGCCTCTTTCAAAATGAGCGCTTCCAGTTCCGGGCCGCCCTGAAAGAATTCGAACGCGGCGCGGCGGCCGCGGTAGCCGAAGGTGTTGCAGGTCTCGCAGCCCACCGGCTCGAATATCTGCGGCTTGGCGTAGGGCGCCCGGTCCACGCGGGGCGGCAGGCCGTCCAAGAATTTTTTTATCTTTCCGTTAAGTTCGGGAGTTATAGTTACCGGGCGCTTGCACTTGTCGCAGAGCTTGCGTACCAAGCGTTGGGCGATGACCAGGGACAAACCCGGGCCGATGACCTCCGGCTTTACGCCGACATCTATCAGGCGCGGCACCGCGCCGACGGCGTCGTTCGTATGCAGGGTGGAGAGCACCATGTGGCCGGTGAGCGAGGCCTCCAGCGCGATATCCGCCGTCTCCAAGTCGCGAATTTCGCCGATCAGGATGACGTCCGGGTCCTGGCGCACGATGGCCCGCAGGCCCTTCGCGAAAGTATAGCCGACCTCATTGTTCACCTGGGTCTGTTCGATGCCGTCGATACGGTATTCGATCGGGTCCTCCACGGTAATGATCTTTATCTCCGGCGTCACCTGGCTCTTTAGGAAAGCGTAGAGGGTGGTGGTCTTGCCGGAGCCGGTCGGCCCGGTGTTTAGGATGAGACCGTTGGGTTTCGCCAGCTCTTTTTCGACAAGCGCCAGGTCGTCCGGACGGAGCCCGAGGTCGGTCAGCTTCACGTTGATCGCGTCCGGATCCAGTATGCGCATGACAATGGTCTCGCCGAACTCCGACGGGATGACCGAAACGCGGACTTCGACGTCCTTGGCGCCGACCGCGATGGTGAAACGGCCGTCCTGGGCCTCGCCATGCACGTTCATCTTCAGGTTCGACAGCAATTTGATGCGCCCCACCACGGCCGTGTAGTTCTTGAGCGGGAAATCGGAAGCGATGTCGTGCAGCACGCCATCCACGCGGTAGCGAATGCGTGCATCCTTCTCCTCCGCCTCGAAGTGTATGTCCGAGGCGCGGGTCGCCAGCGCGCCGGCCAGAAGTACCTCCAAGACGTCCGTAGTGGATACGCTCTTGTAATCGGTGTTCTTTAATTTGTCCTCGACGGACTTGACGCTGCCCGAGGCGGTGGCGCCCGTGCCGCCTTCCTGCGCCTTGATCTCCACTTTGCCGGTGATGCCCTTGGCCTCCGGGGTCACGAAATCATAGTAGTGCCAGGTTTCGGTGATGCCGGACAGGGAGGCAATGAAAAGCTTCCCGGTGTATTCATCGGCCTTCAACCGCTCGAGGATTGCGACGGTCTCGGGCAGGGATGGTTCATAACAGACGATCGCCAGCTCCCGCACCTTGAGCTGCACCGCCACCATCTTGCCGGCCATGGCTTCTTCCTTGGAGATCAGCTTCACGGCCTCGATGGACACCGGCGTCTTGCGCAGGTCGACGTAAGGGATCTTAAGTCGCTTGGCCCGTCGTTCCGCGTCGCGCTCCTCCGCCGCGCGCTGGATGGAGGTGATTCTTTTCTGGAGCTCTTCCTGATTGGCGGAGATTGCCATGAGTTCAGTATATAATACTCGCATATGATCATCCTTGGCATGGATCCGGGCACCGAGCGGGTCGGGTACGGGATCATCCAAAGTTCCGGCGGGAACGCCGCGCTCGTAATGGCCGGTGTCTTGGAGGTCCCTCACAACGGCGACAAAGCGGAGGTGCTGGAGGCCATCCACGCCGGGATCGCCAAGTTGTGCAAGGAGCACCGTCCGGATGTCTTCGCCATAGAGAAACTGTTCTTCTCCAAAAACCGCAAAACCGCGCTGGCCGTGGCTGAGGCCCGCGGCGTCATGCTCATGGCGGCCCGGGAGGCGGGCATCCCGATCCAGGAATACTCGCCGAACGAGGTGAAGCTGGCGGTCACCGGCTACGGCGGGGCGGACAAGAAAGCCGTCCTGAAAATGGTACGCCTTATCCTGCAAGCGCCAGAACTGGAGGTGATCGATGACGCGAGCGACGCCCTGGCCATCGCCCTCGCGGCCGGGCAAAACCTTGGACAAAAGGGCTCTTGACACGCAAACTCGCTCGCATATACTTTCCCCGAAAAAGGTCGTTGTAAGAACCCCTCAAAAAACAGAGACAAAATGGTCGCCACTGAATATGAGCTCGAGCCGTTGTACGCGCAGCTCCTCAGCGACGAATCTCCGGACCCGGATGCAGCGGACCTGGATCTGGACGCGGAAGAGGATGAAGACGAGGAACTGGACGATGTGGATGAGTCCGGGGACGATACTGAGAAATAAGTCGAAGAAAAGGCGCCCTCATAGACATGATGGGCGCTTTTTCTATAAAATGAAGGTGTGCCAAAGTTCCTTAAGATATGGGCCCGCAGGCTGCAGCGCCGTCTGAGCGCTTTTTTTGCGCGACGTGGCCGGGGCGGCAAGAGGCGGTTCTTCCTGCGTCTGCTGGGGTGGTGTGTTCTGATCGGCGCGGCGGCGCTGGCAGTGCTTTTCTTTTTTATGACCCGCGGTCTGCCCACCCCGGAGCAGATCGCCAACCCGCCGGTCACGGAATCCACTAAAATATACGACCGCACCGGCACCGTTCTTTTGTATGAGATAAGCGGCGGGCAGAAGCGCACCTACGTGAATTTCGACGAGATCCCGCAATCGCTCAAGGACGCAACCCTGGCGATCGAGGACAGTGATTTCTATGAGCATGGCGCGTTCAGCATCCGGGGCATAGTGCGTTCCCTGTGGTACGACCTTACCAATCCCGGCGGGACGCTGCGCGGCGGCTCCACCATAACCCAGCAGCTGGCCAGGAACGCGTTCCTGAACCTGGAACAGACGCTGACCCGCAAGGTCAAGGAGCTTATCGTCGCCATCCAGATAGACCGGCAGTATACCAAGGATAAGGTCCTGGAGCTTTACCTGAATGCCATCCCATACGGCCCGACCATCTACGGCGTCGAAGGCGCCAGTCAGGCCTACTTCTCGAAACCGGCCAAGGACCTGACCCTGGCGCAGTCCGCCGTTCTGGCGGCTATTCCGAAAGCGCCCAGCTTCTATTCTCCCTGGGGCAACAACGTCAAAGCGCTCATCCAGCGCCAGCGTCTCGTGCTCCAAAGGACGTATGACACGGGCCGCATAACCAAAGAGGAGTTGGACAAGGCGCTCGCGGAGCCGGTCGTGTTCTCGCCGCCCAGCGGCCGCGGGCTGAAGGCGCCGCACTTCGTTACCGCCGTGGAGGATTACCTGAGCCAGAGATACGGCGAAGAGGTCCTGCGCACCGGCGGCCTGCGCGTCGTGACCACGCTGGACTGGACCCTGCAGCAACTCGGCGAGAGGGTGGTGGCCGAAGGCGCGGACAGGAACGAGCGGTTGTATGGCGGCACGAACGCCGCGCTGGTCGCGCAAGACCCGCGCACCGGACAGGTCCTGGCCATGGTGGGCTCCCGGGATTATTTCGCCCCGGACCAGGAAGGGCAGTTCAATGTGGTCACCCAGGGCCTGCGTCAGCCGGGTTCCGCGCTCAAGCCTTTCGTATACATGAACGCGTTCATGAAGGGCTATACGCCGGAGACGGTCCTGTTCGATATCCCTACGGAGTTCTCGACCAATTTGAGCTGCCCGAAAGTGCCGACCGCTGCGGACTTCCGGGAAAGCGATCCGCAATGTTTCCACCCGCAGGACTACGAGGGTTCCGGCGTCGGGCCGGTGACCATCCGCGCGGCGCTGGCGCAATCCATAAACATACCGGCGGTCAAGACGCTGTATCTCACCGGCCTGCGCTCCTCCATTGGGCTTATGCAGGCGGCCGGCCTGAAGACCCTGGACGATCCGGATAAATTCGGCCTGGCGGTGGTGCTCGGCGGCGGCGCGGTGCGTCTCTACGACCTGGTGAACGCTTACGCCATGCTTTCGCAGGAAGGCATCCTGCGGGAGCAGTCCTTGATACTGGAAGTGCGCGATAAGGATAAGAAGGTCTTGGAGCGATATCAAAGCAAGGAGAAGAGAGTCGCGGATCCCAACTACGCCCGCACTGTCACCGACATACTGGCCGACGTAAGCGCCCGCGCGGGGCTTTTCCATTCCAGTTTGGGGCTGACTGTGTTCCCCGGCTATGATGTGGCTATGAAGACCGGCACTTCGAACGACTACCGCGACGCCTGGACCATGGGCTACACGCCTTCTCTCGCGGTCGGCGTGTGGGCCGGCAACAACGACAACACGCCCATGCATCGCCAGGGCTCAAGCATCCTGGCCGCGGTGCCGATCTGGAGCTCGTTCATGAAGGAGGCGCTGCTCGCCCAGCCGCCGCAGGCGTTCATCAAGCCCGATCCATTGCCGGCCTCCAGGCCGGTGTTCTCGGGGCAGTACGTGCAGGACGGCCAGGCGCACTCCATCCTGTACTACGTGGATAAAGACGACCCGACTGGGCCGCCACCCACTAATCCGTACGACGACCCGCAATTCGAAAGATGGGAGACCGCGGTGCGGGCTTGGACCGCCGCCAACCCGGGGCGCATATCGACCACGACAGAGGAAGTCCCGCCGCCCGCGCTCATCGAGGAAGAGGAGCCGGAGCCCGGCGTCACCCCTTGAGGATCGGCATCAGGATATAGAAATACGAAGCGTCCTGTCTGGATTTAAGAATGGCCGGCTTGTTGTCGTTGTTCAAACCCAAGACGAACTCTTTGGGCGGCATTGTCTTCGCGCCTTCCAAAAGGTACTTCCAGTTAAAACTAACTTCTTTAAAAGTCCCTTTTGTCTTCGCCGGCAATTGGTAAGAGTTCTCGCCCAGTTTCTCGTCCCGGGAAGATATCTCCAGCGACTCGCCCGCGCCCGGACGCAAAGTAACTTCGGATGACGCGCCGCTCATGATGCCGGCAAGCTTCACGGCATCCAAAAAATCGTCCCGGTCCGCAAGAACCTCCGCCTGGTACTCTTTGGGTATGACCGCGCGATAATCGGGGAAGGTGCCCTCGAGCAGGCGGGAGATTAAGTCTATCCGCTCGGTCCGGAAAAGCATCTGACTCTGGTCGCGGTATATCTTAATCGGGCCCTTGGCTTTCAGGATGCGCGCCAACTCCTGCGCGGTGCGTAGCGGCAACAACACTTTGAATTCCACGGATGTGCTCGCTTCAAAATCCTTATTGACCAGCGTCTTCTCGGCGAGACGGAAGCTATCCGTAGCCACCAGAACAATACGGTCGCCGAAAAACTGAAAATATACGCTGGAAAGCTCCGGCCTTAACTCCGAGAACTGGGCCGCGGAAAGCGCCGCGTCCAGGGATTCTTTAAACAGAAGGGAATCCAATTCGATGTATTCCGCGACATTCTCGATGGTCGGCAGTATCGGGAATTCGTCCGGGAGGGTGCCTTGGAGATTGGCTTTATAACTATCGGTGGTGATATTCAAGCTGGCGCCATCCGCAGACAGTTCAACTCTTTCGTCTGAAAGATTGGATGTTATCTGGCCCAATAAGCCGGCTGGCGCGGTTATACTGCCCTCCTTGTTCACCTTCCCGGCGAGATCGTACCGCATACCGATCTCTAGGTTGGTGGCTGTTAGGGTTATTTTATTGTCCTTCGCCTCAATGAGGACGTTTTTTAATATCGGCAAAGTTGGGTGATCTCCGCTCGCCCGGATAGCCGCATCCAGTCCCTCCCCCAATCTCTCTTTAATAACTATTATATTCATATATTAATACTATTATTATAGAGTGTGCGTAAGGGGGATATCGATGTTTGTTGTGGGCTAACCAAGATCTTTGTTGTGTATAAACCACGGCGCAATCTGGTGGGATCCTGTGGTCACGATTTGTACACCAAATCCCGAATCAGATTTATTTTTTGGTTCAACGAGGAATTCTTATTAATTTCCTGGCCGATCTTCTCTACGGCGTGGATGGCTGTCGTGTGGTCCCTCCCCATCTTTTCCCCAATGTATGGGTAGGACATCTCCAGGATATCCCGCATCAGGTACATCGCGATCTGACGCGGTTCAACCACTTCCTTCTTGCGGCTCCGGCGGACCAGGTCCTCCGTCGGGACATTAAAGAACTCCGCCACTGCCTTGATTATCTGTTCATCGGAAACGCGCTCGGAGTAGTTCTTGATGGATTTTTTGATCACGTCGTCCACCTGCGACGCGGTCAGCTCCGTCTTTTGGGTCTCCTCCTGGAAAATTATCTTGGTTAGGACGCCTTCC
>Ga0209542_10017144_pt1 | contig 11917 bp, 16 predicted proteins | sample RifCSPhighO2_01_FD_184028 | JGI IMG/M metagenome (GOLD analysis project Ga0209542, IMG submission 184028) | Soil microbial communities from Rifle, Colorado - Rifle CSP2_plank highO2_0.1 (SPAdes) (version 2) | ecosystem: Environmental > Terrestrial > Deep subsurface > Rock core/Sediment ...
AACCAATACCTTTGGCCTTAAGTTTCTTGAATCTAGAAATAGAATCTTTGTAAAAAGAATTACCTCCATCAATTATTATATCTCCTTTCTTTAACATCTTAATGAGGCCATCTTTACCAAACAATATTTCATCAACTGGCCCACCGGCGGGAATCATCAACCAGATAACCTTGAGGCCAGAAATTTTTTCCACCATTTCTCTTACCGAATAGGTTCCATACAAGCCTTCTTTTACTAAGATTTTAGTTTCCTCTTCCGTTTTATTAAATCCATAAACTCTCCAGCCCCTTTCAGTAAGACGACGCGATATATTAGCACCCATTTTTCCCAAACCAATTATTCCAATCTTTTTCTCCAAGTCATAAAATTTATTTTTGTCTTCTGTTTTAAATTTAACTTGAGGAGTTGTGCCGGGTTTATAAAAACTAAGTGGAACTAAATTATTTCTCCAAGCCTTTATTAATGGATCAGTGAATCGCCAAAGATTTTTTACTTCTTCCCTATCCACAAATAAAGTTAGGTCTCCGCGCATTGCTTCATAAAATAACTTGGCGTATTCTTCAACATATTGAGTTTTTTCTTCTTTTTCATAAAGGAAAAAAGTAAAAGATCTTTCTTCTAAGGTATTTTCAAACCCTGGTTTTTTTGACCAAAATTTAATCAAAACCTGAGCCTTTGGTTCAATTTGAAAAATGACCTGATTTTTAGTGTGATGCCCTGGTTCACATGCAAAACAAACAGGGGGGTGCTTCATTGTTACCACAATTTCTTTTCTGGCCTCTTTGCACTGCTTGCCTGCCTCAATAATAATCGGAACGCCAATCCACAAAGGGTCTTCAATTTCAGTTTTTATAGAAAAAAATGTTTCATTTTGTGAATTATTTTTTACTCCTTCTATATTTTTATAACCCTCATACTGAGCTTGATAAGTGTTATTTATAATGTCTTTTTTGGTCCAAGGCTTAAGTTTTGATAAAATATCAACTCTATTTTTTCTAATAGTAAGGATATCATTTTGGAGTGGAGTCTTCATAGTAATTAAGGACAACAACTCTAAAAGATGGTTTTGCCCAACATCTCTGAAGGCTCCAAGTGAATCATAAAAACTGCCCCTTTGCTCCACTCCAATGCTCTCAAAAAGACGTATTTCTATTTTTTCCACCAATTCATTACTCCAAGAACTTTCAAATAGATTATTAGAAAATCTAAAATTAGAAATGCCCTGTACAATTTCTTTGGCTAAATAATGGTCAATCCTATAAATTTGTTCTTCTTTAAAATATTTATCTAACAACTTTTGAAGTTTTTCAGCACTTTTCAAATCATAACCAAACGGCTTTTCAATTAAAATTCTAGTCCAACCAAGATTGCCACCACAAGGGACATTGAGACCCACTTTGGCTAAATTGTTAAATATATTTTCATAAAAATGAGGAGTCGCCGCCAAAAAGAAAACTTTATTAGAACATACAGACCACAAAGATTCATACTTATTTACTTGATCTAAAATTTTATTAAAAGATTTCTCTACATTAAAGTCTCCATTAATATAGGTAAATAAATCTAAAAAAGGCTTTAATTTAATTTCAGAAATATTTTTAATTTTTTCCTTAAGATTATCTTTTATAAAAGTATTAAATTCTTCTTTTGAAAAATTTGTATCGGCAAAAGCCAGAACCGAACATTTGTCTGGTAAGAGGTTTTCATTAAATAAAAGCCACAATGAGGGAATAATTTTTTTCTTAGCCAAATCCCCAGTTGCCCCTAAAATTACGAAGATCGAAGGCGAACTTAAATGCGGTAATTTAGACATATTTATACTTTTATACTATCTTTTTTAATAATCTCGAAGGCCTCTTTTGCAGAGCTTACTATATGAACCAAATCAAAATCTTTTGCATCTATTGCTCGGTAATTCCTGTAAACTGTTTCTTTTAACCAATCAAAAAGTGGTTGCCAGTAATCTTTTCCAACTACAATTAAAAGCGGCGGTTTATTTATTTTTCTGTTATGGACTAAATTTACCATTTCAAAAAACTCATCCAATGTTCCAAATCCTCCCGGAAAAAAAACATAATAATTAGAAGCAGCTGTAAACATTACTTTTCTAGAAAAAAAGTAATCAAATTGCATTCCTTTTTTAACATATTCATTATACTGCTGTCCTTGAGGAATTATAATATTAAAACCAAGCGATTCACCACCCTCCTCATAAGCTCCGTGATTAGCAGCTTCCATAATTCCTGATCCGCCACCAGTTATAATGGTAAATTTTTCTTCAGCCAGCATTTTGGCTAATTCTTTGGCCTTTTTATAATGAGGGCTGTCTTTTGGAGCTCTAGCAGAACCAAAAATAGCCACCCCTTTTTTAAGGCCAGACACAAATTGAAATCCTTCAATAAATTCTTTTTCTATACTCTCAACACTTTTAATTAAACCTTTACTTAAGCTTGTGCACTCAGAGTCCGATATAGGACAAATATACTTTTCTTTATCTTTTGACATATTTTTAAATAATTGAATTCTTTTATTTTTTATTGTTTTAATTTTATTTTTTTAATACTAACATTTTTACAGATAATTAGGCTATAAATATACCATTGGAATATAAAATTGGCGGAAGGGACAGGACTCTAATCCCGATGCCGATTTTTATCGGCATACGAGGATTCCGTATAAAAATTATTCTATAATTTTTATCGGGACCCACTTGACCTATTAAGGTCATGCCTTTCTCCCGATAATTTATTATTTTCAGTGCGGAACATCGTGAAGGATGTTAGAACAATCCTTCAACGGTCTACTGAATATATTTATATACCTGATTTATCTTTGTATAGCAATAAGTTGGCGAACAATTAGCTCGCTCGGATTGATATACTCGCCAGTAAAATCAAACCAAACTTTCATAAAATCACTTTTCTCAATTTTTCGTAGTTTTCCTATTTCTGGGTCTTGCAAATAAATAAATTCTTCATCCAATCCAACAACTACTGAATAATGACCGTCAGGAACTTGGGAATCATCGTAATCTATTCTTCCTCGTGTAAACCAGTTTACGATGACTGGTGTTTTTTTATTTAGCCATTCTTGGATTTCCTTAAAACTGCTTTCGTTTTTGATTTCTACAGTAAGTCCCAAAGATTCTGCGGCTTTCTTGATTCCCTGGTCGTCGGTGCCTAAATCCTCTGTAGTGCCAGCCAGTTTAGCAATTTCTTCTTCTGACTTTTCAATTCCGTAGTAATCAAAAACCATTTTGAGGCTTGCTGGCCCACACATACTCTTAAAAAGAGTTTCTTGAAATGGTTTTATTGGTAATAAATCTTTTTCCATAAATAAATTTATATCCAAGGCTTTTTATATCCAAGGCTTAGCCTTGGATAATCACCTTCCGGACGAAATTTTTTTGTATTTACTTTTTCTAAGAAACTCTCATTCTTATACCAAGAACTGAATCGCTATTCGTGTCGCTTATCTCAAACTTCGATGTTAAGTGATCAGAAAGATCATTGTCTTTTTTCTCGTTTTCGCAATTAATAATACTTTCTCTTTGGCGACAACTTATAGTAATATTTTCCAAAACCACAGGCGTCGTAAAAGTGATAATGCCCATCCCAACAACTCCTAAAGATTTTTTAATAATTAAATTATTGTTCATAAATTTATTTTCTTGTTGAAACACATATACACGAAATACTAATTCATGTAATTTTTCATAATTGACTACTTCTAATAATATCTAATGTATTTTTCAATTTACTAGAAGAAAGTTCTTTTAATTCTTTTAAAAATTCTATAGTTTCAGGGCAGAAATATATTTTTCCACTTTGTGATAAATCTTGTTTTTTTGCTAATGAACCGAAGCGTATGGATTCACTATTTTTTAAAAATATTTTTCTGCCTTTACTAACAAAACGATAATCGCTTACAAACCCATTAGAAAATTCTTCAAGCTCGGAAATTTCAAATCTATCTTTAATAAGACTCTTTTCGATCAATTTTTTAATATTATGACCATAGCTTCTTATTTCTTCCATAACGGTTGTTTTAATATCAGAATCATCTTTTTCGAGTCCATTAAGATTTTTACACATATCAGACACAATAATAATTTTTAAAAAATTTTCACATGCAGTAACAGTGAGAAGACAAAATGGTAAAAGAGATTCTTCTGGTTTATTTTCTTTAAATAATTTTTCAGCACAACAAAAATATTTTTCACTAATGAAGTAGAAATAATTACCACTTGATGAAAGAAATGTAAAAATTTGACTATTATTTTTCATCAAACTATTCTTTCAATAATTTATCAAATCGTCTTTCTATTTCTTGTATCTGCATTTGTTCATCTTCAATATTAACTTCATATCCTCTCGCACCAACTACGGTATGAAATGATTCTGTTAGATTAAGCCAATCTTGAGCAAATTCTAATCTCTTTTTAACGTCATGTTTAAATCTTTCTTGTAGCTGTTTATACTTGTCATATGTTTTATTTATGCTGTCAACCTTTTCCTTCGTCATCTTCGTGATTCCGAAAAAATCCTTTTCCTCCTTCTCTCTTTCTTTAACATCCCCTTCGAGTCCCTTGATTGCATCAGACTTAAACCAAGCAGCTTTCTTTTCTAATTCAAATATTTGATTTTCCAGTTTTTTACTTCTTGAGGAGTCTACTAAATCTACGAAAAAATCTATTATTCCCATATTTTTTAAATTTTAATTATAGTTTTGATTTTTTATTTTTCATTTTAATCAATTTGTTTCTTCAGCTGTTTTTTGTAATTTAGTTAGTAATACAATTACCATCAAAAAATCCAAACGGTGATTCAAGGTCAATAACTAGTGTTTTGCTTAGCGTAGAGAAATTTCCTTTGAGTGTCTTTTGTGGGTATGTTTTGTAGATTTGAAGTTGATCACCCACTTCTTTTACATGTCCATAGTATTCTACCCACTCATTTGGAATTTCTAGATTAATAGAAGCATCTGAATCACTCCAAAGGCTGACCCATGGCCTGTACTCGGTCAATTTTAGATAGACGGTCATAGGTCGAGTTGTGCCGTTGAGAGACATTTCTCCGGAACATTGAAAACTTGACTCCGCTGCAGAAAAGTTAGCAAAAAAGAAAAACAAAATAACAATACCCAACACGGCGAACCCAATATATTTTATTGATTTTTTCATAGATTTATTTTCATATTACCTCAAATGAGATAAAAGTAAAGACAAAAAAATTTCGCCCGAAAGGCGAGTGGGCAAAAAATTTCCTTTTGCCCCACACCCTAGAAAATTTTTTGCCCAGGCGAGCCCCAGTAGCAGAGCAAAGCTCGCTACGGGGTAAACCGTTGCGTTCGTCGTTCATTCTCGGTTTGTTCCCGCCTCGCCCCGCCTGCGGCGGGGCGAGGCGAAAAACTCGTCGTGTACAAATTGGCGGAGGAGGTGGGACTCGAATCCCGATGCCGATTTTTATCGGCATACGAGGATTCCGTATAAAAATTATTCTATAATTTTTATCGGGACCCACTTGACCTATTAAGGTCATACCTTTCCAGGGCATTGTCCCGATAATTATAATCAGTGCGGAGAAGGTGGGACTCGAATCCCGATAAACTTGATATTATCAAGTTTATACGAGGATCCACGATAGCTTTGCTATCGGGACCCACGAGCCTCTTTCGAGGCACGGCTTTCTCCCGATATTTTATTTACTGCGGAGAGGGTGAGATTCGAACTCACGAGCCTCTTTCGAGGCACGGCTTTCTCCCGATATTTTATTCACTGCGGAGAGGGTGGGACTCGAACCCACGAGACCCTTTCGGGTCACGGCTTTCCAAGCCGTTGTAATGGCCGCTATACGACCTCTCCGCACTAAATAAAATATGCGAGGATCCTCGTATAAATTTAACCATATTAAATTTATCGGGACAAGCTACACATTGCAATGGCCGCTATGCGACTTCTCCGCACTGATTATAATTATGCGTGGATCCCGTATAAAAATTATTCTATAATTTTTATCGGGACACCAGCCGTTATGCGCCCCCTCCTTTTTTAAAATCCACTCTTTACTGCAGATGCATAAGCAAAAGGATAAAAATAATCATCCCATTCCTTGTCTGTAGAATTATATTCATTATCAAAATAAAAATGATCTGCCAACATTTCTCTAAGCAAACATAACTCCAATATCTTTTTTTTATTTTTTGAATCTTCAATAGTTAAGTCCAATAATTCTAAACCTCTTTCAAATGCCCTTTTCCCCATTTCTTTGTCTCCTTTTTTATTCCAATTAGCACACCTTCCAATTTCAGACCAAATATTTCCCATTTGATTAAAAAAAGAGAAACTTTTCCATTTACCATCAGCTAAGTTTTTATGTTGATAATTCATCTTTTAGACTTGTTCTTAAATAATTTTTATTACGAAAATTTCAAATTTTTAGCTAAAAATTTGATAGAATTTTTAAATTTAGTTTTACTAAGTTAAAAAATTATGGCTAATTTTTGGCAAAAATGTGTAATTTGCAGTAAAAAGTTATTTGGGAACAAGCCTAATAACTAATTTATTAACAATATCAACAATTTTTTTTCTGATTACTTCACTCTCAATCCCTCTTGTTCTATTACCAAAACCCGGTTTCAAATTAATTAGAGAATCAAAAACAATAAAATCTTCTCCATCTTTTTCGGGAACAAGATTAATTCCCCATAAATTCTTAGATTCTGAATTTTCTTCTGTAATAAAAAGTTCCATCAATTCAGCATGAACTTCCGCATCAACTGCCATAATTTCTTTTTCTATATCAACGACCGCCTTAACCACTTCCTCAAAAGACCCATTTTTGCAAATTTCCTTTAAATCTTCAATTTTTATTTGATCTTTTACAATTTTCATGATTATGAGCGAGGGAGATATAAAAATCAAAAATTTTCATATCGACCGAGCGATTAATTACATAAATTGCGTTAGCAATTTCTATAACTAAAAGTAAATAGAATGACCGCCAATAGTATAAAACCTCACTTTGTCGCTATCTTCAAATTTAAAAATAATCCTATGTTTGAAATCTATAGAAAAAGCCCAAAATTCACCCATTCTGCCATGAAGCTTGTGAACTTTGAGTCGTGGATCAAAAGGATTTTTACGGAAAATATCTTCTCTCTTTTCCGCTTTTTCTTTCAAGTCGTCTGGCAATTGTTTATATTGACGCAAAAACTCCGGAGAATAAATAATTCTCATAATTTACCTTAAATCTTTAAGAGACCTTAAAACCTTTCCCTTGCCAGCCTTAAATTCTGCTTCGCTTTTCTGAACGCTTGTCCAAATCTCTTCTTCCTCAATTTTTTTCCGAATAAGCTCTCTTAAAAATTCGCTTTTGGTGGAGTAACTTCCTTTTTTAACCATACTGTCAAGTTTGCGAGATAGCTCTTTTGATAATGAAATATTTACTATTGATCGCATATTATTTTGTGTAATAAATTGTATTACATTCTATTGTAGCAAACATAGAAACCATGTCAACTTCTACCATATTCTCGTGGTATTTCACAATTTTTATAATTTGAGAATTCAGTAATTGAGCTTTGGTTAGAATAATTAGGTTAATCCTGTTAAATAATTTTGCCTGGCAAAATTAACCCGAAGGGCTATTTAACCGGGTTAAATTAAAACAATTAGAATAATTATACCTTGAATTACGAAATGCTTTTTGAAATAAAATGATTTAGCTTTATGAAGATGGCTTTGAAAATTTTTGAAGCGATATTGGACAAAATATCGTTCCAGAAAATTTTCAAAGCCAGATTCGAAAGATAAACATTTTAGACAAAAACCGCATTTCGTAATTCAAGGTAATTAGCTAAACCTCCATATCCCTCAACGCTCGTATCCGTTCTTCTACCGGAGGATGAGTTGAAAAAAGATTCACAAACCAATTATGACTTTCTTTTTCATTAAAGGGTGAATCTATAAACAAATGGGCTGTGGCGTTATGAGCAATTTTCATTGGAGTTGTGTCGGCCGAAATTTTTTCTAAAGCACTTGCCAAACCTTCAGGATAACGAGTAAGTAATGCGCCGTTAGCATCAGCTAAAAATTCTCTTTTCCTAGAAATTGATAATTTTATTAAACTAGCGGCAATCGGAGCTAAAATGGCCGCTAAAATTCCCAAAATCATTAAGAGCGCTCCTGCCCTATTATCATCTGAATTTCTTCTACCACCTCCCCAAAAACTTATCCTTAAAAAGAAGTCAGAAAGCAAGGCAATAATTCCGGCAAAAACCACAATAACAGTACTAAGTAGCATATCTTTATTACCAATATGAGATAATTCGTGAGCTATTACGCCCTCTAATTCAACTTTATTTAATTTTTGCAAAAGTCCCTGTGTAACAGCCACCACTGCGTGATTTTTATCTCTGCCTGTAGCAAAAGCGTTTAATTGCGCTTCATTGATAATATAAATTTTAGGTAAAGGAAGTCCTGCAGTAATACATAAATTTTCTACAATTCTATAAAGTTCTGGATTATCTTTTTTTTCAATTAATTTGGCATGAGCCATTCTTAAAACTAATTTATCAGAAAACCAATAGCTACCCACGCTCAGACAAATGCTAAGTATCACTGCAAAAATTAAAATCGCTGGACTTTCTAATACATAACTAAAAAGCCAACCAACAAAAATTACAAAAACCAAAAAACCAGTCATCAAAACCCAAGTTTTTCTAGTATTAGAATCAGCACTTTTATAGATGCTCGCCATAATTTTTAATTCTGAATTTTTAATTTCGAATAAAATTAGAATTTCTAATTTTTAAAACATGTTTCTAAATTAAATTATTCAAAATTTAATCGAAATTCGAGTTTCAAAATTAAAAATTCACTTTGACTGGTTCTTTTTCACTGCCAGATGCTTCAAAAAGTTCCATTTGTTTAAAACCAAAAGAGTTGGCAATTAAATTGGCTGGGAAGCTTTCAATTTTAATATTTAAGTCCCTAACATTGGTGTTATAAAATCTGCGAGATGCTTGAACCTTATTTTCTGTATCAGAAAGTTCTCTTTGTAACTCCAAAAAATTTACTGAAGCTTTTAAATCTGGATAATTTTCTGAAACGGCAAACAAACTTTTTAAAGCTCCTGAAAGGATATTTTCAGCACCAGCCTTTGCTTCCACACCTTGAGCATTCATAGCATTAGCCCTAGCCTGTGTTACCTTTTCAAATAACTCCCTTTCATGCGTTGCATAACCTTTAACAGTTTCCACTAAATTAGGAATCAAGTCATATCTTCTTTTTAACTGAACATCAATATCTGACCAAGCTTCTTTGGCTCTGTTTTTTAAAGTTACTAAACCATTATAAACTGCCACAACCCAAAAAATAGCTCCTACTACAACCCCTAAAATGATAACTAATAATTTTGACATTTTTATCTTTTTTATAATTGGCAGGGAGGGAGCAGTGAAAATAAAATTTTCATTGCGACCGAGCGAACCAATTATATAAATTTTATTTTTATAAAATTTCTACTTTGGTAATTTTTCAATTAATTCTCTTAAATGAGGATGTTGAACCACAAATTTATAATTAAACAATTTTACAAGCATTAAAAAATCTTCTAATTCCTCTCTAAATTTTTGCGGACCGGCAAAAACCTCCCATAATTCTAAAATTAAATTTTTGGTATATCGATGCAAAATTTCGTAATCAGCTTTACTTTTTAAATAAACCATAATCTGTTTAAACTCTCCCCTATCCAACCAAACACCTTCACAATTTTTACAAAAATCAATTTTTACTTTTGAATCATCATAGTTTATCTGCGCAAAGGTAATTTTACAAACTGGACACCTCCTGTTACTTGATAAAATTTCAAATCTTCCCTTATCTCTCCAAATATCAAAATCAAGCCAATTAAGTTGCTTGTCTTTATCATCTTTGGCATACATTAATTCATCTTTATCAAACCAAACACCTAAACAATCAAGACAATAATCAGCCTCAACATCGTGAAATAAAATTTTATCTAAATTTTTATGACCATTAGGACATTCCATATTTTATACCTTGAATTAAGAAATGCTTTTGAGATAGTTGTTTTTAATATTCGGGCGAGCCGAAGCAAAAGTTTTGAGGCATACATGAATAGTGTTCTGCCGAACAAACTTTTGCAAAGGCGGAGCCAAGATTAAAAACAAATAGCCAAAACCTGCATTTCGTAATTCAAGGTAAGTATAACAAAAAATTTAGCTCAAAACAAGCAAGATTTTATATTCTATTTATGAATCACGTTTTGAGAAATCTAACTTAACTATTTCAAGAATACACCAACAATTGGCGGTGTCTGTTTGAAAATATCCGAACGGAACTAGCTGGGCTCGGCGGGCGGAATTCCCCCCACACCCCTCAAATACTGTTTATATGCGAGAAAAAGCACAGAGTCAGAAGAGCGACAGATTCTCTCCATTGATTCTCAGGTAAAAGAGATGCTACAAATTGCCGAGAAGGAAAATCTCCATGTGTTAGATATTAAGCGAGAAAGTCATTCGGCAAAGAATGTCGGTGAACGGCCAATATTCAATGAATTAATCAATGGAATTAGAATAGGAAAATTCAATGGCATCCTGACGTGGGCTCCTGACAGGATTTCAAGGAACGCCGGTGATCTGGGTTCAATTGTGGATTTGATGGATCAAAAACTGCTTTTAGATATCCGCACCTACGGCCAAAGATTTGCCAACTCGCCCAACGAGAAATTCTTGCTGATGATTCTAGGGAGTCAAGCAAAACTGGAAAACGATAACCGAGGCGTAAATGTACGTCGAGGACTTCGTACCCGATGCGAGATGGGTCTGCGTCCTGGAGTATCTCCGACAGGATATTTTAATGAAAAGCGAACGGACAAAAAATGTCATGCGGTGGTTGACCCCCAACGTGCTCCCATTATCAAGCAGATGTTTGAAAAAGTGGCTAACGAACAATGGTCTGGCAGAAAACTATACCACTGGCTGAAATTTACCATCAATTTCAAGAGCAAGGGAAATAAAAACCTGTCACTTTCAAACATTTATATCATCCTTCAAAACACCTTCTATTACGGGAGGTTGAGTACGGAGGCATCTGGTATGATGGAAAACACGAACCGCTAATCACCCAGGAATTATTCGACAGGGTGCAAGAACGATTAAAGCGAGACCACCTGGTAAGGTCTGAAATTAAAGAGTTTGCCTTCACCAAGCTCATTACATGCGGTCACTGCCAGTCGGGGATTACTGCAGAGGAGAAATACAAGAAACTCAAGGATGGCACTACTGTAAGGTATCTTTACTATGGCTGTACCAGGTCAAGGAATCATGAGTGCAAGGGAGGATATATTAGGGAAGAAGAGCTCATTGATCAGCTCATTAAAATTATGGACCAGATGGATATTAATGAGATAGGGATGAAGCATAAATTCGAGGAAGAACTAGAACGGTTCACTAAATTCCAAAAGATGTTTACGGACTCAGATCCAAAAAAGAAGGTGAAACCGGTGAAAATGGATTTGAGGGACTATGCAAAATACCTACTAAGAGAAGGTAGCACAATTGAAAAAAGAGAATTACTATCGTGCCTAAAAAACAAACTTGTGATGACTAAAAAAATCATTACACTGCAAAAGTAGGTAACCACACAAAAACAGTCCCGATAAAATCGAGGACTGTTTTTGTGCACTCCTCATAAGCAACCCGATCGCTCAATCCACTCAAATGACTCGGTTGCACGATAAGAAATGTTGTCTGCGGAGAGGGCTCGATTCGAACTAGGTCGGTCGCAGTATTTTCTAATCAAGAAAGGACCCTGAAATCTCGGACATTGTTTTGTTGGAAAAAGTTGCAGGAAATTGAAGCTTTTGACCTTTAAAATTATTGAATAATTTAT
>Ga0209542_10017145_pt1 | contig 11917 bp, 13 predicted proteins | sample RifCSPhighO2_01_FD_184028 | JGI IMG/M metagenome (GOLD analysis project Ga0209542, IMG submission 184028) | Soil microbial communities from Rifle, Colorado - Rifle CSP2_plank highO2_0.1 (SPAdes) (version 2) | ecosystem: Environmental > Terrestrial > Deep subsurface > Rock core/Sediment ...
TGCTTATAGAGCTGTGGACTTTGCGGCAACGCATAAACTTTTCCAAGATTAATCCTGCTCGGAACAATATAGTCACGTGCCCCTTCTGGTGTGCTTTTAACGAGCATCGGGGTCTCAACTTCAAGAAAACCCTCCGAAGACAAATATTCCCTGACAGCCTGATATGCCTTATGGCGAATCAGAAAATGCTTCTGTATATTTGTTCTTCTAAGATCAAGGTACCTGTATTTTAGACGCAAATCCTCGCTTATTACAGCGTCATTTTCAATTTCAAAGGGAGGTGTCTGCGCTCTTGAAAGAATTTCAAGCCCTTCCGCAATTATTTCTATTTTGCCCGTATGCATCCTTAGGTTTTCCATTCCATCTTTTCTGGGCCTAACTTGTCCTGAAACCTTAAGCACCCACTCCCTTCCGATATGTTCAGCTGATTTGTGGGTTTCTTTATTGTGGGACGGGTCAAAAACAACCTGCGTTATGCCATATCTGTCCCTTAGATCAACAAAAATCACTCCACCATGGTCCCTTCTTGTCTGAACCCATCCGCACAAGACTGTTTTTTTATGCAAGTCCTTATCAGTTAGCTCTCCACAATTGTGAGTCCTAAGCATAGCCTCTGGAACTTAGAGCTTTTTATAAAGATTTGGAGAACTATCCCAGAATCTCAGTCTTTCCTGACCATAACATCTTGAATTCTTGTGCATCAGCTTCTGTGCCTATTATAACACCATAATGCATTGGAATAGCAATCTTGGGTTTAATTATCGTAGCTGCCTGTGCAGCTTCCTTCGCAGTCATGACGTAAGTTCCAGATACCGGAAGACAAGCAACATCAATATTTTTTAAAGAATCCATTTCTTGTATTACGTCTGTATCGCCTGCATGATATATGCGAGTCCCCTCAATTTCAACAATATAGCCCACCCATTCATTTTCCTTCGGATGGAATTTTTTATTGGTATTATAAGCATGCACAGCTGCTATCTTTATTCCTTCAATGTTAAGATTTACTCCAGGCCTGACAAGAAGTATCTGCTTGCATGGAACTTTTCCAGCCATAATTTTGCTCTGGCAGTCAGGCGGGCATACAATTATTGTATCGTTAGCGCAAACTTTCTGCAAATCCTCAACTGAGCAATGGTCAAAATGCTCATGAGATACAAGAACAATATCCCCTTTTTTTTCTTCAGAAATTTTAAAGGGGTCGATATAGATGATTTTTGATTTTGTAATCTTAATTGTCGAATGTTTAAGCCTTTCTATTTCGGCATTATTATATTTCATTTTTTACCAATCTCTCTACTACCCTCGAAGCACGCAATAGCTCTGCATCATTAAAACTTTTTGCCCAGATTTGCATTCCAACAGGGCATCCATCTATTGTAGCAACAGGAACGCTAGATGCACAAATGCCTGCGAGATTTGCTGGAGTTGTAAATGCATCATAGGCATAAATTACTCTTGGGTCGGTTATTTTCTCACCTAGCTTATGCGGAAGTTTTGGAGTAACTGGCAAGACTATAAAATCTACTTTATCAAATGCCCTCTCTATTGCGAGCTTTATCGCTCTTTTTGCCTTAAGTGCAAGTCTATAGTACTTACCCTTATATTCTGCTCTTGAAATTTCCCTTCCCCCAAGAATCCTTCTCAAAACTTCCTCACCACAAAATTGCTCAATTGACCTTCCATATTTTTTGCCATCAAACTTTCTTGTTCCGGAGAAAAATTCAACATATATAAGAGGATAATACGTCTGCACTGCAAGGTCTATATAAGGTATATCAACTTCCACCAAATTAACATCTAGCTCATCTTTCATTTTATTTACCACAGATTCTATTGCATCATAAATTCTTATGTCACTACACATCCCTTTTATTACAGGGCATATTCCTATATTTTTTCCTTTGATGCCGCCTTCAATATCCTGAAAATCCAGCTTTTCATTAGGGACTGTTTTAGCATCATTCTCAGATGCGCCAGCAATTACATCCATCATCAAAGAAACTCCATAAACATCCTTGCATACAGGGCTGATTGTGTCAAGGCTCATACCAAGGTCAATCAGGCCATATCTTGAAACAAGACCGTAAGTAGGCTTTAATCCAACAATACCACAATGAGAAGCAGGATTTCTTATTGAGCCTCCGGTATCACTTCCAAGGGCAATGTCGCAAAAGCCGGCAGCTACCGATGCTGCGCTTCCTGAGCTTGAGCCTCCTGCTATTCTTCCCGGAGCAGCAGGATTTTGCGTTGGACCAAATGCAGAATTTTCTCCAGTTGCGCCTGAGGCAAATTCATCACAATTAGCCATGCCAAGAATTATTCCGTCTTCTTTTTTTATTTTTGAAATAACATCTGCATCAAAAGTTCCAATATAATTCTCAAGCACTTTTGAGCCGCACGAGACGGGAAATCCCTTTACCGAAATATTTGGCTTGACAATTATTCCAAGGCCGGCAAGCTTTCCCGCTTTTCCTGCTTTTATTTTCCTATCGACAATTTTTGCTTCTTCAACAGTGTCTGGATTGACGTACAAAACTGAATTTATATGGGGGTTGTCTAACTCTATTCTTTCGATAAACATCTTAATTCTTTCTTCAGCAGAAACAGAGCCACTCCTAATCCTTTCTATAATTTTGCTAAGCATTATTACCAGCCTTTCTTCTCCATCTGAGGCTCGCCGTTCTTTGTTTTTGGAAAGTTTTTAAGTAACAGTTCTTTGAGGCCTTTTTCAGGATCTGCAGAAGGCGTTCTCATAGAATCGAAAGTCTCTGAATCCAATTCGGCATCTACCTTAACAATTTCCAATGCCTTTGCAAATTCATCAATTATCTTTTTTGCCTCCTGTTTTATTTCCGTTTGGCTTTTTCTCATCAGATTCTTCCTGCGATTTTTAGCTGAAGTATGACATCTTCAATCTTCTTTAGCTCCCATTTAACTCCGTCTACTTTTTTTCTTAACTCGTTATTTCGAAGGTTAAGGTGCATAAATTTTCCATATAAATCGTGCACAATCTTTTGCATTCTTATTGCTGTTTTGTAATCATTATTTATTATCCTATGAACCCCAACCCTTCCAAGTTCGCCGACAAGGTCGCATAAACCAAGGATATATGACTCAGAGTCCACACCCAGTTTGTGGTGGCTTGGTATTTCTTTTCCCTGAACCACATTATAGAGAGTAACTGCTTCAACATATTCCTGAAGCGCAACTCTAATCGAGCCCTGGGCATCTGCGCTTGCCTGCTTTTTTAGAAGCAGTATTTGTTTTATTAATGGCTTTATTTTGTCAATCCAGACCTTTGCCTCTTCAAAATCATGCCTTTGCGAGGCATATATTGACTTTTTAGAATGCTGAATAACTTCTCTTGATAGCTGGACTATCTTTTCCCTTTGAGACTCAGATTTCTCGAAATCCTCCAAAAGCCGTTTCCAGTCTTGTTCTTTCATGCAATTCAGAATTGCGTATTGTTATAAAAATTATACCCCAATGAGCAAGGAATGCTTTAAATACCCTAATTCCAAAATAGTAGTATGCCTTACGATATAACAATCGGAAGAGACGATGAGGAAAAGGCAAAGTTTGGAATGCAGGGCACCTACCTTCTTGGAAAGCAATATGTCCGAATGGGCCAAGTGACGTCACTTTCAAATAATGTTTTTATGGATGTTGGAAAATCGCATGTCGTGTTTCTCTGCGGCAAAAGAGGGTCAGGAAAATCATATACACTGGGCAACATGGCTGAAGGAATGATGGGACTTAGTCCGGATGTTATTGGAAACCTGTCTGTAATAATCCTTGATACTATGGGGATATACTGGACAATGAAATATGAGAACAGAAAAGACAGGGATATCCTGGAAAAATGGGATATGGAGCCAAGAGGAATGAATGTCCAGATTTACACACCAATTGGATTTTATGAAACTTTCAAGGATAAAGGTATACCAACAGACCATCCATTTGCAATCAGGCCTGCAGATCTTAAGCCGTCGGATTGGGCAACCGTAATGGAAATAAAATTAACAGATCCTCTTGGTGTGCTTATTGAAAGGGTAACAAACAGGCTTCTAAAAACAAAAACATCATTTTCCATACATGATATAATTGTTGAGATAAGAAACGACAAGAAGGTTGACCAGCAGACACGCGATGCTGCAGAAAACAGATTTGCCAATATCCTTGATTGGGGATTATTCGATGAGAATGGCATGAACTTAAGCGAGCTTGCCCTTGGGGGTCAGATAAGCGTGGTAGACGTAAGCGCTTATGCAACAATATCTAATGGCTGGAACATAAAATCACTTGTTGTAGGACTGCTTTGCCAGCATATATTCGAAAGCAGAATGGTTGCAAGAAGAAATGAGGAATTTGAGGAAATACAGCAAACAGTACATATGATGGGCGAAAGTGTCTATGGGAAAAAAGAGCTACCACTTGTGTGGGTAATGATTGATGAGGCGCATGAATTCCTTCCTCGAGAAGGCTGGACTCTTGCCTCGGGTCCGCTAATAACGATTTTGAGGGAAGGAAGACAACCTGGAGTTTCGCTTGTTCTTGCATCCCAGCAGCCAGGAAAAATACATACGGATGTCATGACACAGTCAGATACAGTAATTGTGCATAGATTAACTGCAAAAATAGACATAGACGCTCTTGGCATGCTAATGCAAAGCTATATGCGCGATAATCTTGATGTTGCAATCAATAATCTTCCACGGATAAAGGGAGCAGCTCTTGTTTTTGACGACTCAAATGAGCGGATGTACACCATACAAGTAAGGCCAAGAATTACATGGCACGGAGGAGGCTCTCCAAGCCCGATTCTTAAAAAGAAAAAATTGTTCTCAAGATAAGCTTTATTAAGCGCATAGAAAAATTCAAATGATGCACACCATTAAAAGCATAAATGAAATTCTGAAGTCACCCATCTTGATTCCGGTCATAGTACTCGTTTTATCGATATTATTATTTCATGTTTTTTATCTAGATGGAAAAATCATTGGCGACCAGCTGGGTTTATGGTCTTACATATCAACAGATGACCACAGGCACACTTTCAGCTTATGGAATGAAAGAGCAAGTGCTGGAGCACCTCAAGGTTTAAATCCAGAATATGCTTTTCTTGACGTCTCTTATTTTCTTACACTTCTAATAGGCAATATTGTTTTAAGATCCAGCATAATAAATACGGTACATCTAGCCATTCTTGCAGCAGGCGCATTTTTTCTAACAAAGCATCTGACTAAGGATAATGAATCTTCTTTAGTTGCTGCTTCGATTTGCATATTCTCATCAGGCGCAGTAATCAGGTCAATCGGGAATAACCCGTATTTTTTTGCGATGACATACCTTCCATTTTTATTTTTATTTTTAATTAAACTTCTTCAAAACCCGAAATATTCCAATGCGTATTTTACTGCTCTATTTGGGGCATTGATAATATTATCAGGCGGGATTTCCACAATGGTATGGCTTAGTTTTTTCATGCTATTTTTCTTCATTGCATATTTCCTGCTTTTTTTTGATAAAAAAATTTTCAAAAAACAGATTTTGTTACTCGTTATTGCATTTATCCTTCTGGCATCTTTTAGCGCATTTAAGATTTGGGGCGGCTTTGATTATCTTAAAGATACAAATACAAGACCAGGGCAGCAACCATATGAATTATTTGTGCAAGGAACTGGCCACCCAGAAGGCCTTCTACGAACAATAGTGTCTGTGGTTTTCCCTGAAAAAGAATATGATCATATTGGACTTTGGCTAGGTCCAATTGGAATTATTTTGGTGGCATTATCAATATATTCATTCAGAAAGAAAAGCTACTGGCTTATAGCAATCCCTGTATTAATCTCGGTGCTTCTTGTTTCTGACACAATTGTAACACACCTTGCTCATCAAATTCCCTATATCAACAGAACAAAAGACCTTGTAAAGACGCTCTTTATTTTTGGAATTTTCACAGGAGTTATGGCCGGATTCGGTTTTGAAAATATTAAGAAATTTGTTAAAATAAAATATCTTGCTTCTGTAATAATAGCTCTCGTTTTTTTTCAATTCCTGTTTTTTTTCATAATTTTCCCTAAAATGCAATATCTATCTTCACCATCAAATGTAAAGGATATTGTGGAAAGAGATTATATCTTTAACGATCTAGATAACTCTCAACCCTCTAGGCTCTCATACAAAGACTTTTCAGGAGGAATAGTACAAATAAGGCTATCAGAAAAAAACATTGATATCGCTGATTGGATACATGGAAACGGTTTTTCGCAGCCATTTATTATCTTTAAACAGGTAGCTTTATCAAAAAAAACAGACGAGTTTTTAGGATTGCTTAATGTAAAATACATATACGATACTGCGCCATTAAAAAGAGCTTCGCTAATAGAAATAAAAAATAATGGCAAAGAATTTCTTTATGAGAATTCTGCATTCCTTCCAAGATATAGGTCTGTTTATCATTCTGTTTTGGTATTTGAAGATATATCAAACCCGGCTTCGACTTATGCCATGTTGACTGAAGATAATTTCAATATAACAGCCACGGCAATTATTACTTCAGAATCTTTAGAGGACTTAAGAAACTTCGACATTGTTATCATTGGTAAAAACCCAACAAATGAGGAAATTGCAACCCTAAGAAGCTATTCCCAGTCTGGAGGAATTATCTTTCCAAATGTTTTTAACATGCAAAATATTTCATTGCGGGATGAATTAAGGAAGCTTAATAAAAAATATGAACCATTAGATGGAAATTATGGAAGAGACAAACTTTCTCTTGAAATAAGCAAAACTGGCTGGGTTGTTTTAAGTGAGACGTATTCGATTTATTCAGGATGGGAAGCAAAACTTAATGGAAAAAAAGTTCCAATATATAGAGCAAATGGCATCAATACAGCTGTTTACGCAGGTGAAGCAGGAAAACTTGAGCTAACTTATAGACCAAAGGCTTTTTACCAAGGTGGCATTATTTCGGCTCTTGCATTTATTTTTGCAACAGCATTAGTTATATTTCTTGCAAGAAGACGTTAAAGTTTGCACACAAGTAGTGCACCATTTGTTGCAAACAATTCCTCAGCCAGTGTATTTAGCAGACCGGTCGTGGTTGAACTTTTCACAGAAGCAATTTTCTTTTTTATATCATCATTCATTTTTAACCAGTCATCGAATTTCTTAATATCAAAGTTATAATACAATTCATAAAATATCCTCAAGAATTTAGCTGCATCTTTACTTAATTCAGCTGGTGGCGGTTCTTTTCCTGCTGCCAAATCTCGAATGATGTCTCCAATCTTTTCAAGCTGTTCTATAATGTAATAAAGAGCAGGAGTCTTGATGTAAAAAGCATAACCCCTCCTATTGAGGCTTCTTCTGCAAAAATCAGCGCAGTTATTTACTTCAAGGTCACGCTCTACTATTTTTTGCGAATCTTTGTTTTTTGAGTTAATCTCATCCATGCTTGTCAAAATAAGCAAAAACATTCTTCTGAGAACTTGCTCAAATTCCTCATGACGAAGTTGCGAAAGAATTTTTATTCTTGTTTTTCCTTTGCTTTCCTCCATAATATGGAATTCCTTAAGGCTTACTGAAAGCGTTTTTTCTATTGCATCATGCTCATCTTTAGTCCCGAAAATGAGCTGGATCTCATCATAACCTGCCTTGTAGGCTGCGCCAAGAAGCCTCTTTATTGAACCTTGAACACCTCTTACATCTATTGTTACCGAATTTCCACCAAGCTCTGCGTCAGGAGAAACTATCAGGTATGATTCTTTTTCCTGAACTTCAATGGAATCGCCTTTCTTTATGGCGTATTTCTTGAGCCAGCCGGTTGGTAGAGATATGACATATGTCTTCTCAGCTATTTGAATAACTTTCCTAAGCATAAACTACTCTTTTTTAATACATTTTAATAAATTTACCACTGCGATACAGTATTCTTATAGTTCTTAATGGGAAAAATAAAGCCGAAATAATTTCAATTATTCTAAAAGAATTTCGAGGTGCTAAGATGGTAATAAAAAAAGATTTGATGGTGATATCATGCCTAAGGCAGAATGCAAGGGAAACCTTAACAAGAATGAGCAGGAAAATAAGGATGCCGATAAGTACAATTTATGACAGGCTAAGATACCAAGAAAGGGACCTGATTGTAAGGCATACAACTCTTTTGGATTTTGCAAAAATAGGGTTTAATGCAAGGGTATTTATTGCAATCAGGGTAAATCGTGAATCAAGGTCACAAATATGCCAGTTTCTGGCCTCGCACCCAAATGTCAATTCCCTATACAAAATCAACAATGGGTACGACTACCTCGTCGAAGCCATTTTCAGGCATCTAAAAGAGCTGCAGGAATTCATGGAGCAAATAGAGGCAAAGTTCCCGATAACAGAAAAACAGCTTTTTTACATTGTTGATGATGTCAAGAGAGAGGATTTCCTATGCAATCCAGAAAATATCGACGAATGCATAAAATCAATCATAAATGGATGAAAATATTTGCTATCAGAACCCCAATGTAAGAAAGCAGCAGTAATAATCCTTCAAGTCGGGAAATGAATGGCTTGCGTATCATGAAATAGAGAAGCAAAACACTCATGCCAACCATCACAGGAATGTCAAAACGCATCCATTGGGTTGTCAATGATATGGGCCTAATCATCGATAATATCCCGAGAGTGACAAGTAAAGTGAAGATGTCAGAGCCAAGTGTTTCAGAAACAGCAGCATATTCAATTCCTTTTATCGTGCCTTGTACCGCAGAAACAATGTTTGGAATCGAAGGGCCAATAGCTCCCAATGTCAAACCAATAAGAAGGTCAGATATTCCTGACTTATGTGATATATCGATTAGTGCCCAGGAAAAAAGATAAGACCCAACTAATAAGGTAGCTATCCCAATAGAAAAAGTCAAATAACCCGCTTTTACTTTTCCGAACAAATCAAGCTGCAGCTCTCTTTCAACTTCCTGGAGCTCCTTTCTTTTTTGCGCTTTCTGCTCGTTTTTTTCTTGCTCCCATACATTAATTAGATAAGGAATGAATATCAGAATGAAAGCAGCCCCTTCGGCTCTGGTTATCTGAAGGTCAGCACTCAGCACGAGCACCATAATAGCTATACAAACGGCAAAGATTCCGTCTCTTAGTATTAGCCTTCTGCTTATCTTAAGGGGTTTTATCAGTGCGCTTAAGCCAGTCATCAGGCCGATATTTACTATTACAGAACCGATGATGACTCCCATGCTTATTTCTATATGGCCCAAAAATGTTGCGTATATTGAGACAATTATCTCAGGCAGGCTCACCATTATGGAGACTAAAATGAGCGCTATTGCAACATGAGATGTCCCGAGATGTTTTGCTACGGGAACCAAGGAATCAGTTGCCCAGTCAGAGCCTTTGGCAATAAGATAGATGCCTGCAACAGTTGCAATTATTATTAAAAGGATATCAATGATCTGCTATCACCCTATTCAACGACTCCATTTACACCGATTGTTGTATTAAATGATGTGTAATTTATAATATTCACTATAATTATTTCCGCATTGAAAATATCATTACTTATCCACTGGTTTTTGCACCGCACTTTAAGCCTGATAACATCTCTTGGCTTTATTGCATGAGGAAGAATCTGGCCGTCAACAGAAGCATTTATCAACCCCCCACAGGGAGGACTTGCTCTGCTTATATCTACTCCTTTTATTGAAATAGACTCATTTGATCCACTTTTTAGCATTACTTCGATTGTTGAACTGTTCTTAATATCAAGTCCTATGCATGAAAAGGGCGGCACTGCCTCGCATCTTGGCGGAATTATATTCTTTAGGTCAAAATAACCAAGGAATGCCATGGTGCTTATTATCATTCCAACTATTAGAATTCCCCAGCTATATGTAAGCAAAAATTCAGCAAATGACTCGAACTTCATTCAACATATCATCGTAAGATAATCATATAAACCTATCTGTGACCAAAGAAATAAATAGACATGCACGTGACTTCATCTATGAAATGTCCCTACTGCTCAAATGGCGAAACAAAAGTAACAGATAAGCGGGATTCTGAAGGAGGAGACATAACCAGGCGCAGAAGAGAGTGCCTCAAATGCAAGAAACGATTCACAACTTTTGAACGAATAGAAACAGTAAATCTTGTTGTAGTAAAAAAGGATGGTAAAAGAGAAAGGTTCGATAGGGAAAAAATATTCTCTGGTATGTTAAAGGCATGCGAAAAAAGACCGATTACAAGAAACCAAATAGAAACAGCTGTTGCCGACATAGAGCAGAAACTCAAGTCAATGAGTTCAACTGAGATAGAAAGCAGACTGATAGGGGAGCTTGTGATGAGGAAGCTAAAAAAACTCGATAAAGTGGCCTATATAAGGTTCGCTTCTGTATATAGATCATTTACAGACCTTGAATCTTTTGAAGAAGAGCTCAAAAAACTGATAAAGAAGTAAAACTTTAAATATAGTGCTATCAAGAAACACAGTATGAGAATTATAGCAGCTTTGTTGATTTTTGCATTATCGTTATCTCTTGCAATTGCCCAAATTGGGCCATTGAACCAAACTGAGATGCCTACTAATGAAACTAATCAAGCAGTTAATCAAACATATCCAGAACTTACAGCAGAGGACGCAAAGGTGTGGGAAAATTTATCACAACCTAAGGCATCAGATGCTGCAGCAATTCTTGATGCGAAAAAAGCCGCATTATCGCTTGCTGCAACGAATCACCTAATCCAAATGGACAGTGCAATAGAAGTTGCAAAAGAAAAGAGCCTAAATTATTCCGAACTTACACCTATCAGAGATGAATTCAAAAAACAGATGGATACAATAGGAAATGCACAGGACAGGGCATCACTTTTTGCTACAGAAGATTTGCTCCAAAATCTGGCAAAACAATTTCTTATAAAAGCTAAAGAAATAGGGTTAAAGGCTTATGGTAGCAGACTAAAAGATAAAATAAGCCAGCTCAAGGAGAATAGGGCAAATGAGTCTGAATACTATTCTGAGCAGGCAATAGAAGCAAGAAAAATCGCAATCCTAAGGGCCTTTGACCATCATGTTGACATTGTTAACAATGCAATAAATAAATCTGAAAGCCGGAATGTTTCGGTTACAGAAGTAAAAGCAGCATTGGACGAATTTATTGCACTAAAACCTGAGCTTGTAAGCGCAATAAACTCCATGAATAAAGCAAACATTGCCGCGGTTAACAAAAAAGTAAAAGAAGCTTGGAAAAATATAAGGGACAAATTTATCAGCGCTAATCTTGGAGATAAGATACAACGTTCGATGGACCGAGGAAACTCAATAGCAAACATAGCCGATTCCGATATAAGAAAATTAAAGACACAGCGCGTGCAAACAGGTGCAATCGAAAGCAGGTTGGCTGAATTTAAAAAGCGATTACAAGAGACACAGGAAGCCGCAAGTTCAGGGGATTACGTGAGTGCGCAAGATGCATTAAGGGCAGCAAAAATTGCGCTTTCTGAACTAAAAACAACACATGATCAGGCAATTGGTGAGGTAAAATGAGAAAATTCTTAGCGCTGATATTAATAGCTATTTTACTAATAAGTGCTATTGGTTGCATGAAAAAAAGTCAGACACAGGTAAAACAACTAGAGGATAATATGGAGGTTCCTGAAAATGACATAACAATACCCGAAGAGACTTTGTCAACAGATATAGACGCTTCAGAAGAGCCTGATTTTGGAAGCGTCATCTAAAGTTTTATTAATAATGTTAAAATAACAATAGTATGAATATTCTTTTTCATATACTGTTTAACTATTCAATAATCAGTCTTGTTTTTGGCGTGCGTGAGAATGATATCTGGGTAATTGCAATATTTTCAATCCTTTTAGACATCGACCATATTCCTTACATTATTAAAAATTCAAA
>Ga0209542_10017146_pt1 | contig 11917 bp, 17 predicted proteins | sample RifCSPhighO2_01_FD_184028 | JGI IMG/M metagenome (GOLD analysis project Ga0209542, IMG submission 184028) | Soil microbial communities from Rifle, Colorado - Rifle CSP2_plank highO2_0.1 (SPAdes) (version 2) | ecosystem: Environmental > Terrestrial > Deep subsurface > Rock core/Sediment ...
CGCGCTTGCCGTGTTTGGTTGGAGCGTCTATCCAATTCTTTTCAAAAAATTCACGCGCCCGTTCCTGCATGGAAACTGAAAACTTTCCATACGCAGCAAGTACCATTTCCCGCGCTTCTTCAAAAGAATATACATGCTCTGTTTCTGCTACAGGCGCGTAGCGATCATAATCGAATAGCTCATCCAAACCCAGCACATCGCGTTTCAATTTATAATAATCGGACACGAGTAAAACATGTTCGCTCACAGCCGCGCTCATAGTGTTGACCGCTTCTTGAGCAACTTCGTTCGCAAGATGACGAGACGCTTCCGGCGTTTCAAATTTTTGATATCGATCCCGAACGCGCTTATCTTCCCCAAGCACGTTAAAAATATATGTAAGCCGCCGAAGATCTTCCCGTAAACCGGCTGTAAGAACTTCCGCTCCCATCTTGCGCGTATCCCTGTCTTTGTTTTGCAACAAATGTAATACTTTTTCTTCCGGCCACTCTTCTGTTTTACCCGCAATCAAAACAGAAAACTTTTTTTGCGATAATTCCTCATCAAACAAACGAGTAAATGCCCTGTTTCCCGTAAGCGAAAGATCATTCATGATTTGTTCTTCCCGCTCCGGCAACCGGTGAGGTTTTGTTTTAAGAAGATTTAGCAAAAAATGCCGATAGTTTGAAAGTTCTTCCAAGTTTGCAAACTCTTGAAGCGTTTCTTCCGGCAATTTCAACAACTCAAGTTCAAAAAAAATTATCTGATTATACAATTCCGCGTATGCAGTTTGTGTTTTTTGTTCAAGCGCTCCATGATCGGGATCCATGCTATCCACCGCTTTCAGCAGTGAAGCAAAATGAAGCGGCTTTACGCCTTCCTGAAAAATCATTTCATATTCTTGAAGCGCGGAACGGATTTCTACCAACGTGGATACGGATGATATGGCACCGCGCCATTTCTTTTCAAACGTATCCGCGCGCTTTTTTATCTCCGTAATCACATTAAAAATGCGCGGATCATTTTTTCCGTTAAAATAGGCTGACAAATCCCAGGAAGGCAATGTTCCAAGATTATGCGTTTCCATCGGCATCAAGTTCCGCTTGTAATTTCTTAAACTCATTCTCCGCCTCACCCAAACGCTTACGGCACGCCTGCACCAATTCAACGCCCTCCTTAAACTTTTTGAGGCCTTCTTCCACATCCACATCGCGCGCATTAAGTTCCTCCACAATTTTTTCGAGACGTTTCAGTGATTGTTCTATGGATTGTTTTTCGGAAGCCATGTTTATATATCTTCTACTTTTGATTTAAGCGTTCCCCTATACAACCGCACCATAATACGTTCTCCCACTATAACATCCTCTGCGCTTTTTACCACCTTGCCACCTGTTCCATAGACAATGCTGTAACCGCGCCGCAAAGGTGAAATAGGATCAAGCGGCGCTAATGCCGCCTCCGCAACGGCAATGCGTTTATCCTCCGCGCGAAATACGCGTCCAAGCATTTCGGCCATACGCTCGGCACTCAGTAAAAACATGTGCTCCATTTTTTGCATGCGCGCGTGTAATGCGTGCCCGCCATTTGTGAAAACGCTTTCTAACATCCGAAAACCGGCAAAAATTTTTCCCAAAGCAACTTCCAGCTGATGCGCTCCCGCAGATACGCGCGCATGCGTCCGTTCCAAAAGCATCTCGGGTATGCGTTTTATATGTTCTTCAAAAACATCAAACGCGCGCGATGTTTCCCGCAACACATCTTCCACGCCAAGCGCCAGCATGTCGCTTTCTTTTTCGACTACCCGAAGCAATTCTTCGCGGCCGCGCCGGATAGCATCCGCTACTTTAGTGGGTGTTGAAAAATCCGCATCGGAAGAAAGAGACGCAATAGTAACGTCGCGTTCGTGTCCAATACCCGTAAGCACCAGAATCCGCGACTCCGCAACCGCTTCGGCAACACGTTCGGTGTTAAACGCTTTTAGGTTTTCAAGCCCGCCACCGCCGCGCAGCAAACACAAAATATCAAGATCGGAGCGCGCCGAGTTGAATTTGCGGAACGCTTCAACAATGGTGTCTTCGGCACGGTCTCCTTCCACGCGCACATCGCAAAGGACAATTTCAAAACCAAACGCTCCAATGTTTTTTAAAAAATCATTTATTGCTTCTCCTTTTTCCGATGTTATAACGCCAATTCGCCGAATAATACGCGGCAGGGGGCGTTTTCGCTCAAGAGAAAAATATCCTTTCGCTTCCAGTTTTTTCTTTAACGCTTCAAATGCTTTCTGAAGCGCGCCCGCGCCAACCGGTTCTATTTTTTCCACTCGCGCGTTAAACGCGCCAAATTTAGCATATACTTCGGGCCATGCATCAATTACAATTTCCATGCCATCTTCCAAATAATTATATTCGCGTTCATACTTTGAAGCCCACAACACGCATTTCATATTCGCTTCCGTCCCTCCGGTGTCTTTTAATGTAAAATATACCACGGTTCCACGATGCCGCATTTCGCTTACTTCACCCTGAACACGAACGGTTCCTAAGCGTGAAAGAGTTATATTTACAGCCTCTAGAAATTCAGTAACCGAGAACACGGCATATTCCAACATTCGGAAGTCGGACTTCCGCATAATGTGCGGGAGTCCGACTTCCGAATGTTTAGGAATCTCGTCCTTTGTTAGAACAGCCAACATATCAGCACCGTATTTTGCTATCTTCGTTTTCCCCCAACCCTTCACAAGCGCGAGATCCTGTAATGTTGCCGGCATAGCTTTTACCGTTTCTTCCAGAGTTTTGTTGGTAAACACCATAAAAAGCTCCACACCTTCGCGTTCGGCAAGTTCCTTTCGTCTTATTTTAAGTTTTTGGAGAAGTTCCGTACGGGACATAGATTACAAAGCATACGTCTAATAGAAAACATTGTACCACGCGAAAAAGAAAAAAGGATGTCTGCGGAGACATCCTCTCAAAACTCAAGCCACACAGGTAATAAGTTGATTCCTCAAACTTTACAAAAAACGGCTGTTTCCCCAATAATCACCGAAAAATGGTGCCGCGGTGGGGAAATACATTTCCCATTCTTGTCAAAGAGAAAAATTTTTTTGTTTGGCAAGTAAACCACATGCCCATTCTCGACAATTTTTAACGAAGAATTTTTACATCTAACGTGATACGTACCGTGCCACTGGTACGTACCCGACGGATAGTCATGTCCGGTCTTCATAAATTACTCCTTTGCAAAAAAGCAGATTTAAAAAATTTGTACCATATCAATTAGATTTTTGCAACCCCTTTCACCCACTCTTTCAAGATGTTATAGTATTTCTCAAATATAATTTTTAACATAGACTGCTAAAAAAGAAAGGCCACAAGAATATGTTCCCTGTGGCCATAGATTAATCCTCATTAATTAAAATAGTTCAATCTGCTTTCCTGTGAGACTTACGATTATCTCTGCTTGCAAATTCGGTATCAATACTTTCTGCAAGCGTGAAAGCCGAGCTTTACGCGTTTCTAATCGGCCCGCTTTTGGATTTTCAAGCTTAATGCGTAAATCTATAACCTCATCCGTGTAAGCACGCAAGCGCGACAATAAACGCTGATTTTTATAACCTTCAAATCCCTGCATATTCCATCCTCTTTATGCAATTCAGCATTCTGCCTACCGTAATTGAAAACTCTTCTGTTTTAAAAACGATAAAATTACATCTTTCAATCCGGGAATTTTTTTGTCCATGCGGACAATTAAATCAGATGGTCTCCATTCATTCTGATTATTAATCTCCATAATATACCCGCATGAACAGAGATAAATTCCATGCGCGATTATGTTCATTTTACAGTCGCAGTTTTTACATTGCATATGTGCTCCTCTTTCTTTTTTCTTTAAATTTTCAATGAACAGAAAAGAACAGAAAGCCGCCCCGCGACGCGGGACGGCTATTTTTTTGGTTTTTCTCCTTCTTTGTTTAGGAAAGTACCGCCAAATGCCGACCCGCCCGCTGAGTAAAGAGAATAAAAAGCATACCCCAAAAATGGAGAGTGCTCATTTTCTTATACAGCGTATAGGTTCGACTTGTGGCGACCATAGTACCATCTAGTTTACTAAATCGCAGAAAACATGTCAATTATTGGTACAACGAGTCTGTGGAAAAAAATTACGCAACAAAACCTATTGTCCGAGAGCTTGTTCGATTTGCGATTTTAATGCCGCATAGGGAACGGCGCCGTTCACAACTTGTTTTGATCCATCCGCCGCAACAATAATGCTATAAGGAGTGCCGAGGCCGCCGCTTGCAACCGCATTTTCAGTATTCGCATCAATTACACTATTATATTTGCCGGAAGATACGCAAGAACTAAAAGCATTTTTATCAAGTCCGATATCCCCCGCAACTTGCAAAAAGAAACTCTCGCTCAAACCCGCATCTTGCTGTGAAAACACCGTATCCACAAAATTCCAAAACGCTTGGGTTCCCCCTAATTCATTCGCGCATTCCGCGCCATTCGCGCCCGGCAGCGCGTTCGAATGAATTTGTACCAAGGGAAAGTGCCGATAAACCCACGCGATTTTGCCATCCTTGCCATATTCATCCATTGCCTGTTTCATGGTTTCGTGAAATCGCGAGCAGAAGGGACATTCCAAATCAGAATACTCAATAATTTTTACGGGAGCAGACGGATCGCCCAATATATGATCGCTTGTTCCTATGGGCGCTACCGCTTCCAATTTGGCTCCTCCTTCGGATGCTGTCGGAATACTCTCTCCCGCGGCCGCGCCAAGTTTGGTTCTCGCTCCCCCAAACCCGCCATCGCCCACATATGTAATAGCGCCCGCAATTAAAACGCCTGAAATTAAGATTGACAACGGTATGATGTATGGATTATGTTGAGATTCGTTCATAATGTAGATACTAGGCGTTAGGCACTAGGCATCTAGAGCCTAATTTCTAAAGCCTGATGTTGGTTAGTGAATAAACATTTTCATACTACCACTTTAAGCTCAACTTCTTCAAGAGTCAACGTATTCGACAATGTCCACCGGCCTACCCGCGTACGAACCAGCTCGGAAAGATATGCCCCCGTGCCCAAAGCTTCTCCTATATCACGCGCGAGAGAACGAATATAGACGCCGGGACCGGTAACCACCCGCAACACAAGCAACGGCCAATTATATGATTCAAGAAAAATGGATTTTATTTCCACTTGCCGTGGTTTCATTACAACTTCTTCTCCTTTGCGAACACGCTTGTAAGCCTCCTTGCCGTTTATTTTTATGGCGCTGTAAATGGGAGGAATTTGTAAAACATTTCCCGTATACATTTGAAGAACTTTCTGAATTTCTTTTTCCGTAGGAATAACGGATATCACGCGTTCTGTCTTTTTGCCTTCTTCGTCATCCGTAACGCTCGTTATCCCCAAAGTAATAGATGTCTTGTATTCTTTTTCTTTCGCAACTTCTTTCGCTAATTGTTTGGTCGCTTCTCTTCCAATGCCAACCACAAGCACCCCTTGGGCAAGCGGATCCAATGTGCCCGCGTGACCTATTTTTTTGGTGCCAGCCGCGCGGCGCAAACGGTTCAACACCGCGTTTGAAGTGAGTCCTTTGGGTTTATACACAGCAAATATGCCGGCCATCTTATTTCTTGTTTGCAATCCGCACAACATAGGTGCCCACAATAACCACAATCACGGTCACAACGAATGCGTACAAAAACTTCGAAAACAATTCGTCTCCGGGCAGAGGATACCAATAATCAATAAGTGATTTTATGGCATCATTCCACGCAAGCCCTGACACAAACCCGAAACCCGCGAGAATATATCCAAACATTTTTTGACGTATTTCTTTCATATATTGTGAATTACGAAACGCATCCTCATCCGATGACCGCTACGCGAATTGATAGTGAGTTGAATAAAGTATGTTACAAAACAAAGGTATGTGCGTATATAAATCGAGGGGAGGTCATCGGATGAGGGAAATGCGCGTGTTTCGTTATTCAAATTCATATACATCTTTATACCTCACGTATGTCCATTTTCAAAATGGTATCGGCATCCTTGAAATGAAATACTCCTTTCACATTTTTTCCCGCAAGCACTTTCGGCAGCCAATGCTTGTCATCCGGCCACATGGCATTGTAAGGAATATCGGCATGGGAAAACCATTGGGGATTCATTTCATCGGACTCCTTCGGATCCCCCGCAAATGAATTTGTTGCAAACACGTGAACCTCAAGAGGTCCTGATGAATTGTCCGCAAAAGAAAAATAAAGCATGCCGCGCTTTTTAATATCACGCGCCGCAATGCCGGCTTCTTCCTTGAGTTCCCGAATTGCGGCCGCTTCAATAGTTTCCCCTTTTTCCACTTTGCCCCCGAACCCGTTCCATCGGCCCATGCCGAACCCCCGTTTTTTCATTCCAAGAAGAATGCGCTTATCATCATGCACTACGCAAAGCGTGAGAATTTTCTTATCCACGGGATCCATATATACAATTATAACACGTGGCATATAATAAATGTATGCGATATGTTTTTGTATTGATTATTGGCCTTTTTTTATTACCCGTTATCATGTTGGCGGCAGGGCCGTTTAATCGCGATCTTTCATGGGGGCTTCAGAATGATACCGACGTAAAACGGCTTCAGGAATACCTGCGTAGCGAAGGATTTTATACCTATCCTGAAATAACCGGGCACTATTTTTCATCCACGCGTGCGGCAGTGGTAAAATTTCAAACAGCCCAAAACATATTACCCGCGAATGGCATTTTTGCCGGAGAAACACGAACTCGTCTTAACAAGATAGGAGGATCGCCAACACCAGCCGCGCCCGCTCCATTTTCGTTATTTTTCCGCGATTTATTTTTTGGCCTTCGTGCCAACCAAGATGTAATGCGCCTTCAAGAATTTTTGCGGAGCTTGGAGTTTTTTACCTATCCCGAATCAACCGGCAATTATTTTACCGTTACCCAAGAGGCGGTAAGGCTGTACCAACTTAAAAAAAAGATCCCATCATCAGGATCGTTGGACACGCTTACGCGGGCTTATGTAAATTTGGATATTCTCACCGCTATTTCTCCCAAACCCATTGATGAATCAACAGAAGTAGCGCCCTCGCCTCAAACCGCAACCTCCACCTACTACAAGCAAATCAGCATTTCCAATTTCAGCGGCAGAAACACAGACCCATTAAGCGAACGAATTACCATAGCCAACCGCTCCAAATCCGAATCCATATCAGTTACAGGATGGAAATTTGAAACATCGCTTGGGAGAAGTTTTATTATTCCTTCTGCGTACAACCTTCCCGGAACACTCGATTCTTCTCTCAAACCCATCATGCTTCCCCCGGGCGGACAAATAAGCATTACAATCGGCAAACAGGAGCGGTACTCCGCGTTTCGGGAAAATATGTGCACGGGATACTTCACCGAGCACACAAAATTTACGCCATCTATCTCCAAGCATTGTCCGAAACCCGATTCATTTGACCTATTGTACCTGGGCGACAAATGCATCGCCACCATTGATAAAGTTCCCCAATGCACCATTCCCACCGCAAGCCATTTTTTTGCGCAATCAAGCGAGTGTTCCAGCTACATGATTCAAAACCTCACCTACGCCGGCTGTGTGCGTACTCATCGCGGCGATCCTGATTTTTATAAGAACAAATGGTATGTGTGGCTGAACAGCGATACGGAAATCTTCCGCAATATCCATGAAACCCTCACCCTCCGCGATCTTACGGAAAAGTTTGTTGATCGAAGAGAGTATTAAACGGCGTTTCTGTTCCCAAAATGTAGATCATAGAAATTAATTACTTAGCGGTTCAACCGCTAAGTAACTTTCTTTTAAAAACAAAGGCAAAATGGCACTTTGCCTGTGGTACTTGACATCAAAACCATTATCGAGTACAATGATAGTAAGTACACAGAAGGATGACTGTGTACAATGGCCGACAAGCCGCCATTTGGGTGGCTTGTGAACCCTCACAGAACATTGCGTTAGAGCTCTGTTCTGTGAGGGTATTTTTTTGTAAAAAAACCGCCCGAATTTGGACGGCTCTTCGTGTGTGTCACCTGCTCACCTGCGACGCTGAATATACGGAGTTTTCTTACCCCCTTGTTTCTGTTTGGGTGTTTGTTGCTTTGGTATCCAATTTTCGCTCTGAGATATCTGTAAAGATAGCTCCTTAGCAAAAAACGGCAAAATATTTTGCTGAATCATGCCAACGGCTTCATCTGTCAACCATGAATCAAAAGACAAAGCACAACGTCCGTAATCTACCGGTTTGGCAAGCGCCCCATTTTTTTGACACGGACTCTGAACTTCTGACCGACCTTTACTGGTTCTGGTGATGCCTCATCGCATATATTGCGGGAGGCATTTTTAATGCAGAGTGAATGCGTGTGGTGTTGTACATATATAGTGTGTGGTGAATGGCGAAGATGAGCTCTCCTATGTGTTCGAAGCGACTGGTATCCCCCAGATCAAGTTTGAATTGAGAATAAAAGGATTCTTGGTAACCGTTTTCCCATGGCGATGCTTTTTTGCTCATGGATACGCGGATGCCATGGCTTTGCACAAATTGCGTATACTGCTTGGAAGCGTATTCACTGCCCTGATCTGAATGAAGTATATCAGGAACCGGTTGCTTTCGTAATGCGTGCTTCAATGCTCCCATGACAAGATCAACGCTATGTTTGTTGAGTATCTGCCAGCCGATAATTTCTCGTGTGTACAAATCCACGATAGTAGCAAGATACAACCATCGACAGTGAAAACGTATATGGGTGAAATCGCTGACCCATATAACGCTTTGTTTTGAAGGAAACGGGGTTATCTGGAGAAGGTTCTCGTATGGTTCGACAATGCGCCCTTCATCCCGTTTCTTCCTGTATTTCTTGGGTCTTCTGCGATAGGGGTGTAATCCGTACAGGTTCATGATGCGACGTATACGCTTGGTGTTTACTGCAAGCGCAATGGCAAGCCGGCGATACCCATAACTGGGATGTTCATGGAATATAGTTTCTATCTTTGTTTTTAACGTCCAATCTTGTTCTGGCTTCTTGGGCTTGTAATACAAGCTCTGGCGGGAGATGCCTAATTTCTTCGCAAGTTCTTTCTTGGTGAGCGTCCGTGGGTTAACAGCCAGGACTCTTTTTTTTCTCATGGGAGAGTTCAAGCGTTATTGCTCCGATGAGTTCTTTCAATGCTAGGTTTTCTCGCTTTAATTTTGCATATTCCAGGATGGAAGGGCCTGTGGTTGCTCCTTTGGCCATCCAGCCCCATATCGTTTTGGGACTGATACCATGTTCTTCTGCTACATCCTGTACTTTTGCACCTCCTTCCTTTATTCGTTCGAGTATTTGTTTCTTTACATCAGTATGTACTGATGGTTTTCCTCGCGGCATGATTGCTGAATTACGCTGATAATGTTGTCAGTGTAGTTCAGACTGTGTGTCTAGTATATGGGGCGCAGTACAGTTTGACCCCTTGTATAGGCAATCCGGCTGACTTTATACGTGTATACAAGGTCTTCGGATCCCACCGCCCGTCAATTTCCACAACCATCCGTGTCGCGCCCGCTACTTTTTCTTTATCCACAAAAACCTCCCTGCTACCAAAAAATTTATGAAAAGAACAAAAACCCAATATACTCATCCATTCACAATCCGTCAAGTTATTTTTAAAAAAGATGTGGATAAATCTCCCCACCTTCTCACAGGACATTGAACCCTGTGAGAAGGTGGGGAGATAAAATTTTTTGGAGCACGGCATCGCGGAAGCTCGCAGAGGATGGGCAAAAAAAAGAGGACATCGTAAACACGCGTCCTCTGAAAGAATTTTTGCAACTTATGCGATTGCCGAAGGCCAATCGTTGGAACTAGGAAGATTGTCGCGCCGAGGCTTGCGTACTTCATATACAACCCCGAGTTTTTCAAGAACTATCAAGAACCATTTCCCCGCGTCTATGTCATACCAACGCCATCCCAAAAAGGCGCAACGCATATCCGCGTGATGATTTGCGTGATACCGTTCTCCTATCATGGTAAACAAAGCGCCGATCCACGAACCGTTCCTGCTTAAACTTTTTTTCCGCACACGTGTTCCAAACCGATGACCCACCGAGTTAATACTGAATGTAACATGTAAAACATAGAACATGCGCAAAAACGAAATCCATAAGCCTTCCCATCCGAACAAGACTGTTGGAACAGCAAAGCCAAGAACAAGACAAGGGGAAAATAAATATCGCTCGGTTCGGATAAAGCAAATCTTGGATATATCGGTTTTTTTCAATAATTCCAAATGGGGTCTTTGAACAAGCATCCACCCCAAATGACTCCACCAAAAGCCCCACCAATCACCGTTCTTATCAAAAAGATACGGTGAATGCGGGTCATCATATCTGTCTTCTTTTTCATGATGAAGTTCGTGATTGGCCACCCATGTGGCTTTTTTCATACCCCCTGTCCACGCGCATGCCGAAACAATAAACAAGAAAACAGAATGTGCCTTATAACTTCGATGCGTATCATGTCTATGCAAACCCAAGCTTACACCAAGTCCCGTAGCAAGCGCGTACGCCCATCCCGTAAAGATGGCTTTCCAAGAATATCCTTCCGCAAATCCATACCACACGGCATATACAGCGCCCGCGGTTACCAATGAATAAGAAAAAATCATGCCTCCGGAAAATTTGCTTTCCACGCATATTTCTGAAAGCTTTTTTTGAAATATCCACGCAAAAACAAGCGTACTGCCAAAGGCAAAAAAGATTGAAAGCGTCAATACCGTTCCATTCATTACGCGCTCCTTTTTTCAAAGGAAATATTCATGCAATTACAAATAATGCACGAACATCGCTCGCGGCCTGCGTTCTTTGCAAACAACTCGTGTTCTTCTTGTATCCGAAGCACTTTTGTTGCCAACGGCTCGCCAATTTGTGGCAACAGAGGATCATTTTCGATAATTTTTTGATAATACTCGGCAATCTTTATGTCCGCCATAATGCAATTTCCTCCTGTCAATTTTTTTCAACAATAACACAGAATACTATTTTTATCGAATTTCATACGTAAGCGTCATTGTTACTTGAAAATCCTGCGAACCGGGCTCTATAGCCGGCACCGGCGCAGCAAAAGCGCCATCTCCACCCATGCCAAAACTTTCCGCGGCATACATTCGCTTGTCATAATACGGACCAAAACCCCCTTCGGAAATGTTTAGCAACCGTCCCAAGCGAAACCCGCCCGCGTCAGCCATCGCTTTTGCTTTTTCTTTAGCTTTTTCCAAAGCTTGAGCTCGTGCCTCATTTTCAACAATCGTTGGATCATCCACGGTAAATGATAATTGTGAAACTGAATTTGCTCCATTCTCAACAACACCGGACAAAATATCTCCTACTGCGCCAAATTCGCGCACCTTTACCGAAACAACCTGCCGAACCGTGTAGCCCACAATTTCTGCTGGCGGACACGGACGAGGGGTTGGCGCTGGTGTAACCGATATGTTTCCATTTCCTTCATAATACACAGGCAACGAAGGCGCTGTGCAATTAAAATACTGATACCGCGGCTCCACGTTATAACTTTGCGTTTTTATGTCCTTTGCTTCCACTCCTTTTGATTTACTGAACGCAATAGCTTTGTTTGTTTTTTCAGTATTTGCGGCTTGAGATTCCGCGAGATTTTTACCCCCATCGGTAATTACTTCAAATGTAAACTCGGCAATATCAGGCACTACAACCGCTTTTCCTTCTGCCGAAACTGAAAAACTGCGAAATGACGACGGTTCGGTCGCACGACTATACGTATACGTATACCACAATACCGCAACTCCACTCATGGTGAGAGCAAAGGTTAATGCGTATCCAACCCAATTTTTTATTTGCGAATTCACAGATTCTGGAGGCATGATATATAAGTTA
>Ga0209542_10017147_pt1 | contig 11917 bp, 14 predicted proteins | sample RifCSPhighO2_01_FD_184028 | JGI IMG/M metagenome (GOLD analysis project Ga0209542, IMG submission 184028) | Soil microbial communities from Rifle, Colorado - Rifle CSP2_plank highO2_0.1 (SPAdes) (version 2) | ecosystem: Environmental > Terrestrial > Deep subsurface > Rock core/Sediment ...
TAAAAAAGGCGATGTGCTGGCAGACGGAGAGGCCCAAACCTTGCGAGTTCAGACTCACGTGCTGAACGATCCCATGCTGGGCACCCAATTCTCTGTGACCCGAGACAAAAGCAGGAACACCAAGGCGCTGACCATTGAGATCTCAGGGGACATTACAGGAGATATCATACGCTATGATAGTCAAGGTCAAACAACGCAAGGAACTTCTCTCTATGCTTCGCAACCTCTCTGGCAATAATACAACCATTCGACTTTACCCGGGGCGAGGGTTCTCTATCATAGAGCTTCTTGCGGGAGCAGGGATTTTAACCTTGAGTTTAAGCGCGTTGCTGGGTTTTTTAGCGTTTACCCTTACAGCCTCTTCTTTTCTTAAACAGCAGGCAGAGGCCACGGCGCTGGCAGGGGAAACGCTGGAGGCGGTCCGCAGTTTTAGAGATGGAACGAGTTGGAACGTTGACGACCCGCAGAATCAGTATGACGGACTTGGGCAGGTGCAGGCCGGCGTTGCGTACCACGTTGAAGTATCTGGGAACATTCCTCCCCGATGGCAGCTTCTTTTGGGCACAGAGACAGTCAAGGCGTATACGAGAAGCGTGATCTTTGAGAATGTGCAGCGGGATGTGAATGATAATATTGTGGAAAGCGGAGGCATTCAGGACCCAGATACAAAAAAGGCCACAGTAACAGTATCGTGGACCGCAAAAACAAAGGCGCATGACGTTACTGTTGTTACCTATCTTACCAACTGGAAACCATGAAGAAAGGGTTTACCATTATTGAGGTTGTAGCGTACGTGGCGGTTCTTGGGATACTAGGGACCTCGTTTTCTGCAACGCTCTTGTGGAGCATGAAAACATACACCAAGTCCCGGGTTATGCACCAAACTCTGTGGGACGCGCAAAGAGCCATGGACACCATGGTGCAGGAAATCCGGGAGGCAAGGCGCGTATACATTCCCACCACCTCGGCTTCGCAGCTTTCTCTTGCAACATCAAAATATGCGCCTGCAGGCCATGCAGAGTCCTTTATTGATTTTTTTCTGTGCGAAGAAAAGCTGTGCATGAAAAAAGAATCGCAAGACCCTGCGGCAATAACATCGGATAGCGTGCGCGTGGCCTCGCTTTCTTTTACGCGGGTTCAGCAGGCTCCGGGAGCGGAGTCTATCCGCATAACTCTGCAGGTTGGGTATAAGAATCCGAATGGCAGGCCGGAACTTGCTTCGTCCGTAGAATTAAGTTCTGCCGCGTCCATACGAAATCCATGAAAAAGAACAGGCAACAAGGATTTGCAACATTGTACTTTGTGCTTCTCGCGCTTTTTCTTGTTGTATCTATAGCAGGAAGCTTATTTCTTTTCGTTTCGTGGCAGCAGCGCATTGGAAGGAACGCGCAAAACTCTACCCAGGCCTATTGGGCCGCAGAGGCAGGCGCAGAAGACGCGCTTTTGCGTTTGAAAGAAGGCATGTCTTTTGCAAGCCCCATTTCTTTTTTTGCGGGAGAAGGAGCTGTAACCACTACTATTATGGAGATTGCTCCAGGAATAGATCTTGTGACGGCGCAGGGGAACGATGCTTCTCGAGTGCGGAAAGTTCAGGCGCTTTTTGCATTGTCTGGCACCACTCCTACATTTTTCTACGGCGCGCATATAGGGGCAGGAGGGCTTCAAATGGATAATTTAAGCAAGGTGATAGGGAATGCTTTTTCCAATGGGGATATCGTGTCTTCGGGTGCGGCAGAAGTTACAGAAACCGCAACGGTTGCAGGAGTTGGGGGAAGCATTTCGGGAATAACCGCAAAGCATGCGTTTGCGGACACGTGTGCCGGATCTGATATTGCGCAGGAGCTTCACGCAAACAATAAGGGGAATTGCACGTATGGATCCTACGCTGTCCTCGGAGCTCCTCCAGCCCTTGTTTCTCTTCCTCTTGGAGACGAGCAGGTCCAGCAATGGAAGGATGACGCGCAGGCCGGGGGCGCGCTGGCAGGACCGTATGAGCTTGAAGGAAGCAATGCGGCGACGCTTGGCCCCAAGCAAATCGTGGGGGATCTCATGGTTGAAGACAGCGCAGTGCTCACGCTTTCTGGCACTCTGTGGGTGACAGGAAACGTAACCGTGAAGAACAGCGGAAGAGTAAAGCTTGCAGGTTCATATGGAGCGATGAGCGGTGTTGTTGTTGCGGACGGGACCATAACCTTAGAAAACAACAGCATTTCTGCAGGATCAGGGAATCCCGACAGCTATCTCATGTATCTTTCAACAAAGTCTTCCAATCCGGCAATCATCACGAAGAATAACGCCATAGCGGACATTATATATGCTTCCCAGGGATGGGTAGAAGTGCAGAATAACGCCCAGCTTGTTGAAGTGACCGGATACGGCATTCATCTTATGAACAATGCCGTCATACAGTACGAGATAGGCCTCCAGGATGCACGGTTTACCTCCGGTCCCGGGGCTTCGTGGGAGCTTTCTTCGTGGCAAGAAGTTGAATAGGGAGGTATACTAAAGCAACATGCTTGAGTTTCTTACCATACATCCTGCGGCATTTGGGCTTGATATTTCAGATCTGTCCGTTAAAGTAGCCCAGCTCAAAAGGGGCAAGAGTGGTTTTTTCTTGTCTTCGTTCGGAGAGTTTCCGATTGAACAAGGCATTATAGAACGGGGGCAGATCAAGAAAGAAAAAGAGCTGGCAGAAATTCTCAAAACAGTAAGAGCAAAGGTTCAGGGAGCGGTGATCAAAACGCCGTACGTTGTAGCTTCCCTTCCGGAAGAGCAGGCGTTCTTGCAGATAATCCAGCTTCCCCGCATGAACAAAGACGACCTTGAAAGCGCGGTGCGTTTTGAAGCGGAGAACTACGTGCCCTATTCTTTAGATACCATGGAGATAGATTTTCAGCAGGTTACTCCCGTTGTTGACCATTTAAACCATACCGATGTTCTCCTAGCCGCGCTTCCAAAAGCGACAGTAGGGTCGTATGTTGCAAGCATGAGAGCAGCAGGCCTTATTCCTCTTGCCTTGGAGATCGAATCTTTGGCAGTGGTGCGCTCATTGGTGCTTAAAGAAACTGCTCCGGTTCCTGTTCTGATCGTGGATCTGGGGGCGACAAGAACGAGTTTTATCGTTTTTGCAGGGTACAGTCTGCGCTTTACGGCGTCCATAGCTGTTTCTTCTTTCAGGTTTACCCAATCTATTGCCGAGTCCTTTGGCGTAGGACTGCAAGAGGCAGAATCCCTGAAAAAGCAGTACGGGTTAGACGATCCTGCCTCTGCTTCAGGCAAGAAAGTGTTTGAAGCGCTCGTGCCTGCGTTGACCGATCTGACCGAACAGATCAAAAAATACATTAGCTACTATGAATCCCATGCGGGGCACGAGCATTTAGAGCGCCCGGTCCCCACCATACAAAAAATTATTCTGTGCGGAGGAGGAGCAAACTTAAAGGGCATCACCCAGTTTTTGGTAAGAGAGTTGCACAAGGAAGTTGGCATTGGAAGTCCGTGGGTGAACATTTTGCCAGCTTCTTTGCAAGAGCTTCCGCCTTTGCCTTTTGCAGAATCCTTGCGGTATACCACTGCGTTTGGATTAGCCTTGAGAGCAGCGCAAGCATATGATAAATCTCCTGCCCCAACACATTAAGCAAGAACTGCGGCAAGAGCAGAGATTCCGCCTTCTTGTGATCCTCCTATTTGCTTTCACGGTTGCTCTCGTGTGTTTTGCGCTGATGCTTGGAGTCATCAAGGCATATATCGCAGGGTCTCTTTTTGCGCAGGAATCCAAGATCGCGCTTCTCTCCGAGCGTGTTTCTAAGGATAATCCCGCGCTGGCTGAGATTCAGGGATTTAATGAAACAACCGCCCAAGTTTCCCGGTTTTTCAAGAGCAGCCGTTCCGTATCCGCAATTTTGCAGGCGCTTGAGGATATTCTTCCTTCCGGCGCGTACCTTACCTCCTTTGATTACGATCCCCCAGGCCTTCAGGTAAAAGGGCAGGACACGGTAGAGATCCCGGCCCGGATTTCAGTTGCGGGATTTGCTCCAACGCGGGAAATCCTTTTTGCGTTCCGAGAAAGCCTTGAAAAGCATCCTCTCTTTTTCGATCTTTCGTTTCCCGCTTCCAACTGGGTCTTGCCCCAGGATATCCGCTTTTCTTTCCAGATAAGCATTGTCCAATGACACCGCGCCAAAAGACAATTGCAACAGTGGGAGCGTTCGCAGTCATGCTGGTTGTGTTTATTGCGTTTGCGTTCTTTCCTCTTGTGCGGGGTATACGAGCCGACAGCTCCAGGGTGCTTGCAGCCAGGCAGGAATTGCGCACCGTGAGCATGTACGAGGAGCAGATCCGGAAGTTTGAAGAGTTGTCCAGGGCACGCGAGCAGGACATTGCCGCCTTCCGTGATCTTTTTATAGACCGCGCTACGCCTATTGCGTTCATTGAGTTTTTGGAGAATGCTTCCCAGCGCTCCCGTGTTTCTCTGAAGATCGCTCCGATCGAATCGCTGAAAAAGAAGGAAGATACATGGAATTCCATAGATTTTGAGCTCACGGGAAAGGGCTTGTATCCCAATGCGTCGTCTTTTGTGAAACAACTGGAGAGCGCCCCGTATCTCCTTGAGTTTAAGAATGCCATGCTGCAACGGCTGGCAACGCAAGAGGTTACCTTTTCTCTTTTGATAAAGGTGTACACGCAATGAAAAGAATATCCTGGAAAATTCTATGGCAAACAATAATGCGTCTTCCCGCCTTTGGCGCGCAGCATGCGTTTCCCTTTACGTTACTGTTAATAGCCATTGCCGGGATTCTCTCTCTGCTCCTTTTCGCTATCTACGGGTTTTCCAGCCAGACAAAATACGTGGGGCAGGAAGCGTCTTTGTATGACGTGAAAGAAGAGCTTTTTCTTGATCTGGTAGCAGAGCTGGAAAAGCGCGAGCTGGGTCTTGAGAATATGGGCGGGGAAACAGCGCGAGACATCTTTTATTCTATTCAGTTGACTGAAGAATAAAAAACGGATATAACAGAGCAGAGCTCCCGTAGCTCAACGGATAGAGCGCCCGCCTTCTAAGCAGGAAATATAGGTTCGATTCCTATCGGGAGCACAGCGTAATAAATTTTAGAGAAAATTTAAACGCTGTTGGAACGTTTCCGTCGAAGACGGATTACGTTCCACAAGACATGGAATATATGGTGGGCGTAGCTTAGCGGCTAAAGCGTCGCTCTGTGGCAGCGAAGATCGCGGGTTCAAATCCCGTCGCTCACCCCAGTAATAAATATGGAACAAGAATTCATCACAATTGCAGAGGCGGTGCGCCTAACCGGGCAGAGCGATATTGAGTTAATGCGCCTCTTGAAAGATCGCATGGAAGCAGGCAACCTTGACATAGAAAGCATTACGAGAAAAGAGCAGAGGGGCGACCGTATGATGTATTTGATAAGCAAGGCGTTCTTGCTCAAAGAGCTTGACAGTGAGGGAGATTCTCAAGAGGATGCGCCCCAGGAACCCGTAAAAGAGCCAGAGCATGAACAAGCGCAAGAGCAGAAAGCTTCTCTGAACGTTTTACTTGAAGCAAAAAACGAGGTTATTACCATTCTCCAGGGAGTTATTGAAACAAAGGATAAGCAGATGGAGAGCTTGAGCAAGAAAATTGACGAATTGATTGAGCGGGATCGTGAAACGAACTTTCTTTTGCGAGGGCTTCAAGAACGAATTTTCGCCCTTGAGGGGCCCAAGGAGGAGACGCCTTCTGAAGAGAAAAAGAATGAGGCGATAAGAGCAGAAAAACACAAGAATAGAAAATAAAACCCCGGCTTTTGCCGGAGATTTTATTTTCCCTGTTCCTATTTTTCCTCTTCTATGCCGAAATCGTCGTCGAGATCTTCGTCAGCGTCAGTTTCTTTGGTTTCGTCTCCCTCGAGCTCGTCATCTTCAAGAGGATCTGATTCCTCTTCTCCTTCCCCGTCTTCCAAAAAAGAAGGGAAGATAATATCGTCTTCAAATGCCATAGCCATTCTTTTGCGTAAAAAGATCCAATAAGGACCGACCTTTTTAAGTACAAACCCCATTATAGGCACCAAGCATGTCTTGTCAACCCCTTTTAGGGGAGTTCTCCACACCCCGTACAATTTTGCAAAATTGTACGGGGCACAGGCTTGCCTCGCCGAAGCTTTAGCGAAGGCGGGAGTTGAATATAGAGCGTCTTTGTGATACTCTTGAACGGTAGTTCGCTGCCCCCCCCTGCTTTAGAAAACGATTTGCCTTCGGCAGGTTTTCTAAAGCAGGCCCTGGGTTTGCATTATTGCCGCTCGGGGACTCGCGGCGCGCAAACCCACAAAAAGCAAAGCAGTTTGCTTTTTGTCCCCGTAGTTCAACGGATAGAACGAGAGACTCCTAAGCTCTAGATATAGGTTCAATTCCTGTCGGGGACACAAAGAAGTGTCATGGGCCTATAGTAAATCGGCATTACGCCTCCATGGCATGGAGGAGGGCCGGGTTCAATTCCCGGTAGGTCCACAGCATCCGAGGAGGAGTGACTGAGCGGTTGAAAGTGCGGCTCTCGAAAAGCCGTAGGCTCGCAAGGGCCTCGTGAGTTCGAATCTCACCTCCTCCGCAACGTACAGAACGTAAATTTTAGAAAAATTGTACGTTCTTACGTTGCTGGAACGTGTAATTTCTGAAAGAAATTATTACGTTCCGCCAAGCATATGATTTCTTTTTTCAATCAAAACAAAAAAAGCCCAGCTGCCGTTTCCAAAGAATCTGTAAAACGCATTGAACAGCTAGAGAAAAAAGTTCTTGAGCTTTCGACACGTCTTGAAAAGCTACAGCTGGGCATGAAAAAAGCGCTTGTGAAAGTGGGCGTGGTTAGGTTCAATCCGTTTCATGAGACCGGAGGCGACCAGAGTTTTGCCATTGCCTTGCTTGACGAGTACAACACAGGATTCGTGTTGATGAGCCATTATATGAAAGACCATAACCGCGTGTATGCAAAACCTGTAGTCAAGGGCGTTTCAGAGTATATGCTTTCTGAAGAAGAAAAAGAGGCAATGAGAAAAGCAATGAACCCCGTTAGAAATTCCCAAGAATAAAGGATTTGAGCGTGGACAATGCACTATGCAATATACAAAACACATTTCTAACGGGGTGAATCCATGAAAAAAGAGTCTGCAACACAACAAAGTACCCAGATAAGGCCTCCCGTGGTAGTAGTACTGGGCCATGTTGATCACGGCAAGTCCTCTCTTTTGGAAGCCATACGAGAGGATTTTAAGATTACCTCAAAAGAGTCAGGAGGCATAACCCAGCACATGGGAGCGTATGTTGTTGAGTACCAGGGCAAATCCATTACCTTTATTGATACTCCCGGGCATGAGGCTTTTTCTGCCATGCGTGAGCGCGGGGCAACTATAGCAGATATTGCGGTTCTTGTAGTCGCAGCAGACGAAGGAGTAAAGCAGCAGACAAAAGAAGCGATTGAGCAGGCAAAGAAGGCAGGCCTTCCCTTGATCGTTGCGTTGAATAAAATAGATAAACCGGAAGCAAATCCAGAACGCGTGAAACAAGAACTTAGCCAAGAAGAGATTTTCGTGGAGTCGTTTGGGGGCAAAGTTCCCTGCATAGAAACATCAGCCACGACAAAGAAAGGTATTTCAGAGCTCCTTGAGATGATCCTCTTAATGGCAGACCTTGAACATAAAAACATAGATCTAAGCAAAGCAGGAGAAGGAGTGGTCATTGAGTCTTCTATGGATTCAAGGCGCGGCCCCCTGGCCACTCTTTTGGTGCAAAATGGGAGCGTGAAAGCGGGAGATATCATAGGAACCAAGACGGCAATAGGGAAAGTAAGGACACTCCAAGATTTTCAAGGGGAAACCGTACAGGTGGGTTTTCCTGCAATGCCGGTCTTGGTAGTTGGTTTTGAGGCATGTCCCCAGGTTGGGGAGGTTTTCCAGGTGTTTGAGAGCGAAGAAGCTGCAAGGGCCGAGGTCGTTGTTTCTCCTTTGGGAAGGCCTGCTCAGGTCCTTGTGATTCCTCAGGGGGCTAAGACTCTTGATATTGTGCTGAAGGTAGATATGGCAGGGTCCTTGGAGGTGTTGGCGAGCGCGCTTCTCTCCTTGCCGCAAGAACACGTATTTGTGCGTCTTGTTGACACAGGAGTTGGGGTTATAGGAGACAAGGATGTGAGATTGGCTCAAGGCACCCACGCTCGCATTGTTGGGTTTCGCACGCAAGTAGATCCCGTCGCAGGAGATCTTGCGCAACGGGAAGGCATTGTTGTTGAAACTTTTGATGTTATTTATGACCTGATCCAGAGGGTCAGAGTGTGGCTGGAGCAAGAAATAGTGCAAGAGTTCGTAACCGTGGACATTGGCGCCCTGCAAGTGCTTGCGGTGTTTCTTGCAGAGAAGAACCGTAAGATCATTGGCGGCAAGGTGATAGACGGTGAGGTTCGCAAAAGAAGCCAGATGAAGATTTTTCGCAATGAAGCTGAATTGGGAACGGGGAAGATCGTTAATCTTCAGAAAGACAAGAAGGATACGGAGGTTGTGCGAAAAGGAGAAGAGTGCGGCATTCTCTATGAAGGTTCTGTGAAGATCCAGCAGGGCGATATCGTTAAGTTCTCAATCCAAGAATTACAGAATAAAGTATTGTGAACCCCCGCATTCCCAAGATCAATCAGCTTCTGCAAGAAGAATTGGGAGCCATCCTCCTCCGGGAGCTTGAACTGCCAGACGGGGTGTTGGTTACCGTTACTCGCGTGGATGCTTCAGGCAACTTGCAAGAAGCCAAGGTATATATTAGTGTGATGCCAGAGGCGAGGCTTGAGGATGTTTTTGTAGTGCTGAACAGGAATATCTATGCCGTTCAGCAGATGCTGAACAAAAGGTTGAAAATGCGGCCGGTGCCCCGCATTAAATGGACTATTGAAACAAAAACCTCCGAAGCCCAAAGAATAGAAGAGTTATTGGAAAAGACGAGAGAAGAAAGGTAGATGGCCATGTGGTGAAGTAGATACACGGCGGTCTGCAAAACCGCTACACGCGGGTGCGAATCCCGCCATGGCCTCAAACTTAGTTAAACTAAGTTTGCCGCGGTGGTGGAATGGTATACACAGGGGACTTAAAATCCCTGCCAGCAATGGCGTGAGAGTTCGACTCTCTCCCGCGGCACCAAAACAAAAAGCGGGCTTAAGTCCGCTTTTTGTTTGCCCGCACTGAATGTATTGAAGTGTCCTAGCTGTCCTATCCTTCAATAACCTGGATTTTTGTGTATTTTGCTCCAAAGTTCAATGCTTCAGAGTAGCTGGGGAACCAAATGTCTACTACATATTTCTGTCTTGGGTGCATGCGATCCTCCACAACAAAGATCTTATCCCCGTACAATTCAGGAAGTTTAATCTTAGTTCCTATGGGCAGGAAGTTTGCAGCAACTATTCCTTCTCGCACATTAGTTCCTGATGCTGTGATAAGGGGAGAGTCGTCTGTTTGCCACGTTGTAGAAGAATATGCCGTGACTACTACTGAAACGGTGCGCACAACACGATTTGAGCCGCTTGGAGAGGCAATGGGAAGAAGGGTGGATCCTTGAGGGGACACCAGTTCTTCAAACCCTGGGGTTTGAGTAAGGGAAGAACCCTGTTTTCCATAGCTTTCATGAGCAAGGTCAGGGAAAAGGCTGAATGTCAGTATGCCCAGGGCTAGGACAAGTAATGTTTTGTTTGTTGTTTTCATAAAAAAGACCCTTTTGAAGGGCGCCTATAGTATACGCCAAAGGAGGAGAAAAGTCAAGGGTTTACAGGGAGTGTGCAATCAATACGTAGCATAGCTAGGGGTTACTTTTCCACAGATGGCTATTTGACAGCGCTAGGTGCAATGCTAAAATTCAAGGTGCAATTGGACTTTTTTTATTGTACAGTATTCTTGACATAGTATACAATATATTGACTAGTTGAGGCATGAAATGTCCTGTTTGTCAAAGTTCCACCAAAGTAACAAATTCAAGGGGGGCAGACCACGGTAGGGCCATTAAAAGAAGGCGCATATGCCTTCAGTGCCAGAGGCGGTTTACCTCATACGAACGCATTGAGCTGGTAGGATTAACCGTGATAAAGCGAAACGGATCAAAAGAGCCCTACGTGCGCCATAAGATAGAACTGGGGCTTCGAAAAGCATTAGAGAAGCGTTCTGTCATAGAAGACGAGTTCCAAAAGCTTGTGTCTAGCATCGAAAACGATATCTTTAACCTCGAAAAAGACACGGTTTCATCTGAACAGATTGGGCATATCGCACTTTCGCATCTCAAAACCTTTGATCAAGTTGCATACCTTCGTTTTGCTTCGGTGCACCGCAACTTTAAGAGCGCGCGGGCGTTTGAAAAAGAAATACAAAAATTAGAAAAAGCAAAATGATGAAACTCACGCAAAAAGAACGGAGAGCGGTCAACAGTCGGTTTTCAGAGAATTCATTGCGCATGATGAAAAAGCGTTACCTGGCAGTTGACGAAAAAGGGGTCCAGGAAACTCCAGCCGACATGTTTTTGCGCGTGGGGACTGCACTAGCAGATGTGGAAAAGGAATATGGAAAGAGTCAGGCAGCTGTAGACAAGATAACCAAAGAGTTTTTTGAGGTTATGGCGTCAAAGGAGTATACGCCAGCCGGGCGCACTCTTACCAATGCGGGAGGGGAAACCGCATTGATCGCAAACTGCATTGTGCTTCCTATACACGATTCCATGGAGAGCATCTTTCAAACACTGAAGGATGCCGCATTGCTCCAGCAGGCAGGATGCGGTCTGGGGTTTGATCTTTCTGAAATGCGGCCTGCGTATTCGCCCACAAAAAAATCACGGGGCAAGGCATCTGGTCCCGTATCGTTTCTCAAGGTATACGATGCCGCGTTTGCAACTATAAAACAGCAGGGCAGGCATGGGGCGAATATGGCCATGATGAGGGTGGATCATCCCGATGTCCTTGATTTTATCCACTCCAAGAAAAAGGAAGGGGAAATATGCAACTTCAATATTTCTGTCACCATTACAGACGAGTTCATGGCTGCTTTGGAAAAGACCCCTAATGCCCAGTGGATGTGCCAATTTAATGGCAAAAAATGCAAACCCCACAACGTATTCCGCCATCCCAATGGAGCCGTGTTTGGTTCAGAAGATGTGGATATTACGGTCAAACAGCTCTTTGACGAGCTCGTGGATTATGCGTGGCTGAATGGGGAGCCTGGCATTGCGTTCATAGACACGGTGAATAAAACCAATCCCCTGCCGGGTTTGGGCAAGATAGCTTCTTCTAACCCATGCGGGGAGCAATTTTTGCACGCGTATGACGAATGCAACTTGGGCTCCATTAATCTTGCGGTGTTTGTAAAAGATAAGAAGGTTGATTGGAAGCGGCTGGGATTCGTGGCGCGGACGGCAACCCGTCTCATGGATAACGTTATAGACCGCTTTGATTTCCCTGTTCCCCAGGTGACTGAAATGGCAAAGAACAACAGGAGGATTGGGTTGGGTATTATGGGATTTTCCGATATGCTGTATCAGTTGGGAGTGCAGTATAATTCCAAAGAAGGCTTTGCCATGGGAGAGAGGGTCATGAAGTTTATAACCGATGAGTCCAGAAAAATGTCACAGGCCTTGGCAAAAGAGAAAGGCGTATTTCCCAACTGGTCAAAGAGCGTTTTTGCCAAACAAAAGGTGAAAGTTCGCAATGCGGCGTTAACAACGGTTGCTCCTACCGGTTCCATTTCCATGATGTTTGACATCTCTTCCGGGATTGAGCCTAACTTTGCTTTGGCCTTTATCAAACAGGATAAAGACGGCCAGCAATACCGGTATCTCAACTCGCATTTTGAACAAGCGCTGCAAGAATTGAAATTAGCAAAAGAAGAAAAGGAGAAGATCATGGCGGAGATTATAGAGAAGG